>ERZ1370068.6517-contig-5496_pt1 | contig 52781 bp, 58 predicted proteins | sample MGYA00561227_ERZ1370068 | MGnify/ENA primary metagenome ERZ1370068 (study PRJEB38410, sample SAMEA6850437) | metagenome | study: Metagenomic assessment of the ecological functions of the soil: analysis of the soil microbiota associated with the... | reverse complement strand
ACGATGTACTTCGTTCGGTTACGTATTGCTCAGGCGGTCCGGGCGAGGAACCTTGGGGTTGCGTCGACGTGCTTCTCTCGACTGCGGCAGCGATCCGAATGCCCGCGACAAAGAGTCGGGGATCCACTCCGCTGCGTCCGCGCGGTCTCCCGGCACTGGAGCGGGAGGCACGGCCGGCTACCGTCGATCTCATGGCTCCGATTGACCCGCCTGCTTCTGAAATACGGCGCCGACCCCGACAGCGGGACATAGCGCGGAGTGCCGGTCCACAGGTCGGCGCGCGGTCGAGGTTAGAGCCGTTCTTGACGAGTACCGTGGCGCGAAGCGTGCGTTGCGGCCGACGACCCGATCAGCCGCGCCTCACTGACCGCCCAGCTACCAAGCCAGCAGGCCCAGATGGTCAGAAGAAACGGTGACACAGTGCAGCGTCGCCAGCAACCCGGCGTTGAACGCGCTGAGCGCTTGCGCGCCCGGAGTTAACGCACCGCATAACGATAGGTTGCTCATGCGCACAGTCATCGCACTGCTATACACCGCCTTAGTGGTAGTCCTTGATGGCTGCGGGGCCACGGGCACTGCCTTTCAAAGTGTGAAAACCCCACGGCAGGGAGCGCTCGCCTGTACCTATATAGGCCTCAGCAGGACATCCAGGTCATGGCATACCCCTCCGTCTTGGTGAATCAACAGGCCATTGGCGGTCTCCAAGAACGGTGGTTATCTGACCACTTCTGTCTCGCCTGGCAAGAACACAATTACAGCTTCGCTGGAAACCCCATTAACTGGGTGTACACCGCACGCAGGAAATCACGCTATCCTTTAATGATGCGGTCAGAAGGTGGTACGTACTTCTTTCGATTAACAGTCGGTGGGAAGTGCTGGAACCACGTTCTACGTACACGGCGTTGAGCAGCCGCAGGCGCTCGAGCAAATGCGCTCGCTACGAGACTCGAAGTAGTGGACCGCCCATCTCGGTCACTGAAAGGGCAACCTAACCCCGCGATGTACAGCGACACTTATTCAGCGCGCTGCGCGCCGAGCAGTGCGCGTATTGTCGCGAACTTAGATCTCACGATGCACCGATGCCATAGTCAATTAGGTACTGGCCACGTACCATGTCGTTTCATGTCAGTGCGTCGGAAGCGAATCTCGGACGAGGAGTCGCTCGTACATCTTCGTCGGGCTGCGGAATTGTAGGGGACTAGGTGGGCTCAGAACAAGCTAGGTGTTCGATTCGCAACTGGTAACGGTGTCGGTCAAAGTGCGTTGGAGGCGGTCCGCTGGTATCGCGAGTCAGCTGACGCTGGCAATCCACTTGGAGCTTTTAATCTCCGGGTGGGCCTATCAATCGGGGCATGGCGTTTTAACTCAAGATCTTAAAGCGGCGGCTGAATTGGTACCACACGTCTTCACGCGCTGGTCATGCCGAGTCACGGTTCAATCTGTGGCCCTGCTGGCCTCGAGGGTAATGGGGTGCCGCGGGATCGCGAGAAGGCGATCTCATTGGAAATCTGCTTCCCGGAGGCTAACTCGTGCTGCCGAACTACTGTACAGCTCAAGAGCGAAACCTAACCTCGCGTTCGAGAGCGGACCGCCTTCGGCGGCGGCCGCTCAGCGCGGGACGATCTCACTCAAATGGGCTCTCGCACGATCGCCGCAACAATGATCACCGCAGCGTGGATAGCAAGCCGGCCGCAGGGCACCAACGCGACTAAACGCTGAAGACGCTGACGCAGGCCAAACGCAACCTTGGCATCTAACGACGGCATGGCGTCCAACAGCGCGCACCGACGCAGCCAACCATACGGTTGGCTGACATCCGGGCCCGCAGCGAGGCGGAGCTCGTATGCCAAGGCGGGTCTCAGGATCGTGATGTGGCTCTTAACTCTCCGCCACCTCGAGCTCGGTTTCCCTCCCAAAGCGGCGCGTTCCTGTGGTAGGTTGGCGCCATCAAAACGATGTCATTTCGACGCTGGGCCGCCGTGCTCCTCGCCGTCGCGGGGAGCCTGCTCGTCGCGGCCGTGCTCTACATTAGTCTCGGAGGATTGGGCCGGCACAAGGCACGCGTCGAGGCTTTGGTTTCCGGACCAGATCGACCGGCCTTTCGCGATCGACGGAGCGTTTCGAGGTCAGGCTGCTGCCTCGATCAAGGTGCTCGCGGAGCGCGTGCGCCTCGGAAACGCGCGCCCTGGGGCTCGAGCCCGCAGATGGTCGAGATCGGGCACTTCTCGACCGAGATCCGGCTCTGGTCGCTCCGTCTCGGGGCCGGTAGAGATCCCCTCGATCGAGGCTGGCCGACGTCTCCGGTGCTGCTCGAGGAGGGACCGGACGGAAAGGGCAACTGGGTCCGTCGGCAAGCGCGAGCGCCTCCCGCGGAGGAGCCTGAGACAGCTCGGCCTGAAACCACCCAGATTCCCGCGGTCGTCGATGAACGTGCGGCGCTCCGGGCAACGTGCGGATCACCTATCGCGCGCAAAAGGCGCCCGAGCGCGTCGCGGCAGCTCGACAGCCTGACCATCGGGCCGGATCTGCCGACTTGCTCGCGGTGTCGGGGAAAGGCCGCTGGACGATTACGCAGTCGCGGTGAACGGCGAGCTCGGCCCGCTGGACGCGCTCAGTTTCCGGGCGCGACATCCGCCTCGCTATCGAGGCCGCGCTCGGCGAGCTGCGCCTGGACGCGAGGCGGCGGCATCGGCCGCCTCAATCCTGCGCGGCGACCCGGCCGTGACCTGAAGCTCGCGCATCCGGACATCGGCGCCATGCTGAAGAAGCTCAACCTGCCCGCGGTCGCGAGCGGCGCCTGTCGGCGCTACGGTGCAGCTGAGCGACGCCGGCGAGGCGACCGTAGGATCGTCTCGCGGCGAAGGTCGGCGACATCACGGCGAAGGTGGACGGAACGCTACGCACGCTCGGCCTGCCGGGCTCGGATCTCGCGCTTCGCAGCTTCGCTCGCGGATCTCGCGCGTCCTCGCGGCGGTTTTCGACGTGCGTGGCCTGCCCGCCGGCGCTCTGAGCTCGGAGGTCACGTCGTATCCACGCGCACCGAGATCAAGCTCGACGGATTCGACGCGCGCTACGCCGGGGTGAGGGCCAAGGCCGACAGACGATAGGTCTCGCCAGGAAGGAAGGCATCGACATGCGCTTTGAGGTCGCAGCCGCGAGCCTCGCTAAGCTGCAACCGGGGCTGCCGGACATTCCCTGCTGGTGAACGGGAACTACGTCGCGCGCCGCGGCCGCCTCGAGGTCAAGCAGATCAAGGGGCGTATCGGCGAGAACGCGCTTTACCGGGAGGTAGCCCTCGTCGAAATCGCGCAAAGCCGCGCGGCAAACCGCGCATCGAGGTCGAGCTCGCCGCGCCGCGCCTGGACCTGGCGCAGTTTACGGCGGACAAGAAGGGGACGGCGCACAGGCGAAACCGCCCGCCAAGCCGACGGCACCCCAGCCAAGTATGTCTTCGACGAGTGCGCCGTTGCCGTTCGCCAAGCTGAAGGAAGCCGACGCGAAGGTGCACGTCGCCTTCGCCGACGTCAGGCCCGGCGTGGGCACATTTCGGGATCGACCGACGCCACGCTGCGGATCGAAGATGGCCGCCTGGCGCTCGATGCCCGTGCAAAGGGCGGAGTCGAGGGCACGGTCAACGCCCTGCTCGCGCTCGAAGCCCGCGGCGGACGGTGCCGCCGAGCTCGATCTCAAGGTAACTGCGACGCACCTGCGCGCCGGCCTAGGCGTCGGCGGCATCAGAGCCGGGGCGGAAGAGCCGCCGACGAGCGCCGAAGTGATCCTCCTCGCGCCAGGGCAGCACACTGCGGCAGATGGCGTCGGGTGCAAACGGGCGCATCCTGTTGACGCAGGATCCGGGCAAGCTGCCGAGCGGCCTGATCGGGCTGGGTCGGAGGCGGCATTCTCAGCCGAGCCTCGCAGGCAAGCTGAATCCGTTTTCCGCGCAGGACCTCGTACACGCTGCTCGACTGCACCGTTGCACGAGTCGACATCGTCGACGGCCAGATGGTAGTCAAGCCCGTGCTCGTTCAGTCGCAGAAGGTCACCATCGTCGCGGGCGGTGCGATCGATCTGCGCACCGAAGAGCTCGGGTTTGATTTCAATACGCGCCCTCGCAAAGGGATCGGCGTCAGCGCCGGGATGTTCGCGAACCTGTTCATCTCACGTGGCCGGCACGCTCGCCAGCCCGAAGCTCGGTGCCAGCGCGAAGGCGGCGACGGCGGGGCGCCGCCGCCGGTGGCGACCGGAGGACGCGTCGATCCTTGCCTAAGGATTTTCGACCGCGTCCGCGCAGCTCACGACCTGTGCAAGGAATCGCGCGAGCAGGCCGCTGGAAAGAGGTGAGTTTGTCGTCACGCAAGTGGAGGCGCGTAGTGCGATCGTCGTCATCATTGCCACGCTGCTGATGTGTCCGCTCGCCGCATCGGCGCAGGTGAAGGTCCTGATATCGGGCGGCTTCTCCGGCCCGTACGAGCAGCTCTTGCCGGAGTTCGAGCGCACGACGGGGATCAAGGTCACGACCGGCTCGGGTTCGTCGCAGGAACGGGGCCGCAGACCATCGGGGCGCAGCTCGCGCGCGGCGTGCCGACCGACGTGGTCATCCTGTCCAGGGGAAGGCCTCACGGAGCTGATCGCAGCACAACCGCATCGCCGCCGGGACGGACGTGAGACTCTGGCGCGCACGCCCATCGGCGTGGCCGTGCGCGCGGGTGCTGTCAAAGCCCGACGTCAGCACGGTCGAGGCCTTCAAGCAGGTCGTACTGAAGGCCCGGCTCGTTGCCGTGCCGAGCAGCACGAGCGGCATCTTTCTCGAGGGACGACGTCTTTCCGCGGCTCGGCATCGCCGACAAGGTCAGCGTCAAGCTCACGCCCAGGGGCACGGGCGCGGCGGCCATGGTCGCGGCGGGTGAAGCGGACATCGCGGCTCTTGCCGGTCAGCGAAATCGTGCACGCAGCGGGCGTCGAGCTTCGCAGGTGTGATCGCGGAGGAGATCCAGCTCGAACCAGATCTTCGCGGCCGCGGTGGTGGCGGGATCGAAGGAGCCCGAGGCGGCGAAGCGGCTGATCGCGTTCCTCGCGTCCGAGCGCGCATCAGGGGACGATCAGGAGCAGCGGGATGGAGCCGCTGTGAGGGATGCGCAAGCTCATCTCTTCCGGATCGCCTTCGAACCCCGCATCGGCTTTCTCTCGAGCGGTGCGAGTGGGTCCCATCGTTGCGGTGTCAGGCACGCGCGCCGATTGCCGCGGATGGCGGCGTGCGGCGCCGGGCGACCGTCTATGGACAGACGCGGCGCTGTCTCGAAATCATTGCTGCGGGCGATAGGCGAGGCCGGTCTCGGCCTGCAGAACGTCATCCGCACGCGGGTCATGCTCACGGACATCTCACGCTGGGAAGAAGCCGCGCGCGCGCGGCGAGGTCTTTTCCGGCGTGAAGCCCGCATGCACGTTCGTGGAAGTCAGCCGCTTGATCGACCCGGGCTGGCTGGTGGAAATAGAGGCGGATTGTGTCGCCGACTTTGATCCCGGTTGAGACTCCTGATCAGCGCGAAGCCGCTCGCGCGCTGCTCGTCGAATACCTTCGCTGGGTCGGCGGCATCGCGCGCTCGGCGTATGGATCGTATCCTTCGACATCGACGCGATGGCGCGCTCCGGACACCGAAGACCGCTCGAAGTTCTATCCGCCAACCGGGCGCTTCTATCTCGTTCGGCACGATGAGCGCGACATCGGCGTCGGCTGCCTCAAGCGTCTGGCGCAGGGCGTCGGAGAGATCCAGAGGATGTACATCCAGCCGCACGCGCGCGGCATCGGTGCCGGCCGCGCCCTGGTGCAGCGGTTGCTCCGCGACGCGCGGGAGCTGGGCTACGTCAAAGGTGCGACTCGAGAGCCTGCGCGCGCTAAGCGCCTGCGCACATACTCTGTATCGTTCGGTGGGCTTCGTGAAGTCGAGCCGTACGGCGACAACAGCATGGACGCCTATCAGGACCCGGCGACGCTGGACGCGTACCGCAGGAGCGCGATCTTCATGGAGCTCTCTTTTCTGATCTGGTGGGCTGGTGGGCCGCATACTTGATATGAGGTTCGAGACCATGATCGCTGTCGAAATACAGGTAAACGGACAGCTCGTCGCGACCTGCGGTGCCGACGCGGTGCGCCAGCGTCGTCGCGCCAAGGTAGCCGCCGGGTACTCGCCGATTCCGCGTCCTCCGATGCGGGGCCCGTCGCGCGGATACGCGCCTCGCCGGACCGCGGCATCGATGAGCTGCTTGGGCTTCGGGTCAGCAGCCGGATTGCCGTCGGCGATGACGTGACTCTCAGGTTCAGTTCAAGGCGCAGCGGTGCGCGCAAGCGGCAGACTGATCGATGAGCCGCGAATGACGCCGCAATCCGCGGTCGAGGTTTTTCTCGCGGTCGCGGCGTTGCGTTGCTGCTCGGCCGCGACCTGCGGCGCGCGTGGCGCGACGAATTGCGACGCCCGATCTCGCTCCTGGTCGCGGCGCTCGTCACGGCCTGTGCGGATCGGCACATTCGCCCGGCGAACGTCATCCGAGTCCGTGGTGGCTGCTCCTGCCCCACGCGGCGTTCTCGTCTGGGAGGTGGCGCGCAGCTGGCGCCAGACGCCGCCGCTGCCCGCATGCGGGAAGCGGGCGTCGCGGCATTCACCCGCGGCGCTGCTCTTCGCCGTGGCGGAGCCTGGCCATGCGCGGAGAAGGCACTACGATCACGCTGCTCGCGCCTCGCCGCGGTAGCCGGCGACGCTCGGGGCTCGGCTGTTGTGGCCTCACGCCGCGACCGAGCCGCGGCCCGGCGCGAATCGAGATCCGGATCACTACGAGCGCCGCAGAGCGCAGCGCGAAGCGCGGGTAGGATGCGGCATGGCATCCGCGAGCACGCGCCCGAATTCTCATCGAATGGCGCCCGCATCCCTGGCACGGCCTCGAGGCCGGCCGCGAGCCGCCGCTCTCGGTGAACGCCTATGTCGAGATCACGCCGTTCGACTGTCATCAGAGTACGAGGTCGACAAGACGAGCGGCTACGTGAGGGTCAGACCGGCCGCAGCGCACTTCGTCGACAGCCGCCGTCGCTCTACAGGCTTCATCCCCAAGACCTACTGCGGCGCGCAGGGTGGCGGCGCTCTGCCCGGGGCGCAGCGCGGCGACGGCGATCCGCTCGACATCTGCGTGCTCATCCGAGCGGCCGATCACGCGCGCGGAGATCATCGTCCGCCGCGCGCGTAGTGGGCGGCCTGCAGCTCCTCGACCGCGGCGAGGCCGACGACAAGATCATCGCGGTGGTCGAGGGCGATCTCGGTGTGGAGCAGCGGCGACCGATCTCGCCAACCTGCCGCCGATCCTGATCGAGCAGCTCCAGCATACTGAAACCTACAAGCTCGTTCCGGGCGGAAGTTCCAGATCAAGGTGCAACTCGCATACGGGGTGCGCCACGCGGCGAAAAGTGCGTCGAGGCTGCGCTCGCCGACTACCAGGCGGCTTGCTCGCGCAGGGTTAGACGCATGGCGGCTCCGGCGGGCAACCCTACGCGGCGCCGAAGGTGAGCGTATCCGACGCCGCCCCCAGGCTCGGCATCGGCACGCGCGCGGTGCGGGCGCTCGCATTCGTCGGCAACGCCTTTCTGCTGCTTCTGCCGCTGTTCTTCCTCTTCTCGAACCGCCGCCTCGATACCGGCTTCTTCATCGCGGCGGGATACTGCGCGATGGTGGCGGCCGCCAGCACTACGGCGCTCGTATTCCGCGACCGCTTTTCATTCTGGGCCGGGCTCAGCGTCGACGCGCTCGGCCTGGTGCCTCGTCGCGGTGCTGCTTTTCTACCTCGTCGCGAGCGGCGACTCGGATTATAGGTGGCAGCTCTCTTTTTCCGCAAAGGCGTACCGACGGCGCGCTGGAGCCTTTTCGCCATCCTGCTGGTGCGCCGCGGGCGCAGCCGTCGGACGACACGGTGAAGCCACTCGCGAAGATGATGGAAGGGCTGCTTGCAGTTCTCAGCATCGCGGGCGCGATCACGCTCAGAGGGCAATGAGCCCGGGGCCGAGCTTCCTGCTGGTGGCGCGCACGTCGGCGGCGCGTTCGCGGGCAGACGGCCTGTGGCGCTCGCGATGGGCGTCGGAGGAATGCTCAACTTCGCGGTGGTGCTGGCGCTGGCGGGCGTGCAGATTAGTGCTCTCGACCCGTGCGCTGCTCTATATGCGGTCTCAAGGTGCTGGGTGGCATTACCTGGTCTATCTCGCATGGATGCTGTGGCGGCACGCAGCCGCGCGCCGATCGACTTGGAAAGACGGGAAGCGATTCGCGGCGCTCGTTCTGGCTCGGCCTTGCGACGCAAGTAAGCAATCCGAAAACCGCGGTTGTGTACGCGAGCGTGTTCGTGTCCCGCTGCTGCCGAGAAATGCCGCTGTGGGCGACTCTTCGCTCCGTCCTGCCGGTCGTGATCTTCTGCATCGAGGCCAGCTGGTACGCATGATCGTCGCGCTCGCGCTGTCCTCGCCTGCGCCGGCGGCGACACTGCCTGCGCTGGAAGCGCTGGATCGACCACAGCCGGCGAAGTCATGGGACTGCTGGGGTGAAACTCATCTTCATGCGGCCTGAAGCTTAGCCATCGCGAGGGCGAGCATTTTCAGGCCGTGGTTGCGGAAATTGACCTTGGACGCGCACGTCCGAGCCCTGGCCCTTCGAGGTCGACGATCACCCCGGCGCCGAATTTCGGATGCGTGACGTTCTGGCCGATACGGAATCCGTCGACCTCGCGCGCCTGCGGCTTCCTCGGGAAGGGCGTGTGCGTCTGGCGTGAGAAATCCGGGCTGGAACGCTTTCTGCCTGGAGAGCCGCGGCGTCAGCCACTTCATGAGCTGCTGGGGAATTTCTTCGAGGAAGCGCGAAGGGATGTTGTAGCGCGTCTGCCCGTGCAGCATGCGCGTCTGCGCGTGCGACAGGTACAGGCGGTTGCGCGCGCGCGTGATGGCGACGTAGGCAAGGCGCCGCTCTTCCTCGAGCCCGTCGCGCTCCACCACGCTCTGCTCGTGCGGGAACAGGCCCTCCTCCAGGCCGGTCAGGAACACGGCGTCGAACTCCAGGCCCTTCGCCGAGTGCACCGTCATCATCTGCAGCGCGTCCTGGCCCTCGCCCGCCTGGTGCTCGCCCGCCTCGAGCGCGGCGTGGGTCAGGAACGCGGTGAGCGGATCGATCTGCCTCGCCCGATTCGGTCTCGCGCTCTTCCTCGGTGAAAGCGACCGCCGCGGCGTACCGAGCTCCTCCAGGTTCTCGATGCGGTCGGCGCCTTCGCGCTCGGTCTTGTAATGCTCGATCAGCCCGCTGCGGGCGATCGCCACCTGCTCGACGCATCTCGGGCAGCGGCAGGTCCTGCGCCTCGGCGCGCTCAGTCGTCGATCAGCTTCTTGAAGCCCGCCGCCTTGCCCCTCCCGTGCTTGCTTTCATCGAAGCGAGACGCCGTCGCTGCTTCGCCGCGTCCTGGAGTTGCTCCAGCGTGCGCGCGCCGATGCCGCGCGGCGGGAAGTTCGACGACGCGCAGGAAGCGCATTGTCGTCGTCGGGCGCCGCGATCAGGCGCAGGTACGGCGAGCGCGTGCTTGATCTCGGCGCGCTCGAAGAAGCGCAATCCGCCGTAGACGCCGGTAGGGCGATGCCGCGCGAGAAGAGCGCGTGCTCGACCACGCGCGACTGCGCGTTGGAGCGATAGAGCACCGCGATATGCGACAGGCGCGTGCCGTCACGCGGCGAGCGCCTGCACCTCCCCGACCAGCCAGCGCGCCTCGTCGTTGTCCGACTCGCCCTCGAACACCCGCAGGGGCTCGCCCTTGCCCGCCGAGGTCCACAGGTTCTTGCCCAGGCGGTTGCGGTTGTTCGAGATCAGCGCGTTGGCGGCGTCGAGGATGTTGCCGTGCGAGCGGTAGTTCTGCTCGAGGCGCATCACGTTCCTCACCTTGAAGTCGCGCTCGAAGTCGGCCATGTTGCCGACGTTGGCGCCGCGGAAGGCGTAGATCGACTGGTCGTCGTCGCCCGACCGGCGAAGACGAGCGACCCGCCGCTCTGCGGCGGCCTCGAACGCCGACAGGAGCTTCAGCCAGCGGTACTGCAGCCGGTTGGTGTCCTGGAATTCGTCCACCAGGATGTAGCGGAAGCGCTGCGAGTAGTGCTCGCGCAGGATTTCGTTTCGGCTGACAGCAGCTCGTAAACACCTGCAGCAGCAGCTCGGCGAAATCGACCACGCCCTCGCGCTGGCATTGCTCGTCGTACGGCGGCGTAGAGGCTCGGCGTAGCCGCTTCGTGGTCTCGTCGGTGACGCGCACCTCGCGGCGCGCGCATGCCTTCCTCCTTCTGGCCGTTGATGAAGTACTGCAGCTCGCGCGGCGGGAAGCGGTCCTCGTCGACGTTCATGCTTTTCGACCATGCGCTTGATCGCGGCGAGCTGGTCCTGCGAGTCGAGGATCGGTGAAGGCCTGCGGCAGGCCGGCCTCGGCGTGGTGCATCCGCAGCATGCGGTTGGCACAGGCCGTGGAAAGTGCCGATCCACATGCCGCGCGGACTGACGGGCAGCATCGCCGTGACGCGCGTCGAGCATCTCGCGCGCCGCCTTGTTGGTGAAGGTGACCGCGAGGACATTCGCCGGCGCGGCGCGGCCGCCCTTGATCAGCCAGGCGATGCGCGTGGTGAGCACGCGGGTCTTGCCGCTACCCGCGCCGGCGAGGATGAGCGCGTGCTCGTCTGGCGCCGTGACGGCGGCTAGCTGCTCGGGGTTGAGGTGCTCGAGGTGAAGCGACAAGGCAGCCGGATTATAAACGCCGGCCGCGTTCGGCCCGAGCGCCGAGCTACGCGTCCAGACGCAGCCCGAGGCGGTTCGCCGCGAGCAGCGCCTGAGTGCGGCTCGATACGCCGAGCGTGCGCAGCACCGCGCTCACGTGGATCTTCGTGGTGTTCTCGGAGATGTCGAGCTTTCGCGCGATGAGCTTGTTCGGCAGGCCCTTGAGCAGCAATCCGAGCACCTCCCACTGCCTCGCCGAGAGGCCGAGATCGGCCGCCGTCTTGGACTGCGCCGCCCCCGGGCGCGTGCTCTCCGGCGTCGCGGGCCTTGAGCGCCTCCACTGGGACGTAGATGCCCCGCGGAGCCACCAGGCGCACCGCGCCAAGCAACACGTCGCGCGGCGAGGTCTTGGGGATGTAGCCCATGGCGCCGAGGTCGAGCGCCTTGGGCACGCTTCTCGTGTCATCCGACCCCCGACACCACCACGACCGGCAATGCCGGCAAGCTCGCGCGCATCTTCTCGAGCGCCTCCAGGCCCGTGCAGTCGGGCAGGCCGAGGTCGAGCAGGCACAGGTCGAAGCCGGCTTGCGCCGCGCGCTCGATCGCGGCGCGCAGGTTGCCCGCGGTTTCCACGTGCGTGGCTCGATCGAGCGTGCGCATGGCCACTTCGAGGGCCTCGGCCATCAAGGGATGATCGTCGACTACGAGGATGCGCATGGGTCGGGGTGCCTTTACTCGACAGACTTCCACAATAGCAGCCAGTCGCGCACATCCGAAGCCCGCAGGGACTTCCGTCAGCCGAAGTTCGGCGCCTAACCAGTACTTCAGTAGTACCGCCGCTAGCACCTCGGCTTGATAGGCAGCGCGGCCTTCCTCCAGATACTTCGAGTCGCCGGCAAACGTTGCTGGCCGTGTCGCGCCCGGCACGCCGCACCGGCGCCTTCACATGGAGACGCACGCATGAACGTCGACATTCGAGTGGCCGGGCTTGCCGCGATCCTGGCGCTTGTCGCGGCGGTCGCCGGCCTCGGCCTGGCGGCCTCCGCATGCGCAGGCACCCGGAAGCTTCCCGGTCATCCTGTCGGATGGATTCGCCCTGGCGCTGAACTATTGAAGGGGGCCCGCGCGTCGACGGGCAAGGGAGCGGCGGATACGACGGCGCTATAATCCGCCGCTCCGCCGCGCGAAGGCAGGATGCAAGACGCGTACGATCCGGCAGCAGTCGAGCGTGACGCCCAGCAGTTCTGGGCGAGCCGCGGCTCGTTCCGTTCGCTCGAAGACCCGGCGAAGCCGCAAGTTCTATTGCCTGTCCATGTTCCCGTACCCGTCGGGGAAGCTGCACATGGGGCACGTGCGCAACTACACCATCGGCGACGTGCTGACGCGCTACTACCGCATGCGCGGCTTCAACGTGCTGCAGCCGATGGGCTGGGACGCCTTCGGCCTGCCCGCCGAGAACGCGGCGATGGCGAACAAGGTGCCGCCGGCGAAGTGGACGCGCGACAACATCGCCTACATGAAGCAGCAGCTGCAGGGCCTGGGCTTCGCGCTCGACTGGCAGCGCGAGCTCGCCACCTGCGACGCCGAGCTACTACAAGTGGAACCAGTGGCTGTTCACGCGCCTGTTCAGGAAGGGCCTCGCCTACAAGAAGACCGGCGTGGTGAACTGGGACCCGGTCGACCAGACCGTGCTCGCCAACGAGCAGGTGATCGAGGGCCGCGGCTGGCGCACCGGCGCGGTGGTGGAGAAGCGCGAGATCCCGATGTACTTCTTCGCGCATCACCGCCTACGCCGAGGAGCTGCTCGCGGCGCTCGACCAGCCTGCCCGGCTGGCCCGAGCAGGTGAAGCTGATGCAGAAGAACTGGATCGGCAAGTCGGAAGGCGTGCGCATCGGCTTTCCGTACGCAGTTAGAGAACCAAGACCGCGTGCTCTGGGTGTTCACGACCCGCGCCGACACGCTGATGGGCGCGACCTTCATGGCGGTCGCCGCAGAGCATCCGATCGCCGCTTGCAGCTTCGCAGAAGAACGCGAAGCTGAGGGCATTCGTCGAGGAGTGCAAGAAGGGCGCGGTGATGGAGGCCGATCTCGCCCAGATCGAGAAGAAGGGCATGCCGACCGGCATGTTCGCCGCAGCACCCGCTCACGGGCGAAAAGCTGCCGGTGTGGGTCGGCAACTACGTGCTGATGGGCTACGGCGAGGGCGCGGTGATGGGCGTGCCGGCGCACGACGAGCGCGACTACGCGTTCGCGCTCAAGTACAAGCTGCCGATCAAGCCGGTGATCCGCCATCCGCTCGGCGACACGCGTGCGACCCGCCGTGGAAGCCGGAGTACGCCGAGTACGGCGTGCTGCATCAACTCCGGCAAGTACGACGGCCTGAACTACCAGGCAGGCGGTGGACGCGATCGCCGCCGATCTCAAGGCGAAAAGCCTGGGGAGAAGCAGGTGCAGTGGCGGCTGCGCGACTGGGGCATCTCGCGCCAGCGCTACTGGGGCACGCCGATCCCGATCGTGCATTGCGCCGACGCTGCGGCGACGTGCCGGTCGCCCGACGAGGACCTGCCGGTGCAGCTGCCCGAGGACCTGGTGCCCGACGGCACCGGCAATCCGCTGAGCGAAGCTGCGCTGCGTATGTCGACACCAAGTGTCCGTCGTGCGGCAAGCCGGCGAAGCGCGAGACCGACACGATGGACACCTTCGTCGATTCGTCGTGGTACTTCGCGCGCTTCGCCTGCGCGGCACAGGACAAGTCGATGCTCGACGAGCGCGCCAACTACTGGATGGCGGTCGATCAGTACATCGGCGGCATCGAGCACGCCATCCTGCACCTGCTCTACTCGCGCTTCTTCCAGCGCGTGATGCGTCGACGAGACCGGGCTGATGCCGGAGCGTCGGCCGAGCCGTTCACCAACCTGCTGACGCAGGGCATGGTGCTCGCCGAGTCCTACTACACGCGACGCCAACGGCCGGCGCGAGTGGGTCAACCCCGCCGATGTCGCGGTGCGAGCGCGATTCCAAGGGCAACATTCGTCTCGGCGAAGCGCAAGCCGGACGGCACGCCGGTGGTCTACGACGGCATCGGCACGATGTCGAAGTCGAAGAACAACGGCGTCGACCCGCAGGCGCTGATCGACAAGTACGGCGCCGACACCGCGCGCTTCTACACCATGTTCGCCTCGCCGCCGACCAACACGCTGGAGTGGAGCGACGAGGCGTCGAGGGCTCGTACCGCTTCCTGCAGCAAGGTGTGGACTTTCGCTCGGTATTCGCAGCGCCAAGCGCAGCCGAACGTCGACAGGAAGATCCGCTTCGAGATCCATCTCGAGCTTGAGGCAGGCGAACTACGACATCGCAGCGGCACCAGTTCAACACCGTCGCCTCCGGCGTGCATGAAGATCCTCAACGCGCTCGAGAGATCTGCGCCGACTGGGACGCCACGACCGAGGAGGGCCTCTCGATCCTGCTGCGGCTGCTGTCGCCGATCGCCCCGCACGTCACGCACCACCTGTGGCGCGAGCTCAAGCTTCGGCGAGGACATCATGCGCGCGCCCTGGCCCGAGCCCGACCCGGCGGCGCTCGAGCAGGACGAGATCGAGCTGGTGGTGCAGGTGAACGGCAAGCTGCGCGGCTCGATCCGGGTGCCGAAAGGCCGACCAGCCGGGCCATCGAAAGCTCGCGCTTTCGAACCTAACGTGCAGAAAGTTCGTCGCCGGCCAGAACGTGAAGAAGGTCGTCGTCGTTCCCGGCCGGCTCGTGAACCTGGTCGTTTGATGCAACGACGCCTCCTCATCGTCCTGACTGCGTGCTGCTCGCCGGCTGCGGCTTCCACCTGCGCGGCACCGCCGACCTGCCGTTCGAGACGCGTGTACGTGCCGAGCGCCGACCCGCGGCATCGCGCTCGACCTCGACGCGCAACGTCCAGGCCGGCACGCAACGCCAGCGTGGTGGACGACCCGAAGCAGGCCGAGGCGATCCTCGAGTTCACCGAGGAGAACGCGCGAGAAGGACATCCTCTCGCTCACCGGCGCCGGACGCGTGCAGCGAGTTCCGCCTGCGCTACCGGGTCGGCTTCCGCGTGCACGACGGCAAGGGCGCACGACTACGTGCCGCAGAGCACGATCGACGCTCACGCGCGACAGTGACCTTCAACGACGCCGACGTGCTGGCGAAGGAGTCGGAGGAGCAGCTCCTCTACCGCGACATGCAGAGGCGACATGGTGCAGCAGATCATGCGGCGCCTGTCCTGCGGCGCAGAAGCCCAAGGCCTGAGTGCCGTGCAGCTGCGCGCCGAGCGAGCTCGAGCCGCATCTCGGGCGCAGACGCTCGGCCCGGTCTACGTCGTGCACGGCGACGAGCCGCTGATCGCGCTCGAGGCGGCGGACGCGGTGCGCGCCGCGGCGCGCGAGCGCGGCTTCACCGACCGCGAGGTGCTCGAGCCGGGCAGCGGCTTCGACTGGAGCGCGCTCGCGCACTCGCTCGCGCAGCCTGTCGCTGTTCGGCGGAAGAAGATCGTCGAGCTGCGCCTGCCGGCGGCAAGCCCGGCGCCGCAGGGCGGCGAGGCCATCGCGCGATATTGCGCGAGCGTCCCAGCCCCGATATTCTTGCTCTGGTCTCGCTGCCGCGCTCGACCGCACGACGCCAGTACGAGCGCTGGTTCGGCGCCCTCGTCGAGCGCCGGCGTGGTGGTCGACGTGGCCGGTCGAGCGCGCACGCCTGCCGGCGTGGATCGCCGAGCGCCTCGGCCGCCAGGCGACAGCGCGCCTCGCGCGAGGCGCTCGAGTTCCTCGCCGCGCGCGTCGAGGGCAACCTGCTCGCCGCGCACCAGGAAGTGCAGAAGCTGGCGCTGCTCGCCGCGCCGGGCGAGCTCGGCGCTCGAGCGCGGTGCGAGGAGGCGGTCGGCGAACGTGGCGCGCTACGACGCCCAGACGCCGCGGGCGAGGCGCTGCTCGGCGGCGACGCCGCGCGCTACGTGCGGATCATCGACGGCCTGAACGGCGAAGGCGAGGCGCCGACGCTTCGTCCTGGACGCTGAGCTCGAGATGCTCGCTGCTCGCGCGCATGCAGGCGGCGCCACCGCCGGCCGGCCGGTCGACGAGCGCATGCGCGAGAACCGGCGTCTGGGGTCCGCGCCAGCGGCGCGCTGAAGGCGCGCTCGCGCATGGCCGCAGGCGGTCGACGCGGGCCATCGCTCACGCCGCCGGCAATCGACCGCGCCATCAGCGGCGTCGGCCCGTGCGCGACCCATGGGAGGAGTTCCGAGCTCGCCCGACGTTCGAGGGTTAACATTGGCCGGTGGATCAAAGCTTGACGTAGCGAAGCACGTTCGGAGCCTCGGGCCGGCAGCGCGCGCGAGCCTCGCGCGCCCTGGCGCGCGCGAGCACGGCGAGAAGAACCGCGCGCTGCGAGGCGATGGCACGCCGAAATCTCGCGCGCAGGCGACGCGATCCTCGCAGGCCAACCGCGCCGAACGATCTGCTGAGCACCGAGGAGCCGCGACGCGGCCTTCGTCGACCGCCTGACGCCTCACGCCGAAGCTCGTCGAGCAGATGGCCGCCGGCGTCGAAGCGGTGGTCGCGCTCGAGGACCCGGTGGGCAAGATCTCGGATCGCGTACGCCGCCCGACCGGCATCGAGGTGGCGCGCATGCGCGTGCCGCTCGGCGTGGTCGGCATCATCTACGAGTCGCGGCCGAACGTGACCGCCGACGCGGCGGCGCTGTGCATCAAGTCGGGCAACGCCTGCATCCTGCGCGGCGGCTCCGAAGTCGCTCGCCTCCAACCGCGCCATCGCCGCCTGCGTGCGCGCCGGGCTGAAGAGCGCCGGGCTGCCGGAGACCGCGGTGCAGCTCGTCGACAGCGCCGATCGCGCCGCGGTCGGGCGCGCTGATCACGCTGCAAGGAGTACGTCGACATCATCGTGCCGCGCGGGCGGCAAGGAGCTGATCGAGCGCCTGTCGCGCGAGTCGAAGCATCCCGATGATCAAGCACCTCGACGGCGTCTGCCACGTCTACGTCGACGACAGCGCCGACGCGGAGATGGCGGTGAAGCATCGCCGACAACGCCAAGACGCAGCGCTTACGGCACCTGCAACACCATGGAAACGCTGCTGGTGGCGGAGGGAATTGCGCGACAAGGTTCTGCCTCCGTATCGGTTCGATCTATCGAGAGCAAGGGCGTGGAGGTGCGCGCCGACGAGCGCGGCCCTGAAATTCCTCAAGGGCAAGAAGGCGCACCGACAAGGACTACTACACCGAGTGGCTGGCGCCGATCGTCTCGATGCGCGTGGTGAAGGGCCTCGACGAGGCGATCGCGCACATCGCCAAGTACGGCTCGCAGCACACCGACGCGATCGTCGCCGGCGACCGCGCGCGCGCCGAGCGCTTCCTGCGCGAGGTCGACTCGGCTCGGTGATGTGGAACGCCTCGACGCGCTTCGCCGACGGCTACGAGTACGGCCTCGGCGCCGAGATCGGCATCTCGACCGACAAGCTGCACGCGCGCGGCCCGGTCGGCCTCGAAGGGCTGACGACGCAGAAGTTCGTCGTGCTCGGACACGGCGAGGTCCGCAGCTGAAGCGATTGGGATTCTCGGCGGCACGTTCGACCCGGTTCACAACGCGCATCTCGCGATGGCGCGCGCAGCGCTCGCGCAGCTCGAGCTCGAGAAGATCGCTGTGGATGCCGACCGGCGACCCGCGCTACCGCCAGGCGCCGGTCGCCTCCGCCGAGCACCGCTGTCGCCATGCTGCGCCTCGCGCTCGAAGGCGAGCCGGAGGCCGAAATCGATCCGGCGCGAGCTCGCAGCCCGGGCGCCACGGGCTACACCGTCGATACGCTGCACGAGCTGCGGCTCGAGCTCGGCCGCGAGACGACGCTCGTGATCTGCTGCTCGGCGCCGACCAGTACGAGAAGCTCGGCACCTGGCACCGGCCCGGACGAGGTGAAGCGCCTGGCGAAGATCGCGGTGTTCAAGCGGCCGGGCTTCAGCCAAGAGAATCGACAGGCGCAGACACCGCTGGTCGACATGCAGCCGATGGCCGTAGCCGGCAGCGAGATCCGCGCGCGCGTCGCGCGCGGCGAGCCGATCGACGGCCTGGTACCGGCCGCGGTGGCGAATTACATCGCCGAGCACGGCCTCATCACGCCGCACTGATGGACATCCGCGCAGAAGCAGCGCGCCGTGGTCGGAAGCGCTCGAGGACGTGAAGGGGCGCGACATCGTCGTCTTCAACACCGCGCGCCTGCCGTCGATGTTCGAGCGCGTGGTGATCGCCAGCGGCGACTCCATCGCGCCAGGTGAAGGCGCTCGCCGACCGCGTGCGCGAGCGCAGGTGCAGCGAGAACGGCGGCGCGCGTGTACGGCGTCGAGGGCGAGAAGGGCGGCGAGTGGGTGCTGGTCGATCTCGGCGACGATCGTCGTCCACCTCATGCACCCGACGGTGCGCAGCTTCTACAACCTGGAAGAGGTCTGGGGCGGCAAGGACGGTGAAATGAAGGCCGCCGTCCCTGCAGGTACGACTTTGAAGCAAAAGCCGAAGAAGAAGCCGCGCGCGTGCCAAGGCTACGCGTCGTCGCGCGTACGCCGCTAGGCTGCCCGCCTGGGCGGAGCAGGCCTGCGCCGAATACGCGCGGCGCATGCCGACGCGGCTACGAGGTCGAGCGGGTCTCCGTGAAGAAGAACTTCCCGCAGAAGCGGGACAGCGTGGATCGTGCTCGACGAGAGGCAGGTCCTGACCACCGCGCCAGTTCGCGGACCTGCTCAAGAGCCGAGGCCGACCTTCGTCATCGGCGGTGCCGACGGGCCTGCCGCGACCAGTGAAGCGCAGGGCGCGTCTCGCTGCTGCGTATGTCGTCGCTCACGCTGCCGCACGCGCTCGCGCAGGTCGTGCTGCTCGAGCAGCTCTATCGCGCCGCGACGTCTTCTCACCGGTCATCCTTACCATCGGGACGGAATAGCACTCGGGCCATGATCGTCTCCGCTCGAGCGCGGCATCTATCTCGCCTCGCGCAGCCCGCGGCGGCGCGAGCTGCTGGCGCAGATCGGCGTGCGCTATCCACCTGCTGCTGTTCCGCGCCCGGCCCGGCGCAGGACGTCGAGGTCGACGAGGCGCCGCTCGCGGGCGAGAGCAGCCCGATGCCTACGTCGAGCGCGTGGCGCGCGCCAAGGCGGAGTCGCCGGCTGGCGCCGGATGCTGCAGCGGAACCTGCCGCGCGCGCCGGTGCTCGCCGCCGACACCACCGTGTCGGTCGACGGCCGGATCCTCGGCAAGCCGGCCGAGCCGCGAGGAGGCGGCGGCGATGCTCGGCCTCGCTCTCCGGCCGCGAGCACGAGGTGCTCACCGCGGTCGCGCTCAAGCACGACGACTGGCATGCGAGTGCGTCGTCTCGCGCTCGGAAGTCCAGCTTCAAGCAGTTGTCCGCGGCCGAGATCGCGCGACTACGTCGCGACGCGGCGAGTGCCGACGACAAGGCCGGCGCGTACGCGATCCAGGGGCGCGCGCGCGCTTCATCGTCGAGCTGCGCGGCAGCTACTCCGGCGTCATGGGGCTGCCGCTGTACGAGACCGGCCAGCTGCTCGACAAATGCCCAGTGCGTGACCGAAGAAGATCCTCATTAACGTCACGCCGCAGGAAACGCGCGTCGCGGTCGCTGCGCTCGGCGTGGTGCAGGAGCTGCTGGTCGAGCGCACCGCGAGCCGCGGCCTGGTCGGCAGCCTCTACGCCGGGCGCGTCGCGCGGGTGCTGCCCGGCATGCAGTCGGCGTTCGTCGACATCGGCCTGGAGCGCGCCGCGTTCCTGCACGTCGCCGACATCCGCGGCACGCGCGGCGAAGCGGCAGAAGCCGATCGAGAAGCATGCTCGCCGAGGGCGAGCCGCTGCTGGTGCAGGTGGTGAAGGACCCGATCGGCTCCAAGGGCGCGCGCCTGTCGACGCAGATCTCGATCGCCGGGCCGCCTGCTCGTCTACCTGCCGCACGACCCGCATATCGGCATCTCGCAGAAGATCGAGGACGAGAGCGGCCGCCAGGCGCTGCGCGAGCGGCTGCAGCGAGCTCGTGCCCGCCGACGAGAAAGGCGGCTTCATCGTCCGCACCCTCGCCGAGAGCGCGACCGAGGAGGAGCTGCGCGCCGACCTCGACTACCTGCGCAGCCTCTGGCAGCGCGATCCGCGAGCGCTCCGTGCGGAGGAACTGCGGGCACTCCGCAGCCGCGGCTGCTGCACCAGGACCTGTCGCTCGTCACAGCGCGTGCTGCGCGACATGGTCAGCGCAGAGACGGCCGCGTGATGGTCGACTCGCGCGAGACCTTCCAGAAGCTCGCCGCCTTCGCCGAGCACTACATGCCGCGGGTGCGCGACCGCATCGAGCACTACACCGGCGAGCGGCCGCTGTTCGAGCTCTACGACGTCGAGGCGGAGATCGAGCAGCGCGCTGTCGCGCGCGCGTGGCGCTCAAGTCGGGCGGCTACGCTGGTCATCGACCAGACCGAGGCGCTGACCACGATCGACGTCAACACCGGCGGCTTCGTCGGCGGCCGCAGCCTCGACGACACCATCTTCAAGACCAACCTCGAGGCGGCGCAGGCGATCGCGCGCCAGCTGCGGCTGCGCAACCTCGGCGGCATCATCGTCGTCGACTTCATCGACATGGCAGGCCGAGGAGCACCGCGACGGCGGTGCTCGAGGAGTTGCAAGCGCGCGCTCGTCGCGCGACCGCACGCGCATGACGGTGAACGGCTTCACCGCGCTCGGCCTGGTCGAGATGACGCGCAAGCGCACGCGCGAGTCGCTCGCGCACGTGCTGTGCGAGCCCTGCCCCGCCTGCGACGGCCGCGGCGCGGTCAAGACCGCGCACACCGTCTGCTACGAGATCCTGCGCGAGATCCTGCGCGAGGCGCGCGCCTTCCACGGCGAAGGAGTTCCGCGTGCTCGCCTCGCAGGCGGTGATCGACCTCTTCCGCGAGGAGGAGTCGGCGCTCGCTCGCCATGCTCTCGGACTTCATCGGCAAGCCGATCTCGACCCAGGTCGAGTCGAGCTACACGCAGGAACAGTTCGACATCGTGCTCCTGTGATGGACATCTGCTTCACGTCCGCGCGCAAGCTCGCGTCGTTGCTGCTCGAAGAGAAAGATTTCTGCCGTTGAGGTCGATGCAGCGCATTCATCGCGCAAGTCGAGCGCGTCAACCCCAAGGTGAACGCGATCGTCACCTTCCTGCCCGAGCAGGCCTTGCAAGGCGGCGAAGGCGCTCGACCGCAGAAAGCAGAAGTCGCTGCTTCGCCGGCCTGCCGATCGCCTACAAGGACAACGTGCCGACGAAGGGCATCCGCACCACCTTCGGCTCGCCGATCTACAAGGACAACATTCCCGAGGCAGGACCATCTCGCTCGTCGAGCGCCTGACCGCCGCCGGCGCGATCACGCTCGGCAAGACCAACACTGCCGGAGTTCGCCGCCGGCAGCCAGACCTTCAACGCGGTGTTCGGCGCGACGCGCAATCCCTACGACCTCGTCGAAGACCTGCGGCGGCTCCTCGGGCGGCGCGGCGGTCGCGGTCGCCACCGGCATGCTGCCCTTCGCCGACGGCGGCGACCTGGCCGCCAGCCTGCGCAATCCCGGCAACTACTGCAACGTCGTCGGCTTCCGGCCCACGCCCGGCCGCGTGCCCGCACTGGCCGGCGGCCGAACGCCTGGAACACGCTCGGCGTGCTCGGGCCGATGGCGCGCACGCGTCGAGGACTGCCGCGTTCCTGCTGTCGGCGATGGCCGGGCCGGACCCGCGGTCACCGATCGTCGATCGCCGAGCCGGGCTCGCGTTTTCTCAAGTCGCTGAAGAGAAACTTCAGGAAAGTCCGCATCGCCTGGAGCCGCGACCTCGGCGGCCTGCCGATGGATCCGCGCGTCACCTGCGGTGCTCGAAGCGCAGCAAAAAGGTCTTCACGGCACTGGGCTGCATCGTCGAAGAGGCCGAGCCGGACTTCACCGGCGCGACCGAGGCCTTCGAGACGCTGCGCGCGCGTCGGCTTCGTGCAAACCTACGGCGAGTTCTACGCGCGACGCGCCGCGACGAGCTGAAGGACACGGTCGTCTGGAACGTCGAGCAGGGACTGCAGCGCACCGCCGAGCAGATCGCGCGCGCCGAGAGCGCTGCGCTCGGCGCTCTACCAGCGCATGCGCGCGCTTCCTCGAGCAGCTATGAGTTCCTCGTCTGCCCGGTGAACCAGCTGCCGCCCTATCCCGGTCGAGACCGAGTGGCCGCGCGAGATCGCCGGGCGTGAAGATGGACGAACTACCTCGACTGGATGAAGAGCTGCTACTACATCACCATCACCAGCCACCCGGCGATCTCGGTGCCGGCCGGCTTCACGCCCGAAGGCCTGCCGGTCGGGATCCAGATCGTCGGCCGCTACCGCGACGACTTCGGCGTGCTGCAGCTCGCGCACGCGTTCGAGCAGGCGAACCCCTGCTGGAAGAACCGCCCCCCGCTGGGTGTTTAATACCTCGTCTATCCTCAAGGCGAGACCTCATGCGTAACTGGACTGCATCGCCGCGGCACTGCTCGTTTCGGGCAGCGCGCGATCGCGGACGTCAGGGAAGAGCTGGTCACCTACGATGGACGGCGAAACGACGATGAAGGGCTTCATGCGTCTACGACGACGCCAAGAGGGGTAAGCGGCCGGGCATCGTCCTGGTGCACGAATGGTGGGGCATGCACAGAAGCACATCCACAACGAGGCGCGGCGCTTCGCGCAGAACGGCTATACGGCCTTCATCGCCGACATGTATGCGCGATGGCAAGACCGCCGACAACCCGAAGGACGCCGGCATGCTCGCAGGCGGCGTCATGAAGAATCCGCAAGGGATGCAAGGGCGCTTTCAATGCGGCTCGCGCGGTGCTCGCCAAGCATGCGACGGTGGACGCGACAACAGATCGGGGCAGCCGGCTACTGCTTCGGCGGCACGGTGGCGCTCAACATGGCGCGCGCTGGCGCGGACCTCGCGGGCAGGTGGCGGCGTTCCACGCCGGCCTCGAGCACGAATACGCCGGCGCCCTCATCCGTGAAAGCGAAGGTCCTGGTGCTGAACGGTGCCGACGACCCTCTCATCACGCCCGGCCAAGTCGAGGCGTTCAAGAGCATGGACGCGGCCGAGCGCAAACTACCGCATCATCAACTATCCCGGCGCGGTGCATGCCTACACCAACCCGGAAGCGACCAAGGTCGTGGAAGAAGTTCAACATGCCGGTCGCTTACAACGCCAAGGTCGACAACGGAAGCGAAAGCGGAAGCCGGACAAGTTCTTTGCCGCCGCTTTCAAAGCCTGCAGAAATAGTGATGAAGGGAAAGCAGCACGGTATTCCATGCTTGCTTCTCCTGGCGCTCGCGCGACAGGTCGAGACGCAGCGCCCATTCGCGCTCCAGCGTGTAGCGCATGGCGCAGCCCCGCTGTCCACGGGGTATCGGTATCGCCGGCGAAGAACCACTGACCCGCGCGCATAGGGCTCGGCGCGCCAGCGCGTCGCTCAGGTCGATCAGCGCGCCGATGCTCGGCCCGGCGCCCAGGGCGTAGTTGTTTTCCAGGCGCGTGTCGAGCTGGAGCGTGGATTCGAGGAACGCATAGACCATGGTCTTGCTGCGCAGGGTATCGGGAAGCGGTCCACGCCAGCCCGGGGCCGCCGTGCAAACCGAACACGAGCGGCTCGGACCCGTCCGCCAGGCGCCGGCGCGCCCAGGATACGTCGAGTTTCCACGACAGCGCTTGAAAGAATTCGTTTCTCGGGGAGATCGAGACGAAGCCTCAGCGGCGTGATCTCTTCGACACGCGCTCCAATCACGCCCGAGTAGTCGCGCACCGCAAGGTCGAGATACTCGATCTGTGCGCCGCGGACATAGCCTGCGTCCGGATCCATCAGATCGTGATACGTGGGGCGCGCGCGCAACTCGACGAAATTCGCGCCGTCGCGCCGGCCACCGCCCACGGCGATGCGCGAGGTTCCGTGCCCCTGGTCGTGGTCGAACCGCGCGGTGCGGGAACCGGCGGATCGTCGGCGCTCGCGCCGACGCGGCTGCGCGCGAAGAGGATGGACCGCGACAACGCCGCGGGGTCCTCAACCGGGCTCTTGCCGGTCGCGCGCAGGTAACTCAGATAGTCATAGCTCACCTCCAGCACTCGGGCTTGCTGAGGCGCGCGACAAAGTCGTGAAGGGCAGGGTCCGCCTCGGACGCGACCCGCGCGCGAGCAGCCTGTCAGCGCCCGCTCCTGCGGGCTCATCAGCTCGAGCCGATGGCGGATCACCGTGGCGTTCGAGGGGCGAAACAGGGTCTCTCTTCACGAGACCCTTCTGCTTGACGACTTCGCGTACCGTATCGGACGGTATCGCCCACCAGCGAAAGCCCTTGGTCAGCTCGAGATCGGGTCGAGCGGCTTCGAGCAGCCCGAGCAGGTGGTACGCGCAGTTCTCGTCGAAGAAGTAGTAGTCGAAATGGATCGGCCCGAGCTCCCAGGCGTGCATCAGCAGCCGATCGATCTCCTCCGGCGAGAGATTCAGCTCGTACTCCCAGATGTCGCGGTTCTCCAGATCGGTGTACTCCCTGACTTTCAGGTAGTACGGCATGCTGGAGAACGTCCCGGGTAGCTGCCGATCAGCGCTTTGATGGTGAATGCGACTCCACCGCGTCCGTCGGTATTCACGGTGTAGTTGATCGAGTAGGCGAGGAGCCGGGTCGTCTCGTCCTGGTCCTTGGCGTCGATGCGCAGCAGCGTGTGCCCGTACATCGACGCGGGATTGTTGAGGTACGCCGCGGGGAAGATCAAAGTCACGCCCTGCGGGTTGAGAGCCTTGTGCCACTCGTCGAATCGCTTGCATGGCTGCCTGCGCATGCGCGCCCCGTCAAATGCGAGCTGCCGGTCGAGCCAGTGGTAGCGGGCGATAAAGGCGCACTGGGGTTCTGGGCCTCCTGGGTCTCCTGTGTGTCGGAGAAGAAGGCGGCGAGCGTGGCTTCCAGCTCGCTCTGCGGATTGGTCTTTCCGTCAGGCGCGAGGAAGAATCGGGAGGCATCCGCCAGGCTGTGGACGCCCGGGGCGACAAGATTCGGAACGTAGTGCATCAGCCGATGCCATTCGCGGCGCTCGGCGAGGCGCAGCTCGCGGGATCGAGCGACTAGCTCATCCAGATACGTGGCCGCAGAGGCGCGCGCAGGGAGCCAGCAGGCAGAAAAAACACCCAGTGACGTGCCACTGGGTGTTTCCTTGAGACGACTTGCTTGTACTAGATCGAGGCTGCGTACTGCGCCAGCTCGCGATCCGAGCGCAGAACCTGCTTCAGCGCCGCGACGTTGTCATCGGTGCTGCTGCCCGAACTGAAGATCACGAACACGTTCGCCTGCGATGACGCGGCTGAAGCTCGCGCGGTCACTCCTCGCGGACGCCGATCAGGTGGGCGAGAGAATCCAGCGCCTCGCCGCTGCCGATCGACATGTCGCGGGCCAGGCGGTCCTTGTTGAGATCGATGAACATGGCGGTTTTCCAGTTCGACTTGATGGCGCCATCCTGGGAGCAGCCCAAGGTGCCTGAGGAAATCGCAAACGGTCGCAGAGATATGGACATATCAAGAAAACCGTCGGTGATGACGGCCATCACATTGGGAGCCAATCCCTGCTGGCCGGCAAAGAGTTTCGCTCCGACGCCGCAACCTCCGACGTTGTCAGCGAAAGCGGTGGCCGGAGCCAGGAAAATCAGCGCTGCGATCGCAAGTTTCTTGCTCATACGCGTACCTCCGTTGTCTTGGCGAAAAGTGTTATTGCGTTGGCAAAGCCCTGTAGTGAATACCAAAAACAAGGCTAACGGTCTGTTGGCCTTTAGTCCTATACGACCGTCAAGCTAGCATTGCGCGGTGCGCACCGTCCTGGCGTTGCTTGCCGCACTCGTCGCTTCCGGCTGCACCAGCGCGTTCTTCCAGCCCCAGCGGCGCTGGTCGCGACGCCGGACGTTGCCGGCTTGCGCTACGAATCGCTCGCCTTACGTGCCACCGACAGTGTCGAGCTCAGCGCCTGGTTCATGCCGGCAACCGGGAAGCCGCGTGCGACGGTGCTCTTCCTGCACGGCAACGCCGAGAACATCAGCACGCATTTCATGAATGTCGCCTGGATGCCGGCGGAGAGGATTCAATGTGCTCGCCCTGGACTACCGCGGCTACGGCGGGTCGGAGGGCAAGCCGTCCCTGCCCGGCATGCAGCTCGACATCGACGCGGCGCTCGCGACCCTTCGTCGCGCGGCCTGATGTCGATCCCCGGCGCATCGTGCTGTTCGGCCCAGAGCCTCGGCGGAGCGCTCGCGATCCACTATGCGCGCGCGCGGCGCGCAGCGCGGCGCGCTGCGCGCGGTCATCGCCGACAGTGCGTTTGCCGACTACCGGACGATCGCCAGCGAGAAGCTCGCCGCATCCCCGCTCACCTGGCCGTTCCAGTGGCTGCCGGCGCTCGTCGTCGACAGCGACCTACTCGCCGCGTGGCTTCCGGTCGGAGCGGTCAGCCCTCTGCCGCTGCTGCTGATTCACGGCGAAGCCGGACGCGATCGTGCCGCCGCATCATGCGCAACGCCTCGTTCGAGGTCGCGCAGGCCGCCGAAGGAGCTCTGGCTGCTGCCGGGCGTGGGGCACATCCAGTCGGTGCGCGACCCGGCGCTGCGACAGCGGCTCGGCGACTACGTGCGCCGGGTCGTGGATTGAACGCTCCGCCGCGCCGCCTAGTCGGCGTACTGGCCCGCCTTCTTGATCAGCGGCGCCCACTTGGCGATCTCGGCCTTGAGGTGTGCCTCCAGCGCGGCGGGCGTCTGGCGCTCCTTGCCGTAGGTCACCGCGCCAAGGTCGGCGAAGCGCTTCTGCACGTCGGCGTCAGCGAGCGCCGTCTGCAACGAGCTCACCAGCTTGTCGAGCACCGGCTTGGGCGTGCCTTTCGGCGCGTACAGGCCGTGCCAGATGCCGACGTCGGCGCCTTTCAGGCCCTGCTCCTGGAGCGTCGGCAGGTCCGGCAGCGAGGCGACACGCTTCGCCGAGGTGATGCCGTACGCCTTCACCTTGCCGGACTTGATCTGCGAAGTGGTGGTCGTCGTCTGGTCGCACATGAACGTCACCTGGCCGCCGAGCAGGTCGTTCATCGCCGGGCCCGTGCCCTTGTACGGCACGGTGAGCAGGTCGAGCTGGATCGCGCTCATGAACAGCATGCCGCACAGGTGCGACGCGGCGCCGATGCCGGCGTTGGCGTAGCTCACCTTGTCCTTGTTCGCCCGCAGGTAGGCGAGGAATTCCTTCAGGTCCTTCGCCGGCACCTTCTCGTTAGCGATGATCGTCATCGGCACTTCGTTGATCAGGCCGATGTACTCGAAGTCGGTGAGCGGGTTGAAGCGCAGCTGCCGGTAGAGCGTCGGCGTGGTCGCCATGCCGATGTGGTGGATGAGGATCGTGTAGCCGTCGGGCTTCGCGTTCTTCACCGCCTCGGGCGCGATGATGCCGCCGGCGCTGGGACGGTTCTCGACGATCACCGTCTGGCCCATCGGCTTGAGCATCGCCTGCGCGACGACGCGCGCGACCGTATCGGTCGGCCCGCCGGCGGCGTACGGCACGAGCATGTTGACGCTGTGGGTCGGGTACTGTTGCGCCGAGGCGACCGCCGCGACGGCAGAAATTACAAGCCCGAAAGCGACTCTTGGTAAGGCTGACATTGAGGGTGTCTCCGCGCGGTTACTACATTGAAAGTCAATGTGATTATGTCACCGGAAGCTGTCATTCCGGGAAAGCAAACTCCAGTATCATTCGTATAGTTGAAACGGTGACCTGCGCCGTGCCATCCAAGGACGGTAGAGGGGTCCGTGGAATCGATTCTGGTGCCCGTGAGCAAGTGGGCAACGTGGGGTGAGGAGGGATGCAATCCGCAGCCACAAGTCGGATTCATCGAGCCGCTGGTTCGCCGGCGGCTGTCCTTTCTCGACCGCATCGCGCTGCACGTCGCGAACGCCTGCGTCGCGGAGGGTGAGCCAGTGCATCTCGTGTTCGCCTCGCGCCATGGAGAGCTCGCGCGCAGCGCAGGGCTTCTCGCGCAACTCGCCGGCAACGAGCTTCCCTCGCCGATGAGCTTCAGCCTTTCGGTCCTCAACGCCGCCGCCGGCCTGTACGGCATCGCGCGCAAGGATCGCTCGCCCGCGACCGCCGTGTCCTCGGGCGAAGCGACGTTCCCGCTCGCGCTGGTCGAAGCGTCCGCGCAGGCGCTGAAGAATCCCGAAGCGACGGTGGTGCTCGCCTTCGCCGACGAGCCGCCGCCCGCGGTTTACCAGTCGCTGGTCGATTCGCCGCGCAACGCGCACGCGATCGCCGTGCGTCTCGAGGCGCGCAGCGCGCCGCATGCGGTCGATCTTTCCTGGAGCAGTGCCGAAGGCGACGACGCGCCCGGAAGCGGTGTGGCGCTTCGCGCGCAGCCTCGCGGACAAGAAGCCGGGCGCCTGGTCGACGAGCGGTCAGCGCTGGCAGTGGAGTCCACGCCCGTGATGGCGACGCTGAATCGCTGGTGGCGCGTCGCGGTGGTGGCGTTCTGCTTCGCCGCGGTCGGCCTCGGCGGCCTGCTCTATGTCGTCAGCGTTTTCCCGGCGCTGCGCCTCGGACCCGGCGGCCGCGCCGGCCACACCCACCGCGTGCGCGCGGTGATCCGCCGGTCGTTCGGCGTCAGTCGTCCGAATCCTCGAATCGGGCGGCGTCATGCGCGTCGAGCAGCGCAACGCCGATCTCCTCGCCGCATCCCGAGGCAAGCCGGTGCTGGTGCTCGCCAATCACCCCTGCTATCTCGACATCCTCGTGCTGCTCGCCCTCATCCCGGACGCGCTGTGCGTGGTGAAGAGCGGCGTGTGGTGGAACCCGTTCTACGGCGGCGTGGTGCGCGCCGCCGGCTATCTCAGCAACGACGATCCCGAGCAGCTGGTCGAGGCCTGCGCCGCGGCCCTGCGCGCCAGCTCGCCGCTCATCATCTTCCCCGAGGGCACGCGCACCGAGCCCGGCGCGCCGCTGCGTTTCATGCGTGGCGCGGCGCGCATCGCGCTAGCGAGCGGCGCGGCGATCCAGCCGATCCTGCTGCGCTGTGATCCGCCGGCCTTCACCCGCACCGGCCACTGGTACGACCAGCCGTCCAGCGGCTTTCGCCTGACGATCGAGGCGAAACCGCTGATCGGCGCGCAGCGCGCTCCTCGCGGAGGAGCGTGTCAGCGGATTCAAGCCGCGCGCGCTGACCCGCGCGCTCGAGCGCTTCTTCACCACCGAGCTGGAAGGCTATGAACGAGCTTCTGCGTGAACTGAAGGTCCTGGTGGTCGACTCGCTGCACCTCGAGGACCTGAAGCCCGAGGACATCGGCGACGACACGCCGCTGTTCGCCGAGGACGGCCTCGGCCTCGATTCGATCGACGCCCTCGAGCTCGGCGTCGCGCTGCACAAGAAATACCGGCTCAAGCTGGAGCAGGCCGATCAGCGCGTGCGCGAGCATTTCCGCTCGGTGCGGCACGCTGGCGGAATTCATCCGCACCCAGGGCGTGGCCGCCTGAGGCGCGCACATGGCAACCGAACCCCTGATGAGCAGCCCACAGATCCTGGCGAAGCTGCGCGAGCTGCTCACCGACAAGTTCGAAGTCGACCCGGCGCGCATCACGCCCGAGGCCGACCTGTATCGCGACCTCGATCTCGACAGCATCGACGCGGTCGACCTCGTCATCAAGCTGCAGGAAATGACCGGCAAGCGCATCAAGCCCGACGAATTCCGCAGCGTGCGCACCATCGGCGACGTCGTCGTGGCGGTGGACCGCCTGCTGGCTGGTTAACGGAGCAAGGTTGACGGCGCAGTTCTTGCGCGCCGGTGCGCGGGTGGCGCTGGCGCTCGGCTATCCCCTCGCCATCTACTGCGCGCTCCTCTGGTTCGAGCCGCGCTGGGTGGCGGCCGTGGTGGTCGCGTTGATCCTGCTGCGCTGGCGCGGTCGCGCGCTCGGCCTGTTCGCCGGGCTGTCGTGGCTGTCGCATGCGGTGATCGCCGGCTCGCTCGCGCTCTCGGTCGGCGCCGCGGTCGCGAACGACGAAACGCTGCTGCGCCTCTACCCGGCGGGAATCAGCCTCGCGCTGCTCGCCCTGTTCGGGCTGTCGCTGCGCTCGCCGCCGAGCATGGTCGAGCGCATGGCGCGACTCACCCATCCGGACCTGCCCGACGAAGCGCTGCGCTACTGCCGCCACGTCACCGAGGTCTGGTGCGGGTTCTTCGCCATCAACGCCGCGATCTCGATCTGGAGCGCGCTCGCCGCCAGCCGCGAAGTCTGGGCGGTCTACAACGGCTTCATTGCCTACCTGGCGATGGGCGCGCTGTTCGCGGGCGAATGGCTGCTGCGGCGGCACCTCTTCCGCACGCGCGGTGAGCTTCGAGCCGATCGCTCAGGTTTTCGCGCGCGACCGCGCGGGCGACAGCGTGGTCGGCTGGCGGGCGGCGCGCCGGTCACCTGGTCAGACTTTCGCGCGCGCGTGGCCGCGCTCGCGACGCGTCTTGATGCGGACGCGGTTCTCGCCTGCGAGAAGCCGCTCAACTTCCTCGCCGCGCTCCTGGCGCTCTGGTCGCGCGGTCACACGGCGCTCGTGCCGTCCAGCCTGCAGCCCGCGGCGGTTTCGGCGGTCGCGGGAAAGGTGCTGCGCGACGCCGACGTGGAAAACGCGACGGGTTCCACCACCCTTTCACTCCCCGCGGGGACGCAATGCCGGCTCGCGCTCTACACCTCGGGCTCGAGCGGCGCGCCGAAGCGCGTCGACAAGACCCTGGCGCAGCTCGACCGCGAGCTGGAGAACCTGCACGCGCTCTGGGGCGGCGTGCTCGCGCAGTCGTCGGTGCTCGCCGACCGTGCCGCACCATCACATCTACGGGCTGCTCTTCCGCCTGCTCCTGCCGCTCGCCGCTGGGCGGCCGGCGGATGAGGCGACGAGCGTCGACCCGGTCGAGCTGCGCGCCGCCGCGACGCGGCGCGGGCGCCACGTGCTGGTATCCACGCCCGCCCATCTCAGCCGCTTTCCCGAGCTGCTCGCGCTCGCGCAGTGGCACCGGCCGGAAATGATTTTCTCTTCGGCGGTCCGCTCGCCGCGCCGACCGCGGCGCTCTACCGCGCGGCGTTCGGCGCCGCGCCGGTCGGAGGTGTTCGGCAGCACCGAGACCGGCGGCGTCGCCTGGCGCCGGCGCGACGGCGCGCGCGACGAGGACGTCTGGCAGACCTTTCCCGGCATCTCGGTCGGCGCCGACGCCGACGGCGCGCTGCTGCTCGATTCAGCGTACCTGCCGACGCGCAGCTGGCGCATGGACGACGGCGCGACGCTGCTCGGCGACGGCCGCTTCGTGCTCCTCGGCCGGCTCGACCGGGTAGTGAAGATCGAGGGCAAGCGCCTGTCGCTACCCGAGCTCGAGCAGCGGCTGCAGAAGCACGAGTGGATCGAGACCGCGCGCCGCGGTGCCGCTGCCCGCGCCGCAGCGCCTCGGCGTGGCGCTGGTGCCGACCCGCGAGGGCGCGACCGCGCTCGAGCAGCCTCGGGGCACGCGCCTTGGGCCAGGCGCTGCGCAAGCACCTCGCGCCGCATTTCGACGAAACCCTGCTCCCAAGCGCTTCCGCTTCGTGAAGGAGCTGCCGGTGAGCGAGCGCGGCAAGGTCGTCTCGCAGGAGCTGGCGCAGCTCTTCGCGCGGGAGCCGTGATGCTGCTGCCGGAGATCCTCTCCTCGAGCGCCGACGGCTCGAGCGCGACCTACCGGATCCGCGTGCCGCCGGCGCTGCGAGCATTTCAAGGGGCATTTCCCCGGCTTTCCGATCCTGCCGGGCATCGTGCAGCTCGACTGGGCGGTGCGCCTCGGCCGCCGCCACTTTCAGGGCTCGAGGAGAGCACCGGCGTCGACAACTTCAAGTGCCAGGCGTTGGTATTCCCCGACGCCGAGCTGACCCTCGAGCTGCGGCGCGACGAGACCGGGCTGCACTTCCGCTACTACGATGCGCAGCGAACGTATTCGAGCGGCAAAATCCTGTTGCCACGACAACATGAGCTTCGCACCCTGTGCCGTTGTTCCCTGCTACAACCACGGCGCCGCCGTCGGCGGCGTGGTGGCACGCCTGCGCACCCTCGGACTTCCGGTGCTCGTCGTCGACGACGGGTCGGACCCCGGCACCGCGCGCGTCCTCGATTCGCTGTCCGGCGTGCACCTCTTCCGCCTGCCGATGAATTCCGGCAAGGGCGCGGCCGTGCTGCGCGGGTTGCGCGAGGCGCGGCGGCTCGGCTTCACGCACGCTCTCGCAGGTGGATGCCGACGGCCAGCACGACCTGGACGACGCGCCGCAGTTCCTCGAACGCGGGCGCGCCGCGCCAGGCGCGGTGATCTGCGGCGAGCCGGTGTACGACCAGAGCGCGCCGAAAGCGCGTCGGTACGGGCGGCTGATCACGCGCTTCTGGGTGTGGGTGGAGACGCGCGGACGCGCGCGCGGCGACGCGATGTGCGGCTTTCGCCTCTACCCGCTTGCGCCCGCCGTCGCCATGCTCGAGCGCGCGCCGATCGCTTCTGGAATGAGCTTCGATATCGAGATACTGGTGCGCCTCGTCTGGGAAGGATTGCCGGTGGAGAGCGTGCGCACACGCGTCGTCTATCCCGCCGGCGGCGTGTCGCACTTCCGCATGCTGAGAGACAATCTGCGCATCAGCGCGACGCACACGCGACTCTTCTTCGGCAGTTTTTTCCACAAAGAAGGCTCACTGGTCGCGCATCGCCGAGCGCGGCAGCATGTGGGGACTGCGCTTCGTCGCCGCGACCGCGAGGCTGCTCGGGCGGCAGGCAGCGCGCATCGCGCTGCTTCCGGCGGTGCGCGTGGTTCTTCCTCACCGGGGGCGAGGCGCGCCGCGCTTCGCGCCGCTACCTCGAGCGCCTCGGCGCGCATTCCGGACAGGCGATGCCGCGCCCGACCGCGCTCAACGTCTGGCGGCACATGCGCACCTTTGCCGATGCTTCGCTCGACAAGTTCGTCGCCTGGCGAGGCGAGATCGCCGCCGGCTCGGTCGAATTCAAGGGCGCCGAGGAGTTCGCGCGGCTGGCGCGCGAGCGGCGCGGCGCCGCTGTTCATCGGCTCGCACCTCGGCAATCTGGAGATGATCCGCGCGCTGGCGGCAACGCAAGCAGCTCGCCACCGTCACCGCAGTGGTCTACACCAACCACGCGCGGCGCTTCGCCGCCACCCTCGCCGGCGCCAACGCGCGCTTCGCCGACAATCTCTTCGAGGTGCGGGATTTCGGGCCGCAGACCGCGATCCTGCTGAAGGAGCGCGTCGAGCGCGGCGAGATCCTGGTGATCGTCGGCGACCGTACACCCGCCGCCGACAACGGCCGGCGGGCGCATGCGCCGTTTCTCGGCCACGACGCGCCGTTTCCCCAGGGTCCGGTGGTGCTGGGCTACCTGCTCGGCTGCCCGGTTTACCTGTTCTTCTGCCTGAAGGTGGGCGAGGGCTACCGCATCCACCTCGAGCCTTTCGCCGAGCGCATCCAGCTGCCGCATCGCGACCGCAAAGCAGCGATCGACGCCTACGTGGCGCAGTACGCGCGCCGCCTCGAGTGGTATTGCCGCGAGGCGCCCCTGCAATGGTTCAACTTCTTCGACTTCTGGCATGAACCTGTCGGCAGAAGTTGAGATCGAGATCCCGTTCTTCGACATCGACCCGATGGCGGTCGCGTGGCACGGCCATTACGTCAAGTATTTCGAGGTGGCGCGCTGCGCGATGCTGCGCAAGATCGACTACGACTATCCGAAGATGCACGAGTCGGGCTACCTGTTTCCGGTGGTCGAGCTCTACCTGAAATACGTCAACGCCGCGCGCTACGGCCAGGTGGTCGTGGTCGCCGCCGAGCTGCTCGAATACGAGAACCGGCTGAAGATTGGCTACCGCATCCGCGACCGCGCCGGCGGCCAGCGCCTCACCAAGGGTTGGTCGCTGCAGGTGGCGGATCGACGCGAAGACGCGCGAGCTGCAGTTCGCCTCGCCTCGCATTCTGATCGAGAAGGTGCGCGGCCGATGAAGCCGGCGTTCCTCTTGCTTCTCACCTGCACGCTCCCCGCCCACGCCGAAGAGCTGCTGGGAAGCATCCTCAAGCGTCTGGCGGAGCCGGCTGTCGTTCGCGCCCAGTTCGTACAGGAGCGCCACATCGCCGACATGACGCGTCCGACGGTGAGCCGGGGACGCCTCACCGTCTCGCAGCGGGACGGCGTGCTGTGGCAGATCGAGTCGCCGGTGACGCTCGTGCTGGCGTTTACGCCCAACGGCGTGATCGAGACCGGTCCTGACGGCGTGCGCCGCAGCCGCGGTCAGCGTCGCGGCGCCGTCGATACCGAGGTCGGGCGCCTGATGCAAAGCATCGTCGGCGCCAACGAGGAATCGCTCAGGACTGCCTTCGACGCGGTGGCGCAGGGCGGCCTCGAGCGCTGGACGATCCGCCTCACCCGCGCGCGCGAGAGATGGCGCGCTTCCTGCGCGAAGTCCGCCTCGGCGGCAGCCGTCATCTCGAGGCCATCGAGATCGAGGAAATCTCGGGCAACAGCACCGCGATCCGCATGCGCCAGTTCGCCGTCGCCGAGAAGCTCGAGGCCGACGAGCTGGAACTCTTCAAGCTGCCGTGACGCTGCGCGCGCGCTCGTGGCTGTTCCTCGCGGCGCTCGGCGTCGCCGCCGCGATCCTCGCCGGCTTGCTCTCGCGCGGCGTGCCGCTGCAGACCAACGTGCTGGCGATGCTGCCCGCAACGGAGCGCGACCCGGTGGCCGAGAAAGTCGTCGCTTCGCTCGGCGCCGCGATTGGCAGCCGCGTCCTCATCCTCGTCTCCCATGCCGACGAGGCGCGCGCCAAGGCCGCGGCCGAACGCTTCGCGGCCGTGGCGGGCGGCTCCGGCGGGCTGCGTGCCCTGACGGATGCGCCTGCCCGAGCCCGACCCGAAGCTGTTGCGCAACCTCTACGCCGCCAGCCGCTTTGGACTGCTCGCGGATCGCCGATCGCGAGGCGCTCGCCTCCGGCCGCTGGCGTGCGCGCGACGCGGTGCTGCAGCAGATCGTCTCGCCGGTCGGCGGCATCGCAGGGCTGCCGCTCTCGCAGGATCCATTCGGCTTCTTCAGCCGCTGGATGGCGTCGATCATCCCGAGCGCGGGTGCGATGCGCCTCGAGGACGGCTACCTGATCTCGCGCGAAGGCGGACGGACACGCCTGCTCGTCCTCGGCGAAGTCGATGGCGACGTCTACGACAACGCGGTGCAGGCGCGCGCCGTCGCCGCCTACGATCGCGGCGCGCAGGCGGCGCTCGCCGCCGAGCCCGGCAGCGAGATCCTGCGCACCGGCACGGTGTTCTTCGCCGCCTCGGCGCGCGCGGCGGCGATGCGCGACATGGACCGCATCGCGCTCGGCTCGATCCTCGGCATCACGCTGGTCATGTTCGCCGCGTTCCGCTCGCTCAGGCCGATCGTGCTCGGCCTGCTTTCCGCCGGCGCCGGCATCCTCGCCGCGACGCTCGCGCTACTCGCTCGTCGACGGCGAGCTGCACCTCGTCACCCTCGCCTTCGGCGCCAGCCTGATCGGCGAGGCGATCGACTACGCCATTCTCTTCTGCGCCGCGCACCTCGCCGCGGGAAATCGCTGGACGCCCCAGGTGGGCGTGGCGCAGGTGCGCCCGGCGCTCACCGTCGCCGTCGCGACCAGCCTGCTCGCCTACGCATTGCTCGGGCTGCTGCCCTTCCCCGGCGTGTCGCAGGTGGCGCGCTTCGCGCTCGTCGGCCTCGCCGTCGCCTACCTCAGCGTGCAGTGGCTGCTGCCGGGACTGCTGACGCAGCCCTCGCGCCGCGATCCGCTGGCGGCGACGGGCTGGGCGGCGCGGCTGCTCGAGCGATGGAGCGGCGTGCTGAGCGGCAAGCGCGCGGTGGTCATCGCCGCGCTCGCGCTCGCGGCGTGCGTTCCGGGATGGATGGCGCTGCAGCCGAACGACGATGTGCGCCTGCTCGTGCCGCGCCAGCCCGAGCTCGCGTTGCAGGACGCGGCGATCCGCGCCACGACCGGATTCGACGCTGGCAGCGCGCTTCTTCCTGGTCCGCGGGACCAGCGAAGAAGATGTTCTTCTCAAAGAAACGAATTTGACCAGGCGGCTGCGCGAGCTGGAGTTTGGTGGCGCGCTCGCCGGCCATCAGGCGGTAAGCGACTTCGTCCCGCCGCGCGTGGCCCAGGAAGCGAACCGCGCACTGATGCAGAAGCATGTCTTCGCCGATCGCGACGCGCTGACGCGCACGCTGACCGAGGTCGGCTTCCGCCCCGAGGCGGCCAAGGCGCTGCCGGGCGAGTTCGATCGCGCGTCCCGGCCGGTGACGATCGCCGACTGGCTCGCGTCGCCGCTGTCGACGCCGTTCCGTTATCTGTGGGCGCCCGCCGGCGAAGGCGTGCCGGCGAGCGTGGTGACGCTGATCGGCGAGCGCGACGCGGCGCGCGTCAACCTCGCTGCCGACGGGCTCGATGGCGTGACGCTCGTCGACAAGGCGACCAGCGTCTCGGTCGCTGCTCGGCAAGTACCGCGCATGGGCGGTGCCGGGCCTCGCCGCCGCGGCGGCGATGATGCTCGTCGTGCTGCTGCTGCGCTACGGCGGCCGCGCCGCGCTCGCGGTGCTCGTGCCGGTGCTGCTCGCCGAGGCGCTGTCGCTCGCGGCGTTCGGCTACGGCGGCGTGCCCGTGACGCTGTTCGGCGTGGTCGGCTGGACCCTCGGCCTCGGCATCGGCGTCAACTACTCGATCTTCCTGCGCGAGGGCATCGACCGGCCCGGCGCCACCGGCATGGCGGTGCTGCTCTCGGCGTGCACCACGCTGCTCGGCTTTGGCCTGCTCGCTTTCAGCGGCGTGCCTGCCCTGCGCCACTTCGGGCTCGCCCTTGCCACGACCATCGCCGGTTCGCTGCTTTTCGCTCCGCTCGCCCTCGCGGGCAAAAAATGAGTTGTTACCTGCAAGCCCTTGGGATCATCTCTCCGCTCGGCGAAGGGCTGGAGGCGACACGCCGCGCGCTCTTCGCCGGCGACACCTCGGGCATGCGCGTCGAATCCGGCTGGCTACCCAACGGGCCGGCCTGCGTCGGCCGCGTGATGGGCGAGCTCGCGCCGCTGCCCGCGCCGCTTGCGGAGCACGACTGCCGCAACAACCGCCTGCTCGCCGCGGCGGCGGCGCAGATCCGCCCCGCGATCGACGCGGCGCTCGCGCGCCACGGCGCGCAACGCGTCGCCATCGTCATCGGCACCAGCACCTCGGGCATCGCTTCCGGCGAGGACGCGATGGCGGCGAAGATCAAGGACGGCGCCTTCCCGCCCGGGTTTTCCTACAAGCAGCAGGAGATCGGCGCGACCGCGCCGCTCGCCGCGCGCCTGCTCGGCGCGCGCGGCCCCGCCTATACCGTCTCCACCGCGTGCACCTCGGGCGCGAAGGCACTGCTCGCGGCGCGGCGCCTGCTCGACCTCGGCCTGTGCGACGCGGCCGATCGCGGGCGGCGTCGACACGCTCTGCCGCCTCACCGTCGGCGGCTTCGCGTCGCTCGAGTCGACCTCGCCGCAGCGCTGCAATCCGCTCAGCCGCAACCGCAACGGCATCAACATCGGCGAAGGCGCGGCGCTGTTCCTGCTGGGGCGCGACGCGGCGGCGGTCGAGCTCGCCGGCGGCGGCGAATCGAGCGATGCGCATCATCTTTCGGCGCCCGACCCGGAGGGCACCGGCGCGGAATCGGCGATGCGCGCCGCGCTCGCCGACGCCGGCGCAAAGCCCGCCGACATCGGCTACGTCAACCTGCACGCCACCGCCACGCGCAAGAACGACGAAATGGAGAGCCGGGTGATGGCGCGCGTCTTCCCGGATGGCACGCCGGTGAGCGGCACCAAGCCTCTCACCGGACACGCGCTCGGCGCCGCCGGGGCGATCGAGGCGGCGTTCTGCTGGCTCGCGCTGACCGACCGCATGCTGCCCCCGCACGTCTGGGACGGCGAGGCGGATCCGGCGCTGCCCGCGCTTGCGGGTGGTCGCCAAGGGGGAGCGCTCTGTCGTCGCGCATGGTGATGAGCAATTCGTTCGCTTTCGGCGGAAGCAACGCCAGCCTGATATTTTCCGGGTGATGAAGCCGCCGCCGCCCATCGAGGAGCTCCTGCCGCACCGCTACGGCATGCTGCTCGTCGAGCGCGTCGTGGAGTGGGACGCGTCGAGCGCAACGGTGAGCGCATCGCCGAGCGCCGAGGGCTGGTACGCCGAGGACGGCGGCATGCCCTCGCGCATCGGCATCGAGCTGATGGCGCAGGCGATCGCCTCGCATGTCAGCGTCGTCGCCTGGAGCAAGGGCGAGCCGCCGAAGAAAGGCGTGCTGCTCGGCGCGCGCGCCTACCGCGCGACACAGCCGCACTTCCCTGCCGGCAGCAAGCTCACGGTCAAGGCGGTCAAGGCGTTCAGCGACGAAAGCGGCATGGGCGCCTACGACACGCGCATCGAGCTCGAAGGCGCCGAGGTGGCGAAAGCGCGCATTCTGGTCTTCGAACCGCCCGATTTCGAAGCGTTCATCGCGGCGCAGAGCGAATGAGGCGAGCCCTGGTCACGGGATCGAGTCGCGGCATCGGCCGAGCCATCGCATTGCGTCTGGCGAAGGATGGCTTCAGCGTCACGCTGCATTGCCGCTCCGGGATCGACGAAGCGCAGAAGGTCGCCGCCGAAATCGGCACAGGCGTCGATTCTGCAGTTCGACGTGCGCGACCGCGCCGCCGCAAAGGCCGCGCTCGAAGCCGACGTCGCGAAGAACGGCGCCTACTACGCGGTGGTGATCAACGCCGGCATCGCGCGCGACAACACCTTCGCCGCGCTCTCCGACGAGGACTGGGACGAGGTGCTCGACACCAGCCTCGGCGGCTTCTACAACGTGATGCGGCCGCTGGTGATGCCGATGGTGCGCGCCAAGAGCGGCGGACGGATCGTGGTCCTCTCCTCGGTCTCGGGCGTGATGGGCAACCGCGGCCAGGTGAACTACAGCGCCGCCAAGGCCGGCCTCGCCGGCGCGGCGAAGGCGCTGGCGGTGGAGCTGGCGAGCCGCAGGATCACCGTGAACTGCGTCGCGCCCGGGCCGATCGCCACCGACATGATCGCCGGGGCGCCGCTCGAGGAGATGCTGAAGATGGTGCCGCTGGGCCGCGTCGGCACGCCCGAGGAGGTCGCGGCGACGGTCGCGTTCCTGCTCTCGGACGACGCGGCGTACATCACGCGCCAGGTGATCGGCGTGAACGGCGGCATGGTATGAGCCTGCCGCGCGTCGTCGTCACCGGCATGGGCGGCGTCACCTCGCTCGGCGACTCGTGGGCCGAGATCGAGAAGCGGCTGCGCGCGCGGCAGAACGCCGTGCAGCGGATGAACGAGTGGGACCGCTACGAGATGATGCACACGCGGCTCGCCGCGCCGGTGAAGCACTTCGAGGCGCAGACCTACTACCCGCGCAAGATGACGCGCTCGATGGGCCGCGTCTCGCTGCTCGCGCTGCGCGCCACCGAGCTCGCGCTGCAGCAGGCGGGGCTGCGCAACGACCCGCAGATCAGCGACGGCCGCATGGGCATCGCCTACGGCTCCTCCTCGGGCAGCGTCGACCCGGTGCGCGTCTTCGGCCAGATGCTCGAGAACGGCTCGATGGCGGGCGTCACTTCGACCAGCTACATCCAGATGATGCCGCACACCGCCGCGGTGAACGTCGGCCTCTACTTCGGCCTCAAGGGACGCGTGATCCCGACCTCCAGCGCCTGCACCTCGGGCAGCCAGGCGATCGGCTACGCCTTCGAGGACCATCCGCGCGCGGCGCGAGCCGATGATGGTCGCCGGCGGCGCCGAGGAGCTGTCGGCGCCGGGCGCGGCGGTGTTCGACACGCTGTTCGCCACCAGCACCAAGAACGACGCGCCGGCGAGCACGCCGCGGCCGTTCGACAGGAAGCGCGACGGCCTGGTGGTCGGCGAAGGCGCGGCGACGCTGGTGCTCGAGGACCTGGAGCACGCCAAGGCGCGCGGCGCGACAGCCGCTCGCCGAGATCGTCGGCTTCGCCACCAATTCCGACGGCAAGCACGTCACGCAGCCCGACGACGAGCAGCAGGCGCGCGCCATGAACCTCGCGCTCGCCGACGCCGGCGTTCCCGCCTCGGCGATCGGCTACGTCAGCGCGCACGGCACCGCCACCGACCGCGGCGACGTCGCCGAGGCGCGCGCCACCGGCAAGGTGCTGGGCGGCTCGGTGCCGGTCGCGTCCATGAAGAGCTACGTCGGCCACACGCTCGGCGCCTGCGGCGCGATCGAGTCGTGGTGGACGATCGAGATGATGCGCGGCAAGTGGTTCGCGCCGACCATCAACCTCGAGAACCCCGACCCGGAGTGCGAGGGCCTCGACCACATCCGCGGCGAGGGCGCACGCTCGACATCGAGTACGCGATGAAGAACAACTTCGCCTTCGGCGGCATCAACACCTCGCTGGTTTTCCGCCGCATTTGACCGCGCGCCGCGTCGCTCGTCACCGGCATGGGGATCGTGTCCTGCCTCGGCAACGATCTCGGCACCGTCGCGCGCGCGCTGCGCGAAGGGCGCTCGGGAATCGCCGCGGCGCCCGAGTTCATCGAGGCCGGCCTCGGCAGCCAGGTCGCCGGCATCCCGTCGCTCGATTCGCTGCCGCCGGTGAAGCGGCCGCTGCGCCGCTTCATGCCCGAGCCCTTCGCTCTACGCCTATCACGCGCACCAGCGCGGCGCTCGCCGACGCGGGCTGGAGCGAGGCCGAGATCACCAGCGAGCGCACCGCGCTCGTCGTCGGCTCGGGCGTCAGCACCACCTTCGAGATCGCCGAGGCGATCGCGCTCGCGCGCGCGCAGGGCGCGCGCAAGGTGCCGCCCTACGTCGTGCCGAGAATCATGGGCAGCACCACCTCGGCCAACCTCGCCACCGCCTTCCGCATCCAGGGCGCGAGCTACTCGATCGTCTCGGCCTGCGCGACCTCGGCGCACTGCATCGGCCACGGCGCCGAGCTGATCCAGATGGGCAAGCCGACCGCGTGATCGTCGGCGGCGCCGAGGAAGTGCGCTGGACCACGGCGGTGCTGTTCGACGCGATGGGCGCGCTCTCGACCGGCTTCAACGACCGGCCGACCAAGGCGGCGCGGCCTCTACGACAAGCGGCGCGACGGCTTCGTCCTCTCCGGCGGCGCCGGCATCCCTGGTCCTCGAGGCGGCGGAAATCGCGCAGGCGCGCGGCGCGCGGGTGCGCGCCGAGCTCGCCGGCTACGGCGCCTCTTCCGACGGCTCCGACATGGTGACGCCGAAAGCCGAAGGCATCGCGCGCGCGATGCGCGCCGCCTGGCGCGAGGCGACGTTTCGGAACTGCTCCATCGACTACATCAACACCGCACGGCACCTCGACCGTGGCCGGCGACCTGATGGAGCTCGACGCGCATCCGCGAGGTATTCGGCGGAAGCTGCCGTTCATCTCCTCGACCAAGGGGCTCACCGGCCACGCCATCGGCGCGTCGGGCGCGCACGAGGCGATCTACTGCCTGCTGATGATGGAGCACGGCTTCATCGCCGCCTGCGCCAACCTCGAGGAGCCTGACCCGGCGATCCGCGGCCTGCCGATCGTCGAGCAGGACCCGCGACGCGAAGCTCGGCGCGGTGAGAAAACGTATGCGCGCGCGTGTGGACCGGTAGATTAGCCGGCCGCGCGCACGGTGCGACTCAGTGGGCCACTGTCTCGCGGGCGTACCCACACCAACGGGTTGCGCGGCGCGATGCGCGAAGCAGCAGCGCCTTGCCCACATCACGGTCGCGTGCGACGGCGGCACGGTCGAACACGGGCTGATCGCCGTGGTCGGCATCGCGGTCACAGGCGCGCCGCCGGTACGCTCGCGGCTGCGGCGGCGCAGCGGAGGCGCAGGCGGTGGCGGTGTCGCCATCGCGATAGCTGCCATCCGCACCAAGCGCCGACGCCGGCAGTGCCGATCCGCGGCACCACAGCGCTTGGCGCTGGTCAGCGGCGCGTTGAGGTTGGGCCGCATCATGTCATCCACCTGCTGCCTTCGCCTCGGCGCTGTTCTCGGCGGGAGGCGGTGGGCCCGGGATGGGCGGTATCCGGCTTGAGCATCCCATGATCCAGGTGTCTTTTGAAACGCCCTTGATCTCGCCCTCCAGCACGTTGACCGGCAGCGGCGGTTCGAGCACGAAGTAGTAGCCGCGCGAGGCGAGCGCGATCTCGTAGACGTTGTCCTTGAACAAGAACTGGCGCGCGAAGTTCATCGGCTTGTCGCCGACCACGGTCATGTTGACCGGTGCCGCAGGATGAACGAATACATGCGGATCGCGATGTGATTCGGCAGTCGGTGGCAGCCGTGCGAGAACCCGTTCGCGCTGTAGATGGACAGATAGTCGGACGAGCCGTGCGCGCGCACGCCGTTGTCCCAGTCGGGACGGCCGGTGCTGGCCCGGGACGACGAAATAGCCGGCGACGACGCCGTAGGCCGACAGATAACCCGGGCCGAGCTCGTCGTAGTTCACGACCCGCATCCAGCGCTCGTTGACGGTCTTGCCTTTCGATCAGCGAACGGATCGGCGTCGACGCCGGCGCGATCCAGACCGGCCCCGAGACGACGTTCCGGATCACGCGCGGCCCGACGTCCGACTGCTTGTAGCGGAAGTATTCGTAGCCGTTGCCGGCCTGCTCCGCCCGCCAGCCGCCGATCGTGGTGCGCCAGCGCGCCAGCGCGACCTGCTTGCCGCCGGCCTTCGTGTACAGCGTCAGGCGACGGGTACTTTTGCGCGGCTGCGGCTTGTAAGTGGCCGTCTGGCGTCGAACGGCAGGTCGTACCAGACGTCGCCGCGATCGACGACGATCGACAGGTCCATGTGCGTCGGCGTAGTAGTCGGGCCGCGGCGGCAGCTTGATCGCCGCGCGCAGCCGCTTGAACTCGGCCGGCCGGGTGGCGCTTGAAGAACGCCAGCGCCGTCGCGCCCGTCGGTCGAGCTGCAGCTGGTCCAGCGCGATCTTCAGTGTACTCGTCGACCAGGTTGCGCGCGAACTTCTCGTGCCGCCGACGCCGTCCTCGACGATCGCCGCCGCCGACACCACGCGCTCGCGCAGCGCGCGCGCCAGCCGTCGTAGTCGTTGTCGAGCAGCGGCCGCGCCAGCGCGTCGACGGTCTTGCGGCGCAGGTAGTTCGCCTCGTAGATCATGTGCTTCTGCTGGAAGCTGCGGACCGCCAGGCGCATGGCGTCGTCGTAGACGCCGGCGGCGTGCGCTTGCCCGGCAGTCCAGCAGCTTCTCGCAGGTCAGGCGGCGCTCGACCGCCGGCCAGTCGCCGGCTTCTCGGCCGCGCGTCGCCGATCAGCGCGCAGCTTCGCAGGCTCGGGTGCGCTCGCGGCCAGCTCTTGCAAGCGTCGCCGAGCTTGCGCGCGCTTGCGCCGCGCCTTCTCGAGCTCTTCGCGGCATCGTTCGCCAGGCGCTGCTCGTCGCGCTTGCATGTTCTTCGGCGGCGACGTAGGTGACGGTCTCGACCGCGCCTCGATCACCGTCGGCGCTCTCCTGGTCGTGGCAGGGCTGCTGCGCGTCCTGCGATGAAGCGCGCGCGCAGCACCGACAGCGACGGGAAGATGCCGTACAGCTCGAGGTAGTTCTTCTCGCCGGCGCGCCAGCGCCTCGCCCGTCGCTGTCGAGCTGGTCGTTGGCCAGGCCCAGGAACACGCGGCGGTAGCGGTTGGGCAGCGGCGTGGCCGTCGGGCGTCTGTCTGCTCGGCGAAGATGCTACGGCGTCCAGTCGTCGCGCAGATCGATCAGCGTGTAGCCGACCGACTTCGATCGCCGCCGCGTCGGCCCGGTACGCTCGGCGCCGTTGGCCGACACCAGCGCGCGTCGCTCCGCCGGCGCGGTCGTAACGCGCGCGCGCGAGCGCCATCGGCCTCGAGTCACCGGCTTCGCGGTCGCGCGCCGCCAGCACGTGCCGCCGGCCGAGTCCCGCGGAGCCCGACTCCGCCCACCGTATCCGGCGCCTTCGGCGTCGACCCCGATTACTGCGAGCCCTCCGGACGACCACGGCCCAGCGCGAGCGCCAGCGCAAGCCGCGAGCGCGTTTCGCGCCAACCACGATGACGTGCGTGAATCAGACAATCCCAGCGCAGCGCAGGGCGTACGTTGCCGGCCTCATTCTTGTCCGTTTTACCCGCGCGTTCAGCGCGACACTCAGCTCGCGATGACGATCGCGGCGCGACGCTTTGGAGGTCAGCGACGGGCACGGGCGTTGGCGCGACAGCGACCGCGTGCGCGCAAGCGACCGCGTTCCGGACAGGAGTTCTGGCGCGGCGTGCGCAGCGGGCCAGCGTGCGGGTAACTGTAGCCGGCACATAAGTGGCGTCCTTTCCAATACCCACAGATCAGCCAAGCGGCCTGAATGATTGGCGTTTGTCGGTTGCCCGCGGCGGGCGCTGGAAGAGGCACGTTCCTGCAATCCGCACGAACTCATGCTGTTGGGGCGGTCGCCGTGGGAACAGGTCGGCGCGCGGTTTCGCGTGCACTGCGCTGCGTGTTGGCGCTGGTCGCGCTTCTCGGCAGCGCCGGGCTGCTCGTATCTGTTCGTGAGCGGTCCACCGCCCGGGCACGAGCACATGCGCTACTTCGAGTGCACGACCAGCAAGAGGCCGCCAGGCGATCGATACGGTCCTCGCTGCGGCGTACGCGATCAGCGCCGTCAGCATTCTGGCCGGTCAATCGGGGAACCACGAGTCGACGACGGTCAGGATCGCCTCGGTCGCGGTCGCCGCGGTCGAGGCGTGTCGGCCGCGCACGGGTTTCGAACGTCGCAATGCGACACCGCCAGTAACGGTGGGCGGCGCGAGGCTCGCGACCCGCGAGCACTTGCGGCAGGATCTCGACTGCAAGGGCGATCGCGTATGTGAGCCGGCCTGTGCGTGGCACCGCGCACCGCAGCCGGTACTCGAACGCCCGCCCAGCACACCGACGCCTGGCGACGGCTCGCCACCACCCGCATCCACACCACCCGCATCCGTACCGTGCAGCAATAGCCCGCACCGACGCCGGAGACACCATGAACCCGCTGCGCCTCTGGCTATCGTTGGTCTGAAAGCAACTACTCCGGCTGTTCGTATGCGTTCGCATTGCGCCCCGCGCCGGTCGATCGCGAGCGCGAGTGGTTCGATTGCACCTCGAGCCGCCTGTGGCGCCGATCGCCATTTCCCTAGTCGCCATCGCCAGGTTTGCCGGCAGCGTGCTCTCACATCGGGCGGTCAACGCGTACGGCCATCGACGACAGCTTGAGAGCCCCAGCAACACAGACCCCGGTCTGCGCGTCGCCTGGTCGCCTTGGCCGCCGGCGCCGTGGTGAAATCGCATCCTGCAGCCTACGGCTTCCGCCACCACCCCACTGCGGCAAGGCCAAGAGCAGTGGCTCATGCGCATCAACCGCGTGCCTGCACCCGCAGCGTGCATCGACGATACCGACTGCAAGAGCGACCGCCGCTGCGTGGGTGGTGCGTGCACGTGGCCGTCCCAACAGGTAGGCGGCCGAGCATGCACGGTTGTAGATTCCGCGGATGGACGAGACTGGTCAGGCCAAGCCGAACGCGAACGAGGCTGCACGCGTCGTGCCTGGCTCGATGCTTGTATCCGAACAGTGCAGTGGAGAAGCGCACGCGCCGTTCTTCAACATGACGCATTGCCATTGCTCGGCGTGCCGCAAGGCTGCGGCGCACCGTTCGCGACATGCGTCGGCGCCAAAGGCCAGGCTTTCGCTTCGTACGGCACGGACGCGATCGCGCGCTATCGGTCGTCGGCGCAACACGAAGACGCAGCTTCTGCAGCGCGTGCGGTTCGGTGGTGCCGACGCGCGCCGGCGCAGGACAGCGTCAGCGCATGTCGCCGGCAGCCTCGATCCGCGACCCGGGCGCGCGGCCCAAGGCGCACATCTTCACCGAGGCGCCTTGGTATGCGATCGCCGATTCACTCCACCGGCACGCCAGTATCGAGCGCGTGGGCTCTGCCCGCAGTCGTGGCGAGCGAACGCCAGGCCCCGCAGCCGCTGCCAGGCGGCAACGCCGTCGGCAGCTGCCTGTGTGCGGCCGCGTCGCGTTCGAAGTCGCGAGCGACGCCTGGCTCGGCGTGTTCAACTGCCACTGTTCGCTGTCGCAAGGCGCGGCGCGCAGCCTTTTACGCCACCAACGGGATCGCGCCCGAGCATTTTCGCTGGCTGCAGGGCGGGGAGAATGCGGCGCGTTCAAGGTGCCTGACGCCGAACGCTTCACGCAGGCGACCTGCGTGACGTGCGGCTCGAGCACGCCGCACGCGCGGCCGGGCGCGTGGTGATTCCGGTAGCGACGCTCGATACCGCGCTCGAGTTCCGCAGCGCAAACACATCTTCAATCATCTCCGAAGGCCCGTGGTTGCAGACGCGCTGCCGCAGTTCGAAGGCGCTGCGAGGTAGCCGTCCGCGACGCGCTCCAGCGACGCCTCATGAAATCTCTCAAGTCTGGCTGAGCTCATGCGGACTTCACGTAGCCGAACGTACCGAGCTCCTTGGCCTCGCGCGCCGGAACACCAAGCCCGCCATCGCCGCGCGGTACCAACGTCGTCGCGAGGCTGATGCGTTTGACACCGGCCGCCTCAGGCTCAGCGCGCGCGTGAACGCCTGGTTCGGCATGCCGACCATGAAGTTGACCGGCTTCGACACCGCCGCGCACACCTCGCGGACCGCCGCGAGATCCGGCAAGCCAGGGTGCGAACAACACGTCAGCGCCGGCGCGTTCGAAAACGCCTGCAAGCGCGTGATCGTGTCGGCCAGGTCCGCTGCCGCGCAGGGAAATTCTCACCAAACGCCCGTCCGACACGAAGATGGCACCGCCAATGCGCGGACTGCTTGCACAGCGGCGGCGATGCGTTCGGTCGCGGGCCGAGATCGTGAATCCGGTTTGATCTCGGCGGCCGGTGGCGTCCTCGATCGAAGCGCCCTGGCCAATCCCGCGTGCGCCGCCAAGCGAATCGTCTCTGCCACGAATTCCGGTGTGTCTCGGAAGCCGTTCTCGAGATCGGCGGACACCGGCAGATCAGTCGCGTCGACGACGGCCCGCGCGTGGCTGAGCGCTTCATCGCGCGTGACGTTGCCCGTCGAGACGACCCAACGTCGCGGCAAACGCCGCACCACTCAAGTGGCGAGCGCATCGAAGCCGAGGCCGGCGAGAATGCGGGCCGAGCCAGCGTCCCACGCGTTGGCGACGATGAAGGCGCCTCGACCTTCGTGCAATGCGCGCAAGCGCAGACCTTTGTCGTGCTGGCCGACCGGCATGATGAGCTCCCCTTTGATCGACCTGTGCCGCGGTCGAGTGTGTTATCTATTGTCATTCGTCGAGCCTTGCTGCCACGAGCCACAGATTTCACCGCCGCGACTGACGGCATGCGCGACGGCACCATGATCGCGCTCGGCAGCTCGGTCGTGGGCGCCGCACAAGCGCGCGTCGACGTGCCCTCCGGTTGTGGTTCGGGCGCGAGCTGCGACGAACTGGAACGGCTCCTGGGGATCGGATGCGGCGCTGCCGTTGCCTGCACATCAGCGCGCGGGAATCGACGGACTGCGAAAACGCTCGTTGCGAGATGCGAGGCGAGACGCGCGAACTCCGGGAGATCGCGACGCTGTCGCGCGCTGTGGAAGAGCGCAGTCGTGATGTGCGCGGTGCGCGTGCGGCCTGATCTCACGGTCGAGAGCGTTTTGCCCGACGCGACCCGAAGGCGAGATACGCCGCCGCCTGCCGCACCTGCCACGAATTCCGCAAGCGCGCGCAGCACCGCTGCCCTGGCACGCGGGCGTCGGCCTCGAAGGCGGCACCGTGATCGAACTCACGGACCGGCAGCGGCACCGATCGTCGAGCTCAACGGTAGTCTCAGGCGGGGTCGCTTCGGCGCCGCGCTCGCGCTGCGCGTCGCGACCACCGAGACCCGCGCCGACGACGCGCGCGGGGTGCGCGTGCATGCGCTCGGCGGCAGGCTGGCGTTGCTGGTCGCGCCGTGGCCGATCCCGCGCAGCGCGCTTCCAGGCCAGACTCGAGCTGCATCGCTTGAGCGGCGAGCTGGGTAGCGACGCCACGCTGTCGGATGCCGCGTGGATGGTCGCGCCTGCGCTCGAAGCCGCGCTGCGACCGCTGCGCGCGTCTCACGTATGGCTCGGGTCGGCGTCGCCGCAGATCGGGCGGTGGTGCGGCCGAGCTTCGAGATCCTCGACTACGGCATCGCGTATCGCACCCCGCGCTTCGGCGGCAGCGCGGTGCTACGACTGGGGAGTGGCAGTTTTATTAACGGATCGGGGCGCGCAGCCGGATACACGTTGGATGGCCGCTGACACGCTGCATACGCACGCCTTCGGCGCCGCTCCGGCAGCGCGCGGGCCACCAGGCCGCAGCGCTGGACACGCAGCCAGCGTGTACGAAGCGCATTTTCCTATGTCTACCGCTGCTTGCGTGGGCTGGGCGTGCGCGATGCCGGGCGCCGACGACGCCCACTGCAGGACGTGTTCTTGGTCGTCAAAGACAAGCGCCGACTTCGACGGCAGCGCGCAGCTGCGCACCTGGCTGTACGCGATCATTGGTGCGAGTCGCACGGCGATATCGCGAACGCGCGGCGATCGATGCAGCGGTTCGTGGCCGAGGACATGACCTCGGCCACGGCGAAGAGCTGCCCGGGCGCGCAGGTGCAGCGAACAGCTGACGTTGGCAGCGCGCGCGCGCTCGACGCGCTCGACGACGACAAGCGCGGGTGTTCGTGCTCGCCCACGTCGAGCAGATGTCGGCGCCGGAGATCGCGGAGATCACCGGTGCGCCGCTCAACACCGTCTACTCGCGCGCTTGCGCGCAGCGCACTGGCATTCACGGCGCAGGCCGCGCGCATGCAGCTCGATCGCGCTCGGAGGTCCCGATGACGAGAAGCCACCGGCAGACGAGCGCCGCGCCGACAGCGTGGTCGACACGTGGGTCGATGCATTGCGCTCCGATCTGCCGAGCGACGCGGAACGCGAACGCGTGCGCGCGCGTCTGCTCGCCGCTGGCCTGGCACTGGGCGCCAGCGCGGCCGCTCGAGCACGGCCGCGGCCGCGACATCGACGGCGACATCGGCGACATCGGCGGCTGCAGGCGGGCACGCGGCAGCGAGCGCGAGCGCGAGCGCGAGCGCGCTTGGACACGCCCGCCGGCATGCCATTGGCCGTATGTCGTGGCGAAGCTCGGCGTCTTGGCAGTCGTCGACCGCCGGTGCAAAAGCGTGCCGATCGCGACGCGCGCGTCTACGAGCGCAGCGAAGCGAACGGTCGCGAATCGATCGCGCGCGCATGCAGCACCCGCAGTGGGCGCGTGCTGAAGCAGGCCCCGCCGGTGGCGCGGGTGACACCGAACGCGGCGGCGGTCGCGAGCGCGCCGGACATTGAACCGTCAGCTGCCGTTGCCACGGGAGACGCGCTGCACCACGCGCGATCGTCGTCGCCGCGCCGAGCGCGTCACCGGCAACACTCAAGCGGCGCGCAGCCGCGCCGGCAGCACAGAGCGAGACGGCCGCAGCACCCACGGCAGCGCCAGACCCGCAACTACGGGTTCGGACTCGAATCTCCAGCTCAGACTCGGACTCGGATACTCGGTCTCCGACTCGGTCTCGGACTCGACTCGGTCTCGGACTCCGTCTCGGTCTCGATCTGGATTCGATGCGGCCACGGCCACGCCCACGCCACCACCACCGGCAAGCGCCCTGCGCGACGAAGCCGACCTACTCGGTACGCGCTTTGCCGCACTGCGCACTCAACGATCGCGAGGGCGCGCGCTGCGCCGCCTATCGCGGCCCGCGCAACGCTATCCGCACGGCGCTGCAGCTGAACGCGAGGGCGCATCGCGCATCGCATCGACAACGCCGCACGAGCCGCACGAACACCGTGAGTCCTTACAGGAGCGACGACCATCATGAGCCCATACAAGACCCAGCATGAACGCGGCGCTCGCTTTACAAAGTCCACACACCAGCTGGCTATTCGCTATCGTTGTACTCGCGCCACTAGGCATGGGAGCGCGAGGTGTCAGGCGGTGGTCGGTGCCCGACTGCACCGACAAAGCCAACGCGGAGAACCCAGCGTGCGTGTGCAACTACGACGGCAAGTACGCCGCCGGTGACTCGTTCAAAGCCACGGACGGTTGCAACCACTGTAGCTGTCAAAAGGGAATGTTGCATGCACCTTGATCGCCTGTAACGTCGGCGCGGGCAGCGGCGGCGGTGATGCTGTGGCGGACTGACCGGTGCCGGCTGCGCCAGGGACGAGTACTGCAACTTCGCGCCCTCGGCCCAGTGCGGCGCCGCCGATCAGACCGGCACCTGCGAGGCTCAAGCCGCAGATCTGCGCCAGCGTCTACGCCCCGGTGTGCGCGGCTGCGACGACGCGACGCATAGCAATTCCTGCGTCGCGGCGAGCGCTGGGCATCTCGGTCGCGAGGCGAAAAGGGCGAATGCGGCGGCACGCAAGACTCCGGCACGCCCGCCGGCTGTGACTACGGCGGCAACGCTACGAAGACGGCGACAGCTTCCTGCGACCGATGAAAACGCAGCACCTGCAACGGCGCGCAGGGCGGCGTCGGTTGCACCAAGATCGGCTGCAACGGCGGCAAGCCTGCGGTGGCTTGACCGAAGCGCCGCCTGTGGCAAAGGGTGAGTTCTGCAACTATCGCTCGACGCGATCACGCACGGCGCGGCCGACGCCACCGGCACCTGCAGCCTGCCGGTGCCTGCGATCTGATCTACGCGCCCGTGTGCGGTTGCGACGACACGACCTACGGCAATGCCTGCGACACCCGGCCTGCACGGCGTATCCGTCGCCAGCAGCGCCCAGATACAGCGGCGACGGCGGCACGAGCGACAGTTGCACCATCGACGGAGCGAAACACGCGCAGCCTGGCGCGTCAGCTTCCCCTCGCCCGATGTGCAACCAGTGCGCATGCGACAGGACGGCAACGCGGTGTGCCGAGATCACTGCCAGCCGGGCAAGACCTGCGGTGGTTTTGCCGGCATCCAGTGCGATGGCGGCGGTACTGCGACTTCCCCGTCGCCACGATGTGCGCTCGGGCGATCAGTCCGGCACCTGCAAGGACCGTCCCGATGCGTGCACGGATGTGATCGCTACCGTATGCGGATGCGACGGCAACGTACAGCAACTCGTGCTTTCGCTTCGATCGCAGGCACGTCGATTGCTCCGCAGCGCGTGCAATAGTCCGCGGAAGGGCGGGGCCAGGATGTGGATTCGGAGTCGGAGACCGAGACTGAGGCCGTGTCGAGACCGTGTCCGTGTCGGGATCAGGATCGGGATCGGGATCGGGATCGGGGTCCGACTCGGGGATCGGGATCCGACTCGGAATCCGTCACGGCCACGACCTCGGCCACGACCACGACAGATGCGGGCAGGTGTCACAATGCATTCCGCGTGGTCTACCTCCACAGCAGATCGGAACGGTATGCTCACCGTGTTGGCCGAAGCAGGTCGGTATCCGCCTGGGCATCTTCTCCGATTGGTCGGGAACAGTCAGCTACTACGCGAGGCTGCATGGGTCTCAAATAGCCGCCTCGCGAGCGGCCCTCAATTCTCGAGCCATGGCGTGGTTGATGCAATCGTCCACGCCATCGCTACCGATCACGCATTGGTACCGAGTGCACCTCGGTGATAGGTAATGAATTGCCCGTGTTCCATCCGAGAACAGCGTCGTCGGAACCGGCGAGTGGCAAACCTAGTCCCGACCTGATACGCCGCGAGCCGCCGTCCTTCATGAACTCGGACTGAGTCAGCGCTTGACACATGCCACCGGCGATCCAATCGTCGGCACCATGGGTTGATCATCGTGCGCCACGGCCTGCCGCTGCGTGTGCAGACCACCGACGGCAGCCCCGCCGACCCGCCGCTCGAAGAAGGCCGTACCAGGCAGCGGGCATGGCCGAGTGGCTCGCGCGCGGGTCGATCGATCGCATCTATTGCAGCCCGATGCGCGCGCGAGAAAACGCCGCGCCACTTGCAACGCGCCTATCGCTCGAGCCGATCCTCGAAGCCGGCATCGCCGAGTTCGATCAGCACGCCGACAGCTACGTGCCGATGGAAGAGATCAAGCGCACCGACCCGCAGCGCTGGCGCGCATTGGTCGAATCCGGCTGCAATATGGCGAGCTCGACCCGGCGGTCTTCCGCGCCACCAAACCGTCGCAGCGTCAGGCGCATCATCGCCCGACAACCCCGGCGGCCGCGTCGCGATCGTCTGCCGCGGCGTCATCGCGCCTGGGCCGCGCGTCCTCCCAACATCACGCGCCATCTGTTCTTCGCACTACACCAGCATCACCGTTTCGCCGCCTCGAGCCGCGGCTACCGCAGCTTTACTTTGGCCTTAACAAGCGCCTCACCTCGCGCTGTGAGCGGAGATGGAGCCAAGCCCGACCTCGAGATCGACGCGCAGCTCGTGCGCTGTTGCGCGACCTTTACCCCGGACCTCAGCGGGTATCGCTGGTAACGTGGAATCCCGGCTGGGACAGCGCACTCTTTCGTCTCGGTGAACGCCTGATCGTGCGCCTGCGCGCCGCGCCACAGCTCGCCGAAGCCAGTCTGATCGAACATGAACAGCGCTGGTTGCCGATCTCGCCGATCGCCTTCCACTGCCCGTGCCGACTCCGCTCCGCAGCGGTGTGCCAGGCGCCGGCTACCCCTGGCACTGGAGCATCGTCAGTGGTTGCCCGGCACCCGCGGCTGACCTCGCCGGCAAGTCAGATCAGGCTCCAGCGCTCGCTATATTCCCTGCGCGCGCTGCATGACGCCCACGCCACTCGCGGTGCCGCGCAGTCCGTATCGCGGTGTCGCACTGGGAGCGCGCGGCGATCGTCGAGCAACAGCAATGCGCTT
>ERZ1370068.7374-contig-6294_pt1 | contig 52797 bp, 92 predicted proteins | sample MGYA00561227_ERZ1370068 | MGnify/ENA primary metagenome ERZ1370068 (study PRJEB38410, sample SAMEA6850437) | metagenome | study: Metagenomic assessment of the ecological functions of the soil: analysis of the soil microbiota associated with the... | reverse complement strand
TACTTCGTTCAGTTGCGTATTCATCGGCATCACGGTTGGGCCGCACCTGTGCGACGGCCGGATCGAGGCCGCCGCCTGGTCCAATCGCGGCGGCACGCCAATCGCGGCGATTGATGCTGCGCGCTGGACGCTCGGTCAGCTGTGCGGCGCTTCGCGCGCCGTCGACGGTGCTGGCGATGGCCGCAGCAGCCGCAGCGCCCGTCTCGTGTCGAGCGCGCTCGCTCGCCGCAGCCGGCCTCCCGGTCCCCTGGCGCGGTCGGGTTGCTCGGCGTCACGCCGGCGATGGCCGAGCCTCTACCGCGCAGGCCGCGGAGCAGCGCCGCCGCAGCCGTTCTCTCGCTGCTGCATCGAAGGCGAGAGCGGCGGCGGCAAGAAGCTCGTTGCGCGCGCCGTCCACGCCAGCGCGGCCACCCGCGGCCGGCCATTCTGCGCGCTCAACTGCGCCGCGCTGCCGGACGACCTGATCCGAGGCCGGAGCTGTTCAGGTCACGCGCAACTGGCTCGTTCACCGGCGCTGATGACGGACCCGCCAGGGCGTCTTCCAGGGAGGCGCACGGCGGCACGCTCTTTCTGGACGAAGTGGGAGAACTCTCCCCGCGGGCGCAGGCCAAGGTCCTTCGCACCATCCAGGAAGGGGAGACTGCGGCGCCTGGGGGAGGGCGTCTCGCGCCGCGTCGGCGTCCGCATCGTCGCGGCCACCGATGCTGACGAGCCTTCAGACAGGAGGTCGCCGCCGGACGCTTCCGCCGCGACCTGCTCTATCAGGCTCGACGTCATTCGCGTCACCGTCCCGCCGCTGCGACTGACCGGCGTGAGGACATCGCGGTGCTCGCCGAGCACGTCTGGCGGGACGCGACCGGCGCGGATCGGCAACGCCGCCGCCACCCTGTCGGCGGCGAACCGTGGCGGCGCGTCGCTCAACCTGCGACTGGCCGCGGCAGCGTGCGGCGCGCTGCAGGGCGATGCTGGCGGCGCTCGCGGTGCGCAGCGCGAAGCGCGGCGTCGTGCTGCCCACGGCGTTGCCGCCCCCACCTCGGCGATGCAGTCGCGCGTCGACAGCTGGAGGCTCGACCCGGGCGCGCCGCATCGTTCGAGGAGCGGTTCGTGCGCGCCGCGCTGGTGCGAACCGGCGGCCATCGATCCCCGCGCGGCGGTGGAGCTCGGGCCTCACGCGGCGGGGTTTGACGAAGCTGATGACCCGGTTGGGGATTTCGGAGGGCTGATGTCGTTGCGGTCCGTTGGTCTTCAATCTTCAGGTGTTCGAGTCAAGCTGTAATCAGCGATGGCGTTCTCGTATGTGATCGACAGCTCAGATCGGCAGCGCGATGCGATACTTTCGGAGCCAGTGCCTGGGCTGAAATCATCTCCGTATCGAACGATCTACCAGGACGTCGCGTGGCAGCCGGGCTTCGACACGCTTTTGGGATGGCATCAGAATCACCGAACTGCTGTTCGGCGGACCGATCTGGCCAGCCTGGTCGCCGTGCACAACGAGTTCGCCGATGTCGCAGGAACCGGCCTGGAGATTATTGCAGTCGAGCGGACACTCGACCTGATGGCGAAGTGTACATGCCACGATGTTGCGGTCCAGGCGAGGCGCGTGCGTGTTTGCCGATCCCTGGCGGAGGCGCGCCGTCCTCGGTCAGAGCTTGCTGAACGCCCGGCTACCACTTGTTGAAAACGCAGCGCGATCGTGAGCGCCAAGATAGCGACCCTGCTGAATAATCTGGCGCGGCCACGGTGCCGGCGGTTCAGAACCGCGTGCGGAAGCCCGCCATTCTCCGACGCGATCTGAATCATCTCCAGGTGCTGCGCTCCACGATCGTAGACCACGGTTCTTCCTTCCCGGATGGCCTCGAGCACGCCCTCCTCGGTCCGGCTTCGCGCGAAGACATGCCGTGCGCGAGTATCCCATCAGCCCGATGCCGTGGAAGTCGGAGGCGCCGACGGCCGTCGGGGATCCGCCCGGCCAAAGCAGACGTCCGAAGCTGCGCTGCCAGCGTCTCTGATCGTCCTGCGCATCCGGGCTGCACCGCTTCCGCGCCATCCAGGGTCCGGCATGGCTTCGGCATCGTGGGCTGGCTGTAGAACGGCCGCATGCGGATGGGCGGCGATGGCTGCACGCCGCCTTGGCGTGATGCACGTCCTCGATGGCGCGCGCCGCCGGCAGGCGCGAGAAATCGGGTCGGCGATGCCCAGGCGAGCAGATGGTAGCGCCCCGATGCGATTTCTCCGACGAGGACGATCGGTCCGCCGATCGCACTTCAGAGAACCAACGGCCTGCTTTGGCCACCCATACGTGGTTGTGCGGGGTCATCGCAGATCGCGTCGAGACCCTGGTGGCGGGCGCCGGAGCACGGTGTGTCCCACGGCGAGAGCGTGTGACCAGCTGAAAGGGAAGCTGTGCACGTGAAAGTCGGCAGCCAGGACGTGGAATAGCCATTCATGCGTCCACCACGTTCACCGCGGGGTGCGTCAGACACCGTGCCGGCGAAGCAGCTGCCGCACGCAGAAGAAGGCCGCCGCTTTGCGCCGATGCTCCGGTGCGGATATCGCGACCCAGCACCTGCGAGCGCTCTCGGCGAGCTCCCTGTGTGATGCTCCTCGGGGTGATCGCCTGGACGGCAAAGATCGCGAAGACCGCCGTCCACGTGATGAGCCGCTGGACAGCCGCGTCGCGGATGGCCGCACCGCGGCTTCGCCCTGGAACGCGTCTGCCGGAAGAAACAGAAGTCGATGCAGGCCGACCAGACGATCGCCAGCGCCATCGCCCAGACACACGACCGTCGTCAGCGGTTTCACCAGCCGAGCAGCGGCGGCACGGACGAAGGAGCGTCGCTGCGATACCGATCGTGACACAGCGTCCACGGGCCGTGGCCGGCAAAGAAGGTGTCGATTCGCCGCTGGAAGAGAAGCCGCGCCGCCGCCGGGCCGCCAGACCACCGCCATGCGAGGGCGAGCGCTTCGATGAGCTGGCGCGCGAGGCCCAGTAGACTGGACGCCGACGCGCCGAGCCGCGCGGTGAGTGGTGCCGGACGCCAGCAGCGAAACGACGCAGCCCAGGACGACCGCGCGGGAGTGCCGGAGGGTGCCGCGCGCCGCCACCCAGACGCCAGCAAGCAGCCGGCTGCGACGCGACGTGCATCGAAACGCCCGCGACAGGCTCGACATGACCCACGCGTCGAGCGAGCGCAGGCGAAGCGGCCGGTCCGTTTCGGGCTCAGCTGGCCGCGGAAGCGTTTCAGAGACATTCTGCTGATCAGACGGGCCGTGATTATCGCCAGAAGGCGAGGAAGGTGTGCGAAGGAAGCTGGCCGGACAACGTAATCGCGCATATACTCAGGCCGCTGCCCGACCTCTTTGACAGTCTCGCAAGGTTGTGAAAACGACACCCGACCCCGACACTCTTCCGCCGCTCGAAGGCACACGCGTGCGGGGACCATGATGCTGTGGACGCCACGCGCGCGTGGGCTCAGGGCGAGAACCGCTCGGCTGCCTATCGCTGCATGAACGGTCGCATTGCTGGACCCGCGATGTGACGCATCAAATGCAATTGCGGCGTCCACGACACGCGGGATCGTCGGGCGGCAGAGGGCCCCACAGGCGTGTGAATGCAAGGCCTGCGATGCTCGTTTCACGCTCACGGAAAGCGCGCCCTGACCATCGCCGCCAGTTGCAACCGAACGTCACAACCGGGAACCGAACCGCACCACAAACGCGCGCTTGCGAACTTCCGGGCATAACCCCCTCGCGACCGCAGCAAAAACAGGCGAAAATCTGGTCACACTCTTGCTCCCTCCAGGCGTGGGGGGAACGGCATCGTATGGCAGATCGCAGGGAACAGGTTCGTTTGAGCTCACTGGACAGCTCTGGGCCGCTCAACCTCTGCAGCGCCTATCGTCGTTCGCGACCTCGGAATCGGCGGCGTGCTGGTCGGAGACGACGCTCCCGGGGAGTGGAACGCCCTGAGAATCGCGGAAATGTCCTTGTGGCACGATGGGCCGACCGTCACCGCGGTCGTCCGCCACATCACGCCGGTCCCCGGCGCTCACCCGAGGAGGGCCGGCACCTGATCGGCCTGGAGTTCATGAACGTGTCGCCGTCCGCCTACGCCGATATCGAACGGGTCGTCACCGGGGCCGCGGCCGCCGAGCCTCAGCCGGCGGACCGCGCCGCGTCCCAAACCTGATTGCGGCCCCTTTCCTTCGCACGCGTATAGCGCCCGGTCCGCGGCGCGAAGCAGCGCTTCTCCCGACTCGACCGCGCGTCCCTCACGGCGTCAGCTTCGAACTGCGGTGTGTCCCGTCGAACGAGCGGCACGCGACGCCGACGCTGATGGAGAGGGATCCCCGCGGGGAACGGAATCCCCACGAGCACCGGCGCTTCCTCGTTCACGGCCGTGCGGAGGGCCTGGGCAACGCCGTGGAGGCCTCGGACGCCGAGGCACCCGCAGGATCATCGCCATGATGGCAGACTCGTCCCCTCCATAACGGCAGGCCACCGCGGCCGCGCGGAAGACGCGAGCCGAGTGAGGGCGACCCACCGGCGCGCACGGCTTCCGCCCCGGCCAGGTGTCCGAACTGATCGTTGAGCGACTTCGAAGCCGGTCCAGATCGAGCACGAGCACCGCCAGCGGGGCGCCCGATTTGCGGCGTGACGCCTGAACCATGGTCATCAGGTGAGCCGCGAACGATCGCAGGTTGTGGAGTCCCGTCAGGTCGTCGGTCATGGCCAGCGACTGGAGCCGCTGCGTGTCGGACGTCAACTTGGCGTGATCCATCAATCCCGATGAACAGCGCGATCTGAACCAGATCCGATTCGCCGTAGCCGAAACGTGAGGAGATGAGGATTGGCCAGAGTGAGTACAGAACGATTGCGGCGACCGAAGTGCCTGCGCCGCCGAGCAGCCCCGAACCGCACCGCTCCGAAGATGATTGGCAGGTAGTACAGGTGCTGCACCGGCGCGGAGTCGGTCAGCCGGTCGAGCTCGAAGGTCAGCGCCAGGGCGACGGCGCGAGAATCAGCGCCAGCGATAGCGGCAAGCGCGCGCACCGTCGTGAGATAGTCGCCGACCCGCGAACCGCTGGTTGTCAGTTTCATTTGTGCGAAAGCGTGCTGAAGGCGGGTTCTTCCGATCGTCTCAGTGCGGACCGCTGGGCAGCACGGCGTGAGTCACGAGCGGATCGCCGGGATGGATCGGACCGCTCAGAAGCTCAGTCCATCCGTCGTCTGAAAGCCCGGCGCGCACCGCAATCGGCGTGAGCCGCTCGCCGTCGTATTGCCACACCTCGCACGCCTTGCCCTTCGCGGCCGCGGCGGATGATCCCGAAGAAGAGTCCGGCGATACCGGTGACGTATCAATCTCTCCGGCGCGGCTCCAACACGTCCGGAGCGGATGGAACGGGAGGCGGCGTTGGGAATCCGAATCACGGCTTCGCGCCGCGGGCCATTCAATGTGACTGCAGCCGTGCCATTCCCGGCTTCAGCCTCATCACGATTGACGACGTCGACAATAGCCTGGGCCTCACGTCTGCCGCCGTAAGCTCGGCCACGGTTCGCTGAAACGTTTCACCCGCATATGACGGCGACCTCGAACGTCGCGCGGCTCTTGGAGGCGATCACCGCGTCCCCGACGTCCAGCTCGTCGAGGTTCACCTGCATTTGCATCTGGGTTGAGATCGGTCGCGATCCTGAAGAGCGCCGGTGATCGTTCCGGCGAGGGCCAGCATCTGTCCCGCGACGCCGTTGCGTTCGACGACGATGCCGTCGACGGGGAACGGATGATCGTGTGCGCGAGAGGTCGACGCGCGGCGCGATCGACTGCTGCCTGCGCCTGGACGGCGGCGAGCCTGGCCGGCGGACAGACGGGCTGTCGCCTCGTCGAGTGCGGTGCGGCACGAGTTCAGATCGAACCGCGAGAGGATCTGCCTGACGGACAGCGCCTCGGCGCGCGCCAGCTGTGCCTGCGCGTCCCAGACATCCGCCTCGAACGCGCGAACGTCGACTTGAGCGTGGACAAGCGCGGACTCTGCCTCGCGCAGCTGCGCGTCGATGCGACGATGGATCGAGACGCGCGACGATCTGACCCGCATGGACGAACGCGTTGGATCGGCGTCGACAGACTGGACGATGCCGGCGACCACTCGCTCCCGACGTCGACAGTTGTCATCGCCTGCAACGTGCCGTCGCCACGACGCGATGGCTGATGGCGCCGGCGGTGACAGACGCCATCGTGACCTGAACCTTCGATGTGTTCAGGAGTCCCAATCGGGTCTCGAGGCACAGCAGAATCGCGGCGAGCGCGAATCCGAGTCGTCTCGACCGCCACACGAGGAGCACGGCTACACCGCCGGTTCGGCCGCAGCCACCGTGTGGCGGTGCTTCAGCCAGCCCTGAAGTTGCGCCATGTAGGTGTAGAACACCGGCGTCAGATACAGCGTCACGAGCTGCGAGAACAGCAGCCCGCCGACGACGACGAGGCCGAGCGGCTGCCGCGCTTCGCCGCCGGCGCCGTAGCCGAGCGCGATCGGCACGGCGCCGAGCAGCGCCGCCATCGTCGTCATCATGATCGGCCGGAATCGGATCAGGCAGCCCTGGTAGATCGCCTGTTCCGGCGTGCATCCCGCCGCGCTCGGCCTCGAGCGCGAAGTCGATCTGCATGATCGCGTTCTTCTCGACGATGCCGATCAGCATGATCATGCCGACGAACGCGTAGATGTTCAGATCCATCCTGAACAGGATCAGCGTGACGAGCGCGCCGAAGGCCGGCCGACGGCAGGCCCGGAGAGAATCGTCAGCGGGTGGATGTAGCTCTCGTAGAGGATGCCGAGCACGATGTAGACGACCATGATGGCGATGACGAGCAGCACGGCCAGGTTCGACAGCGAGCTTTGGAACGCCTTGGCCGCGCCCTGGAACTGGCCGCTGACGCCGTCGGGCAGCGTCGCGGTCGGCCACTTCGCGGACGCGCGTCAGCACGTCGCCGAGCGACGCGCCGGGCTGCGAGGCCGAACGAGATGCGTCACCGCGGGCAGCTGACCGTAGTGATTCACGGTCTGCGGACCGATGACCTGCGTGTCGCGCGCCAGCGTGTCGAGCGGCACCACGATGCCCGCCGTTCGCCGTGCCAGCTCGTCCGCCGCCCCTGCCATGTCGCCGCCCGCTCGCCGGCAGCCTGCCGCCTGACGGTCCGCCGCCTGTCCCGACGATCGGTGTCGCCTTGAAGTAAAGCAGCGACAGCGCCGCCGGATCGGCCTGGAACTGCGGCGGCGAGCTCGAGCAGGACTTTGTATTCGTTGACCGGCGCGTAGATCGTGGACACCCAGCGCGGGCCGTAGGCGTCGTAGAACGCGTTCTCGATCTGATTGGCGGTGACGCCGAGCGCCGCCGCCTTGTCGCGATCGATCTCGACGTCGACCTGCGGGCTGGTGACCTCGAGGTCGCTCGTCAGATCCTCGAGGCCGTCGGACGCGCCGCGAGCGCCTTCTTCAGCGCGCGCGACGCCGCGTAGAGCGCCTCGCGGTCGGGCGACTGCATCGAATACTGATAGAGGCTCTTGCTCACCTGCCCGCCGATCCGGACCGTCGGCGGGTTCTGCATGTAGACGTCGATGCCGACGACCGCCGCCAGCTGCGGCCGCAGCTTCTCGATGATGTCGGTTGGCCAGTTCCTTCGCGGTCGCCGCGCGGCTTCGAGGTGGACGACGATCTGGCCCAGGTTCGGTCCGCCCAGCGTCGCCGCCGCGCTGCCGCCAATCGTCGAGACGAGCGCTTCGACGTTGGGATCGCTGCGGATGATGTCCGGCCACCTCGCCCTGATATTCGACCAGCTTGTCGTACGACGTGCCCTGCGCCGCCTCGGTCGTCACCGCGATCTGATCGGTGTCCTGATCGGGAATGAATCCCTTCGGGCACGACGATGAAGAGCGCCGCCGTCGAGCACCAGGACGACGGCGGACGCGGCCATCGTGCGCCGGGCGGTGCCTCAGAACGACCTGGAGCGTGCGGTCGTAGCCGGCGCAGCAGGCTCGCTCGAACGCGCGTTCAGCGATAGCGCGAACTTCGATCCGGCGTGACTGCCGCGCGTGTCCGTCGCCATCGCATCTTGGGCTTCTTCAGGAAACGGCTGCACAGCATCGGCGTGAGCGTGACCGAGACGACGCCGGAAATCAGGATGGCGACGCAGATCGTCACCGAGAACTCGCGGAACAGGCGGCCGAGCACGCCGCCCATGAACAGCACCGGGATGAACACGGCCGCCAGCGACAGCGTCATCGAGACGATCGTGAACCCGATCTCCCGCGACCCGACCAGCGACGCCGTCAGCGGGTCTTCGCCCATCTCGACGTGCCGGTAGATGTTCTCGAGCATCACGATCGCGTCGTCGACGACGAAGCCGACCGAGAGGATGAGCGCCATCATCGACAGGTTGTCGAGGCTGTAGCCGAGCATGTACATCACCGCGAACGTGCCGATGATCGAGAAGGGCAGCGCGAGGCTGGGGATGACCGTCGCCCACACGTTCCGCAGGAACACGAAGATCACCATGATCACGAGCGCCGAGCGTCAGCAGCCATGGTGAACTGCACGTCGCGGTACGACTCGCGGATCGTGTCCGAGCGGTCGTAGAGCACGTCCATGTGGACGCTGGTCGGCAGCTCGGCGCGTGAACTGGGGCAGCAGCGCCTTGACGGCGTCGGCGACGGCGATCGTGTTGGTCCCGGGCTGCCGCTGGATGCCGAGCGTGATGCGCGCGCTGCTCGCCGTCCGGCGTGTAGAACCACGACGCCGTCCGCTCGATCCTCGACGCCGTCGATGACTGTTGCCGAGCTCGCGCCAGCCGCACCGGCGCGCCGTTGCGGTAGCGTGACGATCATGTCCTGTACTGCTCGGCGTTCATCAGCTGGCCGGTCGCCTGCAGCGTGAAGGCCTTGTGCGGGCCGACGATCGGTGCCGGTCGGCGACGTTGACGTTCCAGTCGCGCAGCGACGTCTCGACCTCGTTGATGCCGATCTGGCGCGACGGCCAGCGCATGCGGGTCGAGCTGCGCGTGCACGGCGTACTTCTGGCTGCCGAGCACCTGCACCTGCGCGACGCCGCTGACCATCGAGATGCGCTGGGCGATGCGCGTCTCCGCGTACTCGTCGAGCGTCCACGGCGGCAGCGTCGTCGAGGTGATGACGAGGTAGAGGATCGGCTGATCCGCCGGGTTCACCTTGGTGAAGGTCGGCGGCGTCGGCATGCCCTGCGGCAGCAGGCGCGACGCCTGCGTGATCGCCGACTGCACGTCGACGGCGGCGCCGTCGAGGCTGCGGTTCAGGTCGAACTCGAGCGTGATCTGCGTCGAGCCGAGCGAGTTGACCGACGTCATCGACTCGAGGCCCGCGATCATCGAGAACTGGTTCTCGAGCGGCGTCGCGACCGACGCGCCCATCGTTTCCGGGCTGGCGCCCGGCAGCTGCGCCGTGACGAGCAGCGTCGGGAAGTCGACGTTGGGCAGGTCGCTCACCGGCAGCGATCGATACGCCACCAGGCCGAACAGCGCGATCGCCGCCATGAGCAGGCTGGTGGCGATCGGCCGCTTGATAAATCCTTCAGAAATGTTCACGACGGTCACCTGCGTCGGTCGCCGAGCTTCGTCGGCGATCTTGCTCGTGCGTGAACCACGTTGCGCCATGTAGCGTGTAGACGACCGGCGTGAGATACAGCGTCATGCAGTCTGCGAGACGATCGAGGCCGCCGACGACCGCAAGCCCCAGCGGCCGCCGCGCCTCGCCGCCGGCGCCGAAGCCGAGCGCGATCGGCACGGCGCCGAGCAGCGCCGCCATCGTCGTCATCATGATCGGACGGAAGCGGATGAGGCAGCCTTCGTAGATCGCTTCGGCCGGCGTCTTGCCGTGCTTACGCTCGGCCTCGAGCGCGAAGTCGATCTGCATGATCGCGTTCTTCTTGACGATCCCGATCAGCATGATCGAGGCCGACGAACGAGTAGATGTTCAGCTCGTTGCCGAACAGCCACAGCGTGACCAGGGCGCCGAGTCCGGCCGACGGCAGACCCGACAGAATCGTGATCGGGTGGATGTAGCTCTCGTAGAGCGCGCCGAGCACGATGTAGACGACGCCGATGGCGACGAACGAGCAGCAGGCCGAGGTTGGCTTCATCGACTGCTGGAACGACCTTGGCCGATCCCTCGAAGCTGATCGTCACCGTCGGCGGTAGCAGCGCCGTCTGCGACCGTGCTGGATTGCGGTCCACTGCGGCGCCGAGCGAGACGCCGGGCCGCAGTCCGAACGAAATCGGACACCGATGGCAAGCTGGCCGGAGTGGTTGATCGTCTGCGGGCCCACCGTCATCCTTGGGGACGACCACCGACTCGAGCGGCACCAGGCCGCCACGCGGCGTCTTGAACGTCAGAGCGTCCAGAGCGAGTCCGCGTCGTCCTGACTACTTCGGGTCGAGCTCGACGAGGACCCGGTACTGTGCCGCGTTGCCGTAGATCGTGGACGACCACTTCGGCCCGTAGCCCGTCGAGAGCGCGTTCTCGATCTGGCGTCGCGTTCAAGCTCGACGGCGGCCGCCTTGTCGCGATCAATCACCAGGTCGATCCGTGGGCTCTTCATCTCGAGGTCGTTCGAAACGTTCTGAATTTCCGGGATGCCGCTCCATCGCCGAGCTCAGGCGCTGCGCGCCAGGCTATAGAGCTCGTTCGGTGTTCAAACTCTGAACCGTGACGTTGTAGCTGCTGCTGCCAACGCGGCCGCCAATCTGGAGAGACGACGGCAGCTGGACGAACGCGCGAAAACCCGGAAACCGCAGCAGCTGTGGCCGAAGTTCCTGCGCGATCTGCTGGGCGGACTTGGCCGCGTGCGCTGCGCGGCGCGAGGTTCACCATCAGGCGCGCCGTGTTCATGGCGTTGTTGGACCCGTTTCCCCCGCCGCCAGTCGCGGCCATGAAGCTGTCGATGTACGGATTCTTGCGGACGATTTCGGCGACCTGCTGCGTCGCCGCGGCCATCTCATAGAACGACGTGCCCTGCGCCGCGCGCGATGCTGAATGTTCATCGAGTCGTTGTCCTGATCGGGAATGAACCCCTTCGGGACGATCCGAGCATCTTCACGGTGGCCGCGAGGACAGCCGACGAATACAACCAGCATCGCCAGCCGGTGGCGCAGCACGATTCCGAGGCTCCACTTGTAGCCCCGGCAAAGAGTGCATCGAAGGCCCTGTCCATGAGGCCGGCGAAGCCCTTCTTGGTGTGCACCGACCCGCAGAAAGCGGCTGCACAGCATCGGCGTCAGGCGTAATCGACACGCACGCCGGAAATCAGCACCGCCGCCGTGATGGTGACGGCAAACTCGCGGAACAGCCGTCCCAGAATGCCGCCCATGAACAGGATCGGGATGAAGACCGCGGCCAGCGACAGCGGTCATCGTCACGATCGTGAAGCCGATTTCCTTCGATCCGTTCAGCGCCGCTTCGAACGGAGTTTCTCCGTTTTCGATGTGGCGGACGATGTTCTCGAGCATCACGATGGCGTCGTCCACGACGAAACCCGATCGAGAGGATCAGCGCCATCATCGAGAGGTTGTTGAGGCTGAAGTTCAGCAGCTGCATGACGGCGAAGGTGCCGAGGATCGAGAACGGCAGCGCCAGTGCAGGGATGAGGGTTGCCGATCCGTTGTGAAGGAACAGGAAGATCACCGTGACAACCAGGATGAGCGTGATGAGCAGCGTCCACTGGATGTCTTGAAACGCCGCCCGAATGGTCTTGGAGCGATCGCCGCGCACCGCGCAGATGAACCGACGGCGGCAATTGCGACGTCGAGGACCGGCAGCAGCGCGGCGGACGGCGTCCGTCACCTCGATCGTGTTCGTCGCCGGGCTGGCGCTGCACCTGCATGTTGATGGCGCGCTGACCGCCTTCACGTGTGTAGAACCACGAGATGTTGCGTCGTGTCCTCCACGCTGTCGAGCACGTTGGCGACCTGCTCCAGACGAATCGGCGCTGCCCTGGCGGTACGTGATGATGATCGGCCGGAACTGTGTCCGCGTTGTTCAACTGGCCGGCGGCCTTGATGTTGAACGTCTGCTGCCGGTCCGAACAGCTGGCCGGTCGGCAGGTTGACGTTCCAGTTTTGCAGCGCCTGATCGACCTCGTTGATGCCGATCTGCTGCGCGCTGCAGTCTTGTCAGGATCGACTTGCACGCGCACGGCGTACTTGCCTGCGCGCCCATCACCTCGACCTTGCGAGACGCCGCTCGACCATCGAAATACGCGGCGCGATCACCGTCTCGGCGTAGTCGTCGAGCACCGACATCGGCACGGTGTTCGAGGTCAGGCCGAGATACAGAATGCCCTGGTCGGCCGGGTTCTGCTTGCGGAATGTCGGCGGCGTCGGCATGCCCGCCGGCAGCAGCGGCATGACTTCCGCAATCGCGGTCTGGACGTCGACCGCGGCGCTGTCGATCCGGCGGGCGAGGTCGAACTGCAGCGTCACGTTCGAGCTGCCGGTGCGCGCTCTGACGAGATCATCGAGTCGACGCCCGCGATGGTCGTGAACTGACGCTCGAGCGGGCTCGCGACCGCCGACGCCATCGTGCCCGGATCGCCGCCCGGCAGGCCGGCCTGAACCTGGATCGTCGGGAAAGTCCACCGTCGGCAGATCGCTGACCGGCAGCGCCCGATACGCCACAATCCCGAACAACGCAATCGCCGCCATCAACAGGCTCGTGGCGATCGGACGTTTGATGAAGACTTCAGACGGGTTCACGGCAGGCTCGAAGCTTAGGATTCCTGGTTCCGGCCGCGGCCTCGGCCCCCACGCCCCTCGGAACCGCGGCCTCCACCACCCGACGGCGGAGCGTCGGTTTGATTCCATGCACTGAGTGCCGGCCTCGAGGCGCAGCTGACCTTCGGTGACGATCGTCTCCTCCGGCTGCAGACCTTTGTCGATCACGATGTAACGTCGCCAACTCGCCGGCCGGCGGTCACCGGACGTTGATCGACGGTCGAGTCCGGCTTGACGACGAAGATGAACTGGCCGTCCTGGCCTGTTTGCAGCGCCTGGTTCGGGACGACGATCGCGTTTGGCAGTGTGGCGAGACGAAGGGTCACCCGAGCAAACTGGCCGGGCCAGAGCCAGGTGATCCGTATTCGGAAACGTGGCTTTGAGCTTGATCGTGTCGGTTGAGACATCCGGTATTTTCAACGAATGTGAGACGACCCTCGGCGGGCTGGGCTTCTGCGTCCTGCGGATGGGCGGTGACCGCCAGGTCCGCCGCGGCGATGTGATTCCTGATCGCAGCCAAGTTTGCCGCCGGAACCGAAAGGTGACGTATACCGGCTGCAGCTGCCGCAAGCCAGTCATCAACTCGGTCTGATTGGCGGTGATCAGATTGCCGACCTTGGTTGCCAGCGTGCCCGTACGGCCTTCGATCGGCGAAGCGATCACCGTGTAGCCTAACTGCACTTGCGTGTTGTCCACGGCGGCTTGTTGAGCAGCGAGCTGGGCCTTCGCGCTTTCAATGGCCGCCTTGTCGGCCTTGACCCGCGGCCATCGCCGCATCGGCGGCCGCCCTCGTTTGTTCGCCGACGTCTTTCGAAATGATCCGCGGTCGACCAGTGCGGTCTGACGCTCGGCTGTCAGCTGCTGATACTCGGCGTTCGCGGCGTCTTTGGCGAGTTGAGCTTCGGTCTGCTGAAGATCGCCCGATCAGCGCAGCAGATTGGCCTCCGGCCTGCTGGACGGCCGCTTCGAACGGACGAGCATCGATCACGAACAGACGCTCGCCTTTTCGAACCGTATCGCCTTCGCGGAACAACACCTGCTGGAGCTGTCCGGTCACCTGCGAGCGCACGGAGATCGACGTGTAGGCCTCGACGTTGCCGATCGCCTGATTTCGACCGGCGCATCTCGCTGCACCACCTTGGCGGTGACAACCGGCACCGCGCCCGCGTCGCCGCCTCGGCCGCGACCTCGCGACCGGTCGAGTTAACCGCCGACGTTTCACTCGAACACGCTGCAGCCGAAATCGACACGATGAGGGCCGCGAAAATCGCACCGACTGAACGAATCACCTTGGGGGGACTCCACAGAGGTTGAGGGTGGCCGCCTTTGCTGTTTGAAATACTGGCGGACGGCGGACGGGCGTTTACGGCCCGCACATATCTTTATGGTTGTTTGATTTTCTTTTTTCTATTGCTTAATGTCGCCCGCGTGCTTAATGTCGCGCACGCGCTGGGATGTCCTCCACACGAGGGACTTAGTGTCCATGACGTCAGCCAATGCGCCGAGAGTTTCTAGCACTGGCGGCGGCCCTCCCGACTCTGGTCACGGCGCAAACCGAGCCTGGATCGATGTATGTGTGCATGCATGGGGTGACGTCCGACCGGTTCGATTTCAAGACGGCCATGGAGGAGGTACGCCAGGGCCGGAATTCGAGCGGTCGAGCCCACGCTCGTCAAGGTTCGCGAATTCGCTCAGAAAGAATCTCCAGCCACCGCAAAGCGTTTGCTGGACGATCTGGGTTTGAAGGCAGTCTCGTCCAGCAATCAGATCGGGCTGGCCGAGCCGAGCGATACCCGGAGCACAGAGCCTCGAGGATTTTGAAGTGGAAAGTCGAGCTGGCGCGCTCGATTGGCGCCGATCGCCTTGTCGCCCCATCGGCCGGGACCGGCATGTACACAGCCTCGACGACTACAAACGCGGAGTCGACAATCTGCGCGAAGCCGCAGAGATCGCGAAACCGTTCGGCGTCACGCGCTCATGCTGGAATTCACGCGATTCTCACGCTTCGCTGGCTCGCTGCCGACCGCGCTGAAGCTGGTGCGCGAAGTCGAGCCATCCTAACGTGCGCGCCATGATGGACACCTATCACTTTTGGGGCGGCATCAGTAAGTTCGAAGATCTCGAGGCTGCTTCGCGACGGAGAGTTGCATCACCTGCACTTCGAGGACGTGCCGATCCGATCCGCCGCGCGAGTTTCAGGGGCAACCCGATCGGCTGTTTCCGGGAGATGGCATCGCACCGCTGCGCCGGATCGTCAGAAGTTCTGGAAGCGTAGGAAATGCGCGCGGGCGGCATCTCTGGAGATGTTCAACCCGGCGATTCAGGCGATGGATCCGTATCAGGTGGCCACGAAGGCCCGCGCCGCCATCGAGCCGCTGATTGCGTGAGACTTTTCGAGTGAGGGGCTTCATGAGCTGGCAACGTAAATCGGTCTGTATCGCGGCTGGAATCCATCCGGCCTGGTCGGGCGCCGTCGCGAGGTCTCCAGGGACCTGGCGGAGCTGCGCCGATCATCGCCGTCCGTGCGGGCCGCTTGTTCGACGCGCAAGACGGGAACGATGTTGAACAATCAGGTCATCCTGATCAGGGGCGATCGAATAGCCGACGTCGGTCCATCAGTGCCGCCGCCGCCAGGTGCGCGAATTATCGACCTGAGCACGGCAACCGTTCTTCCCGGGATGATCGACGCACACGTCCACACCAGCGCAGAACCTGCCGGGCGAGTCGGTGGAACATCGAACGATGATCATGCTCCAGAGCGCCGCAGCGCGATCTCGACGCCGGCTTCACGACGGTTGTCGACATGGACTCGCGCGGCGGCTTCGGCACCGTCGAGCTCACGTAACGCGATCAACAGCGGGCTGGCGCATCGGGACCGAGAATGCAGGTCGCCGGCCAGTCGCTGAACCCGCGGGCCGCCCGGCCTACGCCGAACACCGATGCCGGGATTCTTCAGCGGGTTCACCGAAGGCAAGAACATCAATCGGACCGTGGCTCCGCGCGCTGGCGCGTCCGCGAGCTGAAGCTGCCACGGCACCGACTGGGCCAAGATCTACACGACGCAGGACTTCGTTGGCGACGAGTTGAACGAGTTCCGGCCCGACGGTTCCCTCGGTTGCGATCCCTTCACTCACGCTCGAGGAAGTTGAAGGCCATCGTCGACGAGGCCCACCGGATGGGACTCGAAGGTCGCCTGCCACACTACGGCGGCGATGGCATGCGCGTCCTGCGTTCAAGCGGGCGTCGACCTCGCCGATGCACCATGCTCGAGCTCTACAAGGACGACGCGACGTTGAAGATGGTCGTCAAAAGAAGCTTCCGGCGATGATGACGCATCGACGACCTGGCCGGCCTCGAAGCCGAGGATAAGCAGCTGAGCGGCGGAAGACGTCACGAGGCTCGGCATGGGCGAGCAGACGTTCAGGAAGCTGCTCGCGGCCGGCGTGCCGCTTCCGTTCGGCAGCGGCGCGGTGCCGGAGCGTTATCCTCACGGCAAACAGGCCGACCAGTTTCCCTATTTCGTGAAGTGGGGCATGACGCCGGCGCAGGCGCTCCAGACCGCGCTTCATGGTCGCCGCGAATGTCTTGAACTACAACTGGGCCGATCGCGTCGGGAGCATCGAGAAGGCAAGTTCGCCGATCTGATCGCGGTCTGCGGGCAATCCGCTCGCCGACGTCACCGAGATGCAGCGCGTGACGTTCGTGATGAAGGGCGGAGTCGTCGTCCGCAACGACCTGCAGGGGCCATCGGCGTCTCGCGGGCCTCGCCGATGCCACTACCGCTCCGGCGTCCAGCGGATCACGAGCGGCGACGTCAGCCGCTCAGCTCGCCAACAGGGAGCGACTGGATTCAAGCTCTTCAACGGAAAGGACCTCGCGGATTGGACGGTGAAGATCGCCGGATCCGACCTCAACGACAACTTCGGCAATACATTTCGCGTGGAAAACGGCGTGATGAAAGTCGGCTATGAACGATACGGTTCATTCGAGAATCGTTTCGGTCATATCTTCTACCGTGAGAAGTTCTCGCATTACCTCATCGCCGCCGAGTACCGCTTCGTCGGGGAACAAGCCGCGGGCGGTCCCAACTGGGCTGCGCGCAACAGCGGAATCATGGTGCACTGTCAGCCGCCACAGACCATGGCCAAGAATCAGGACTTCCCCATCTCCATAGAGGTCCAGCTGCTCGGCGGTCTCGGCAAAGGCCCGCGTACCGACTGCGAACCTCTGCACGCCCGGAACCAACGTAGAGATGGACGGCAAGCTCTTTACCCCTCACTGCTTGAACTCCTCGTCGAAGACTTACGATGGCGATCAATGGGTGCGGGTCGAGGTCGAGGTCTTGGGGGACGCAAGCGTGAGGCACATGATCGACGGAGAAACGGTGCTCTCCTACGAGAAACCACAGATTGGCGGCGGCAACGTCACCAACTTCGATCCGGCGGTCAAGAAGGACGGACAGCTGTTGGGCGACGGCTACCTCGCGCTGCAGAGCGAAAGCCATCCAGTCGAATTCCGCAAAGTGGAACTGCTCAATCTCGTGGGCTGTCGCGATCCGAAGGCGTCGAACTACCGACCGTAAGTTCGTGAAGTCGGACACCTCCTCATGCCGATATCGTGAGAGAGCTGAAACCAAAGGTTGCTCTACCTCGCCAATGGATTCGGTCGAATCTGCATCTTGACGATCTTGGCCTTGGTTCCTTTTCCACCCTCGATGTGCCACAGGAAATGCGTGCCGTAGTTCGCGTATAACGCGCGGCCCTTCCATCCGGCGTTCGGATCGTCGATGCGGCCGTCCATTCCGCGCGAGTAGAACCCGAGCGGGTACGGCACGCGGAACGTGGTCCACTCGCGCGTCTGCGGAGTTGAGCGGCGAGCAGCGCGTCGGAGTTCGATCCGTTCGCGAACGGTGTATTCGCACCGAGTCCCGAGATGTTGTGTTGATCGACCCAGTTGTAATAGTGGAAGTCGGACGGTATCTCCGTCCCCTTCAGCTTGGGACCGGTCGTCTGATAGAGCGTCCACCCTTCCCTGCACTGGCTGCCGTCAGTCTTCGCGGGACCGTTCAAGTCCTTGCATTTGCGGACGTCAAAGCTGGCCAGATGACTGCTGGCGGCCAGCGCCGTCCAGACGACGCCGTTGCTGTCGATGTCGACGCCACGAGGATCGAACCCGGGTTCGGGCACCTTGAAGATCTGCGTCTTGCAAGTCGACGGGGCGTTGTTGCCACGCTGCAAGCGGACGAGGTAACCGGGGAACGTTTCGCTGACTCCCCACACGCTGTCGTCGACCGGACTCGGGATCACTGAGTACATGCTGTAGCTGATCATCGTATCGAGCTTGGGATCGAAGGCCGTCTGCTCCCCGTCGCGCCTCGAGTCCCTCCAGTGAGTGTCACCCTGATACACCACAGAATCTCCGCGTCCAATCTGCACGTTCCACGGCCTCGTGATCTTGCCGTCGCCGTTCGTATCGAGCACCTGGCCGCACCATCCGACGGCTTTCTGCTCGTCCTTGGTCTGGTCGTAGACCTTGGTGTCGATCCAGCCGAAGATCGGGCCGAGTCAGCTCGTTGAAATACACCGTCTCGTCCGGATCGTTGTCGAACTGGAGATGGTGCGTGGCATAGCAGGTATCGATCAGCGTGAACTCCTGCGTCTTCCGATCGTAGAACGCGGCCTGCCGACCGCTGCTCTGAAGCGGGAACCACTCCGCGAACTTGTTCGTCGTGTCGCCGCACCACGAACGGATCCTGATTGCTGCGAATCTTCGCCGTCATCCACACGCGGCCCTTGCTGTCGATCATCGGGTTGTGCGGATCGGCCGGGTTGTACGGCGGATTGGCCCAGAGGTGCTCGTTGCCCCAATGCAGCGACGGACGGTTCGGCGCGGGGAACCGCGACGGTACTTTCTCTTTCGGCTCCCGTGTCGGAATGTCCAGCGAGAAGGTGCTGTGCTCGTTCGGATCGAGCACGACCAGCTGTCCGTGGCCGGCCGACACCGCATACACGCGACCGTTGGCATTGACGGTCGGGTGATTCTTGTCGGTCGAAATCTCGTCGTGCATGAAGGAATGGTCGTCGCCCACGTCCCACAACGTCACCACCAGATTGCGCTCGATCCCCTTGGGCCGTGGCGGCGCCGGCGGCACTTCGCCCTTCGCGATGCGCTCGGTCCAGTCGGCATACGCCTTCAGCGAGTCGCTCCTTGCCCTGGGTGTTGAGCACGGCGTACATCGACGTGCCGCGCACGCCGGTGCCGAGACGCCACTCCCAAGCCTCGGCGTGCGTCTTGAGCTCGGGCTTCGCCTTGAGAACGTGATCGACGCTGCGTGTGAGGCTGATTGCCGAGCTGATGGCAGAAGTTGCAGTCCGATTTCAGCGAATTGATCCAGCGATTCTGGCTCATGCATCGTCGGCCCGAGACCGTTGCCCTGCGGACCGGTGCCGGGAACTCGCTTCGCGCCGGGCGGCTCGAGCAGCGACAGCCAGTAGTTGCCCGGATAGACCTTGGCCGCTTCCTGCGGCGTTTCGCGCCGGCGTCGCCGTCAGCGACACTTCGATTCGTGCCAGGCTTCATCTGGATCGGCGTCGAGTCGACCAGGCCGTAGCCCCGCGGACCCACACGCTGTAGCTGGCGTTGGGCAGCTCCGGCACCATGAAGCGGCCCTGGTCGTCGGTGACGACGATCTTGATGAAATTCGTCGGCAGGTCCTTCGTTTCCGCAATGACCCACACGCCCGCTTCCGGGCCCTGGGTGCTCCGCACGACGCCGGTGATGTAGCCTTGCGGCGCCGGCCGCTGTCCCTGCAGCGGACCGTCCAGAGTGGCCAGGCACACCGAGATCACCGCGATGAGTGAGAAACGAAGCCATGCGCTCTTCGCGCTCAACCAGGTTGGAATCTGCATAAGAGCTCCTCTGCGGACAGGGTCGAATGGTGCGGTATAGGCGGCAGGTCGTCGGGACATCAACGTGTATGAAAACCGAGGAGCCGCGCCCGTAGCGAAGTTCGCCGATAAGCTGAGCTCAAAGCCGACCTGCGACAATCAGACGAGGCGGAAGCACGATCGGTTTACGATGGGACGGGAGAGAGCGAGCACGTCTCTTCGCACACGAGGTGTGGCATGAAGCTACCGGCATGGGCTGCTATCGCGATGGCGATCGGCATCGGTGTGGGAAAACGCGCAAGCGCCCGCGGTGAGGGATTTCAGAATCATCAGACTCCGATCCAGCGCTCGACACGATCGTCTCACCTGACGCGAAGCTGGAGACGCTTGGCGAGCACTTCGGACTCACGGAGGGCCCGTCTGGGTTCAGGAGTCGAACTCGGGTTATCTGGTTGTTCAGCGATCTGACCGCCAATGTCATCTACAAACGCATGCCAGACGGCGTGCTCTCGGCATTCGCCGAAAACATTTACAACGGATCTGATCTCCTCAACGTCGGCCAGCAGACCCGCAGCGGCCGCATGGCGGTCATCATCATCGGTTCAAACGGCCTGACCTTGGATCGGCAGGGCCGGCTCGTCGTCTGCTCCCCAGCCGGCCGCGTGGTCATGCGCATCGAGAAGTGACGGCATGCGCACGATTCTCGCCGACCGATATGAAGGCAAGAGGTTCAACGGGCCGAACGACGTCGTTGTGAAGTCCGACGGCGCGATCTATTTCACCGATGGGAATTCAGGGTTACGCGGCGGCGCGGCAGGTCCGGCGCGCGAACTGCGGCTCAATGGCTTCTACCTGATCAAGGACGGCACGATCACCTTGCTCGACAGCAATCAGGATTTTCCGGACGCGTTTCCCAACGGCATCACGCTCTCCGGAAGATGAACGGCACCTCTACGTCACGTTCGGCCGGAAAATCATGCGTTACGACGTGCAGCCTGACGATACCGTCACCAACCGTCGCGAGTTTCTGGACGTGGCGGGTAACGACGGGATGAAGGTGGATCGAAGGGAAATCTCTACTCGACCACAGGCGCCGGCCCTGGCGAGGTCCGGATCACGTCGCCGGAGGGCAGAGATTGGGAACGATCCAGCTTCCGGACATACCAGGGGAACCCAGAAAGCAGGTGTGCGCGACTAACGTCGGCTTTGGCGACCCTGACGCGAAAGGTCTCTACATCACCGCGTGCAATCTGCTCTTTCGCGTCAGACTCAACACCCCAGGCGTTCGTCCGGGACCGACTCCATAGACTGCGTTCCCGCTAACTATCCGGTAACAACACCAGCAGTCGGTTCTATAATCCTTCTACTTTTCAGCGTCCAGACGATTTGCCTTTTTTGGGGGAGGAAGCATGCTGATGCCCTTTGCGGCGACGTGCCCTTCCATTCCAGTCTGGCGATAGCTGTCTGGACGGGCATTGCCGCTCCTGGTGGCGTCCGGTTCGACGCTGTTCGCGTTCGGCCTGCCGGGCGCCGGGAACTGACGGTCAAAAGGAGAAGCTGGAGGAGAACGCCCTCATGGGTTCGCACATGCATCCGAATCGCCGCCGGTTTCTGACGCGCGGGGTCACGGCTACCGTAGCCGGGTTCGTGACGAGCGCCGTCCGCGCCGTGCGAGGTCAGACCTCAGCGTCGCCGGACGCGCGTCCGACCAAGGACCTTCTCGCCTACGGACAGCCGTCACCCTTCGACAACACGATCCGCCGAGCTCCCAACGCGCCGACGGCCATCACCGACACGGCCCTGACGACGCCCCTTCAGGATCTCGATGGGATCATCACACCGTCAGGGCTGCACTTCCTGATGGATCACGTGAACGGCATCCCCGACATCGATCCGAAAACGCATCGCTTGTTGATTCACGGCATGGTCGACCGCCCGCTGACGTTCACGATGGACGAGCTGCGGCGCTTCCCGTCGGTGTCGCGCGTCTACTTCCTCGAGTGCAACGCCAACAGCCGGCCCCTCGCGGGGACCCAACAAGGAGTCGGTTCAACTGATCCACGGGCGCACCAGTTGCAGTGAGTGGACGGGCGTGCTACTGCCGGTGCTGCTGAAGGAATGCGGCGTGAGAAGCGCGCAAGTTGGATCGTCGCCGAGGGCGGAGAGTCGAACAAGCTACACGATGAGCATCCCGCTGGGGAAGGCGATGGACGACATCCTGGTGGCTTACTCGCAGAACGGCGAGCCGGTGCGTCCGCATCAAGGCTATCCGCTCCGACTCGTCGTCCCCGGCTGGGAGGCGATTCGATCCGTCAAGTGGCTCACCCGCATCGGCGTCGTCGATCAGCCGTAATGGCGTGGCACGAAAGCGGCAACAACGCGGATACGGTCCCGAGCGGGAAGGGCCTCTGGGTACCGGTTCGAGCTTGGTCCGAAGTCGGTGATCACGCGACCGTCGGGCGGTCAGCGGTTGAGCCGGGGATTCTACGAGATTACCGGTCTGGCGTGGACGGGAGGCGGCGCCGTGCGAAGGGTCGAGGTCTCGACCGACGGCGGGCGGACCTACAAGAATGCGGAACTTCAGCAGCCGGTGCTTCGGTATGCGCACACGCGGTTCCGGTTTCGCGTGGACGTGGAACGGAGAAGAGGCGGTGCTCCAGTCGCGCTGCATCGACGAGCGCGGCGAGGCGCAGCCGACGCTGGCGGAGGCGGCGAAGAATCCTCAGGTCGAGCCCGAATACTTCTACCAAGCCGACCACTTCAACGGGATTCAACCGTGGAGGGTGAACCGCGATGGCAGCGTTCAAAATGCGCTCTTTCTGTAGTTTCGTATTCTTTGCGATCTTCGTGGTTGCCATCGGCACGACCACTTTGGACGCGCAGGGGCCGACGTATCACTTGGGAAGAACGCCGACCGACGAGGAAATCAAGGCGGCAGACACGGCGATCGCGCCCGACGGGACAGGGCTGCCGCCGGGCAATGGCACCGCAAAGGAAGGCGCCGCCCTCTTCAAGCAGAAGTGCGGCTTCTGTCCACGGAGCGGACGCAGCGGGCGGTCCGGGCGGATCTCGCTCGCTCATCCCGCTCGGGAACGCGAAGCCGGTGAAGCTGCCGATCAGCCTCGTCCCGTATGCAACGACCGTGTGGGACTTCATCAATCGTGCGATGCCGCAGACGAGGCCGGGCTCGCTCATGCCGAACGAGGTGTACGCCTTGACGGCCTACGTGCTGTTTCGCAACGACGTCATCAAGGAAGACGAGGTGCTCGACGCGACGAGCCTGGCCGAAAGTGCGGATGCCGAATCGCGACAACTTTCTTCCCGAGCGGCCCGAATGGAAGGCAGGCGGCAAGAGGCCGTTCGGATACTACCCCTGAAATCCCGATCCGTGCTGTTTCGCTCCTCGCCGGCTGCAGAAGCCAGGCCTCGTCCGCTGATTGAACGCACTCGGGAGAGAGAGGTCCGTCATGTCAAAGGCCAGTCGAGCCGTGTCGATCGCCGTGCTGGGCATCGTGAGTTTTCTGGCCACCGGTCTTGCGCCCGCCGCACAAGGACCTGTCGACAATCCATATCGCCCTGTTAGAGGACTGGCCGACGGCGGCGGTCCGAGCGTTCCGGGCGGTGAGTGGGCGCGGCTTCCGGGTGGACGCGAGATGGGACCGCCGGCGTCGGTGCACGTCGACGTCGACGGCGAGAGCATCTGGGCCTTTATCCGATGCGACGAGACCAGCCCTGTCCCGCCGCACGCGGCGGCCGCTTCGGCCTCGACTGCATGTATCCCGACGGGAAACTCAAGCCGCACGACACGATCTACAAGTTCGATCCCAAAGGCAACGTCGTGAAAAGCTTCGGCGGCGCAGATGTTCATCTGGCCGCACGGGCTGCACGTGGATCGCGACGGCAATGTGTGGGCGACCGATGGTGCAGCGGAAGATGCCGTGGCAACGGCGGCCAAAGCCGGCGTGAAAGCCGGACATATCGTCCGCAAGTTCAGCCCGGACGGGAAAGTGCTGATGACGCTCGGGCGAGCCGGGCGTCGCCGGCAGCGATGAATATCATTTCAGGTCCCCGGCGGGCGTCGTGACGGCGCCCAACGGCGATATCTTCGTCGCGGATGGACACGGCTCCAACAACCGCGTCGTCGAAGTACTCGAAGGACGGGAAGTTCATCAAAGCGTGGGGAAAAACCGGATACGCGCCGGGCGAATTCCGGACGGTGCACGGCATCGGCATGGACAAAGAGGTCGCGTGTTCGTGTGCGATCGGCTCCAACACGCGAATCCAGATCTTCGACCAGGACGGGAAACATCCTGGCGACGCTGGCACCAGTTCGGGATGCCGAGCGGCATCGCCTTCTCGGTCAACGATGAAGACCTGATCTATGTGTTCGATTCAGAATCGGACAATGTCGACAATCCGGGCTTCGAGCAGGGCATCAGGATCGGCGACGCCCTGAACGGGCTGGGTGAAATACTTCATTCTGGATCAGGGTGGCAATCCGGGCACCACAACGGGAAGCGGTGCGGAATTCGGCACGGTCGACAAGTATGGGAACGTCTTCGGCGGCGAGCCACGTCCCCGCGTCTTGCGGAAATACGTGAAAGTCCGGTAGATCAGGGCGATGGGCGAGCTTTGCCAGCGCAGCACGCCGTCGACATCAGGCGCGACTATCGTTTTTGCAGGTATTTAACCGCACTCGGCGCATAGTCAGACGGATGCCATCGAGGTCGAACTCGAAAAAGCATTTGGCGTGGTGGTCCAGAACGTCCTCTGTCGAACGCATGTCGTCTCACTCGACCAGTTGACTCCCGCTGCGCAACGGGGTGTCCGGCAAGTTCATCATCCTCGCCAGGGTCGGCCACACGGGGTCTGCCGCAGGATCGGTCCGAGGATCGGGACGAGTCCCGGAAACCGACTATCGATCGCGTCGTTCGGCCGACTCCGCCGCCCGATCGAATTCGCCGCACATCGCGTGAAACACGGCCATCCCGGTCGGGAGCTCCGCATGCCGTGCCCGGCTGAGCCTTTCGAGCAGCGCGCTCGGCCCGGCTCGTGGCGCCGGCGCGAACGCAGGAGCGCCGCGAGCTGTCCGACGATCGGACTGCGCCCAGGGCGTCAACGCATAGGCCCGTTCGGTCAACGTGAGCGCTTCCTCGAACCGCCCTTGCTGCGCGCAGACTGCGCCGAGCGTACCGACGGCCAGCGGAAAGTTCTCATCGAGCTCCAGGACCTTGCGCAATTCGGCTTCCGCGTCCTCGAGCCGGCCGGCGTGTCGGAGACCGACCGCAAGAATGGTGGCGGTATAAGAGATTGAGCGGGTCCGCTTCGAGGCCCTTCGCCATGGCATCCACGGCCTCCATGGAACCGGCCGATCGGCAACAGGTAATGGTTCCCGTACCAGAAGCGAACGTGGCGTGAGACGGGTTCGCGAGCCATCGCCACACGCCATTGCCGTTCCGCCGCGTTCCAGTCGTAGTCGTCATGCCCGGCAGCACAGCACCCAGTATGGCGTGGGCTTCCGGCAGCGAAGGCTCGATGCGCAACGCCTCGTCTACTCCGCGGCGCGTGCCAGCGGGATGACCTCGCGTGACGGCCTCGATGCCGAGGTTCGCGAGCATCGTGTAGTACCGGCCCAACATGCTGTAGCGCCGGCGCGAATTTCGGATCGAGCTGCGATGGCTCTGTTCCAGGATTCCTTGACCCGCGCCAGCGATTCCGGCGTCGGCTTGGACCAGTGATCCCGAGCCTTGAGGTACGCCTCGTACGCGCGAAGGTCTGGGTGTGTGACGCCGGGGCGGCGCAGACTCCGGGGACAGCTTCATCCTGCAGAGCCGTCGGCGATGGCGTGCGCGATCTCATCCTGGATCGCGAAGACGTCCGTCAGCTCGCGGTCGTAGCGTTCCGACCAGAGATGAAAACCATCGGCGACCTTGATGAGCTGCGCCGTGACCCGGATCCGGCTGCCTGCCTTTCGAACACTCCCCTCCAGAATGTGGTCGACGTTGAGCGTCCTGCCGATCTCCGCGAACTCGACGTCCTTTCCGCGGAAAAAGAACGACGACGTGCGACCAGCCACTTTCAAGCCAGGCACGTTGGCGAGCACGTTGATGATCTCCTCGGCCAGACCGTCGCTGAAATACTCGTTCTCCTTGTCCGCGCTCATGTTGGCGAACGGCAGCACGGCGATCGACGGCTGGCCGCTCGATCGGGTTTCAGCGGCGCTGCTCGCCGCCTGTTCAAGCGCGGCCCGCACCTCGCCCATCGTCTGAAAACGCTGGCCCGGCGATTTCTGCGAGACACCGGCGGACAATGCGCTCGAGCGCCGGCGGCGCCTGAAGTCGGCCGCGGGTCGTCGCGCAACACGGCATTCAGCACCTCGAGGCGTCGGTCGTCTCCGCTGAAACGCGCGACTCCCCGAGAGCATCTCGTACAGGACGGCGCCGAAACTGAAGACGTCCGACCGCGCATCGAGCGGCTTGCCCTCGGCCTGCTCCGGCGACATGTAGGCCGCCGTGCCCAGCACCGTGCCGTCCAGCGTCCGCGTGACGTCGTCATCCGTCGCTGACGAGCGTCGCCAGGCCGAAGTCGAGCAGCTTGGCCACACCCTTCGTGGTGACCATGACGTTGCGCCGGCTTCAGGTCGCGGTGGAGAATGCCTGCGCGGTGTGCCTCCTCGAGCGCCTTCCGCAATCTGCCGTGCAGGCGAAGCCTCCTCGATCGGCAGGCCAGGTCCGGCTCCACCGCGAAGTCGATCGGCCAGCGTCCGCCCTCGACGTACTCCAGCACCAGATAGTCCGGGCCGATGTCGTGGATCTGGCAGATGTGGGGATGATTGAGCGCCGCAATCGCGCGCGCTTCCTGCTCGAACCGCCCGCTTGTGCCGTCCCGTCAGCCGCTTCATCGCGACGATGCGATTGAGCCGCGTGTCGCGCGCCTTCCACACTTCGCCCATGCCGCCGGTGCCGAGCAGCGCAAGGATCTTGTAGGGGCCGAGCCGCGTGCCCGTCGTCAGTGCCATGGTTTTGAGATCAGCCGGAGCAGCCGAGAGCCTTGGACGTCGAAGCTGAAGGCCGGATTGTATCGTTCCTCACCGACTCTCATCTGGGTTCTCATGAAGAGTCAGACCGACGAGAAAGGCTGCTCTCTCCGCGTCCGCCCAACTTCTTAGTGATTAGACCGATGGCTTGGTTTCACAGCCATGCGCGAGTCCGACGGTGAGTCTCGCTCGATTTCGCGGCGGAAATCAAGCCGCGACCAGGCCTCGATCGGGCCTCGGATTCAGTCCACCTGCCGCTCGACTTTCTGCTGACAGAAGACGCCTCGTGCCTCCAGCTCTGCGAGAACGTGATCAAGCGGGTCCGAGACGGCCGACGACTTCCGGCGGATGGACACCCGCTGGAAGCGCGCCCATCGGCAATCAAGCGAGCGGCAATCGTGGCCGGAAATGCCGTCGTCCTCGACATGCTTCGCAGACCGGTAGCAGCGTCGTACCCGATCGACCATGTCCCACATGAAGAGCGTGCGAGCCCACGTCCGTTCGCCCCTCCGCCGCCACGCGCAGGGATCGTGATGTCGGGTTCTCCGTCCTGATACGGTCCATTGCGGAAAGAGGAGCGGCCGCTGTCACGTCGAGCGGACGAATCATCCGGTCGCCGGCCAGAACGGGATCCTTGGAGAAGAATCCAGCCTCACGAAGGACTTCCATCGTGCGCGCGTGTCCCGGATACCGAAGTGTTTTCTCCTGCATGAATGGCGCGTCGATGCTTTCGATCAGCGTGCGCAAGCCCGTCGGTCAGAAACGCCTCGACCTCTCCCACGCCCGGGACGGTCAGGATTTCCACTTCGGACAACGCGGGCTTTACGACGACCCGGCCGTGTTCGACGACTTTGGCAGGATCGACGTACTCGTCGATGACAGTCGTGTGGTGAGAAGCCGGCTTTATGCTCAAACGGCGCTCTCCGATTCAACGGCAGGCCGCCGACATACACGTTCACAGCTCGCACGGCGAGAGTCTCGCCGCGGCATGGCCGACCATCATGTTACTGAGGCCCGGCGCAACCCGCAGTCCACGATCGCGGTGACGCCCCTGCGCGAGGCCAAATCGTCCAGCGTCCGCGCGTCTTCCGGCATGAAGCTGATACACACGGCATGGCTCCCGCTCTCGACGACAGCCTCGAGTTCGAAAGCCAATCGCGCTCGGCAGAGCGCCGATCACGATGCCGGACGCCTTCGCGAAGTGTGGCGATGCTGCCTGTGTCCGAGGAGATCGGTCGTCACCGTGCGAACGCCGTAGCGTCTGCCTCACGCGTGAGCCGTTTCTCGTCGCAGTCGGCGATCGTCACCTCCCCAATCGTGCCGCGCCAGATCCATGGCCACAGCCGATCCGATCATTCCGCAACCCAGAACAAGGATTCGTCTGGTTCGACATGTTGGATTTCTTTGTGCTCTTTGTGCCCTTTGTGGTTCATCAATGACACTCTGCAATGAACCTACTTGTTAGCTCGTTACATCGCGAGTAAAGCGGCCATCAACTCGATGCCGTCCCACAGATTCTGAATCCGCAGGTTTTCGTTGTAGCTGTGCTGATTGTTGTCGTGGTTCCCGATCGGAATCGATGGTCCGTAGTGCCGAGCGGCCGTTCGACATCCGCCAGCGGCAGATTACCGCCCATGTTGGGCAGCTTCACCGCTGGCCCTCGCGCGCTTTTCCGACGACCCGAATCACCTCCTGCGCAATCGGCAGATCCATCGAGCGTCCGCACGGCGCCTGCCCCGACGCGCCCCTCGTCGATCCACACGACCTTTTCGTGCGCCAGCCGAACGTCAGCGCCGGGCTCCTTGTCGACGATGAAGAAGCCTTGCTTTCGAATGTGCTCGACGACTTTCCTCAACGTCCCGCGCGGATCCATGCCTTTCACCAGCCGGATATCGATCGAGGCGGTCGCGGATGCAGGGATGACGTTCGACGCCTGGGCACCAACCCGAGAGCTGGCCAGGCCACGGATGTTCAAGGACGGGAGCGTCACGAGGTCAGCCAGCTTCGCGGGCTTGCCCTCAGTCGACCCGAGCCAGAATTGCTGCTTGAGCTCTTCGTCGACGACCGGTGCTTCGGCAATCGCGCGTTTCTCGATTTCACTCAACGGCTGGATGTCATCGTAGAAATGGTCGATCAGCACGTGCCCGGTCTCGTCCTTCATCGAGGTCAGGAGCCGCGCGAGCATCAGGGCAGGGTTGGGCGCCCAATTTCCGTAGTGCCCGCTGTGCAGCTCGTTCCTCGGCCCGTAAACGGTCAGATCCAGGCGGACGCCGTCGCGCGCGCCGAAGTAGATCAGTTGCCGTCGCGTCTGGTGCAGCGGGCCGTCGCACATCAGCCAGAGGTCGGCTGCAAAAAGCGACTTGTTGGCGGCCAGAATCTTCTCGAGGTTCGGTGAACCGGCTTCTTCCTCCCCTCGAACGCAAACTTGATGTTCGATTTCGTGCTCAGCCCTGCCGCACGGAGAGCGTCGATCGCTGCCAGCAGTGCAATGATGGGAGCTTTGTCGTCGGCGGCGCCTCGTGCGTAGATGCGCGATTCGGTGTCGAACGCGGTGCCAGCGGCTGGCGGTGCGATGACCTTCCCACCGTCTTCAACCGGACCGTCGCGGAGTGACGGTGTAAACGGCGGCGATGCCCACTCTTTCGGATCCAGTGGTTGGCCGTCGTAGTGAGCATAGAAGCCAATCGTGCGGGTCGCGCCCGGCGTGCGAATTTCACCGAACACGACCGGATTCGAGCCGCTGATGGCGACCTGCTTCACCGCGATGCCGCGCTTCTCCAGCAACTCGGCGATGGCATCGGCATTCCGTTGAATATTGGACCGGTCGCTCGAGATATTGGGAATGGCCAGCAGCTTGAAGAACTCGTCAATAATCGCGCGCTCGTGTTGCTGGCGCCACTGGCGAGCGGCCGAGACGCTGGATTCGTCTGTGCGAGAGGCGCAACGACAATCAGGATGGAAACGATCACTGACCACAGGAGTCGCGACATACTTCGTGCTCCTTCGTGTATGCTTCGTTCTTCGTGGTTACAGGCCATCCCGAAGCCAGCACACGACCTCACTTCAGTGGACCCGTCTCGGCCTCGAGCAACGACCAGCACTTGGCGCCTAGTTGCCTTCGCCACATAGAGTAGACCTTCGACAGCCGGGCGCGGAACGACGCCGGATCGACTGCATTGAACACCAGACCGCGCATCGCGAGGCGCTTCGTCAACGCGCCATTGATCCTGGACTGAAGTCTTCACGCTGCAGCCTGATGAACGCTTCGCAGCCTGACGCTCAATCGACATGCTGATCTCGGTGGGAAGTCGCTGCCAGGTCGGCCCGTGAATCAGCAGGTTGAACCCGGACCACATGTGATTGGTCATGCTCACGTAGCTGACGACGTCGTAGAGCTTGAACAATTCCACGACCGCCAACGGGTTTTCCTCGTGCGTCAACACGGCGGCTCTTCAACGCGTCGTAGATGCCGTTGACATTGATCGTCACCGGTTCAGCGCCCAGCGCTCTGAAGGTGTCAGAGAACATTTGACCGTCGGGGACTCTGATTTGGACGCCCTCGAGGTCGCTCGCGACGACGATCGGTCGTGTCGCACTGGCGATTTGCCTCATACCGTTGTCGAAGACGGTCACCGGGAGGGCGACGATCCCTTTAGCGGCCAGCTCCTGCCGGAGATACGCGCCGAGCGGGCCGTCCAACGCGTGAAACGCCGCTGCCGGCGAACGGAGTGAAAACGGGACCTGCTGGATCTGAGCCGCCGGCACCACGTTGCCGAGAATGCCGCCCATCAGGGTGAAGAACTGAATCTGGCCCGACATCAGCATGTCGAGTGCGGCAGGATCGCTCCCATCGATGTGGTCGTTTTCGGCACGCACCTGTGTTTCGACTCGCCCGCGTGTATCCTTCGCCACCGCTTCCCACATCTCGACCAGCCGACGGTGCAGCGGGCTGCTTGCTGTCTGATTGTGAAACTGGGTGAAGGTGAACTCGGCCGCCTGCAACGATCGGACAAAGAGCTCGAGCGATCCGACGGCGGCAGACCCGCCGAGGCCAGTGACGCCTGCCAGAAAGACCGACGTCCAAAGGGCGGTTCGACACCGGTGAATCGACATTCTAGTCAGTTCTCGGGCACGTCCGCTCGTATACTGCCCGCCATGCCCAGCATGACCATACCCGAGCACACGATGACGGTGTTTCTGGACGCCCTGGCCGATGGCAACCGGCGCGTCACGGACGCATTTCCGGGCGATCGGCCACGACGCCAGCCGGTGCACACGTTGTGCGGCGGCGCACATCTCTTCAAGGCGGACTCGACACCCAAGCTCGGCGCGATTGCCCTTCATGCACTTGCGCGAATATGCGCCCGATCCAGCCACACTGGCCGCGGCGTTTCAGATCGACCCGTCCTTGGCGGAGCGGCGTATGCCCCGCTGATTGTGGACAAGCTTCAGCGGGATCCAATTGAAGATTTTCGAATCGATTTCGAGGACGGCTTCGGAAATCGATCGGACGAAGAAGAAGACCGGGTCGCCGTGACGGCCGCTCTTGAAGTCGCGACAGCCGCCACCAATCGCACGCTGCCGGCCGGAATTGGCATCCGCATCAAGCCGCTCGGCGAGGAGCTCAAACGTCGCAGCCTGAGGACCTTCGACCTCTTTCTGACGGCGCTGCTCGAAGCCAGCGCCGCCATTCCGCCCAATTTCGTCGTCACGCTGCCAAAAATCAGCGGCCCTGAACAGGTTGGCGCGCTGGCCTCCGCGTTCGATGCCTTCGAATATCAACGGGATCTGCCGCGCGGCACTCTCCACATCGAGCTGATGATCGAAACACCGCAGGCAATCTTTGCCGCGGACGGGACGGTCGCGTTGCCAAGGCTTCTCTCTGCGGGTCGCGGCCGCGTCGTCGCTGTTCACTTCGGTCCGTTCGATTACACGGCCGCCTGTAACGTCACCGCGGCGCACCAGGGGCTGGACCATCCCGCAAGCGACTTCGCCAGATCCGTGATGCAGGTGGCGATTGCCGGAACAGGAGTGTGGCTGTCTGACGGACCGACCAACATCATGCCTATCGGACCGCACCGCCCTGCCGACCGGGCGCTCACCGCCGAGGAACGTGACGAGAACATGCGAGTTGTCCATCGCGCCTGGCGGGTCCACGCGGGGAATGTTCATCGCTCGCTCGTCGCCGGCTTCTATCAGGGATGGGATCTCCACCCGGCTCAGTTGCTGTCTCGATATGCGGCCGTCTACGGATTCTTTCTCGAAGGTCTCGAATCAGCCTCCGACCGGTTGCGCAACTGTCGTCGACAAAGCCACGCAGGCGACACGTGTCGGCGAGGTATTCGACGACGCGGCAACCGGGCAGGGATTGTTGAACTACTTCTTGCGAGCGATGAACTGCGGCGCGATCGGCGAGGGCGAGGCTGCGGAGAAGAGCGGCCTCACAATGGACGAACTGCGGAGCCGGAGCTTTACGACAATCCTCGCGAATCGCCGGACGGTCACATAACTTAGCAGTCAGAGTGCTCGTCGCGCTCGTGAGGACTCCTCCGGCGGACGAAGCCACGATAGTGCTTCCTCACGATCGGAGAACACGCGGACTTCAAGCGGAATCCTCTTGGCCATCGACGCAAACTCTTGAGCCACGACGAACGTGATGGCTTTTGCTCGCCACAATCGCAAGCCTCGCGTGGCCGACGTAGTCGGTGTGCTGCCGACGAGACCGGCGAGCTCACGCAGTTCGGCCATGGTCGGTGTGGATTGCGCTTCGGAGAAGTCGCAGATCGTGTCGAGATCCGGACGGAACAGCGGATCCGTCATCCACGCCATGACCGTCTCGACACGTTCGGCCTGTGTGACGACGGGCCTTCCGCCCGAACGATCAGCAAACCGGCCTTGGGATCGATTGTGTAGGTAAATGACATTGAAACGTCCGCCGAGTGTGTTTCAGGAATCGGACCAGATTCTAACAAGTTCTTCACGGCCCGCATCGCCTCTTGCACACTCCGTGCTATCCTCGCCGCGCATCAGGTTGCGGATACTGCTGTGAAACGCTTTTGCACTACCTTTCTCGCGCTCGTCATGGTCGTGACGAGTGCCTGCCACTCGACTGACTCGGCGGCTCGTCGTGGAAAACGGCGTTTGTCGATAGCCACCGGCGGCACGGGTGGCGTCTACTACCCGTGCGGTGGCGCCATCGCCAAGGTCATCAGCGAGCATCTGCCCGACACCGAGGCCACGGCGGAGGTCACTGCAGCCTCGGTCGACAACCTGAAGTTTCTCCGAGACGGCAAGGCGGACATCGCCTTCACCCTCGCCGATACACTGGCCGACGCCATCAAAGGACGGGAGGCATTCGGAAGGAAAACCGGTACGCGGTGCGGGCGCTGGCTGTCCTGTAGCTCGAACTACACCCATATCGTGACGTTGACTTCGAACCGCATTGCCAGCCTCGGGGATCTGAAAGGCAAGAGCGTGTCGACCGGTTCGCCCGGGCAGTGGTTCGGAAGTGATCGCATTTCGACTGCTCGAAGCGGCGGGCCTCAATCGCGATACCGGACGTCCGCCGGCAGGGTCTCGGAGTCTCACAATCGGTCGACGCACTCAAGGACGGGAAAGTGCAGGCGTTGTTCTGGAGCGGCGGCCTGCCAACCGCCGCGATTCTGGATCTGAGCCACACTCCCGGCATGACGATTCAGATGCTGTCGAGCGATGCGTACATCCCGGCCCTGCAACGGACTTACGGCGAACAACTCTACTCCCGGCTCACAGTCCCTTCCGCGACCTATCCGGGCCTGACTTCAGACGTACCTGGTCGTCGGCGTCGCCAACGTATTGGTGGTGAACGAAAGCATGCCCGAATCCCTGGCGTTCGATATCACTCGCCTCCTCTTCGAGAACCAAAGCGAATTGGTCGCGATCCATCCCGAGGCCAAGAACCTGAGCCTCCAGAGCGCGACAAAGGATCCGCCGCGCCGTTTCATCCGGGTGCTGTCCGGTATTACCGGGAGCAGCACGTCTGGACGGAATAGCGGTTTGGAAGCCGGCGACCCGGATCCCAGGAGCGATCGGGCGCTCGAAGTCCAAGACGTCGACGAACTGATCGAGAATGCGAGTCGGAAGCATCGGCTCGCCGGTTGTCGGGTGCGACGCGGTATTTCGCCGGCGCGCTGGCAGTGGGTCTGTCGTTATGCGCGCTCTACTGGGTCGTTGGCATCGTTGATACCCAGATCTATCGCGTCACGTTCCTTCCTCACCGCGCTGGTGCTGACGTTCCTTCAATATCCGGCCCGGCGCGGACGCCAGTCGCGGGTCAGCGTGGCCGATTGGCTGCTCGTCGGCCTGACACTGGTCGCATTCGGTTGGCCCCTCGCGGATTTTTCACGGTTCGTGTACCGCGCGGCGAATCCACGGCAATCGATGTGGCGTGCGGCGCGATTGCGGTCGTGATCATCCTGGAAGCCACGCGGCGTACCGTCCGGTTGGATTCTGCCGGTCTCGGCAATCGTCTTCATTGTCTACGCGTTTCTCGGTCCGATGCTCGACCGCATCGGCCTCGACCTGCTGGCACATCGCGGTTACGACCTCGATCGCGCTGGTTGGCTCGCTCTACATGACGCTCGAAGGCATCTTCGGCGTGCCGCTCGACGTGACGGCGACCTACATCATCCTCTTCACGATCTACGGCGCCGTCTCTGCAGTTTTCGGGAGCCGGTACGTTTCTTTCTGGACTGGTCGATGGCGGCGATGGGCCGATCCACGAGCGGCGCCGGTCCCGGGCGGACGCGTGACGCTCGCCGGGTTTCTGCTCGGCACCGTTTCCGGGAGCGGCGTCGCCACCACGCGTGATGTTGGGTTCCGTCGCGTGGCCGCTGCTTGCGGCGAGCTCGGCTACCCGCCCGATGTCGCCGGCGCCATCCTCTCGGCGGCCGGCATCGGCGCGATCCTCTCGCCGCCGACGCTTGGGGCCGCGGCGTTCCTCATCGCAGAGTTCCTGCAGATTTCTTATCTGCAGGTCCTCGTCATGGCCACAATCCCGACGCTGCTCTACTACCTGTCGATCTTTCTCATGATCGAAGCCGACTCGCGCCGGCTTGGAACACGTCCGGCCGCAACGACAACGGAATCCGTCTGGCGCTTTGACGCGGAAGTTCGGCTACCACTTCACGTCGCTCTTCGCGATCGCGGCGCTGATGGTGGCAGGCTTCACGGCGTTTCGCGCGGTGTTCTGGGCGATCGGTGCTCGCGATCGCGCTCAGCTTCCTGCGTCGCGAAACGGCGCTCGTGCTCGCACCGGCTTCTCCATGCGCTGGAGACAGGCGCGCACGGCGTCCTCGCCGTCGGCTGCCACGACCGCCACCGCCGGCATCATCGTCGGCGTCGTCACGCTGACCGGGCTTGGGCTCAAGATCGCCGGGAATCATCGTGACGCTGGCGGGCGGCCAGTTGCTGCTCACGGTGATCTATGCGGCGATTGCGGTCTGGCTGCTCGGCCTGGCCGTCCCGGTGACGCGCCTCTACATCATCGCGGCGGTCATGGTCGCGCCGGCGCTGACGAACGTGGGCGTCGCGCCAGTCGCCGCCCACATGTTCATCTTCTATTACGCGGTGCTATCGGAGGTCAGCCCGCCAACCGCGCTGTCGCCGTTTGCCGCAGCGGCGATCACCGGCGCAAACCCGTTCCGCGACGATGATGCTGACCTGGAAGTACGCTGCCGGCTTTCCTGGTCCCGTTCGTGTTCACACTGAGCCGGGAGGGAATGGGCGTTCTGTTGCAATCGTCAGTGACCGACGTCGTGACGACTTCGGCGACCGCCGCCTTCGGCGTGGGGCGTTAGCGATCGGAGCAGGCGGCTGGTTGAAAACACGAGCCAACATCGCCGAGCGTTTGGCGTCGACGTGTGCCGGACTTCTCCTGCTCTATCCGAGCGCACGGCTCGACGTGGTTGGGTTCGCGATCCTCGCCGTGGTCATCGTCGGTCATGTCTGGCGGGCCAAATCGGCGACTTAGGACGGACTGGTCGGCAGCAGCAGCAGGCGCGCTTCACGCGCCCAACCTTCTTCCCAGGTCGGCCGCGCCGATTTGCGGGCTCCGCTGCGAAGACGATCGAGCAACGGTTGCTGACGCCGGGAACGTTTCGAAGAGATCGAAGAGGACGTCGGCCAGCTGGCGGGCGGTCGAGAACAGCAGCCCGTTGTCGCCGTGACGCACGCGCTCGGCGAGACACGCGCCGTAGTCGAGCGCACAGCACAGGCACGCCGGCGCCGAACAAGTCCGCCACCTTCATCGGAATGTCGAGGCCAGACGAGGATCGGTGCAGACACAACCCGAGATCGGCGCTGCCGACGACACGCGGATAGTCCTCGGGCTCGAGCCAGCGTGCGCGAAGTTGGATGCGTCGCGCAGGCAAGTCCGGCGAAGCGGCGCTCGAACTCGGCTCGGCGAGCGCCATCACCCGTGACGAGAATGACGAGATCCGGGAAACCGCCGCGACGGCTGCCGCCGCCTCCCATCCGCGAATCGCGCTCTTCGAGCCGCCACACCGCCTCGATCGCGACGTCGAAGTCCTCGTCCTCGGTCCAACTGGTGGGACAGACGATGAATCCGACCACCGTGCCGCGGACCCCGAGCCGCGTGAAGAGAGCCTGACGAAACTGCTCGCGCTCGGATCGATCGATCGACGCAAACACCGATGCCGGCCGGTCGTACAGAACTCGAGCGCCGGACACGCCAAAGCGGCTCTCGAGAAACGCCGCCAGCCCGCGGGAGACGCACAGGTTGCCGTCGGCGCGCCGCGCATCACGGCGCTCGAACCAGCGCGCGAGGCGAACCGCCGGATGCCAGCTGTCCCAGACGCAGCTGCAGCAGCGTGTAGCCGAGGTTGTGCCAGTCGATGACGAACCGCACGCCCACGTCGGCGCAGCGAGCGCCGAGTCACGGCGAGCGTCGGAAACGCGGGCGGATTCTGCACGAGCACCAGCTCGGGTTGCGGCAAGCGTCCGCAGCGTCCGCCACAAGCGAAAGCTCACGCGCAGAGCGTCGAAGTGTGGCGCCGAGAACGTACGTCACCGCAGTCAGCCCTCGCCGGTATCGAAGGGTCGACCCGCTGATCCGATGCACACGAATTCTCGGCTCGTCTCTGATGGACGGTGGAACTTGAGTGCCCTCGAGCCCGACCAGGTCGACCTCGACGGATCCTGCGGCCAGCGCACGTGCGTGGTAGCACATGCGGGCGCTTCGACCTAAGTCTCCAAGTGCTACGACGACAGCTCTCATGTCGGGGAAGTCGCGCGGGAGTTCCAGGTATTGTGCCGAGGTCTGCGGTCGAACGCTTCAGGAACCTTCGCCCGGTCGTCGCCCGTATCCGCTCGATCTTCGAATCCCGCTCGGACTTCAGCCGTTCGCAGGTCCGTCGGTACTGTCGGTCATCGTCTCGCGCGCCGCCGGGTCGAACGTCCGGGCCAATGCAGACTGGTGCATCACTTCCTCCTGCGCCAGCTTGGCTTCATGCATACCGGATCTCGGCGATGGCGGCTTTTCTGTTCCTCGGTCACCGGCTTGCGCTCGATTCCCTGTTCTGCATCTTTCTGACGCAGCCGCTCCATGGCAATTTCGTAGGCACTCTTTGGGGCTTGATCGGTCATAACGTCAAGATTCCCTTCCCGGCCAGGAGCCTCTCGCCTGTGATCAGTCGCGCACGCCGCTGGAAGGTCACATACGCCCATGCCCATTCTCCGATGACCGCCAGGCGATTGCGAAAACCAATCAACCAGAAGATGTGCACGAACAACCAGAGCAGCCACGCGAGAAACCCGGACACCTTCAGAAACGCGAGGTCGGCCACGGCCGCGCCACGGCCGATCGTAGCCATGTTGCCGTAGTTGCGATAGTGGAACGGCAAAGGGGGCTGGCCCTGGACTGCGCGGACGACATTCTCGGCGGCATGCGCCCCTCCCTGTTTGGCAACCTGCGCCACCCCAGGTAGAGGCTTCCCGTCCTGCGACAGCGCGCAAACGTCCCCGACTACGAAGATCTCGGGGTGTCCGGGAACCGCAAGCGTCGGCTCCGCGAGGACTCGTCCGGCGCGATCAAGGGGCGCGCCGAGCGATCGCACGAGTGGGAGATACAGCAACTCCGGCAGCCCACAGGATGGTCTGGGCCGCGATTGCGGTTCCACCGGACCCGCACGCCGGCGGCATCGATTCCGGTGACCATCGCATTCGTTCTCACGTCCACACCGAGGCGTTCCAGCGACTCGCGCGGCCTTTCGCAATGGCTCGGGAAACGTCGGAAGTACGGAGGGCCCGCCTTCGAGCATCAGGATTCGCGCCGATTCAGGGCGAATGGACCGGAAGTCGCGATTGAGCGTCCGGCGCGCGATCTCGGCCAACGCCCCAGCCAGCTCGACGCCGGTCGGTCCACCGCCGACGATGACGAACGTCAGGAGCCGGGTCTGTGCGACAGGGTCCGGTTCCCGTTCCGCCGCCTCGAAGGCCAGCAACACCTGACGCCGAATCTCGAGCGCATCGTCCAAGGTCTTCAGGCCAGGGGCGCGAGATTCCCATTCGGGATGGCCGAAATACGCGTGTGCAGCACCGGTGGCCACAATGAGGTAGTCGTAATCTCAGGGAATCAGATGAACCATCGCTCCGACCGGCGAGCACCACACGATGCTCGTTCGGCTCCACAGCTGTGCGTGTGCCAGCAGCACCTGAACGTTCCGTTGCCGCCTCAAGACCCACCGGATCGGCGACGACACGTCGGCTGGCGAAAGTGACGCCGTCGCGACCTGATAGAGCAACGGCTGAAAGAGATGGTAGTTGTGACGATCGATGAGCGTCACCCGCACGGGCGCGCTTTTCAACCGCTGCGCGGCCTCGAGGCCGCCAAAACCGCCGCCGATGATTACCACGTGGTCATTCGTCATTCGTCATCGTCCGTACGCGTTAGTCGTTTTGGTCGTTTGGCCGTTTTCTCATTGATCGTTCGTCAGTACAACGACCAACGACGAATGACCAACAACTAATGACTATACTGTCGCTATGGTCGTTCCTCGCATAAAGCACCCAGTCGAGCTCAATGGGCCGTCCGCGGTCGTCGAGACAGCATGCCCGCTCGACTGCCCCGACGCCTGCAGCCTGTCGGTCAGCGTTCAGCGCGGCCGTGTCGTGAAAATAGATGGGTCGAGCAAGAACCCGGTGACCGGGGGCTTCATCTGCGCCAAGGTCGAGGAAATTCGATCAGCGTGTCTATGGCGCAGACCGTCTGCTCCATCCGGCGGTTCGCAAAGGACGAAAGGGCGAGGGCTCTTTCAAACGCGTGCCGTGGGACGAAGCGCTCGAGCTCGTGGCCCAGCGATTCCGCCGCGCCAAGGCCGAGGCCGGCGGCGCATCCATCCTGCCGTATTCATATGGCGGCTCCAACGGCCTGCTGACGCAAGACAACCTCGACGCACAGCTCTGGCGTCGCTTCGGCACATCCCGTCTGGCGCGGACAGTCTGTTCGGCTCCGACGACTTCAGCCAACCTGGTGCTCTACGGCAAGATGCCATCCGGTCACGTATCGAGGACTATCCGCACGCCGCGCTGATCGTGCTCTGGGGGATCAATCCATCGGCCACCGGCATCCACATGGTGCCGTATGTTCGCGAAGCGCAGAAGCGAGGGCGCCAAGCTGGTCGTCGATCGACCCTCGGACTACCGCGCTCGCGCGATCGGCCGACCTTCATCTCGCCGTTCAGACCGGGCAGCGACGTCGGCGGTCGCTCTGGCGGTTCACCGTTATCTGTTCGCAAACTGGCAGCGCCGATCAGGCGTTCCTGCGCGATCACACGCTCGGCGCCGAACGCCTCCGCGAACGCGCGGCACGAATGGACCTTCGAGCGAGCCGCTGACGTGGCTGGAGTGCGATCCGGCGAGCCTCGCAGCAGGTCGCGGAGCTCTACGCGTCGCAGTTCGCCCGCGCTCATCCGGTGCGGGTGGGGACTCGAGCGCAACCGCAACGGCGGCAACGCCGCGATGGCGATCCTGGCGTTGCCGGCGGTCGGCGGAAAATTCGGCGTTCGAGGCGGCGGATACGCGATGAGCAATTCGGCGTCGTGGGGCATCGATCGCTCCGTGGATCGGCGTCGACGAGCCGCCGACGCGCCTGGTCAACATGAATCACCTCGGCCGTGCGCTGACCGAGTACGACGATCCGCCGGTCAAGGTGCTGTTCGTCTACAACTGCAACCCGGCCGTCACGGTGCCCGATCAGCGCCGTATCCTCAGCGGCCTCGAGCGGGAGGATCTGTTCACGGTCGTCTTCGAGCAGGTGATGACCGACACGGCGCTGTACGCAGACGTGGTGCTTGCCGGCGACGACGTTCCTCGAAGGATACGATTTCGCGAAAGCCTACGGGCCGATCAACATCGACCTGGCGCGAGCCGGTCGTCGACGCGGTCGGCGAGGCGCGCTCGAATGCCGATGTCTTCGGCGACTTGTGCCGCCGGCTCGGATCTACTCAAGAGAGAACGAGCCAGCCGGGAGCTCGAGCTGACGGTGCGCGTGCTCGACTCGTTGCCGGGAACAATCGCGGCACGGTTTGCGGGCCGGACGTCGCCGCCGCTCGCGCCCTGTGGAGCACGCGCCGATTCAGTTCGTCGACGTCTTTCCGAATACGCCGGATCGGAAGGTCAATCTCTTTCCCGCCGAGCTCGACGTCCGACGCGCCGTTGGGATTGTATCGGTTTCAGCCCGACCCGGCCACCGACCGCTTTCCGCTGGCGCTCATCTCGCCGGCAAGCGAGCGGACGATCAGCTTCGACGCTTGGCGAGCTGCCGCGACCCGACGTCGAAGCTGTCGATGCATCCCGCCGACGCCGAGGTGCGCGGCCTGGAAGACGGCGACATGGTCCGCATCTTCAACGAGCTTGGCGAGGTGCACTGCCCGCTCTCCGTCAGCGCCGCGATTCGCCGGGGAACGGTGAGCCTGCCGAAAGGCCTTTGGCGTCGCAGCGTCAAGAACGGCCTCACGGGCACGTCGCTCGTGCCGGACACGCTGACGGACCTCGCCGGAGGCGCGTGCTTCAACGACGCGCGCGTGCAGGTCGCGTCACTTGCAAGCGCCTGATCTATCCTCACCACGAAGACACGAGAGCCACGAAGACTTCAATTCTTGGCCACAGAGCCACCGAGTCACCGAGATCGGCGGTGCGGGTCGCAACTAACGCTCGACGCGGTCCCGCGCAGCGGCGGTTCAGGCACAGCAACACGCAGATGAGCGACATCATGACAGTTCTATGGCGCGTCGTTCATCATGCGCTGTTCAGCGCTGATCGCGGCGGCAGCCTGCGTTGCAGGCCGCCCGCGTCGAACGCTCGGTAGCTCGTGACTCCGTGGCAAATCGATTTCGTGTGGTCGTGATCTGAGCGAAGAACCGGCTAATAGCTGAAGAAGAAGAGTAAGTCTGCGCCGCTTCCCTGCAAGCGCTGGAAGCAGCTGCTGCTGCGTGCTCGACCCTTGCAGCACATTCGTCCGCAGCCGCCAGCCACCGCGTCAGCTCGTATCAGAATCAGGTTCGTCTGGCTCTGATCCCCGATCCCTTGCTGCACTTTGACGTAGAGGTTTGGTCCGACTTGCTGGCCGACCGTGAGCTCCGCGGCGCCAGCATCGTCGGGCAACGTGCTCGATCTCGAACGTGTCGATGTTGAGAGCCCTGGCAATGGACTGTGACAACTGCCCCCACGGCCGCACCGGTCGCCAATGCCTGTGCCCGTTGCGCGACCGACGCTTGCGAGCCCTCGCCCAGCTGATTGAGCGGCTGATTGAAGACAATGAGCGCGAGGATGTCGGCTTCGCTCGAGAGGAGGAATACTGGTCATCACGATTTCAGGTTTGCGGAACGTCCCTTTGATGTTGACGTTGGCGGTGACCGCCTGGATCACGCGTTGGGTTGTGATGTCGAGGCTCGGATTGAGCTCGTCCAACCCGTCGAACCTGACTGTGCCGTCGCGAAGAATCTCGAAACGCCGTCCCTGGAAATTGTAGGTGCCGCGGACTGTGTTGATGACTCCAGTGAGTCGGAGGCGATCGTACGGCACTTTGCTGATCCACATGTCGCCGCGGAACGTCAGATTCAACGCCCCCAGCCCGATCGGCGAACCGGACGGCTGCAGGTCCTGCCCCTTGACCACCAGGTTGTTCCGGAACCGTGAAGTGAACGTCCACCGCCAGCGCGTCGAACCTGCTGACAGGCGCGGATTCCTCCGGGCCTCCCTTCTCGGCCGCATACTCCGTGGGTTTGATCGCGTAGGCCGACCCGCCGATCGACGCCATAATCCGATCGATATCGAGCGTCCCGCTCGTCATCGCCAAGGTGCCCTCGATCCGCGGTTGACGCAACTCGCCGGCGACGTGCATGTCGGTGTCGATGCGCACGTTCCCGTGGCATTGTCGATGACCTTGAAGTCGCTGGCTTTGATGGTCAGATTGACGTCCCCGACATCGAACTCATGGAGCGCGAGATCGCCACCGACTGAGAGGACGTGCTGACGGTTGTCGAGGACCTTGATTTCGTCGATATGCAGCCGATCGGACAGCAGGTCGATCCGACCGCTCCACGCCTGTGTAAGTCACACCAGTTGGTGCAGACTCGAAACGCGCCGTTCTCGATATTGATGACCCCGGTTGGATGAGGGTCGCCCGCCGAGCCGCCTATATCGATGCTGGCGCGGGCGATGCCCGTGACATTGGTCAAGGCGGTGGTGAATCCCTGAACGACTCCAGGTCGATCGGAGTGCTTTCGACGTGGAGGTCGATGCGGTCGGCCGGATCGGGTGACGCCGTGTGAACGTAAGAGATGCCGCCGCGGAACAGCGCCATCGGGACGTAGCCCTTTGCCGTGATCGAGCTGGTGGCGTTCTGCTGAAGCGTGGCGTCGAGATTGATCGCCATTTTCGCGGAAGTCGGCCGTGGCATTGAACGTTTCGTAGCGGAATTGACGGAAGCCGCCGCCACTCACGGCGAACATGGCATGGCCCTCCAGGGACCTCTCTCGTGCCACCGACCGTGACGGTGCCTTTCAGGCGGCCGCTGAATTGAGGTTGACGCAGCAACACCGCGTCGAGTGTGGCCAGATCGAGGTTTTCGAGCGCGACCGTCAGCTGCTTCTCGGCATCGCCGAAGCCACCGCTTGCAGTCACAGCCTGATCACCGCTGACGAGCTCGACACGATCCACGGACACGACATTCCCGCCGTATTGAATCGCCGGCTGCGTCCCGGTTCTAAGCTGCCAGCGGCTGTTCTGAGCGGCGAGGTCGAGTTGCCGCAGGTGCACTTCCTGGTGGTCCGGATGCAACAACAGAGAGCCGGAGGTTGTGAGGAGACCGTTCTGCCTGTTTTGCCGTCGCGTCGAAATTGATCTGCCGAGCGTCGTAATCGGTCTTCGCGCTGAGCTCGTTGATGTGTTGACCGGCAAGAGTCACGAACGTCGCGGCAGTCTCCGCGCTGACCTTTGCCTCGGCGAACTCCAGGTCTGACACCTGGGCGCTGTACGTGGTCGTCATCGTCAACGCCGACACGTCCCCGTAGGCAACGGGCGTTGCCATTGAGGTTCCCCGACGCCTTGAGCTCGCGCCTGTTGCCGGTCACGGTTCCGTCGATTCTCGCGATCCCTTTGAGAGGTTTGTCGAGAATCATCCCGATTTCATCGAGGCTGGGGGTATCGGCCTGGAATTTGAGATCCGACTCGTCGCTTTCGTTGAGCGCCAACGTCCCCGTAGCCGATAAATTGAGATCCCGCCCCTTGACGTCGAACATCCGGATTGTGAACACGTCGTTACGGAGGTCGCCGTCGATTGAGCCGTTCTCGATGGAGAAGCCGGCGATCGTCGAGGGCCGCAGGCTTGCTTTTGCGGTCAGATCGACGGCCTCGAGCGTCAACCCCTCGGAAATGTCGCTTAGAGTGGCGACGACGTCCACGTCGCTGACGAGTTCCCCGCCGAGCGCAGCTTTCCCGGTGGCCGCCGCTGGATCGACCGCCAGCTGGCCCCTGAACATTGGCGTGTATGGTGTTCTCCGCCATGCGAACCTCGAACATCGCTCGAGGAGCTCTCGTTCGGAACATCGTCGAGTCGGTGAGAGTGCCGCTGGCAGTAATCGTCATTTCCTCGACTTTGGTCCCCTCGACGCTTGCCACGACACGACCGTTCAGCGCACTCCTGTATCGATCGGCGGCCAGCGGCCCGAGATCGAAGGCCTCCGCCGATTTTCTGAAGGTCCACGTCGGCGACCGCGGCATCTGCCTGATACTCGAGGTCAGAGCCACTCAGTGAAAAGCTCGCCTGGCCTCCCTCGGCAATCCGTGCCCCTGCAACCGTGGACGGAAGGAACGTCGCCTCGCCAGAAATGGAGGTCGGCAATCCAGCCGAGGACGGCGACACCGGAGGTGCGCCAACGACGCGACGTGCGACGTGATAGTCGCCGGCGATGTCGGTCGCGGCCGGCGGAACCTTCCAGTCGCGCGGGAGATTGCGGAGGTCCACCTGATAGGCACGACCGTTGAGATCGAAAGTCCAGGGCTCGCCTGCCTGCGGGATGTTCACAATTCCTTTGGCCGTTCCGTTCGCTCCGTAGCCGGAAGGCTCGGCCGTCGACCGATAGTTGCCGTCCGGCAATCTGCACCGTGCCGTCAACCCGCTCGGCGATCACGTTGCCCGTGACTATTCGTGGAGCCGTCAATCGGACCGATCCCCGCAACGAACTGAGTGTCGAGAGCCCCGAACCGGTGAGATTGATGTCCCCGTCGGCGGTGATGTCGGTCGTTCGCTCCGGGTCGGCGAAGAAAGGCGCCAGGTTCAGATGTCGAAGCGAAACCTTACCGGCGACCGACTGGACGGACGATGTGAGATTGGTTGTGACATGGCCGGCGATCTGACCTGCCGCCGATTGAACGTTGGCATCCACCTCGAGCCGATCGAGAGGGCCGCTCGCGGTGAGCTCGAACGCAGGCTGCAGTCGGATGCGTTGGACAGCGATCGCACCACGTGAGACAGTTCGGGGATCGACAGCTTGTCGGAGCTGATTCGAAGATTGAAGACCGCCTTCTTCAGGTGCTGCTGGATGGCGCCGTCAATGGACAACGACGACTCCTGCGTCCGAACCGACACTTTTTGCAAGTAGAGCGCGTCGTCTGCGACCGCAAAACCACCTGAGACGTTGTTCAACCCGATATCGGGATCGTGACCACGAAACGACAAGTGTGCGACGTCGATCGAGTATCGGACGGGCTCGTAAGCTGAACGACACTCGGGCATCGAGGCGCTCGAAACGCCTCGGAACATCGATGCCGGGGTTTTGGTTGGGTTCGTCGACAATGACCAAGCCATCGGAAATGCTGATGTCACCGATGTTGATCGGGCGCTTCGGCCCCTCGCGATCGGCCTCGCGGGCTTGTTTCTTGAGCAGGCGCCCGATCGACCATCCCTCGGCATCGCGCCGCAGGTAGACGACCGGCTTGTTGAGCCTGATGTAGTCGAGAGAAAGTCCCCGCGTAACCAGTTCAGCCACACGGTAGTCGAGCGCGAGGCTTTGCACCGCCACGACTCGATTGCCGTCCATCGACAGCTCGATGTTCTCGAGCTCGATTCCCGAGAACAGGTTGCCGCCAATCTTCTGAATCGACAGCTGTCCGTTCAGATACTGGCCGGACTTCTGCGAACGATATAGTCGCGCAGCCGTGCACCTGAACCATGACGTTTGTGTCAAGGCGGCGAGCGCGCCTGCGACCACGATGACGGCCGCCACCGTCATCAGGAGCACGCGCAGCACTCGACGGACAATCAACATGGCTCGGATCTAGAAGGCCTGTCCAATGCTGAAGTGCATTCGCCAACGCCTGGACTGTGGTTCACCGTCCACCAGAAGGCCCGGAATCGGATTGAGCTGATAGCCAAAGTCGAACCGTATCGGACCCACCGGTGTTTGATAACGCAGACCGGATCCGATTGCATATCGAAGATCACGAAGGTTGATGCCCCAAGTATCGGCCCAGACATTCCCCGAATCGAGGAACGCTACCGCTCCCAGGTTGCGTCGAATTCTCGCACGGAGCTCGGTGCTCAAGGCGAACAGGCTGTTGCCGCCAATCAGAACGCCCGATTCACTCAGGGGGCTGATTTCGTAGCGACTCCAGCCGCGGACGCCCGAAGACCCACCGAGGAAATAACGCCTCGGCAAAGGGACCGTCGAGCCGCCGATAGGATCGATGCTCGCCGAGCTGAACCCGTGTAGCCAGGACCAGACGGCGAGTGCTGAGGGGCTGATAGTAGCGTCCGTCGATCGATGCGGCGCGAAAGTGGAAAGTTCCAGGAAGCAGGTCGCCAGCCTGTTCCACGTGAAAGGCCAATTGATAGCCGCGGCGCGCATCGAGAAGATTGTCGACCCTGGAATGGTGCATGTCGAAACCGAGCAGGCTCAACGTCCCGTTCTGCTCGGCGGTGCTCGGGTCGAGCCCGAGCGCGATCAGGCTGGTCCGCAAACTCGGGTCGTTACGAACCTCTTCGGCGATTGTGCTGATATCGTGTTCGCTGGACATCGAAACCGACCACGCGGTATTGGCGCTCCACCTGTGCGTCAGCGAGATCTTGGCGCCGCTCACCGTTGATACGTAGGCGGGAGTGACGGTGCGCCATTGCTGCCCTTCTCCCTCGAGCGAGAAGCGCGGCCGGAGGAAATGCCGGCTGAATGAAGTTGAGCCGAATGCCGCGTTCGAGCGATGACCATCGAACGTGGGCGCCCGCCGTTCGGGCGCCACCAAGAAAAATTGAGGTGACGGTAGTCGGCGTCGACCCGCCCGCGTTCCTCCGTGCCGTATCCCAATCCGAAGTTGAAGCGATGGCGGGCACCTTCGGCAACGGTGATGCGCGTGGCGACCTCACTCGGCTGGAGCTCTTGGTTGAGAGGCTCGACATTGGCGAATTGAAACAGTTCCATCCGATACAAGTCCCGCTGCGTGTTCTGCAGTTTGCTTCGCTGGTACAGATCTCCGGGCTTGTATTGGACTTCTCTACTGATCACGTGGTCGCTGACACCCTGATTGCCTGAGATCGTCACCGGACCGGAAATACGCGATCGTTCCTGGTTCGGCGACGAAGCTCACGGCGGCCTCCTTCTTGTTGGGGCCCTCGTCTTCTCTTCGTCGCTACCTTCGCGTACGGATATCCATACTCGCGGAGCTCATTCAGCGCCCGAGATTGCGTGGCTGCGAGCAGCTCACGATCGAGCGGACGACCAGTCATCCTGAGCGTCCGCCGTTCCAGGGCATCGAGACGCCCAGCGGGGATGACCTCGAACCCGACGAAATCAGACCGTGACAGCGTCACCGGCTGACCTTCGGAAACCGTGATGGTGATCTCGACAGCGTCCTGCTTGTTGTTCGGCTGTACATCGAAACCAGTCACACGGGCGTCGGGATAACCGCGGTCGGCATAAAAGCCTCGATCCGTTTCAGATCGAGCTCAAACTTCGCTCGGTCGAAAAATCGTTTCTGTCCCCACGGAAGCCGTGAGCCTGTGCGCGTGGCCAGCACAGCTTTCAGCCTCGACTGGTCGACGCGCCGAAACACCTTGCAAGGAGAGCTTTTTACGACGATGAGGCCTTCGTCTTTAGCCATGGACGGCGACGCCATCGCGAGGCAAAGGATGGTGAGACGCATTGCTCTCGAGCGCACCTCATGGACTGAACCACAAGGCGTGCCAGTTGGATGAAAGCTGAGGTTTGAGGCTGAGGGCTGAGGGCTGAGGCTGAGGCTGAGGGCTGAGGGCTGAGGCTGAGGGCTCTCCCGAGTCCCCAGCCTCCAGCCCGAGCCTCTTCGTGGGCTTACTGCAAGCGCACAATCATCGCGGCGCGCCGGTTGAGCCGATCGCGTTTCTTCCCGCGCGTTGTCGTAAGCTCGGCCGTTCTTCGCCGTAGCTGATCGTCGTCATCCGGTCGGCGCCAATGCCGCGGCTCTGCGAGATACTGCCGCACCGCCACCGCCCGCCGCTCGCCGAGCGCCAGGTTATGCTCCGCCGTGCCGATGTTGCAGGTGTGCCCTTCGATCGTGATCCGCAGCGTCGCGTCCTGGTTCATCGCCGTCACCGCTTCGTCCAGCACTGCGCGTCGCTTCCGGCCGCAGCGAGTAGCGGTCGAAGTCGAAATACACATCCTCGAACGTGTAGGTCCGCTGCGGCGGCCGCACCACCTGCACATTCACCGTCGCCGTCGCCGTCCGGTTGTCGGTCGGGCAGGTCACCGTGATCGTCACCGGCACCGTGCCCTCCTGGTTCCCCGCCGTCCAGCCCGTCTGCCGTTCCGCCGGCGTCGCCAGCGTCCCGCTCGGCGCGGCCCAGCCGATACGTCACCGCGCACTGGATCGACGACTGCGGCGTCGCCGTGCAGTTCGACGTTCCGCCCAGCGCCACCATGGTCGGCGTGCACGTTGCCGTCACCGTCAGGTTGTGTTGCGGCGCTGGCGCCGGCGGGAGGCGGCGGCGGTGGGGGCGGCGGCGGCGGCGGCACGTAAATGCGCACGCCGGGGTGATACCCGATCCGCACCTGCCAATCCCAGTAGTCGCCCGAGTCGGGTCGTCGTCGTTGCCCGCGACGCGCGATCGGGAATCCGATCCATGCGTGGGCGTGGTCGCGCTCAACCCGCCGCCCATGAAGAAGCCGTTCTTCGCCTGGTAGGTGAGGCCCACGGTCCAGCGGGTCAGAGTTCTCCACGTTGGAATTGATCGGCGCGATACTGCCATCGATGCCGACCAGCGGCGGGTTCTGGATCTCCACGTTGTTATCGACCGGCGCCCGGCCGGTCAACTCGCCCGAGACCCGCAGCGGGCTGCGCGACGGGAACGCCGCGCCGGCCCATGCCGGAACTCGCCGTTCGGCGCGTTGAATCACTTCGGCACTGCTATAGAAGCCCCACCCCAAATACCCCGAGACCTCGACAAGCGCTTCGTTTCTTTGCTCGCAATCAGATCGAACGTCCAGTCGGTGCCGCTGCCCAGCGTATCATCGTCGCCCGTCGGCAACTGGACCATCGCGCGCGCCGCGACGGCGACCCCTGCTGGCGATATTCCGACAGGATGTTGACCTTCGCGCCCAGGTACAAGTCGCCGATATGGTCGCCGGTCAAGTGCTGATTCACCCGCGGATACCGATCGATGATCCCGCCGAAGTCCGGTTCGACGCCGAACAACGGCCGCAGGTCGCGATCGATCCGGGTGTCGACGATTAACGAGCCGAAGATTTCCGGCCCGATTCTTAATGCCCACGCCGAAGGTGCCGGCAAAGTCCCCGACGTTGCTATAGCCCTGGACGAAGTTCGTGCCGCGGCGATAGCCGCTCACCGACCACTTCTTGTCCGGCAAGATCTCCGCCGTCGGCACAAACCAGATCCCCGTGTCGCCGAAAACGTGTTCGTCGCCGGCCGTAATCGTTCGTCAGGGTTCCCGGCGGTGGTTGAGCCGTCGAAGACGTCTGCCCTGCGGCGGGCGCGGAGGCCCCGGACTGCGCGTGTGCGACGGTGGCGGTCAACGCCAGTGTGCAAGCCACTACCACTCTTACAACGCGATTGACCATCATTCGTCGCTCCTTGTCGTCCGATCGCCGGGCAGACGTCCGTTACTCGAATCAGTCTGCATCGAAACGCTCCTGGGTCGGAATGTCCATACGAGCAGGCGCCGGTTGATTCTCGATCGGTGTCGCCAAGCCGGCCACGTCCGCCACGGCTCACCTGACCGCCCTTGCGCCCTGCCGATCTCGCTTCATCGGCCGTCCACTCGTGGGCCGTTCCTTTTTCGTGAGCGGCGCGACCGCCTTTGCTGGCAATTTCGCGCTGCTTCTCGGGTGCCATCGACGCGAATCCTCGTCGTTCTCTTCGTTGCTCTGTGGCCATTCCGCCCTCCCCTGAAAATTTGTGCATCGCGTCAGCATCCGTGATGTTGCCAATCAAACGCGCAGGAAGCCGACTAGAAGGCGGTCATCAACTCCTGTGCCAGAAACGCACCGGAACGAGTGCCGTAAATGCTAACGCAAGTGTCTCTTCACGCACCTGTTCAAATATACGGTCGAGGCGATTGCAGCGGATCCCTACAGTAGGGCTGGTTAATGGTAGCAATTACATTCGCTCGCTGGTCGGCCGCTGACTGGGGCCGTTCTTCTCTTTTGCCTTGAAAAAGTCACAGATTGCACAGTTTCGCACATCGAACCGGTAACCCACGACGGGGAACCACATCGGATGCGAGCAGTACAGGGCTGCCCATCTTCGATCGTTTGGAGGCCGAAGTGGGAAGGGATATCAGCAGTGCGTCGGCTGTACCAGCACGCGCGATGACGCGCCTCTGGCTCGATGTTCATTTGGTCTGCTGCTGGCACGTAACCGGGTGGCAACGCGGCGCCTTCTCGAAGAAGAAATCTTCCATATGTCGGGCCACGAGTTCCTGTACCTCCTTCTGCCACGGCATCAGGCGATGCTCGTTCAAGATCATCTTCATGCGCTCTTCCCAGAGCTTCCAGGCGTCGGCCGACGCCTGCTCGTAGATCCTCTGGCCCAATTCCCCGGCCGGGGCGGATCATCGAGCCCGGGAAGCTCTTTCTGGAACTTGACGCAAAGGACTTTGCGGCCGCTCTTGTTCCCGGCAGGTCGCGCGGGGGCCGGCGGATCGCACTCAGCCATGCGCTCAGTGTGCGCATCTACCACCGTTCGACGAGCATGCGCGAGTTCCGGCTCGACCCTGAATCGCAGCCGACCGTGCGCCCGGCGCAGCGAACGATCCACAGGAGCGGCTGACTCGCCGTGGGCGAAGATGAAGCCTAGATAGCTGGCGCCCTCGGGCAGAATTGACGAGCCGCTGGTCGATCTTGACCGTCACGGCGACCTCGTCTACTCCGTCGGTCGCCTGCGCCTCATCTACACCCGACGCCCCGCGATTACACCCGCGACGAGGAATCCGGGTCATCATGACGCCGGAGGCTGAGCTTCGCGACACCATCTATCGGGCGCTTCGCCCAACGCATGCCGCAAGCAGGAGGCCTCTCGAGGGACGTCAGCGGTCCAGAGCGATCGTGCGACCGATCCAGGCCTTCTTCCGCTCGTGGCTGAAACTTCAACGCCTGCGCACTAGACCCCCAATGGGGCGTGCAGCGACTTCGAGGACGAACCACGCCTCTGTCGTTGGCACGTGCGACGCTGATTCTGGCATAATCGGACCGTGACTGTGAACCTGATGGCCGACGCGGCTCTCGCTGCCACGGCATCTCTGATTGTGCTATGCCAGCTCAGGCTGGTCGGAAGGAGTTACGTAGATGGTTTCTTCGAAGAAGCGGTCCGTCAGAGAGATCGAGGTTTGTCGAAGAGTGCAGGCACCTCGAGCGCACCTGTGGTGCAACAAATCCCTTCGAGGCGCGAACTCCGTCCAGGGATGAAACCTTCGACGAGGATCCCGGTCGATGCGCGTCGTTCCGTTCGGCGCGGATGTCGGGCTCTGTGTCAGAGCGCGCGCAACCGATCGAACGCTCGCGTGGAACGTTTCGGATCGTCCGCTCGCACTCACCACCCGACTAGGCCGAGAAGCGCGACTGAGCTTGATCACACACGGAAACCGAAATTCTCGATCCAGATCCCTGTGGATCGACGTCGATCCGAGACGCACGAAACTCAGGGAACCGGTTCACCGGCCGCCCGCAGACGTTCACGGGTGCGCTGCTTGTCTGCGAGCGATCGCCGCGGCCTCCAGCGGATGCGCCGGTAAGCCGAGAGCCCGTGCGGCGAGCGCGGCGATTACCGTCGGCCGGTCGCCGACCGCCACGACGCCGTGGATCGGTCGGATTCGTGACTGCCGCAAGAATCGCCTCTACCGACGCTGACTCATCGTGAAAGCGAATCGGAATGGCCTCGTCGCGCCAAGGATCGTCCAGCATGCTGGCACCGATCGGTCGCATACGTCAGCTGAACACCGAGCGCGCCTGCAGCCTCTCCGAACGCTCTCGTCTGATATCCGCGTCGTCGTTGCGAGGAGCAGCACTCGTCTCACGGATGTCCAGCCCTAGCCCTCAGCCCTTCAGCCCTCAGCCCTACTAGACGATCCGAATCTCATCCGGATTGGGCTCACGGCGCAACAGTGCCCAGGGTTCGGTCATAGTAGGGGACGACCTGGTGATACCGCGGAAGGGTCGACACGTCGTGCATCGTGCCGGCGGCCAGCGCGCTGGTGCGCCAGCGAGCTGATCTCTGAAAGAGACCGCCAGACGGTTTCAGTGCGACGCTGCCGCCGACAATCAGGGCGATGTCGCGTTGGAGCTCGTCGACCAGGATCAGGATGCACACCACTGATGCGCCAGCGTTGCCGCATCGAATCCCATCACAACCTGCCGCACGTCCCCAACTCGAGCAACCGGACCCTTGAGGCAGCAGAGGCGGATCTAGCGGAGTTGAATCGGCGCGACGTGGATCAGCAAGATCGAGCGCTTCGATCGTCTCGAGCAAAGTCGCACGTAGCCGCCCAACGTCAACCACGGGTGGAAGGCGACGAAGGTCGGAACCAAGGTGGAGTCCAGCCGCACGGCAGCGCGCGACCGCGTCGATGAAATCCTGGCGGGTGTGCGCCCTTCAGCAAACGGGCTAAAGCACGATGTCGCACCGATTCCACTGCGCTCGTCACGAACAAGCTATCCTGTGTCACGCGAGCCGCGCGAGCAGGTCCTGATGCTTGAGCAGGTGTTCAATCGCCCGGTTGTGACGTCGTACACGTCAGTGAGGATATTTCGGCGTGCAGGGCTTCTGCAACACGCATGGCATGCGTCGGGCCGTTGAAGCAAATCCGGATCGCCAAAGGTGATGTGCTCGGCTCCGCCACCAACCAGCGTCTCGATGTCCGCCACGACGACATCCGCCGACACGATGCGGAACTGCCCTTCGTAGACGGGCACGACTGGACAGTGACGGCACATGTGCTTGCAGCCACGGCTGGCTTCGGTGGCGCCGACGATCTCTTCTTGTCCCATCCGGCATCTGCAGCGAGGCGTACTTGTGCAACAGCACATGCAATCGAACGAAGTGGTATCA
>ERZ1370068.9433-contig-8212_pt1 | contig 52800 bp, 76 predicted proteins | sample MGYA00561227_ERZ1370068 | MGnify/ENA primary metagenome ERZ1370068 (study PRJEB38410, sample SAMEA6850437) | metagenome | study: Metagenomic assessment of the ecological functions of the soil: analysis of the soil microbiota associated with the... | reverse complement strand
ATGTGCTAAAGTTCCGGTTACGTATTGCTTATTCCGATGACCCCGGGCGTTGTTCGGGCGAAGTCGTCGCAACCACGCCGCGGAATCCGTGCGTCACCGCGCCCGGAGACCCAATTTCGGCCTCCCCCCCCGTCAACGCGATCGTAACTGCAAAGACCGGGCGGATAGCGGGCATTGATATTGAGATTGCAATTCAGTGATGCCGGGCCGACGACCGTCGGCGCGAGCGCCTACTTCAACGTGCGCAGGAACCGACCCGCGGCGTCCACGGCGGGTCCGGAACTGCCCGCGTCGCTGACGAATACCGCCAGGGCGAGGTCGCCGTCGATGCCGACAGAACCACCCGTGCGCGTGCGTGTTGTCGATGTATTCGGCTGTGCCGGTCTTGCCGAGCATGTCGGGAATGTCTTGCAGCTGGGTGGCGGTGCCACTCGTAATCGTTCTCGCGCATCATCGATTTCACTTGATCGTCGACGCTTGCCGGCAGCGGATCCGGCGCATCGGTCGGGCGCGCCGGATCGGCCGGCGACGATCGTGGGCGACGGCACCGAACCGTGCGCCAGCGCGGCGGCAACGCAGTGCCATGCCGAACGGCGACGCGGTGACCTGCGCCCTGGCCGATGCCCTCCTCACGCGCAGCGCTGACGGTGTCGGCGACGGGCACCTTGCCGGTGACGGTGGTCATGCCGGGCGCGGTGTAAGTCGATGCCGAGCCCGAGCTGGCGCTGCCGCCTTGGTGAGGCCGTCGGGCGGCAGGTTCACCGCGAGCCTGCCCATCGTGGTGTTGCACGACCGCGCGAACGCGGTGTGCAGCGGCACCTGGCCGAGGTCGAAGTTGTCGTCGTTGGGAATCTGGCGACCTCCGATGTTCTCCGCTGCCCGGGCAGGCGACGACGCTGTCCAGGTGTCACCTGGCTGGCCTGCAGAGCGGCCGAGACAGTGCACCGTCTTGAAGGTCGAGCCCGGCGGATACAGGCCCGTCAGCGCGATCGGACCCTGCGCGTCCGCGGCGGGGTTCTGGCCGACGGCCAGCACGTCGCCGGTCGAGGGCTGGATGACCGACCATCGCGGCGCGGCAGGTCAGCAGCGGCGCTAGTGCTTCTTCGGCGGCGCGCGACATGCCGATGTCCGAGCGTGCTGTTGATGTCGGCGAGCGGGTTCTGGGGTCCTGCCCGCCGACTCGCTGGCTGCCGACTGGCGGCTGCGGCGCTCATCGCCCATCCGGCGGCAGTCGTCGGTGGCGCGCTGCCGCTAGGTCGGACAGCCCGGACAGCGTCGGCGACGACAGCGCCTTGTCGGTGGTCAGCAGCCGCGTCTGCTGGGCGAGCGTCACGTTCGGCATCGCCGACAGCGCCTCCTCGATGGGCGCCAGGTCCTCCGCACGCAGCGTGACCGCGGTGACCGGCTGGCCGTTGGCCGCGCTCAGCTGCGATCTGCAGCGACTCGGCGGTGATACTCGCGTCGATCGGATTGAGCAGCGCCGCAACGGCATTCACATCGGCACCAGGAGACACGTTGACCAGCGTGACGACCTGCTGGATCAGCAGCTCCGCACCTGTGCGGTCCAGCACCCTGGCGGCAGGGTCGGGCGTCAGCGTGCTGTACGACAGCGGGCCGGTGCCGAGAGCCCGGCGCGACGGTCGCCGGATTCCACCTGGATCTTCCACGTGTCGCCGGTCTGGCTCGCGCTGCCGGTCGTGGTGTAGGTCCACTGGTTGCGGCGCGTCCTTGCCGAATTTCCATGTGGCGGCGAGGCTGCAGCGTCGCGTCGTTGTCCCTGCGATCGACCGTCGGACACCTCGAAGTGGGTGTTCTTGCCGAGGCTGTCGAACAGCTTGCCGAGCGTGTCGGACGCCTGCGCCGGATCGGCTCGTGACGGTGGCCGCGCCGCCTGCGCGTCACCCTTGTTGCAGGGCGTCGGCGAACGTGTGCACCGTGGTGTTCAACTGATCCGTCGCGTCGTCGTCCGCATCCGGCCATCGCGAGGGACGAGCGTAGCGAACAGACGAAGTCCGCGACAGTCGAGCTTGGGCGGCTGCGACGCAAGCGCATCGCGCGCGCCGGGCGGATCTCCCGCGGCAGCGCGAACACCAGCGTCTCGTTCGCGGTCGTGACCGGCTGCACGATGTCGTAGCCGTACTCGGCCAGCCGCTCGAGCACACCGCGCACCAGCACCTCGGGCACCGACGCGCCGGAGGTGACGCCGACCGGTCGTCACCCCGTCGAGCCAGGCCGGGTCGATGTCGTCGGCGTAGTCCACCAGGTAGGCGGCGTCGGAGCCGGCGCTCAGCGCCACCTCGACCAGCCGCACCGAGTTCGACGAGTTGCGCGAGCCGACCACGATCACCAGCTGGCACTCGGGCGCCATCGCCTTGACCGCGACCTGGCGGTTCTGGGTGGCGTAGCAGATGTCGTCGCTGGGCGGGTCCTGCAGCTTGGGGAAGCGCTCGCGCAGCCGCTGCACGGTCTCCATCGTCTCGTCGACGGACAGCGTGGTCTGCGACAGCCAGATCACCTTGTTCTGGTCGCGCACGGTCACGTCGTCGACGGCGTCCGGCCCGTCGACCAGCTGCACGTGGTCGCGGCGCCTCGCCGGCGGTGCCGACGACCTCCTCGTGGCCCTCGTGGCCGATCAGCAGGATGTCGTAGTCGTCGCGGGCGAATCGCTTGCGCCTCGTTGTGCACCTTGGTGACCAGCGGGCAGGTGGCGTCGATGACCTGCAGCTTGCGGCTCGGCGGCGCTGGTGTGCACGGTCGGCGCGACGCCGTGCGCGGAGAACACCACGATCGCGCCCTCGGGCACCTCGTCGGTCTCGTCGACGAAGACCGCGCCGCGCCTTGGCCAGCGTGTCCACCACGTGCCGGTTGTGCACGATCTCGTGACGCACGTACACCGGGGCGCCGTGCTTCTCCAGCGCGCGCTCCACGGTCTCGACCGCGCGATCCACGCCCGCGCAGTACCCGCGCGGCTCGGCCAGCAGCACCCGCTTACCGGTCAGCGCCGCCGGCCGCCGAGCTGGAGGCACCCGGAATCCCCATGTTGATCGTCGGCGGCATGGTTCCAAGGGTACTGATCCGCAACCTACCGGGCCAGCCAGCCGATCGCCCGTAGGCTGTGGGCCATGGCTACTGCACCGTATGGGGTCCGTCTGCTGGTAGGTGCGGCGGTGACCGCCATCGAGGAAACCCGAAAGCTTCCGCAGACCATCCTCACGTACCCGATGACCATCGCGAGCCAGGTTGCCCACCTCGTGATGAAGGTGCAGCAGGACGTCGCCGATCTGGTCAACAAGGGCGACGAGACGCTCGACCAGTTGTTCCCGCCGAAGGAGGAGCAGCCCGAGTGGGCCACCGTTCGACGAGGACCTCGACGACGTACGAGCCGAGCCGGGCGCGAGCACCGACGGCGAACGCCTCGACCGAGGGCCGCTTCGCGCTGTTCACCGGCGGCGAGCCGGACACCGTCGATCCGAAGCCGGCCGGCGACGAACTCGGCAGTGACCACCGACCTGCCCGACATCGTCGCCGAGCTCGACTACGAGTCGCTGCACGCTGGCTCAGCTGCGGGCCCGGCTGTCGTCGCTGCGTGTCCACGACCTCGAGGCGCTGCTGGCGTACGAGGACGCCACCAAGTCGCGCGCACCGTTCCAGACTCTGCTGGCCAACAGGATCACCCGCGCGACCGCCAAGTGACGCCGAGCCGAGCAAGGCCAGTCCCGCGGACAACCCATGGCCGGTACGAGCCGTCGCCACTCGCGTCGCCAAGTGCGATCGACCGAGCTCGGCACCGTTTGGGTCGAGGGCCAGCTCGACCGAGCTCGAAGCTGCGGCAGGATTCCAAGACCGCGTTCATGGCGCTGCGTGACCCGGCCGCCGACATGTCGCTGTCGGTCACGCTGCCCCGCGACCTGGTGCTGCAATGCGCCGGTGAAGCTGTCCGAGGGCACTCAGGTGGTCATGCTGCGGCAAGCCGCACTTCTTCACACCGCCGCGGCTCATTCTGCGCTGCGGGTCAGCGAGATCCGCGCGCGTCGGCGTTCGGCGAGCTGCTGGCCCGCATCGAGCGGCTGCGCCAGCTGCTGGACGCCGAAGGCCTGTTCGATCCGCGGCTCAAGCGGCCGCATCCCGTTCCTGCCCGGCACCGATCGGGCTGATCACCGGCCGCGCCTCGGCCGCCGAGCGTGATGTGATGACGGTCGCCACCGGGCGCTGGCCTGCGGTGCGGTTCGACGTCGCGCAACACCGTCGTGCAGGGCCCGAACGCCGTTGCCGCAGATCGTCGAGGCGCTGCGCGAGCTCGACCGCGACGCCGCCGTCGACGTCATCGTCATCGCCCGCGGCGGCGGCAGCGTCGAGGACCTGCTGCCGTTCTCCGACGAGACGTTGTGCCGCGCGATCGTCGGCGTGCACCACGCCCGTGGTCAGCGCCGTCGGCCACGAGCCGGACAACCCGCTGTGCGACCTGGTCGCCGACCTTCGCGCGGCCACCCCTACCGATGCCGCGAAGCGCGATCGTCCCCGACACCGCCGCCGAGCAGGCGCTGCATCGCTCGATCTGCGGCGTGCGCAGCGCGCGCGCGCTGCGCAACTGGGTGCACCGCGAGCAGCACACGCTGTGCGCAACTGCGCAGCAGGCCGGTGCTGGCCCAGCCGCTGGCCGCGCTCACCTCGCGGGCCGACGAGATCCACCGGTGCCCGCGCCGCCGCGCGCCGCGGACATCACCCGGCTGGTGGCGCGCCGAATCCGAGCGGATCGGCCACTTGTCGGCCCGGCTCACCACGCTGGGACCGGCCGCCACCCTGGACCGCGGCTACGCGGTCGTGCAGACGTGCCGGACGCGGCGAGGCGCGATGCTGCGCACGACGGCCGACGCGCCGGCGGGCACACGATTGCGGGTACGGGTCGTCCGACGGGGCCGTCACCGCCGTAAGCGAGGGCAGTCGAATGAAGCCCATTAGTGAGTTGGGGTACGAAGAAGCCCGCGACGAGCTGATCGAGGTCGTGCAGCCAACTGGAGCAGGGCGGGTCTGGACCTAGACGCATCGCTGAAACTCTGGGAAAGAGGCGAAGAGCTCGCCAAACGCTGTGAAGAGCACTTAGCTGGCGCTCGCAAGCGAGTGGAGGATGCGCTGGCCTCCAAGGGCGAGGACGAAAGTTGAGTCTGGAACAGTTTTCCGCCTGGGGTCGAAACTGTAACACGTTTCATTTATGCTCGCATGGCGATCATGGGTGATGCAGCCGCTGACCGTCCGCGAACTCGGCCGTGTGCTGGTCACCGGAGGCTCCGGCTTCGTCGGCGCCAACCTGGTGACCGAACTGCTGGACCGCGAGGCCACGAGGTCCGCTCGCTTCGACCGCGCGCCGTCCCCGCTGCCCGCGCATCCGCGGCTGCGAGGTGGTCCAGGGCGACATCTGCGATACCGAGCACCGTGGCGACCGCCGTCGACGGCATCGACACCGTCTTCCACACCGCGGCGATCATCGACCTGATGGGCGGCGCGTCGGTCACCGACGAGTACCGGCAGCGCAGCTTCGCCGTCAACGTCGACGGCACCGAGAACCTGCTGCACGCCGCGCAGGCCGCAGGTGTCAAGCGGTTCGTCTACACCGCGTCCAACAGCGTGGTGATGGGCGGCCAGCGCATCTCCGGCGGCGACGAAACCCTGCCCTACACCGAACGGTTCAACGACCTGTACACCGAGACCAAGGTCGCCGCCGGAGCGGTTCGTGTTGTCGCAGAACGGTGTTCGACGGGCATGCTGACCTGCTCGATCCGGCCCAGCGGCATCTGGGGCCGCGGCGATCAGACGATGTTCCGCAAGGTGTTCGAGAGCGTGCTCGCCGGTCACGTCAAGGTGCTCGTCGGCGGCAAGAACGTCAAGCTGGACAACTCCTACGTGCACAACCTGATTCACGGCTTCATCCTGGCCGCCGAGCACCTGGTGCCCGGCGGAACGGCACCCGGGCAGGCGTACTTCATCAACGACGGCGAGCCGATCAACATGTTCGAGTTCTCCCGGCCGGTCGTCGAGGCGTGCGGGCAACGCATGGCCGAAGTTCCGCGTGTCGGGTCGCGCTGGTGCGGTTCGTGATGACCGGTGTGGCAGTGGCTGCACTTCCGCTTCGGCCTGCCCAAGCCGCTGCTGGAACCGCTTGCGGTGGAACGGCTTTACCTCGACAACTACTTCTCGATCGCCAAGGCGCAGCGCGATCTCGGCTACCAGCCGCTGTTCACCACCGAGCAGGCGATGGCGGCGTGCCTGCCGTACTACGTCGATCTGTTCCACCAGATGAAGGGCGCTGCCAGGCCGCACGCCTATGACGAGCCAGCTCGAAGTCAATTCCGGCATAACGTCAGACGGCAGCCCATTCCGCCAGCGGGCTGATCTCGCCGGTCGCAGCTGTTTGACCAGCGCGGCACGGTCAGCCGGGCTCGCAGCGGCAGCACGTCCATCACCGCCGCCACCACCCCTGGCAGCTGAGCCAGCGTCGCGCGCGGCGCCAGCGAGCAGTGCGGCAGCCAGATACCCGGCACGGTAGTGCTTGTGCAGTTCGGCGCCGGTGGCGGTGACCGCCTCGACGACCCGCTGCTGGCGGGCCACGAAGTCGGCGCTCACGCCGGCGAGCAGCCAGGTGCGGCCGCGCCGGAACAGCCCGAGCTCCGTCGAAGCTGCAACTCCACTGGGTTCGCCGCCGTCAAGCGACCGAGCGCCGTCAGTCCACCGCCGCCTGGTCCCACCTGCGCAGCACCGCGTACGACACGTGCGGCACGTGCCTGCCGTGGGTGTGCGAGCGCAGGCTGCCGCACGCCCTGCTCCTCGACGCGGTCCCACAACGCCCGCACCGCCCGCTCGGATCGCCGGTCGAACAGCAGGCAGACGGCGAGCGCCACGGTCAGCGATACAGGTGGACCGGCTGGTGCGTGACCTGCTCGATCCGCGACGACGCGCTCTGCAGCAGCTCGGTGCCCAGACGCGATCAGGCGCGCGCGCCGCGGCGATCTCCTCGCCGATCATCGGCTGGCTGCCGTCCTTCGGGTTGCGGTAGGCATCCCCCAGCGTGGTCACGGTCTCGCCGTCGCCGCACTGCGCGCGCACGGTCGCGTGCGTGTGGGTCTCGTCTCGTCGAAGTCGATCTCGACGCGCCACTTGATGTCCGAGATCTTTGTCATGCCGCCACGTCACCACTCCGGTTACCAGCGTGCTCCCAGCGACGGCTCGGCACCAGATGTATGGCCGCTGAATCATTGGCCAAATGCCGGGTTCCAGCCACATTGCGCTCCCTAGGCTTCGACCCGGACGTCAATTGAAAAGGCGCGACGTTCCTATGCCGAACGGTAAGCCGAACATTCTGGTGATCTGGGGCGACGACATCGGCATCAGCAATCTGAGTTGCTACAGCGACGGCTTGATGGGCTATCGCACGCCGAACATCGACCGGATCGCCAACGAGGGCATGCGCTTCACCGACTCCTACGGCGAGCAAAGCTGCACCGCCGGACGCGCGGCGTTCATCAGCGGACAGAGCGTGTACCGCACCGGAATGAGCAAGGTCGGCGTTCCCGGCGCGGATATCGGCTGGGCCGCCGAGGACCCGACGATCGCCGAACTGCTCAAGCCGCTGGGCTATGCCACCGGCCAGTTCGGCAAGAACCACTTCGGCGACATGAACAAGTACCTGCCGACCGTGCACGGCTTCGACGAGTTCTTCGGCAACCTCTACCACCTCAACGCCGAAGAGGAGCCGGAGCAGTTCGACTACCCGCACAAGGACCAGTTCCCACTGCTCTACGAACTGGCGCACTGCCGCGCGGCGTGCTGAAATGCAAGGCCACCGACGAGGTGTCCACCGAACCCGACGACCCGAAGTACGGACCGGTCGGCAAGCAGACCATCGAGGACACCGGGCCGCTGACCGCCAAGCGGATGGAGACCATCGACGACGACATCGCCGACGCCACGGTCGACTACATCAAGCGCCAGCACGCGGCGGGCAATCCGTTCTTCGTGTGGTGCAACTTCACCCACATGCACCTCTACACGCACGTCAAGCCGGAGAGCCGCGGCCAGGCCGGACTGTGGCAGTCGGAGTACCACGACGCGATGATCGACCACGACAAGAACGTGGGCACCGTGCTCGACGTGCTCGACGAACTCGGCATCGCCGACGACACCATCGTCATCTACTCCACTGACAACGGCCCGCACCGCAACTAGCTGGCCGGACGGTGGCACGCACGCCGTTCCGCAGCGAGAAGAACACCAACTGGGAGGGCGCATTCCGGGTGCCGGAGATGATCCGCTGGCCGGGCAAGATCAAGGCGGGCGTGCGTGTCCAACGACATCATCCAGCACCACGACTGGCTGCCGACCTTTGCTGGCGGCCGGCGGGCGACCCCGACGTCATCGACGAAGCTGAAGAAGGGCTACACAGATCGGCGGACGTGGACGTACAAGGTCCACATCGACGGCTTCAACCTGCTGCCCTACCTGACCGGCGAGGTGGAACACAGCCCGCGGCGCGGGTTCTTCTACTTCTCCGACGACGCGCGACCTGGTCGCCATGCGCTTCGAGAACTGGAAGGTCGTGTTCCTGGAGCAGCGCTGCCAGGGCACGCTGCGGATCTGGGCCGAGCCGTTCACCACGCTGCGGGTGCCCAAGCTGTTCAACCTGCGCACCGACCCGTACGAGTACGCCGACATCACGTCGAACACGTACTACGACTGGTTCATGCGCCGCGACTTCTTCATCTTCTACATGACGGCGATGGCGACGGCGTTCCTCGAGACGTTCAAAGAGTTCCCGCCGCGGCACCCAGCCAGCCAGCTTCAGCGTCGACCAGGCGGTGGAGAAGCTGCACGAGTTCCTAGCGAAGGACTAGACCATGCCTGACTCGAAGCCGAACATTCTCGTCATCTGGGGCGACGACATCGGCATCTCGAACCTGAGTTGCTACAGCCGGCGGAATGATGGGCTACTTCACGCCCAACATCGACCGGATCGCCGACGAGGGAATGCTTTTCACCGATTCCTACGGCGAGCAGAGCTGCACGGCCGGCCGGTCGTCGTTCATCACCGGGCAGAGCGTGTACCGCACCGGCATGAGCAAGGTCGGGATGCCCGGCATGGATGTCGGCCTGCAGAAGGAGGACCCGACGATCGCCGAGTTGCTCAAGCCGCTGGGCTACGCGACCGGCCAGTTCGGCAAGAACCACCTCGGCGACCTGAACGAAGTACCTGCCGACCGCGCACGGGTTCGACGAGTTCTTCGGCAACCTCTACCACCTCAACGCCGAGGAGGAGCCGGAGAACGCCGGACTACCCCACCGAGCGAGGAGGCGCCACTGCTGCGCCAGGCATTGTTGCCCCGCGGTGTCATCCACTCCTGGGCGACCGACGGAGGACAGCGGCGAGGTCGACGAACGCTACGGCCCGGTCGGGCAAGCAGCGCATCGAGGACACCGGGCCGCTGACCAAGAAGCGGATGGAGACCATCGACGACGAGACCACCGGCGCGTGCATCGATTTCATCCGGCGCCAGCACGAGGCCGGCACGCCGTTCTTCGTGTGGATGAACATGACCCACATGCACTTCCGGACGCACACCGAAGCCGGAGAGCCTCGGCCAGGCCGGGCCGCTGGCAGTCGCCGTACCACGACACGATGATCGACCACGACCGCAACGTCGGTCAGCTGCTCGATCTCGCTCGACGAACTGGGGATCGCCGAGGACACCATCGTCATCTACTGCACCGACAACGGACCGCACGCCAACAGCTGGCCCGACGGCGCGACGACCCCGTTCCGCAGTGAGAAGAACACCAACTGGGAGGGCGCCTTCCGGATCCCCGAGATGATCCGCTGGCCCGGCAAGATCAAGGCCGGCATCGGTGTCCAACGAGATTGTCCAGCATCATGATTGGCTGCCGACGTTCCTCGGCGGCCGCAGGTGATCCCGACATCGTCGAGAAGCTCAAGAAGGGCCACAAAGCCGGCGACATGACGTACAAGGTCCACATCGACGGTTACAACCTGCTGCCGTACTTGACCGGCGAGGTGGACAAGAGCCCGCGGCGCGGGATGATCTACTTCTCCGACGACGGCGACGTGCTCGGCATCCGCGCGCGAGAACTGGAAGGTCGTGTTCATGGAGCAGCGTTGCCGGGGCACGCTGCAGGTGTGGTTCGACCCGTTCACTCCGCTGCGCGCGCCGAAGCTGTTCAACCTCCGGACCGACCCGTACGAGCGCGCAGACATCACGTCGAACACCTACTGGGATTGGTTGATTGACCGCATTTACCTCGTGCTGTACGGGTCGGCGATCGCGACGCAGTTCCTCGAGACGTTCAGGAGTTCCCGCCGCGCCAGGAGCCGGCGACGTTCACGATCAACCATGCCGTCGAAGAACTCAACAAGTTCCTCGCATCCCGGGGCGGCTGAGCGTGGCCGAACTCGCGACGTGGACCGACGGACCCACGAAGTCGGCGATCGTCGACTTCGTAGGACGCGTCACCGCCGAGGGCGGCACGGATTACGTTGCGCCGGAAGCCCGTGTCGCGGTATTCGACAACGACGGCACGCTGTGGTGCGAGAAGCCGATGTACATCCAGCTCGACTTCATCGTCCGACGGCTCAGCGAGAAGGCGGCGCGAGGACCCGTCCCTGAGCGAGCAGCAGCCGTACAAGGCCGCGTCGAGCGGCGACCTGAGGTGGTTCGGCGGCGCGATCACCAAGCACTACCAGGGTGACGACACCGACCTGAAAGTCGCTTACTGGGAGCCGATACTCACGGCACCATCGAGTCGATCACCGGTCGAGGAGCACGCCGGCGCGGATCGACGCGTTCTTCGCCGAAGCCAAGCCATCCGACGCTGGGTCGGCCCTACCAGGCGTGCGCGTACGCGCCGATGGTGGAGTTGCTGCGCTATCTGGAGGCCAACGTGCTTCACCTGCTACATCGTGTCCGGCGGTGGTCGCGATTTCATGCGACCCGATCACCGTCGACGATCTACGGGATCCCGCCCGAGCGCGTGGTGGGCAGTTCGCAGGGCCTGCGGTTCGAGGGCGCGCGACGGACACCGGCGACCTGCTGATCCAGCCCGCGCTGGACATCTTCGACGACGGGCCCGAGCAAGCCGGTGCGAATTTGGAACCGCATCGGTCGGCGGCCGATCCTGGCGGCGGGCAACTCCAACGGCGACGATCGAGATGCTTGATGTACTCCGGCGCGGCCGTGACAGCCTCGCTGCGCCTGCTGGTCGACTGCACGACGACGCCGAGCGCGAATTCGACTACACCGCAGGGGCCGAGAAGGCGCTTGGAGCAGGCAGCGCATGACGGCTGGATCGTCGTCAGCATGAAGCAACGACTGGGCGACCGTCTTCGGTGACCAACGAATCTCACCTGCATTCCGGCGCAGACCGCGGCGCGTGGGATCCGAGCAGCACTATCCCGAGGAGGGGCCCGCTCAAGCCTGTCAGCGTCGACGGGTTCTGGATCCATGACCCGTCAAGTGACGCAACGCGCAGTTTGCCGAATTCGTCAATCGCCACAGGCTATGTCACCGTGGCCGAACGACCGCTCAACCCCGCCGACTATCCCGACGCACCGCCGGAGAACCTGCAGCCGGGGTCGATGGTGTTCACCCGCACGCGCGGCCCGGTCGACCTGCGCCACCTGAGTCAGTGGTGGACGTGGACACCAGGCGCTTCGTGGCGGCATCCGGTCGGGGCCGCACTCGTCGATCGACAAGACGGGCCGATCATCCGGTGGTTCATGTCGCGTACGAGGACGCCGAGTCCTATGCGCAGTGGGCGGGTCTCGTCGCTGCCGACCGAGGCGGAATGGGAAGCCGCGGCCCGCGGCGGCCTCGAACGCTGCCGACGTACACGTGGGGCGACGAACCCGAGCAGCCCGGTCAGCGGCTCGCCAACTACTGGCACGGCGATTTCCCGTGGCGTCCCGAGCCGCGGATACGGCCGCACCACCCCCGTCGGCAGCTTCCCGCCCAACGGCTATGGCCTGCTCGACATGGCGGGCAACGTGTGGGAGTGGACCACCGACTGGTACGCCGACACCCGCGCCGGTGATCCCTGCTGCGAGGCGGGCAGTTACGACCCGCGCCAACCGCAGTTCCGGGTGCCGCGCAAGGTCGTCAAGGGCGGCTCGTTCCTGTGCGCCGACAACTACTGCCTGCGCTACCGCCCCGCAGCACGCCGACCGCAGCCGGTCGATACGGGCATGAGCCACATCGGGTTTCGGTGCGTCAAACGGTAGGCGACCTGATCTGTCGGCGATTATCCACAGTGGCGCGGTGTGCACAAGCGCCGACAGTTGTGACAACCGACCACACCGGATAGTAGGGCAGCCACAAGAACTCGTTGTGGTTGGAACCTCCCACTCGCTGTGGAAGGGCTACCTCGACGGTATGGCCGGTGTATCGCAGCGGCATTGTCTCCGCATGCAAGATCAGGACGCCACGTTGTCAGCTGCAACAGCGGGCGGCTGGGTCTAATCCCCAGCGCTGCAACGTAGTTGGGCCCGACTCACGGGTGCCGAACGGTGTGCCCAGCATTGGCAAGGTATTGGCTTACCAACGCCACCGCGATGGCACCTTCACCCATCGCCGCGGCTACACGTCGGGTCGCCCCGCGCCGCACGTCCCCGCGGCGAAGATTCCCGGCTGACTGGTTTGCAGAATCGACGGCTGCACGCGCTGTGTCCTGTCTCCCGATCCTCTGTCGAGGTCGGGGCCGGTCAACACGAAACCGTGATCGTCGAGCTCGACGAGGCCGGTAAGCCACGACGACTGCGGCTGGGCGCCGATGAACACGAACAACGCCCGCGCCTCCAGTTGCTTGCGTGACCCCGTCGTGGTGTCTTCGACCTCCACCGAGGTCAACATTCGTCGCCGTGTAGCTCCCGGATCTCGGTGTGCGTCATCACCGTGATGCGGCCGTCGCTTTCGATCTGGTCGGCCAGATAACGGGACATCTTGGCGTCGAGGTTGCGGTCGCGCACCAGCAGATACACGACGCGGGTGGAGTCGGCCAGGAACACCGCTGCCTGTCCGGCCGAATTGCCGCCGCCGACCACCGCCACCGGTTCCACACCGCAGGCCTGGCGCTCGTTGATGGTGGCTTCGTAATAGACGTTGGCGGTCTCAAACCTGGCCATTCCGGGCACGTCGAGGCGCCGATATGCGCGCCCCCGACGCGACGACGACCGCGCGGGCGCGCACACAGTCCGAACCGCCCAGCTCCGCCCGAAAGTGTCCGTCGTCCAGCGCGACCGCGGTCACCTTCGCGGGCACGGCCACGTGGACACCGAATCTGCCGGCCTGGACGACGGCACGTTCGGTCAGCTCGGCGCCGGAGATGCCGGCGGAAAAGCCGAGGTAGTTCTCGATGCGAGACAGTGGTACTGGCCTGGCCGCCGACCGCCACGGCATCGACAGTGGTGACGGTGAGGCCGTCGGAGGCGCCGCACACTCGCGGCCAGCCCGGCGGGGCCCGCGCCGACGACCAGTAGGTCACAGACGCCGACCTGGTTCGGCGATACCAAGATGCCCAGTTCGGCGGCGACCTCGGAGTTGGACGGGTTACGCATCAATTTCCCGGTTCTGAGAATCACCACCGGCGTATCGGTGCGATCAACCTTCATCCTTCGCAGGAAGCGCGTCGGCGTCTGGATCTTTCTCAGGTCGATCCACCTGTGGGGCAAGCGGTTTCGGGTGGCGAACTCCAGCAGTCGGCGGGTGTCTGCGTCATAGCATGAGCCGATGATCCGCATGCCCGCTCCGCGCTCGATCAGCCGCGAACGGCGAATCAGCGATAGGCCCGCAGGATCGTTTTCGCCCAGTACCGAATCCTGCAATGCGACCTCACTGGGGTGAGCAGTGGGCACCGCCAGATTTCCCCGTTTTGCACTACCCGGGCGCTGAACAGGGCCGGCTGTCCCCTCGAGCATGCCCAACTCGCCGAGTAGCCCTCCTTGCTCGTGAACCTCAACTACCCGATCACCGTCGGGATCACTCTCGACGATGCCGACGCTCCCGCTCAGCACCACCAACAGGTTGCTGACGTGCTCACCTGCCCTGTACACGATGTCACCGACCTTGGTGGGTCGTCGCTGCCCCCGGCCTGCGGCAACTCCAGTTGGTCGGCGGTCAAACGCGGGAAAGCTTCATGGCTGTCCGGCGTTTCGGCGGGAACGAGTTCGGCCTCGATGTCGTCAGGAGGCATGCGCTGACTGTAGGCTCAGGCGGCGTTGCGACCGCGGCGATTTCCCGAGCATCATTGCGCCGGGCCACGGTCGTTGATGCCCGGCGGGGTCGTCGGTCCCTCTCTCCGCCAGGTGCAGCGTCCGATCGACACCGTCGTCGCCAGGCGGCGACACCGCGAGCGCGCTCATTCTCGCCCATCTGAGGCTGCCAGCGGCGTGTGATCGTGTAGTTCGCACGCAGCTCGTCGAGGCCCCGACCAGAATCCGGTGGCGAGCCCCGCGGCATACGCGGCGCCGGTGGCGGTCATCTCGGTGACGGCGGGGACCGCCACGGGAGAGCCGAGAATGTCGGCTTGGAACTGCATCAGCAGGTCGTTCTGGGTCATGCCCCCGTCCACGCGCAACTCCCCGAGCTGCGCGAGTCCGGTGTCGGCGAGCATGGCCTGCGCCAGGTCGTATGTCTGGTACGCGGTCGCCTCCAGCGCTGCCCGCGCAATGTGTCCCTTGGTGGAGAAACGCGTCAGGCCGACGATCACGCCGCGCGCGTCGTCACGCCAGTACGGTGCGAACAAGCCGGAGAACGCGGGAACGAAGACCACGCCTTCCGAGCCGTCGACCGAGCGTGCGAGCGCCTCGACCTCACCAGCGTCGTCGATGATTCCGAGGTTGTCACGCAGCCACTGGACGAGTGCGCCGGCGATGGCGACCGAGCCCTCGAGCGCGTAGACCGGGTCCGCGTCGCCGAGCTTCCACGCGACCGTCGTGACCAGGCCGTGCTCGGACATCACCGGTTCGTTCCCGAGCGTGAAGAGCAGGAAGGCGCCGGTGCCGTAGGTGTTCTTCATGTCGCCGTGGTCGAAGCAGGTGTGACCGAACAGCGAAGCCTGCTGGTCGCCGAGGATGCCCGCGACAGGCACGCCGGCCAAATCGCCGACCGCCGTGCCGTACACCTCGCTCGACGAGCGGATCTCGGGAAGAACCTGACGCGGGATCTCCATCAAGTCGAGGAGCTCTTCGTCCCATTCGAGCGTGCTGCAGGTTCATCAGGAGGGTGCGGCTTGCGTTCGTCGGATCGGTCGCGTGCACCCGTCCCGTCGGGCCCCCGGTGAGGTTCCAGAGGAGCCAGCGAGTCCGGCGTGCCGAAGAGGAGGTCGCCGCGTCTGGCCGCCTCCCGCCTGGTCGGGTCTTGGTCGAGCAGCCACGCAAGCTTCAGTGCGGACGAATACGTCGAGATCGGCAGGCCGGTGCGCTGCTGGAACCGATGGATGCCTCCGTCGGCCGCGAGCGCGTCGGCCGCGGCGGCCGTGCGTGTGTCCTGCCAGGTGATCGACCGTGCAACCGGGCGTCCCGTCCGTCGATCCCACAGCACGACGCGTCTCGCGTTCGTTCGTGATTCCGATCCCCGCCACGTCCGCCGACGAGGCGCCCGCCGAGCCGAGCGCCTCGTGGATGCACTCCTGGGTGCGCTGCCAGACCTCGTCCATGTCGAGCTCGACCCACCCGGGCTGCGGGTAGTGCATCGGTTTGCGCGCGTTGCGCCGTCGCGACCGGGCGGCCTTTCCCGTCGAAGAGCATGCAGCGCGTGCTGCGTGGTGCCGTGGTCGATCGCTGCCACGAACTTGGCGGCCATCGCTCAGGCATCCTTCTGGGTCAGTTGTCCCGGCCGGTGTGGCTCGGGCCGCGTCGCCGTTCCGCAGCTCGGTCGCCGCCGCGGAGGATGCCTCCGATTCCAGTTGCACCTTCGCGGCCTGGAGGTCACGGAGTGCATCGTCGTCGAGGGTCGGGTACTGCGGGTCGATGTCGATCAGCGCGTGCGCGATCACTGCGGCGGCCGCGATGCGCGCAAACCACTTGCGGTCGGCCGGGATCACGTACCACGGCGCCCACGTCGTGCTGGTGTGACTGAACATCTCCGAGAACGCCTCCTGGTAGGCATCCCAGGACCGGCGCTCCTCCACGTCGTGCGAGGAGAACTTCCAGTTGTGATCAGGGAGATCGATGCGCCGAAGGAAGCGCAGGCGCTGCTCCTCCTTCGAGAGGTTCAGGAAGAGCTTGACGATCCGGAACCCGTTCTCGGACAGGTACCGCTCCCAGTCGTTGATCGCTTCGTACCTGCGTTTCCAGACATGATGCTCCGCGCGTCTCGGCCGGAAGCTTCTGACGGAGGAGGTTCTCCGGGTGCACCCGGACGACCAGCACCTCCTCGTAGTGCGACCGGTTGAAGATGCCGATCTCCCCGCGCGACGGCAACCGTTTCTGGTAGCGGCGCAAGAAGTCCTGGTCGAGCTCGAGCGCCGACGGGACCTTGAAGCTCTCGACCCGCACGCCCTGCGGGTTGAGGCCGCTCATCACGTGGCGGATCGTCCCGTCCTTGCCCGCGGCATCGAGCGCTTGAAGCACAACCAGGACGCCGTACGTGTCCTGAGCGGCGAGCCGCGCCTGGTACTCCGCGAGAAGCTCGATGCCGTCCTTCAGCAGCGTCGACCCCGTCCTTCTTCTTCTTGATCCCCGCTTCGAACGCGGGATCGAAGTCCTTCGCCAGGTTCACCTTCGAGCCCGGGTCGACTCGGAACGGTTCTATGAAACGCGCGATTCGTCGCTGTGCTTTGTGGTCCATGATGGTTTTACCTCGCCGCAGTGCTGCGACCGCCTCCCACCGCGCGTGCGCCCGGTTCTGGCCGTGATGTGGCCGTCGGTGCAGGCCAAGGTGTCGGCGACGCACTTGCGCCGCGCGTTGAGCGCGTCCTGCAGCGAACGGACAGCGATCAGGTTCGTATGCGTGTCGGGTTGGTGAACGTCGCCATCGCGACCACGTTGGGTGCGTCGTCGACGTTGCCGCTTTGCCGAGGCGAAAGAAGCGCGAGCTGTGACCGGAAACGAGGTCATCCTGGAAGATGCTAACGCGCGAGAGGGTCTTGGCTTGCGGGGTCGGTGTGAACGTGCCCGCATAGAAGCACCCATTCGCGCGCACGGCCTGATGCCCGGGGTGCAGAACACCCGAAGCTGCTCCCGTGTTCTGGTGGGTCGAGGATCGACGAGGCTGTGACTTGGCTTGAAGTACCCCAGTCGCGCTCACGTCAGCGGACCCTACCTGCATCAATTGCGCGAGCGACACCGCGCGTTGACGCGTCGCGGGCTTTTGGCCGCGGGTGACAATCGTCATCATCGAAGGCCTCCCTGCCCAGTCGGGGTCCGCATCGTCCTGACGCCATCCGTTCAATGAGTTCCCCTGCCGGATCGAGTGGCCCTGGTGACAACCATCTGTCGGCGTTGTTGTTCCGCCAGCGAACACCATCGCTACGAAGAGCCGCGCCCGGCCACTTTTGTCGACAGTCAGGACAGGCAATACGCCGGCGAGAGCAAAATACAGCGAAGTGAGGAGATAGCGGCACGATGGAGTTCGTCGTATCCAGCTCGGAGGGCGACTCATGGACGAGCAACTCAGTAGTCGTCATCGCGATACGCTTCGAGGAAAATCTTTTTCGCCATCCGGACTAGCGGCAACATCGACCGGCGTGAAGTCTTGCCCCAGCTCGAGTACCTCGGAACAACTACCGAAGAGCGCTGGCGGCAAGTTCAAAGTGACTTTGGGTCCTGAAACCGAAGCGCTCGAGGCGCCGCAGTGCGGGAAAGAAGACGTCGACGAGCAGATGATCGTCGACATGCGCCGGCTGCTCGAGCGAGGCAGGCTTCGCACCGGAAGATGGTGAACACCGACGCCGGGATGAGACGCCGCCCCGATCATGCAGGCGATGGGCGGTGGGGGCGAGCTCCACTCTTGATCGCAACCTCTGCGGCCTCGGCTGGGGCGCGCATGGAGCGACTGATGGTGCTGGGAATGGTGTGGGGATCGATCTACCGGGTGGACATTGCGGACGGCCGGGTGGAGAAGCTGTTCTGACAAAGGCGGGACCGAGCCCGACGGCGTGGTCGTGGAGAACGGCGTCGTCTGCCTGGACCACCATGGGCGATGCCCACGCCGGACCCCAGCGCCCGACGGCGGCCTAGGACTTCTCGGCCCGCAACGGCGGCGTTCACGGTGTGGCTCGACGGTACGGGCGCCCGCGACGTCATCCCGACCGGGGTGATCACCACCGGCAAGCAGTTGACGTCCGACGGTGCCGGGACGCTGTACTGGGGCGACCGGGAGGGCTGCCGTGTGAGCCGGCGTCCGCATCGACGGGACCGGCCTGACCGACCTGGTGGTGAACATCCGCGACGACAGCTGGCTTCAGGAGTGCGTTGGCGTCGCGGTCGACCACCGCCCGCGGCCACCTGTACTGGACGCAGAAGGGGCCCGTCGAACGGCGGAAGGGCAGGATCTTCCGCGCCGGCCTGGAGATCCCGACGCCGGACAGACGGCCGCGCAACCGCACCGACATCGAGGTGCTGTGGGACGGCTGCCCGAGCTCGATCGATCTAGAAATCAAGGGCGACTGGCTGCTGGACCGACGCGGCGACCCCCGACCGGCAACACGCTAACCGCGCGATCCCGTCGGGACGGTGCGCCGAGATCCTCGCGACGGGTCGAAGCCATCGGCTGGCGGACGGGCGCCCGTGCGTACTCGGCGGCGGGCAATCCACGTGGTTCGTCCCTGGGCAGTGGCGTGCGCGTGCTCGTCGATGCGAAACTGTCGGGCCAAGCCAAGGGATACGTCCTCGAAGAGACACCGCGGGATCTACGCCCGTCAAGATGTTCAAGGTCATGCCGCGGACGGTAGAACGCCGGCATCGTCCTGATATGAACACTCTGGTTTAGCTGAATCACAAAGCCGCTGGCCGCATTTGGCTCATTGCCGACACAGGGTGGTCACGTGCGCCGCCACGTCAACCCGTCGCCAAGGCGTCCAGCGGGACAGACTTCTTGCGCGGCGCCCTGCGTGCGAGTACCACGGCGACCAGCCGCCGTTGCGTGCCGTTTGCCACGTGTGCCACAGCGCACCGTCTGTGCCCGCCACAAGAGCTCCAGGCGCCCCTCGGCGCCGGCATGCCACGGCCGGGGATCCCACACCAGCCCGACTGCCGGGGGTGCCTCACGACTTGACCGGGACCAGTCCCCAGTCGCGGCTTCCCGCCGCCTGTGCCATAGGTTTTCGCCGTTGTCGACCAAAAACAACTCCATCCATCGGCGCCGGAAGAAAACCGATGGGCGACCAGCTCAAACTTCACCTCCCAGACGGGAAGCATCATGCGGCCACCAGCCGACCAGTCACCGTTGGGGGCTGTCTGCCACATCTGGTGCCGTTGCAGTGTTCCGTCGTTGCTCACGGTGAACAGCTGCAGACATCCGTTCGAGTCGGAAGCAAGCGCCGTCGAGTCTTACGAACAAGACCCTGATGGTGTGCCGTGGAAAACCATTGGGACCAATTCTGCCGACGCCTGATGCCACATCACCGCGTCCTCGCTGACGATAAACAACCTCGAGGTGCCCATCCGCACTCGACAGCAACGGCAGGGGCGGAGTTGAGCAAGAGCCCAGCCGGGCTGCCATGTGAGAACCACTCCGACCAGCCCGCCCCCGAGTCCGTTCGCCGGCTGTGCCAGAGCGCCCCGTCGGCGCCCAGGGCGAAAAGTTCCAGCCCTCCACCGGAACCGCTTGCAACGGCGGGTGTTCCGAAAAGATCGGGCGCCGCCAGCCTGATGGGGGACCCAGTTCGCCCAATCGGTTGTCGGGCGCGGTTTGGCGCTTTCGATACAGTGCTCCCCCGAACCCAATCCACCGGGTTGAAGATCGTCGCCGACAACAAAGAGCTCTGATGCGACCATCTGACGGGACAAACAACTGCCGGGGACCAACGCAGCTCCGGCAGATCCCGGCGGAATGCCGTGAGAGAACCACGGGGTCCAGCCGTTGCCATGCGGGGTCTGCCAGATATGCCAGAGCCCTTGATCGCCTGCGTCATTCACGCCGATCATGAAGACTTCCAGATGTCCGTCCACGCTTTACGGTGGCCCATGTTGTTGGGGCGGTAGCCATACCAGGTCCTCAGCTGTTGGATCGTCACCACGATATTTGTCACCCGGCGCCGGATGCAGTCGGTGTGCGCCGCGGACGTTGTGGACGACTGCGGACACACCGCGAAGAACGGTCCGTATGCCGCTGAGCGGATATCTTCTCGGGTGCCTGCAGTCATCGCTCTGTTTTCTCTCAGTGCTCGGTGTTACCGGTCAGCTCGCTGCTCGCCCTTTGGCTTGGGCCTGGTTGAAGCGGTCACGCACCAACGTCTCCAGCCTCGCGGAGGGTCTTGGAGTCGTTGCGCATCGCGAACGCCTGCACGACACCGGCGACGCCGAGCACTACCAGCCACACGCCGGTGGCGATGGTGAGTACGGCGATCGAGTCGAACGGCCACACCAGCACAACAACACCGGCGATCGCCGACAGCACACCCAAGAACGCCGTACCAACCCCGCCCGGGCAATTCCTTGTAACTAATCGCCACAGCCGTCGTCGAAACGCCCTGGACGATAAAGCTAACGCCGATCCACACTGACAGCAGCAGAACCGGAGTAGGCGTCGCCGAGGTGACGGAAACAGAAGATGGACAAGATCACCGACAGCACGCCGGCTGATGAAATACAGCACTCGCATGCCCGCCGACTCGGGCAAGATGAACGCCAGCGCCACTTGCACGAAATCCCGACAGCAACAGGTACACGCCGAACAACGTCGACGCGATCTGGCAATCGACTGGCCGGGCCATACTCAGGATCAGGGCCCCCAAGACTACGGTCAGCGCGCTCCCATATCATTGCCGACTTCCACAGCCGGCTCTCAAGCAGAGTTGTCCATGATGCTCCTCGCGTGTTCTTTATTGTGCGACCGCCCGCCACGATCATCGGGGTCGGATTGTCGCTGACGGCGCAGGTTTACGCCGAGCCTCTCAATGGTCAATCAAGCTATCGCCGGACGTCGATGTCGCCGCGAACAACACGACGCAACCTCCGGTGTCACCGCCAACAAGACCGCACCGGCCGAACGCTTAGCAGGCCTGACGGTGATCACCGGACCGATTCAACCCAGCGAGATGTGGGCATCGACTGACTTCGAAAGCCGCTCTTTACAAGGAAGGTCGGTCGGCCCGTTGTCATGTCGCTCAGTGGCTGTTCATCGCTTCAGCGGGCCGGTCCGGGTGACAGGCAATGCCCAGGACGGCTGGCTTGCTGCATTCACTTCGCCAACCAGCTTGCGGACCACATCGGACAGGGTTGGCTCGGTGATGGATTCGACGATTGGGAATCCCGCTACACAGCCATCGTCTGCCGGTCGCATGATGGGACCAGACGCCGCTGTAGCATTGGGCCCCACGGCCCACCACAGCAAGCGGTTTGTCATGCAGCCGTCCGTGATTCCACCTCACCCGTTAGCCAATCAATTGCGTTGTGCAGCACCGAAGGTACGCGTTGCGCGGTAGTCTGTCAGGACGATCGTCGCGTGCGCCTCAGCGGCGGCATGTGCACAATGCCTCCACGGCGGCAGACGTCTGCGATGCTCCGATGGTTTCGCAGATAGGCCGGCAAGTCGCCGAGACTGTCGAACACATTGACCGTCACACCGTCTGACGAAGTTGTACTCGATACCCGGCTCTGAGCTTTGATCGCGCAGACGCCGCCTCGGTGGCGACAATTAGCAACACCACGTTGATGTCCGACATGAAATTCTTCCTTGAGCGAGGTTGGCGTCATAGCGATGGCTGGCGCGCCTGGCGTCTAAACCGCGTGGCGGCGCTTGGTCATCCAGACAACTCCATCGTCATATGAAGCGTCGAACGGTGCTCGATGTTGTCGCGCACAATGCCGCCTCAGGTTCTCGGTATCGGTGCCGGACAAGGTAATCTCTGGCTGCGATTGCTCAGCCATGCCGCGCCGCGCGGCGCGGTTTGTCGGCAACGACGCGACTCCGCAAGATAGGTGGGAACTAGTCATTCAGCGCCCTCCAATTTGGTCAGCTCTTGGTCAGAGCCAGGCGCTTACGTAGCGGAGTTCGTTGCGAAAGTCGCTGAGAGAGTCAGGTTTCAATCCCAGCTGATCACAATCCAGTTCAGCGATGTGACGAGAGTGGTCATACCCTTCGGCTTCGGCCGCTGCAATCCCTGCGGCTCTTGCAGGTTCAGGTTCGCGGTGATCGTCGATGATCTTCTGATGCGATCGATAAGACGCTCAATGGGGTCATGCTCATACTTCACGTCCTCGAAAGCGCGCGCCCTAAGCCGCAGATGCGCCGACTTGCGTTACACGACTGATATTTGTTTGCAACACTTTGAGCCGCCTGGAGCTGTTAGCGCTCATCGACGCCTCCGTGGTCTTGGTGGAGTTGGCCCACACTGCTGCCTGGCCGGCGGCGCTCCCGACTCCGCCTCGCGCGCGTCACGGCACCACAGCCAGCGACACGCCGTGCGGTCCTGCGAGCCACCCGGCCTACGTCGACGGACGGACCGTTCGACACGTAACCCGCCGCGGTGATTTGTGGCCGTTGAGCCGGTTGGCGTGCATGCCACTGAAAAGCGACAGCGAAATCGGCACCACAATCCGTCTGGTGGTGGTGATTGGTCGCGGCAGCATCATATGTCACCACCACCAGTTCTGGCTTAACTTTCTGGACCAGCGCTGAAGAAGCGGCAGCTGCTGGAGACGCCCGATGCTGCAGGGCCGTCCCCGGCCAGCCCGACGACGTCGAAACCAGACTCCTCCAGGGAGGCTCGCGCCATGCCTCGCCGAGCAGCGCGTCATCCTCGGCGACGGCGACCCGCATCGGCACCCTCCCCGGCCCGCCGTAAATTGTTCCAGCGGCATCAGTACCGTTCGTTTTTGGCCTCCACCGTGAAAACGATGTTGCTCACCAAGACCCGCGGCTCGCCGTTGCATCATCCTGCCCCGATACAGCGCGCCGCCAGTCGAGCGTATTTGCGGGTGGCCGGTGCGAGAATGGTCGACCGCGCAGCTCAAGGGCCGCATCGCAGCCCACTGCACACTCGGCGGCCAACCACCACGCCAGCCGCGGGCTCGTCTGGAGCGCTTTCGGTGAGTGGACTGAGCCTACGCGGCCTTCTTGATCGCCGCCAGCGTGGCGGGGATGCCACTCTCCGCGGCTGCGCGCCGATTATCGATCTGCGCATCGGCCTGCGCGCCGAAGCGCTCGCGGAAACCGGCGATGCCTGCGGGCAGGAACTCCCACGACTCGGTGAGCCGGGTGCCGCCATCTCGGGTTCGAATGTGTATCCCCAGCGAACCCAGCCGTTGTTGACCTCCCACGCGAACTCCCGACCGGGATCCGCGGCGACCACCCGGCAGCGTGTCTCCCACGTCCGCTCCGGGAGCTCATTGCGGCCGGTGAACCACGCGCCGACCGCGTGGGCCGTCTCCCTCGTCCCACCAGCAGGCCCGGCAGATCGGGCTCCAGCTCGCCCATCCTGCGTCACGTCCGACACCAGCGCGTACAGCTCGTCCGGTGTCATCGCCACGGAAATCGAATCGGACATCTTCAGCTCGGTCACGACGAGCTCCGACGTAATCCATCGCCTATTGCAGCTTTCGGCCCAGGATGTGAGGTTGAACGCGTTCTAACTTCGCCGTCGAAGGGCCAACCGGATGAGCAACGGTAACCAGCGGATCGCGGTCGTGATCGGCGGAGCGTCCGGGATCGGCTGGGCGACCGCGCAGGCACTGGCCGCCCAGGGTGACCGGGTGACCGTCGCCGACCGCAACGCCGACGGCGCGCGCAGCCGGCGCCGCCGAACTGGGCGACCCGCACACCGCCGCGACCGTCGACGTCACCGACGAGGATTCGGTGCAGCGGCTCTTCGAGCAGACCGGCCCGGTCGACGTCGGTCGTCAACTGCGCGGGCTTCTCCAACGTCGGCCTGATCACCGATCATGCCGGTCGACCAGTTCCGCGACGTCGATCGACGTCTGCCTCACCGGCGCGTTCATCGTCGCCAAGCACGCGGGCCGCAACCTGCGCGCACGGCGGCGTCGCTGGTCTCGATCAGCTCGCTGAACGGGCGCCAGCCGCGCGGCAGGCATGAGCGCCTACTGCGCGGCCAAGGCCGGCCTGTCGATGCTCACCCAGGTCGCCGCGCTGGAGCTCGGCCCGCGGGGAATCCGCGTCAACGCCGTCGCACCCGGCTTCGTCGACACGCCGCTCACCGAGCCGGTCCGCCGCTGTGCCCGGTCGTCGTCGAGGAGTATCTGGAGAACACCGCGCTCGGCCGCGCCGGCACACCCGAGGACATCGCCAACGCCGTGCTGTACCTGTGCTCGCCCGACGTCGTCGTGGCTGACCGGCGAGGTGCTCGACCTCAACGGCGGCGCGCACCTGAAGCGCTACCCGGACATCCTCAGCCATGTCATGAAACTGGCGGAGGCACAATGAGTTTCGAGGGCAAGCAGGCGATCGTCACCGGCGCGGGCTCGGGCATCGGCGCGGCGCTGTGCCGGCGCGCTGGTGAGCGCGGGCGCAACGGTGGTCTGCACCGACATCGACGGCGACGCCGCCGAACGCACCGCCGCGGCGCTCGGCGCCAACGCCCGTTCCGCGCGACTCGACGTCACCGACGCGGCGGCGGTGCAGGCCGCCGTCGACGAGGTCGTCGATCGAGCAGGCCGGCTCGACCTGATGTTCAACAACGCGGGCATCGTGTGGGGCGGGGACACCGAGCTGCTCACGCTGGACCAGTGGAACGCGATCATCGACGTCAACATCCGCGGCGTCGTGCACGGTGTCGCCGCGGCGTACCCGCTAGATGATGCAGGCAAGGCCACGGCCACATCATCAACACCGCATCGATGGCCGGGCTGACCGCGGCCGGACAGATCACCAGCTATGTGACGACCAAGCACGCCGTCGTCGGGCTGTCGCTGGCGCTGCGTTCGGAGGCCGCCTCGCGCGGGGTCGGCGTACTGGTGGTGTGCCCGTCTGCCGTCGAGACCCCGATCCTCGACAAGGGCGCGGTCGGCGGCTTCGTGGGACGCGACTACTTTCTTGCAGGGCCAGGGCGTGAAGACGGCATACGACCCCGACCGGCTGGCGCAGCGACACGTTGCGCGCCATCGAGAAGAACAAGGCGCTGCTGGTCAAACCGCGACCGCGCACATGCCCAGTGGCTGTTCGCACGGCTGGCGCCGAGCTCTGATGCAGCGCATGTCGATCGGCTTCATCGAACGCCAGCGGGCCAGCCAGGCCGACGGCGCGTTCGGAGATTCGCTGAGCAATCCGGGGTTCCGGCGGCGCAACCTGGCTACGGTATGCCAGTGGCCGCAATGAATACCGAGTTCACGCTGACACAGAAGCGTGCGCTGGCGGTCGCGACCGCCGTCGCCATCCTGTTCGGCGCCTACTTCCTGCGTGGTTACTTCATTCTCATCGTGGTGGCCGCGGTGGCGGCCTACCTGTTCACGCCGCTGTTCAATCGGCTCAACAAGCGGTTCGGCACCGGGTTGTCGGCGACGCTGACCCTGCTGGCAGCGATCGCTTCGGTGGTCGTGCCGCTGGCCCTGTTCGTATTCCTCGCGGTCGTGCAGATCACCAACATGGTGGAGCGAGTGGCCGAGTGGGTCGGACGAACCGACCTGTCGCGCCTCGGCGATCAGGCGCTGCGCTTCGTCAACGAACGTGCTGCACAGGGTGCCGTTCATCGACGTGACGGTCACCCCGGATTCGCTGCGGAGTTCGATGACCACCGTCGCGCAGAAGGTCGGCGAATGGCTGCTGGGTCTCCTGCAAGGGGCCGCGGGCGGCGTGTTCGGCGGCATAACGGCCGCGATCCTGTTCCTGTACGTGTTCATCTCGCTCTTGGTGAACCGCGACAGCGTGCTGAAGATCATTCGCCAACTCAACCCGCTCGGCGAGGAGGTCACCGACCTCTACATGGCGAAGATGGGCGCGATGGTCAAGGGCACCGTCATGGGGCAGTTCGTCATCGCCGTCTGTCAGGGTGTCGCGGGCGCAGCCCTCGATCTACATCGCCGGTTTCCACCAGGGTTTCTTCCTTTTCGCGGTTCTGCTGTCGGCGCTGTCGGTGATTCCGCTCGGCAGCGGCATCGTGACGATCCCGTTCGGGATCGGAATGATCCTGTTCGGCAACGTTTTCGGCGGTGTGTTCGTGATCCTCTTCCACCTCATCGTGGTGACGAACATCGACAACTTCCTGCGTCCGATCCTGGTGCCGCGGGCAGCGCGCCTCGACTCGGCGCTGATGCTGCTCGCCGTATTCGCCGGCATCGCGCCATGTTCGGCGCCTGGGGCATCGTGCATCGGTCCGGTGCTGATGATCGTCATCGTCACCACCATCAGCGTCTACCTGGCGGTGTACAAGGGCGTGCCGATGGCAACGCCGGAGGACGACGAGCTCAGCCAAAGCAGCGCCGCTTCGAGATGGTTGCCGCGCCGCGGGGCCAGACGGGCGGGCAGACACTGAGCCGGAACCGGACGCAGAGCGCCCGGCGAACTCGAGCTCCTAGACAGCTCCGTGAGGAACTCGACGACGCGCTTGCGCGCCTCATAGGCCGGGTGCCCGTCCTGCTCGCGGACCTCCAGCGTCAACACCGAGTGCGCCATCTTGCCGAAACCGTGTTCGTTGCCCTTCTTCGAATTGATCTCGATGACCTCGAATGCGTCACCCGAGCCGGTCCTTGAGCGTCTTGAAGCGCTCCGCCGGGCGCCAACGGATCCTCGCTGAACCGCAGGCCCAAGCGCACACAGGCCGTCGTTGGCCGCGCGCTGTTCGACGACCTTGAGCTCGCCTTCGGACAGTCCGGGATCGCGCTTCTGCTTCGGCGTCAGCGCAATCGGCAGCGACGGCTGGCTCAGCACGGGCGCCAACACGCTGTCGTCGACCGCGGCCGCCAAGTGCGAAGCCGCCGGTGAAGCACTGGCCGATCACGCCGACGCCCTTGCCCGGCGTCTTCTCGTTGAGGTCGCGCGCCAGCGCGCGCAGGTAGTGCGCGACCGGTCGGTCCGCGTTCGTCGCAAATCGCCGCGAATTCCCTTGCCACACAGCCACGCAGCATGATCGGCACCATGCGCCCGGCCTTGATGCCGGCGCCCCGGGATGCCGAACAGCGACGGGCAGGCCACGGTGAATCCGTTGTCCACCAGGTGATTACCCAGACGCCAGCACGCCGGGGTGTATGCCTGGCAGCTCCGGGATCAGCACCACGCCGGGGCCCTCGCCCTTGCGGTAGCACATCGTGGGTGTATCCGGCCGCCGAAAACGGCGCGACGGTCCATCCGGTCAGGTCGGCTTCCGGCGCGGTCATGGCGTCTCCGTCCGGTATCGCGAGGATCGCGGTGCCTACTTCGCGGGCAGTGGCGACTGGGTCTGCGTCGCCGCCGCCAGCGTACGGTACTCGTCCGTACCGGCGGCGCCGGTTATCGCGATCTGCGCCGGCCCGGCCGGCGCCGTTCAGCCGGGTGGTCCACACCGGCTCGGCCGGCTTGCCGTCCTGGCCGCCGCCCTCGTAGACCACCCATTTCACGCCGTCGACGTCCTGCGTCCCCGTCGGATAGAGGTCGGTGTTGATGGAGGCGACCAGCTTGTCCTCGTCGGCGTTGCTCTGCGTCAGGCTCACGTACATCCCGCTGGGCGCGAGGTAGCCGACGGTCGAGCTGACGGCGCGCGACCGGCTGGCCCGAGGACGGATCGGTGCGGCCGCCGTCGATGCCCTTGCGGCTGCCGGAGTTGGCACTGCCAGCCGTCGGGCAGCTTCGGCAGCCGGATCGGGATCTTCAGGGCGTCGGCGTCGGCCTGCAGCGCGGCCGGGGCGTCGTAGGACGGCGTCGGTCCCTTGCCCGGCCCGTTCGGCGCGAACGAGCACATGCCGAGCATCCCCGCCAGCACGATGCAGGCGATCACCAGCGGCGCGATCGACCAGAACATGTCGCGGCCGTCCTGCAGCAGCCGCGGCTTTGCGGTCGGGCTGGAGGCCGGCTTGGCTGGCGGCTGCGGCTGGGCTGCGGCTTGCGACTCACCGCCAGTATCCCAGCTCCCAATCGCTGATCCGGCTAATGGGAGAATCCGGCGCATGAGCCCGTCGCGTCGGTGAAGCCCCGGACCGCAACCTCGCCCTCGAACTCGTGCGAGTCACCGAGGCCGGCGCGATGGCGGCGGGCCGCTGGGTAGGCCGCGGCGACAAGGAGGGCGGCGACGGCGCGGCGGTCGACGCCATGCGCGAGCTGGTCAACTCGGTGTCGATGCGCGGTGTCGTGGTGATCGGCGAGGGCGAGAAGGACAACGCGCCGATGCTCTACAACGGCGAGGAGGTCGGCAACGGCGACGGCCCGACTGCGACTTCGCCGTCGACCCGATCGACGGCACCACGCTGATGAGCAAGGGGCTGTGCCAACGCGATCTCGGTGCTGGCGGTGTCCGAGCGCGGCACCATGTTCGACCCGTCGGCGGTGTTCTACATGAACAAGATCGCCGTCGGACCCGAGGCCGTCGACGTCATCGACATCACCGCCCCGATCGGCGAGAACATCCGCAAGGTCGCCAAGGCCAAGAACGTGTCGGTGTCGGACCTGACGGTGTGCATCCTGGACCGGCCGCGGCACGAGCAGCTGATCGCACGATGTGCGCGACGCCGGCGCCCGGTGCCGGCTGATCTCCGACGGCGACGTGGCCGGCGCGATCTCGGCGTGCCGGCCCAACACCAGCACCGATCTGCTGGTCGGGATCGGCGGCACCCCGGAGGGCATCATCGCCGCCGCCGCCATCCGCTGCATGGGCGGCGCGATCCAGGGCCAGCTGGCGCCCAAGGACGACGCGGAACGCCAGAAGGCGATCGACGCCGGGCTACGACCTCGACCAGATCCTGTTCACCGAGGACCTGGTGTCCGGGGACAACGTCTTCTTCTGCGCCACCGGTGTCACCGACGGCGACCTGCTCAAAGGCGTCCACTACTACGGCGGCGGCTGCACCACGCAGTCGATCGTCATGCGGTCAGAAGTCGGGCACCGTGCGGATGATCGAGGCCTACCACCGGCTCTCCAAGCTCAACGAATACTCCGCCATCGATTTCACCGGCGACAGCAACGCCGTCCAGCCGCTGCCGTAAATCACCGACACGAGAAGGGCACACGTGAGCGTCGACCGTGCAGCTCGACGACGCTGCCGAATACCGCATCGAGCACGACACCATGGGCGAGGTCCGGGTGCCCATCAACGCGCTGTGGCGCGCACAGACGCAGCGGGCGGTGGAGAACTTCCCGATCTCGGGCCGCGGGCTCGAGCGCACGCAGATCCGCGCGCTCGGATCTGCTGAAAGGCGCCTGCGCCCAGGTGAACAAGGACCTCGGGTTGCTCGCCCCGGAGAAGGCCGACGCGATCATCGCCGCCGCCGGTGAGATCGCCGACGGCCTGCACGACGACCAGTTCCCGATCGACGTGTTCCAGACCGGCTCGGGCACCAGCTCGAACATGAACACCAACGAGGTGATCGCCAGCATCGCCGCGCAGAACGGCGTCACCGTGCACCCCAACGACGACGTCAACATGTCGCAGTCGTCCAACGACACCTTCCCCACCGCGACGCACATCGCGGCCACGGAAGCCGCTGTGCGGCAGCTGATTCCGGCGCTCGAGGTGCTGCACGAGTCGCTGGCGGCGCAAGGCGCGGCAGTGGCGCACCGTGGTGAAGTCCGGCCGCACCCACCTGATGGATGCCGTGCCCGTGACGCTCGGCCAGGAGTTCAGCGGCTATGCCCGCCAGGTCGAGGCCGGCATCGAGCGGGTCAAGGCCACGCTGCCGCGGCTGGGTGAACTCGCCATCGGCGGCACGGCCGTCGGCACCGGGCTCTCAACGCGCCCGACGGGTTCGGCGAGCAAGGTGGTCGAGGTGCTGGTCCGAACAGACCGGCCTGGCCGAATTGCGCATCGGCGGTAAACTCATTTCGAGGCGCAGGCCGCCCGCGACGGGCTGGTCGAGGCGTCCGGCGCGCTGCGCACCATCGCGGTGTCGCTGACCAAGATCGCCAACGACATCCGGTGGATGGGCTCCGGGCCCGCTGACCGGTCTCGGCGAGATTCAGCTGCCGGACCTGCAGCCGGGCAGCTCGATCATGCCGGGCAAGGTCAATCCGGTGATCCCCGAGGCCGTCACGCAGGTGGCCGCGCAGGTGGTCGGCAACGACGCCGCGATCGCGTGGGGCGGCGCAGCGGCGCGTTCGAGCTCAACGTGTACATCCCGATGATGGCCCGCAACCTGCTGGAGTCGTTCAAGATCCTGACGAACGTCTCCAAGCTGTTCGCCGAGCGCTGCATCGACGGCCTGGTCGCCAACGAGGAGCGCCTGCGCGAGCTGGCCGGAGTCGTCACCGTCGATCGTGACCCCGCTGAACTCGGCGATCGGCTACGAGGAGGCCGCCGCGCGTGGCCAAGGAGGCGCTCAAGGAGAAGAAGACCATCCGCCAGACGGTCATCGACCGTGGGTCTGATCGGCGACAAGCTGTCCGAGGCGGAGCTGGACAAGCGTCTGGATGTGCTGGCGATGGGCTGGCCAAGGTGAAAGACGGGGGACGCTCTAAGTTGGGGACGTTATGCCCTGGCCCGTGGTGCCTGCACCGCGCCCACCGTAGAGGTGTGACCGGCAGTAAGTTTCCGGACAACCGAGACCCTTCCGGGCAGCGTTGGCGCTGGCCGTGCGCGCCGCCGCCGGTGCACAACACGCAACCATGGCGCTGGCGGGTTGGTTCGACCCGATTGCACCTTATATGCCGAACCCACCCTCCAACTGCCCAACACCGATCCCGACCGGCGGAGGATCTGATGCTCAGCTGCGGAGCCTCACGCTACATCACTGCGCGACTCGCGCTCGCGGCAGTTGGGCTGGCGAGCCCAGGATATACAGATTCCCCGACCCGGCAGACCCCAATCACCTTGCGGCACTGGGGCTGCACCCCACGCAGCCCACGGATACCGACGTCGCGCTTCCTGCGGCCGCCATTCCCCGGCGGCGCGCGGATCGGCGGACACTACAGCAGCGCTGCCGTCTCCCCTGCCGACATCCGCCCTGATGGGTGCTCGTCGCCGCTCGCGCTTCGGTGTGATGATGCGGCGTGGGTTGATTTCGCTGGTCACGCCGGAATAAGCGTTGTCGCGTCAGTCGGTGTGGTTGCATGCCACCGACTGCTTGAACTACCTGCGCGAATTGACGGAGTGGAGAAGCTGGACGCTACGGCTCACTGGCGGGCGCTCCTGCGCGCAGCGCGCCGCCGTCGGATCCCACCGCCCCGGTGTCGGGCAGGCAGCTGTCGGTACGGCGCTGGCCCAGCCAGTGGCGCAACGGGTGCCGACGATCACGCCGTCATCGTGGCACCTGGGACACGTGACGACGACGCGCTGGCCCGTTTGCGCGCCGGTGAGGCGGCCAGCGCCGTGCCAGCTCACCGCGGCGGTGCTCAGCTGGCTAGGCTGTCCGATCGCCTGGAGCCGCTGGAGGTCGCCGAGACCCGCGCGGCGTTGCGTTCCGAAATCTTTGAGATGTCCGTCGCCTTTCCGCCAGATGTTGTTGCGCATCGGCTGGGCGCGCGACAACGGCCCCGCGCTGCCGCTGACCCCTGGCCGCCATGCTCTGAATAAGGCCTCGTCACGGTAGCGCGGCGCGCGCCGCTGCACCACGGTGCCTCTCCTCAGAGGCGTTTTCGATAACGGTCAACTCACCGCCGGACGGCGGCTTCGCAAAGCGGCTTCGCGGATCGCTGCGAGTCACGCTCGGTGATGGCGCCCTGCGATGCCGTCGGCCGTTCTCGACCACTTCGATGCACTGCGGTCGTCCTCGACCTTGACCCGCACAGTGAGTTCCGTTGCGTGCGCATGGCGGACAGCGTTGCTGACCGCTTCACGCGCCACGCGCCCGGCGTGGTCGGCGAGCGGGGCGTCGACCGCCGACAATGGCCCGGCGAACCGGCGTCGTGGTGTGCCAGGCCAGCTCCGGCGAGGTGGGCGATCGTGTATCCGTCCAGTTGGGGCCGCTGCCGCAGTCCTGGTGCTTCCGGGGCCGCCCTGTCAGCGAATCGAGGCCGGCCCGTGCGGATCTCTGTGGATCGCACGCCTGCGGGTCGTCGACGCTGGCTGGCCGAGGCGCTGCTGGACATCGGGCATCCCGAGCGCGGGGCGATGGTCCCCTGCGGGGCAAAGGCCGACCGCGAACAACCGCTGGATGACGTGGTCATGCAGATCCCGGCGCGATGCGGTCGCTGGTCGGTGAGGATCTCCAGCTCTCCGCCATCCTGCGCGGCGACCTGGCCAGTTGCCACGCCAATGCCGCCCTGATCGGCGAATCTGCGGCGGTCATCTCGGCCTGTTCAGCCGTAGGGCGCCCGCGCACCCGGATCGCGCACGGCCACCAGCGCACCCGGCGACCCAGCATCGGCGGCCCGCAGCGGCACCGCAGGGCGGGCCTGGGCTGGCCCCCGTGCCGATCGCGCGCGGCGCGTCGAAGCGGTGCGCGGTGCCCTGGAGAAAGGCCTCGCCGACCTCGCGATACTGCACGATCGCGATGGTTGCGCCTTCAGTTCCGGATGGCACCACGCCCCGCCGTCTCGACTCGCCGCCATAAGGTCCGCAGGCCTGGTCGGCAGAGGAGAAGCTCGGCGTCGACCGGAACGGCGACCAGAGTGCCCTGTGCCCCAGTGAGCTTCCGGTGCCTCCGCATCGGCGATGATCCGGAATACTGCGTGGCCGGATCGGCGCCGGAGAGCATCTCCGTTCCGGATGTCGCGGGTGGCGGCGATCCACGCCTGCCGGTCCCGCGCCTGCTCACCGTAAGCCGGGCATTGTCGATCAGTGGCGCGATCCGCGGCAGGCGGCCAGCGCCTGGACGAGAACCTGCGTCGTCCTCGGGCCTGCCAGGCCCGCCCACCCGCCTTGTCCCGGTCGAAGCAGAGGGTTGCCGAAGACCTCGTCACGAATCCGCGCCGGGACGCCAGAAACGTCCGCATCGGCGGATGGTGGGGCGCGGAACCCGACAGAGACGCCGGATGGTCGTGAATGTTGTCCAACGCCGGATGAGTCATTTCGGATCCGTCGATCAGTGCGCCCACCACACCCTGCCCTCTCGGGCAGATGCCCGGATCGCCGCGCGCGGGTGTTCGTCGTCGATGCCCTCATACACGAACTCCGGTGAGGTGGCTGACCCTCACCCTGCACGCCGATGGCGCTGCCTGGCGCGAACTCGGCGATGTCAATCGCTGGTGATGCACGATCGTGTGCGGTAGCGTGACGTCGAGGTCGAGACCGGCGGTGACGAGCCAGCATTGCCTCGACGAGGCCGTCGAAGGCGGTCTCGTCCCTCCACGATCTGCTCTGATGCGGTCCCGCACCCTCGGTAAGTCAGCTCTGCGAGGACGCGGTACTCGCGATGGCGGGTCTCGCATCCGGACGCGCTCCGCAGTCGTCCGGTCCGACCTGTTCCGGGTCAATACCCGCTAAGCTTAATCGTCGGCGTGCGGCGTGCGATCGAGCTTCTCGGCACGGACACCGCGGCTTTCGTGTCCGACGCCCCATGCCCAGCTTGGCCAACAACCGGGACACGTAGTTCTTGACGGTCTTCTCGGCGAGGAACATCCTGGCCGCGATCTGCTTGTTGGTCAGGCCCTCGCCGAGCAGGTCCAGCAGGACGCGCTCCTGATCGCTGAGTCCAGACAACGGATCGGAGTGTTCGGCGGCGCCGCGCAGCTTGGCCATCAGCGCCGCCGCCGCCCGGTTGTCGAGCAGCGAACGGCCCGCGCCGACCTCCTTGATGGCCTTGGCGAGTTCCATGCCCTTGATGTCCTTGACGACGTAACCGCTGGCGCCGGCCAGTATCGCGTCCAGCATCGCTTCGTCGGAGGTAAACGACGTCAGCATCAGGCAGCGCAGGTTCGGCAGCCGAGACAACGAGTTCCCTGCACAGTTCGATGCCGTTGCCGTCTGGCAACCTGACGTCGAGGACCGCAACGTCGGGCTGAAGCGCGGGAATCCGCGCCGAGCGCCTGCGCCACGGATCCGGCCTCGCCCACGACCTCGAGTTCGGCATCGGCGCCGAGGAGGTCGATGAGTCCCCGCCGGACGACCTCGTGGTCATCGACGAGAAAGACCGTGACCATGGCCGTCCCCTCCTCGCCCCCGTTGGTCGGTAGATGTCACAACCGCCGTTCTGTCGATCGCAAGTAAGCACCGAACACTCGGTGGCAGCGCAGAGCCGCGACACCGGGCGGACCGATGATCTCGCCCGTGCCGTGGGTCCGCTCGGCACCGACGACGACCAACTGCACGAATCAGCGTGCTCGGCCAGATAGTCGAGGTGCTGCCCGGCTCGCCACCGCCTGCACGTCAAGGTCTGGATAGCGGCGCCGCCAGGCGACCACTCGGCGGCCCAACCGGGTCTGCGCCATTGGCCCACCGGGCGGCAACCGGCGTCAGCACCCGAAGCGGCACGCCGCGCAGCCGGCCTCGTCGACCCCACATGCTGCAGCGCGGCGCTGCTGGTCGGCCATTCGTCGACTCTCCACCAGCACGCACCCGGATGTGGCGTGGCCGCGGATGACGGCCACCGGGCAGTGCGCAGGACGAGGCCACCGCCGCTGCTGTGGAGCCGACGCGACCATAGATGCGCGTTCCTGAGCCCTGCCGCACCAACGCAGATCAACACTGCGGACCTGGACGCCGCCGATGAGCGCGTGAACGGGTTTGCCCTTGAACGATCTCGACTTCGATCTTGACCGGTTGCTCGGTCGATTCGACGGCGGTGAAGGCATATCGGACGGCGATCTCCGCGGTAGACTAATTCCCTGCCGCTCCGTCTGGATCGGATCGGTGGGATCGATGGCGTAGAGCAGTCGCAACGGGATGTCGCGGCACGAACTGGCTCATCGACCGCCCACAGCGCAGCTTCGACTGCCGACCGGGAACCGTCGATGCCCACGACGATCGTCGGCGTTGCGTGGTAATCCTCCAGACATGGCTGCCTCCTAGCAGAAGCCGCACACATCATCGAGCGGCCGACGAGGCGTGGGCGGCGGCAGCTGCTCCAAGCCGGGCAGATCCAGCCGGATCAACAGTTGCGGTAGTGCCGCCCGTCCAGTCCAGCGCGGCGACGAGTTCACGGGCAGCGCCGATCTCGGTCACATGTGTCACCGTGCAGGTCGCGAGGCCAGCCATGGTGCATTCCAGCAGCACGGCCGACATCGCCTCACCGCAACGCAGTGCATTCTCGGGCCGTCGCCGTCGGTAGAGAGCACTAGCACTGTGGCGCGGTCATCATCGATGCCTGGCCGTCGTTCGCCGTGGCGTGTCACCGGGAACGTGCGGCCCACCTCGACCCGTTCACTTTCCGCCGGAGATCAGCGAACTGTACGGGATACCATCGATCGGTTCGAAAGCGCCGTCCACCAACAGTTCGGCGTGATATGGCGAATCGTACAGTCGCAGCGCCTCCGACAGCTGGGAAGCGTCGGCCCGGTTGCGGCCTGGCGTCCTCGGCGAGGCACGTCAGATAGGTCTCGGTCGTCAAGCCCCGCACGCAGCATCAGTTCGACAGCTTCCCAGTCCGGCGGCGCGGTCCAGCGGCAGCCGGTCGGTCCGGCGCAGCGAGGATCGCGTCGGCGCGACGGCGGTGGGCGTCGGTGACAAAGTCCATCGGCAGGAAACTGACCGTGGCCAGGTGATCGGGGTTGTTCGGATTGGGGAACCGGTCGACGGTGTTGGACCAGCCCGCGGCCGCAATCGCGACGCGCAAGTGATCGAGCACCGCACCGCAGCTGATGATCGCCTCGCGCCCGGAACGGTCGGTGGACTGCACGACCCGCGTCCGGTCGAGGAACAGCTGCAGGCCGTCGCGGTCGGCCTCCCACTCGCCACGGCTGGCTGTTGTGTAATGACGGTGCGCGGCAAGCCAATCGCACAGCGTCTTTGATTATTCGGCTATCGACCATGGTTTCGGGCATGTCACCAGCCTCACCAATGCGCGGCAGCCGGCCTAGGGCCTTAAGTCCCTAATCGGGCGGTAGGTTTAAGGCGCCGTTATTCGGGCCGCCGGGTTAGGCGCCGGGGATGTCGGTGATCGGGATGCCTCGGCATCGGCGGCGGCGACGGAGTATTCGGCAATGACGGGATCTCTTCAACCTGGATGTCGTGAAGGTCGTTTACCGGCGGGCCGTTGTCGCGTGCCGCCGTAGCTGCTGCCGGGTTCGCGCGGTCCGAGCAGTTGGCTGACCGTCACCAGGTGGTAGCCGTTGGCCTTCAGCACCGGGATGAACTGATACACCAGATCGACTGTGCTGGAATAGGTGTCGTGGAACAGCACCGACTCGATCCCGGCTTCGATCTGCGTCATCAGCATGTAGCGCGTTGCCGCGATGTTGGAGTCGTTGATCCAGTCGAAAGGGATTACGTCCCAGTTGATGTCGGCCGAGGCCTTGCCGCTTGGCCTCCGCCAGCACCTGGTCGTTGATCAGCCACGCCGGCGGTGCGGACCAGCTTCGGCGCTGACCTGTCGCCGCTTCGATGGCATCACTCGCCCTGCTGAACTGTGCGGCGATGTCCTCCGGCGGGATGGTGGTCATGTTGGGGTGTTCCCAGGTGTGGCTGGCGACCTCCATGCCGGCGTCCGCGATGCGCTTAGCGCCTTCGGGATTCGCGGCGACCTTGTTGCCGATCAGAAAGAACGTCGCCTTAGCGTCGTTGTCCTTGAGGATCTGCAGCAGCCGGTCGGTGTAGGGACCGGGACCGTCGTCGAACGTCAGCGCCACGCACTTGACCTGTGCGCAGTCCACGTTGCCTGGACTCTCCCGCTCGGACGTGCCCGGTGAGCAACGCGACGACACGACGACCGCGATCGCGGCGACGACCGCCGAAGACCATCAGGCGCCGTACTGCCAGGCCCTGGCTGTCTCGTCGCTTCGGCACGGCCGGCAGCTTACCGGCCACCGCTGAAACTGCGGTGAGGGCGCAAGATGGCGAGCGAACCGCGCCCCTGTGCGCAGTCTCGACGATTACGGCAGCGCGCCGGGGCTGATTTCCTCCAACATCTCGGTGACCAGCGCCGCGATCGGCGAGCGCTCGCCGCGCGGTCAGCGTGATGTGGGCGAACAGCGGGTGGCCCTTGAGCTTCTCGATCACCGCCGCGACACCGTCGTGCCGGCCGACCCGCAGGTTGTCGCGCTGGGCGACGTCGTGGGTGAGCACCACCCGCGAGTCCGGCGCCGAGCCGGGACAGCACCGTCAGCAGCACGTTGCGTTCCAGCGACTGCGCCTCGTCGACGATCACGAACGAGTCGTGCAGCGAGCGGCCGCGGATGTGGGTCAGCGGCAGCACCTCGAGCATGCCGCGCGACAGCACCTCGTCGAGCACCGCCGGGCTGGCCAGCGCTCCGAGGGTGTCGAAGACGGCCTGCGCCCAGGGCGCCATCTTCTCGCTCTCGCTGCCGGGCAGGTAGCCGAGTTCCTGGCCGCCGACCGCGTACAGCGGCCGGAAGACGACGACCTTGCGCTGTGCTGCGCCGCTCCAGCACCGCCTCCAGTCCGGCGCACAGCGCCAGCGCGGACTTGCCGGTGCCGGCCTGGCCGCCGAGCGAGACGATGCCGACGGATTCGTCGAGCAGCAGGTCCAGCGCCACCCGCTGTTCGGCGGAGCGGCCACGCAGCCCGAACACCTCGCGATCGCCGCGAACCAGCTGCACCCGCTTGTCGGCGTTGACCCGGCCCAGCGCGTGCAGAGTTACCGCCAGCAGCCGGATTCCCGTGTGGCACGGTAGGTCCCGTGCGTCGCTCGAGGTCGATCTCACCGTCGGCGAACAGCGCGTCGATCACCTCGGTCGACACGTCGATCTCGTCGCATACCGGTCCAGCCCGACGTGATGACGTCCTGGGCGTGGTACTCGTCGGCCGACAGGCCCACCGCGCCGGCTTTGACCCGCAGCGGAATGTCTTTGCTCACCAGCGTGACTTCGCTTGCCTTCGGCGGCGAGATTGGCCGCGCAGGTCAGGATTCGCGAGTCGTTGCTCTCCGTCCGGAAGCCCGCGGGCAGCACGGACGGGTCGCTGTGGTTGAGTTCGACGTGCAGCGTACCGCCTTGTGTTGCCAACGGGAATCGGCTGATCCAGCCGCCCGTGCTCGAGCCTCAGGTCGTCGAACATCCGCAGCGCCTGCCGGGCAAACCAGCCTAGCTCGTGATGATGGCGTTTGGCCTCCAGCTCGCTGATGACGACCAGCGGGACGACCACTTCGTGCTCGGCGAACCGTGTACAGGCCCATGGGATCGGACAACAGCACGGACGTGTCGAGCACGTAGGTCCGGACGGAGCGAATCGGTCACGTAGCGCTCCTCGAGCCCGCGCGGCCCCGCACGAACCTCTCGGCGGACACTGCGGCGCCAGGGCCGGGGCCGGCCCTCTCGTAATCGAATCGATCGGTACCGCCCGGACAGCAGAGCATGTCGCTAGCCATCGCAAACGACGCTACTCCCGTCGCGGCGTCAGGCGTGCCGTGCAGGCGCGCCGGACGTTAACCCTCCAGCAACTCAACCGTTCACAAGCGGACGCAGTTTCGGCTCATCGGCCAGACCCCACGCTGTGATCCGGTCGGAGACCACCTCGCGCAGCGCGGCGGTTGTCGAAGATGCCCGCGTCGGCGACGACCCGAATCTTGTCCCGGTAGGCGTCGATGTCCCCGCCGACCACACCGAGGTCGGCGGCGCGGCGCGCGATCGCCTCGATCGTCTCGTCGCGGCTGAACTCCAGGCAATGCGCGACCAGGTTGGCGAAGAACTCTTCGTGGCGCTCCTCGTCCTGGCGATCCGCTCCGATTAAGCCGCGCAGCGCCGGTTCCTTCGATCTTGGCGGCCAGATTGCGGGAGAAGACCGCGTGCGCGCGTTCGTAGAACGTCATGAAGGCCAGCGTCTCGATCTGGCTGAACTTGTCGGCCCGGTAACCCTTCATCACGTGCTCGACTCGGACGTCTTCGTTGGCGGTCGGGTCGATCTCGCGGAGTGACGACCAGGTACTCGCGCAGCGCGATGCGCATGCAGATGCTCTTCGGCGGTCCATCGCCCGAGCCAGCGGCCGAACTTCTCCTCGAGGATGAAGTGCTCGACCAGCTCGCGGTGGTAGCCGGCGAGGTTGTCCTTTGTGATGAGCAGGATCTCCAGCGCATCGGTGATGTGCTTGGGCAGGGTGACCTCCGACGGGTCCCAGTCCCGCCCGCCGAGAAACGCGAAGTTCTGGCCCTGGTCGAAGGGCACGTAGTCGTGCGCGAACCACAGTTCCTCGGTCTCCAGATGCCGGGCCATATTCTGCGCGACCACCGGCTCGAGCTCCTGGATCAGCGCATTAGGAACAGGTTTCTGTGCCATAAAAGTAACTGTAACCCACATTCACACCTTTCTCGAAATCGGATCGGCGTGAATCACGGCAAACCTTCGGCGTACCGCCCAGGAAATTGGGGCCTCCCCTTCTTGAGAAGGACAGCGTCCGCGAACTACAACGTCAGGCCCGGATACAGCGGATTGGCCGCCAGCAGTTCAGTGGCGGCCGAATGCACTCGACTGCGCGGTGCCGTCCGCCAGCGCGTACTTGGCCTTCGAAGGACCCGATGCGGCGGCCACAGGTTCCGTGTTGGTGAGCACGTCGACGACCAGCTCGGCCACCGGTCGAACTCGGCGGCGCCGAAGCCGCGGGTGGTCAGCGCCGGAGTGCCGAGCCGGATGCCGGCTGGTGTACCAGGCGCCGTTCGGGTCGGCGCGGGATCGAGTTGCGGTTGGTGACGACGCCGGCGTCGAGCAGCGCCGACTCGGCCTGGCGTCCGGTCAGCCCGAACGACGTGGACGTCGAGCAGCACGATGTGGTTGTCGGTGCCGCCGGTGACCAGCGTCGCGCCGCGGCTCAGGAAGCCCTCGGCCAGCGACTTGGCGTTGTCGGCGACGTCGCTGCGCGTAGGTCTGGAACGCGGGCTGGCGCGCCTCGGCGAGCGCGACCGCCTTGGCGGCCATCACGTGCGAAAGCGGACCGCCGAGCACCATCGGGCAGCCGCTGGTCGACGGCGTCGGCGTACTCCGCGGTGGCCAGCACCAGGCCGCCGCGCGGCCGCGCAGCGACTTGTGCGTGGTGGTCGTGGTGACGTGGGCGTGCGGCACCGGGTCCTCGTCGCCGGTGAATACCTTGCCTGCCACCAGGCCCGGCGAAGTGGGCCATGTCGACCATCAGCGTCGCGCCGACCTCGTCGGCGATCTCGCGCATCTTGGCGAAGTTCACCCGACGCGGGTAGGCGGAGTAGCCGGCCGACGAGCACCAGCGGCTTGAACTCGCGGGCGGCCTGCGCGCGACTGCGTCGTAGTCGAGCAGCCCGGTCACCGGGTCGGTGCCGTAGCTGCGCTGGTGGAACATCTTGCCGCTGATGTTCGGGCGGAAGCCGTGGGTGAGGTGGCCGCCCGCGTCCAGCGACATGCCCGAGCAGCCGCTGGTTGCCGAGCTTCGCGCGCAGCTGCTCCCAGTCGGCCTCGGTCAGGTCGTTGACGTGCTTGGCGCCGGCTTCGACCAGGCCAGGCGCCTCGACGCGGTGTGGCCAGGATCGGCCCAGTACGCGACGAGGTTGGCGTCGATGCCGGAGTGCGGCTGGACGTAGGCGTACGGCGCGCCGAACAGCTCGCGTCGGCGTGCTCGGCGGCTACCGCCTCGACGGTGTCGACGTTCTGGCAGCCGGCGTAGAAGCGGTGCCCGATGGTGCCCTCGGCGTACTTGTCGCGAGAACCAGGTGCCCATGGTGAGCAGCACCGCGGGCGAGGCGCAGTTCTCGCTGGCGATCAGCTTCAGCGAATCTCGTTGGTCGGCAAGCTCTTTGCGTGTCGCGGCGGCGATGCGTGGTTCGACCGATTCGATGATCTGCAGGATGTCTCGGTAGGCGGCGCTCGCGGTGTCCGGCGTACTCGGCGCCAGGAGCGGCGGTGGGGGCACCTCCCGCTCGCGGGGGAGTGCTTACGGTCGAGTCTGCAGTCATGCGTAGAGCGTAATCCGGTCGGCGAGTCGACCGTCCTCCGCGCCGCCTATGCGCGACTTTGTCGCTCAAAGCATCGAGTAGCTATGCGCTTGGACGACACTGGTCGCTGATGGGCGGGCACCGCGGGCACTGCCTCCGCCCGGGACTGATGATGACCGATGTGACGCCATGGGGCCGACGGGCTACGCGGCTCGCAGCGCGGAAGGGATCAGCGGCTCGTCCAGCAGCCTGCCGAACCGCTCGGTGAGGCTCGATCCCGGCGGGACGACCGTCCAGCCAGCCGCGCAGCAGCCGGTACCCCTCGACATACGTGCTGGTGTAGGCCCGCCACAGCGGCGAAGACAGAAACCGCAGCATCTGCCTGGCCCGTTCATCGTTGACCAGCAGCCAGCGCCGCAGGAAGGCCACCACGTCGTCGACGTCGCGGTGTTCGTCGTGCAGCATCAGCGCGGCGTCCCTGCCGGACGTCGGCCAGCGCCGCAACCGCCTCCGACACCGCCTCGGCACGTTCACCGTCGAAGCGCAGTCCCAGGTCGGCGTAGATCTCGCCGGCCCAGCCGCCCCACTTCGGGCCGATCGCGGCGTAGAGCGCGAGGTCGGCCAGGCCCTCGGCCATCAAGCACTGCGGGGTGTTGACCAGAAACAGCGTTTGCTCGGTGTGGCCGTGCTTGGCCAGCCAGTCCTGCCTCCTTGCGGCAGTGCTCGGTGTAGTGGCCGGATAGGACTCGTGCGCCACCAGTCGGGGCAGGTTCGACATCTGTTGGCGTAGGTCGGCGTTCACGGCGACGGTCGAGCGGTAGTCGCCGAGGTAGTAGTTGAACCCGGACCACGGCTTGTCGGTCACCACCTCGTAGCTGATGGTCTCGCTGTCGGGCAGCGGGAACTCGGCGCGCACCCGGTCGCGCAGCCCGCTGGAGAACGCGTGGATGCACACCTCGAGCCGTTCGGGCGGGATCTCCTCGGCGGTGCGGTAGGCCTGCATCCGCCCGGCCAGCAGGTCAGTCCGCCCAACGCTTCGTCGAGACGGGCGTGCGCCTCCCGGTACCGGTCTGGATCGCCCTTGCCGATCTGAACATCGAAATAGGCTTCGACCTCGTCGACGAAGCCGACGGACTGGCCCGGCGAACTTCCGTCCGGCACAAGCCAGCGCGCGCAGATGGGCGCCGATGTAGTCGGCGCGGACGTCGTCGAAGCCCGATGACCCGTTGGTGCGCGGCACATTGGGCAGCTCGGCGGACAGCCGGTCGGCCTGCCGGGCCAGAGTCGGCGGGGTCTGGTGCCGGTTCGGATGCGACGGCCTCTCGCAGGGCGGGATCGCCGGTGAAGGGAGTCGACGTAGCCTTCCTCGATCCGATCGAACCGCAGGCCGAGCAGCAGGTATTCGCGGATCAGGGTGCCGGGGTCCATGGCGACCACGCTAACTGCAAGACTGACCTCATGCCGCGGCTGAGCGAGCCGAGCCCTACGTGGAGTTCGACCGGAGTCAGTGGCGCGCGCTGCGCATGTCGACACCGTTGAAGCTGACCGAGGACGAGCTGGTCAAGCTGCGCGGTCTCGGTGAGAAGATCGACCTGCTCGAGGTCGAAGAGGTCTATCTGCCGCTTGCACGGTTGATCCACCTTCAGGTGGCGGCCCGGCAGCGGCTGTTCGCCGCCACCGCAGAGTTCCTCGGTGAGCCCCAACAGAACCCCGACCAGCCGGTGCCGTTCATCATCGGTGTCGCGGGCGGCGTGGCGGTGGGCAAGTCCACCACGGCTCGCGTGCTGCAGGCGCTGCTGGCCCGCTGGGAACACCATCCCCGGGTTGACCTGGTCACCACAGATGGGTTCCTTTACCCGAACGCCGAGCTGAATCGTCGAAACCTGATGCACCGTAAGGGGTTTCCCGAGAGCTACGACCGCAGGGCGCTGATGCGGTTCGTCACCGCGGTGAAGTCAGGCGCCGATCAGGCTTGTGCGCCGGTGTATTCGCATCTGCTGTACGACATCGTTCCCGGCGAGAAGCATGATCATCCGCCACCCGGACATCCTGATCCTCGAGGGACTCAATGTGCTGCAGACCGGTCCGGCGCTGATGGTCTCGGACCTGTTCGACTTCTCGGTCTACGTCGACGCCCGGATCGAGGACATCGAAGGGTGGTACGTCTCCCGGTTCCTGACCATGCGGTCGACGGCGTTCGCCAACCCGAGTCGCACTTCCACCACTACGCCACCCTGACCGACGATCAGGCGGTCTTCGCGGCCAGCGACATCATGGCAGTCCATCAACCGCCCCAGCCTGATCGACAACATCCTGCCCACACGGCCGCGGGCCACCCTCGTGCTGCGCAAGGACGCCGACCACTCCATCAACCGGCTGCGACTTCGCAAGTTGTAATCGCGAAATCAGACTTATGACTGGATTTCGCACGGGAAACCGTGCCGTAAGTGCATGAACTCGAACCGCTCACGCCTTCATCCGGCGCAGGCCCAGAGTACTGCAGTTCGGCGAACACCAGCGTGTAGACCCCGCTGGCGAGTGTCAAGGACGACACCGGTCGTGGTCAACGGCCATACGTCCGCCAGGACGACGGCCACGGCCCCAATCGTGTACAGCAGATTGGCGATGATCACGGCGATGCCGGGCTTGCGTACCGACTGCATCGCGGCCAGCCCGAACACGACGATGCCGTAGGCGATGAAGAACGCGCCCATCGCGTACTCGGTCGCCAGTGTCGTGCCCGAGATCTCCGCGACCCAGCCGGCGAGGCGAGACATTGACGATGCCGAGCACGCCGGTGATGAGGGCGTCGGCCCTCATCGCGAAGCGCAGCAACGAGTCCGTCGAGTCTTTCAGCCGGGGTGGTGATGGCGGTCATGGGTTTCCTCTCCTGTTGTTTCTCGTTCTTGATAAATCCGTGAGCCAGGTGCGGGGCCGCCGACCTAAACCTCGAAAACGCCTGCCGCCCCGCACCGGCGGGCAGGAGTCACGCCGAGACGGCGCACTCTCGAGGTACTGGGCGTAGAGCGAAGCCCAACGCGACGGCGGTAGAACGTGATCGTCGACGACGCCGGGCTGCGGTCAGCGGCAGCCACCCCGCGATGAGCACGGCGGCGACGAGGACAGCGAGCGCGACGTTCCCGGCAAGCACGCCGACGCCGACGCGCCGGACGTCCAGGTACGCTACCCGCAGCGGCGTACGAGCACCAGCGCCGTAGACGACGGAGCGCCGCACCCGGCGATCCATTCCGGACGTGCGGTGACAGGCCGGACAACCGCGAGAGCGGATCGGCGGCCATGGCGACAAGCGAGCTGAGCGCGCCGCACGAGGGTGGCGTCGGCGCGCAGCGCGAAGCGCAGCAGTGGATCGCCGGAGCCGCCCCGTCGGAGACCTGGCTGGCGGCAGCGGCGTTGCTGCCGGTCTCCCGGACTGGGCCGAGGTGGTGATTGCGGTCATGTCTGTAGATGCTGCGCAGATGTCACTGCCAGATCGACGCCAGACGCTGCCAGCTACTGCGCAAGCACCGGTCAGTGCGGTTTACCGGTCCCGCACCGTGACCGATTGCGCGCAGATCGCGCGGCGATCAGCCGGGCCGCGGCGTTCTGCCAGTTGTGCAGCGACCGCTGCGGCACCTCAGTGACGAACCACTGCCACGCCTGGCGGGCGACCGGATCGAGGCCGGCGGCGGTCGCGTTCTGCGCGTACGCCCGCACGCCGACCACGTAGGGAAGTACAGCGCGTTGTAGTGGCGCCACTGCTCGGTGGTGCCGAAGTCGCCTGCTGTCGCGTGGCTTGAGCCGCGGCGATGCGATCGGCCAGCAGGGCCTTGAGCTCGTTGGCCCGTTCCAGGGGTTGGTCGGGGGCGCCGCGCGGCAGCCAGCCGTTCGTCGATGATCGAGGCAAGCGCGGTCAGCGGGCTGCGCCACCAGCTTGGAGAGGTCGCCGTAGTGGCCGAGCGCGCGACAGGTCAGCCGCGCGAAGCGTGTCGTCGTCGACGGTGTCAGGCGAGGTTGGCCGACCGCAGCGGCAGCGCCGCCTCGGTGCGGCGCAGCGTCGGCGCGGTCGGCGCAGCCCGGGCGAGCCGGGAGAACGCGAGCCGGTCAAGCAAGCCCGGCAAGCGGGTCGGCCAGCACATGCTGATCCAGACCGCGATCGCCACGCTGGTGAACAGCAGCACCGTCAGCGCCGGTCCGCTCTCGTCAGTCCGCCATGCCGATCAGCGCCTGCCCGCCGAACAGCACTGCGCGACCACGCCCCTTGCGGCGAACGACCGCAGCATGTCGGCGCGCAGCGCCTGGCCTTCGTCGAACGCATCCCCACAGCGCGACCGCAACGCCCGAGCAGGGCGACGTCGAAACCGGTTGAGGCCAACGCCAGCCAGCTGCGGCACGAGCCCGAAGCGGGATGACCAGGATCGCGTTGCCCAGCGCGAAGAACAGCGTCGCGACCACGATGTAGCCCACCACCGGTCTCGGGCTGCCGCGGACCGGACACCGCGTCGGAGCCATCGCACCGAGCGACGACAGCGAGATCGCACCGAACATCACCCAGTGACCGAGCCGCAACGGGCCGTCGACGGTCGCCGGCCAGCACGGCGCCGAGCAGCGGCGACCGCGCGCCGACGACGGCGACGCAGCAGAATCTCACCGGCCCGGCTGCGCCAGGTGTCGCAGCGGCCGCGACAGTTCGAGCAGCACCGCGAACCACGCCACGCCCGGCACGGCAACCGAGATAGATCTCGATGCTGGCGAGCCCATCCGGCCCACGACGACCGCGGCACGAGGCGTCGAGCGCCACCACTGCCGCGAAACTCGTACTAGTCCGATCGCGGCCAGCGCCAGCACCGGCTTGCGCGGATCACGGGCCAGCAGGTAGAGGCCCGAGCCACCAGCTGAGCGACGAACACCACCGCTGACAGCGCAGCCATGGCTAACCAGTCTGGCATGCCGCTCAGCGGCCCATCGGCGTGAGCCGATCAGCGCCCGTAGCGGCGGTGCCGCGCGGTGTAATCCCGCAGCGCGCGCGGAAAGTCCACCCGCCGGAACGCCGGGCCAGTAGCGCCTCGGTGAACCACATCTCCGAATAGGCGCTCTGCCACAGCAGGAAGCCGGACAGGCCGCTGCTCTCCCGACGTACGGATGACCGAGATCGGGGTCGGGCCGGCCCGGAGGTGTACAGGTTCTCGAGATGCGCGTCGGCGGTGACGGCACTCGACCAGCTGCTCGCCCGGTCGCGCCGTTGGCGAGCTCCTGCCGAGCAGCGCGCACGCGTCGGCGATCTCCTGCCGTCCGCCGTAGCCGACAGCGACGTTGCACGTGGAAGCGACACCGTCGGCCGTTGGTCGAACTCCACGGCGTCGCGCAGCCGACGGGCCGGCTCCTCGCCGAGCAGTTCCAGGTCACCGACCGTGCGCGCGTCTCCACCGGTTCGCCGGCGCGCAGATCTCCTCGCACCACGTCGGTGATGATCTCGATCAGGAGGACAGCTCCTCGGTATCGCGCTGCAGGTTCTCCGGTCGAGAGCAGGTACACGGTGGCCATCTCGATGCCCGCGTCCTGGCACCAGCGCAGCATCTCTGCGATCTTGCTGCGCCTGACCCGGTAGCCGTAACTCACGTCATCGTGACCAGCGTCACGGGCCCACCGCCGGTTGCCGTCGCACAGCACCGCGATGTGGCGGGGCAGTTCGGATTTCGGGACCGCGCCGACCCTGCGCGCAGCCGCATCTCGTAAAGCCGGTAGCATCGGCTCCTTGAGACAGCGGCGGAATGATCTCCACGAAGATCCAGACTACTGTGGCGGTCGAGAATCACCGATGCCAGGCAGTGGGGGTGACGTTACGATCGCGTCCAATCGACACCGACGAACCCGGATCGCAGCACCGCCCCGCGACGGCAGCCGAAGGACTTGCCCGAGGCGGTCGTCGACCACGGTCGCCGCATGCCATCAGGCAGGCCGCGTGCGCGCGGTTGGATCCACGTCTACTCGGCCGTCGTCGCCTTCATCGCCGGAGCCACGCTGGTGTCGGTGTCCTGGGCGATGGTCGGGACACCAGGCAGGGATCGCGACACTCACTCTACACGCTGACGATCGTGGCCATGTTCGCGGTCAGTGGCGCCTACCACCGGGTGAACGTGGAGACTCGAAGACGCTTCGCAAATGGATGAAGCGCGCCTGACCACTCGATGATCTTCGTCGTTCATCGCGGGCAGCTACACGCCTTTCGCTCTGCTGGCGCTGCCGCAGGAGACGGGCATGGTGCTGTTCTGATCGTCTGGGCGGGCGCCATCGCGGGCGTGCTGCTTGAAGATGTTCTGGCCGTCCGCGCCGCGGTGGGTCGGCGTGCCGCTCGTACCTAGCTGCTGGGCTGGGTCGCGGCGTGGTTCGTCGGGCCGATCCTGGACGGGCGCCGGCGTTGCCGCCCTGGTGCTGCTGATCGTCGGCGGCGCGCTCTACAGCATCGGCGGCGTGCTCGCTACGGGCTCGAAGTGGCCCGAACCCGTGGCCGACCACGTTCGGACACCACGAGTTCTTCCACGCCTGCACGGCGGTGCGCCGCGATCTGCCACTACATCGCGATGTGGTTCGCGGTGTTCAGCGGCTAGAGGCGGCGTGGATGTTGTCGGGTCCAGTAGGCCTTCATCGACGCGATCTTGCCTTCGTCGTTGAACGTCACGACGCTGATGATCTCGATGCGCATCGGTTCCCGCCGACATCGACCTTGAGCGCCCAGAAAACGCCACCTCGTTGCCGAGGGCGCGCAGCGTGAATACTTCGGGTTCGGCGTTTCACATTCGCGAGGCTGCCGTAGAAGCCGCGGATCGCCCGGCGGCCGATGTGCACTCGCCGCCGACGGGTCCTCGACGGTTGCGTCGTCGGCGTAGAGCTCGGCGATGTCGTCGGCCCGACCCTGCGCGCGGCCAGCTCGAGGTAATGGTTGACCGGTCTTGGCGTTGTCTTCGGCGGTCGACATGCGCCGAAGGCTACACGGCTGCGCTCAGCGCGGAAGCGAGTTCCCGACGGTGGTGACGGGCAGGTCGCACACCCGTCCGCAGCACGTAGGCGGCGTCAGGCGCCACCGACCCGATCGCGGTCGATCAGCAGCTCCGAGGAGTTCACCGCGCCGCCGACCACGACGGCGCCTCCGGGCGCCAGCTCGCGGGCGGCGCCGAGCAACGCGCGCGAGTCGGAAACGTCGGTGGCCACAGCGATCTGGATGGGGCGCGCACGGCGGCCTCGGCAACAGCCAGCCAGTGCCCGCCCGAGCGCGGGAGCCTGGCCCAGCACCGGTGCCGCCGAGGACAGCCGATTCAGGCGGCCGCCGAGGCGTACCGGTCGGACCGCAGCGCCGGCACCAGGTGCGCCGCGGTGAGGCAGGGCCTCGGTGATCGACGACGCCCCCGACGGCGTAGCGCCGTCCAGCGGTCGGCGGGGCGCACCAGCAGCTGCTCGGCGTCGTCGGCGGTGTCGAACCACCGACCGGGCCGCTCGGCGTCGGCGAAGTGTTCCGAGCGCGGTGTCGAGCAGCGCGGTGGCGGCGTCCAGCCACTGCGCGCTTGCCGGAGATCTGGTGCAGCGTGAGCAGCGCCGGTCGGCCAGCGTGGCGTAGTCCTCGAGAATCGCCGCGCTGTCGCCGACCTGCCCGCCCGAGACTGGCGCGGCGCAGCCGGCCGTCAACGACGTGCAGGTCGAGCAGACGCCTGCGCGCATCGGCATGCGGCGTCGAGCAATTCGGGACGGTCGACCGCCGCACTCGCCTCGGCCAGCGCGGTGATCGCCCATCCGTTCCAGGCGGTGACGACCTTGTCGTCTGCGACCCGGCTGCGGCCGGACGCACCGGGCGGCCAGCAGCGCGGTCCGGATCCGGTCGAACCGTTCCGGGTCGTCGGGGTCGGCGGGAAGCTGAAGCGACCGAGCTGCCGCGCTCGAAGGTGCCTGCCTCGGTCACGCCGAGAACCTGGCGGCCCAGCGGCCCGTCGTCCTCGCCGAGGACTTCGCTCAGCTGGAGGGCGTCCAGACATACGTCGAGCCTTCCTCTCCGTCGGCGTCGGCGTCGAGCGAGGCAGATGAACATGCTCGTCGACGCGCTCAGCTCGTCGATCAGGAATATGCGCGGTCTCTTCGGTGACTTGCGCGCCAACGGGTTTCCGGTACGCCGTGCCCAGTGCGCGTAGGCCCGCAACAGCAGCGCGTTGTCGTAGAGCATCTTCTCGAAGTGCGGCACCACCCAGGAAGCGTCGACGCTGTACCGGGCGAACCCGCCGGCAAGCTGGTCGTAGATGCCGCCTCGCGCCATCGCCGGTGCCGGTGCGTTCGACCAGCGGCCAGCGGCGCCGGCGTCGCCAGTGCGCTCGTGGCTGCGCAGCAGCGCCTCCAGCAGCGCCGACGGCGGAAACTTCGGCGCGCCAGACTGATTGGTTGAGAAACCGCCTCTGGCGGTGTCCTCGTCGCGCAGAACGCCCGCGACCGCGTGGTCGCACAACGCGGGCTGCACCTCGGGTCCGCCGCCGGGCAGTCCCGGAGGCCATCGACCGCAGCTCGCCGATGATCTGGTCGGAGGCCTGTTCGCACCTCGTCGCGCCGACTGCGCCAGGTGTCGGTGACGGCGGCGAGCAGCTGCAGGAAGTTGGGCTTCGGGTAGTAGGTGCCGCAGAAGAACGGTCGGCCGTCGGGAGTGAGGAAACAGGTCATCGGCCAGCCGCCCTGCCCGGTCATGCGCGACGCGTGGCGTTCATGTACACCGCGTCGAGGTCCGGCCGCTCCTCGCGGTCCACCTTGACTGCACACGAAGCTCGGCGTTCATCGGCGCGCCACGTCGTCGTCCTCGAACGACTCGTGGGCCATCACGTGGCACCAGTGGCAGGCCGGCGTACCGATCGACAGCAGGATCGGCACGTCCCGCGCCGCCGCCCTCGGCCAGCACCTCCGGCGTCCACTGCCGCCAGTGCGCTGGGTTCTCTGGCGTGCTGGCGCAGATGCGGGCTGGTGGCCTCGACTGGGGTGTTGCGCTGGGTATTCATTCTCGCGACTCACGCTCGCTGCGATCCTCACTCGCGCTCGTCTTCGGGCGAGCCTCAGCCTTCGGCGCTGCCTCGACGATCCCAGGTGTCCGGTTCCGGCGCCGTCGTCGGCCCCTGATCCGGCTGGGGCTTGGCCCGGTCCGAACGATTCCGGCAGCCGCTTCAGACGCCGGTTCATCGACCGCACCAACAGGAAGGTGCCGATCAGCAGCAGCACGACGATCAGCAGTCCGAACGGGCTCGCCTTGCCCGCAAATCCGGTCCGGTATTGCCGGGCGCCTCGTCGGCCAGCAGGCCGACGATCATCATCAGAGTGTCAGTCATCGTCGGACTCGATACCGGCGAACAGATCCGGTCTCCGGCAGGCGGATCGGCACCCGCGAGCGAGGCGAGCTCGAATTCCTCTGTCGACCAAAGCCGTTTACTGCCATTCGATGGGCGCGTGGAAAAGTCGCCCGTCGGGTCGATCTGGGTAGCGTGGGCGCGCAGCGCGTCGTCGCGTTGCGAGAAGTACGCCGAGCACTCGACACGGGTGGTCCGCGGTCGGCGAACACGTCGTGCTCCGGATCCCAGTGCTTGAGCCATTTCTCGAACGGCCCCTGCTGGCCGTGCTTGGCGAACTCCTCCTGCAGCAGCTGCATGCGCTGCCGCACGAAGCCGTGGTTGTAGTACAGCTTGCTGATCCTCCACGGTTCCCCGGCGTCGCCGTGGGGAGCCGGTAGTCGGCGGCGGCACTCGGCGTAAGCGGCGACCGACACCTGGCGGCAGCGGATGCGGTCGGGGTGGGGTAGCTGCCGTTCGTCGTAGGTGGTCGTCAGTGCGGCTGGAACTCGCGGGATCACCCTGCACCAGTGCCTCGGTCGGCTCCTCCAGCGGTTCCAGCCCAGCGCAGCAGCCCTCGGGCAGCGGCGGCGTGGGATCACCTTCGGGTAGCCCGGAATCGACGAAGCTCAGCCGCTGGTGCTCGACGCCAAGAATCTCGGCGGCCTTGCGCATCTCGTCGCGACGCCGGATTCGGCTATCCGCCCGTGCACGTCGGGCAGATCCATCGCCGGGTTGAGGATGCGTCGCCGCGCTCGCCACCGGTCAGGGTCACCACCAGCACCTGCGCGCCCTCGGCGGCGTAATTTGGCCGTGGTGGTGGCACCTGCTGGACCGGCCCGTCCAGTGGGCGTGCATCCGCCATCAACCGCAGCTGCTTCAACTGGTCCCTCGTTACCTGGTCTTCAACCGTCGTCGTAGTCCTATAGTTCCAGTCCTAGTAGATGTAACCGACCGATGGGGCACCCAAAACTTGATGATCGAGCGTCCCGCCGCCTGTTATGGGCTAGCGCCTGTCGCGCCGGTCGCGTCGCTGGTTGGCGATCGGTCTGACGGTGCTGGTCCTGCTGGCCGGGGTGGTGGTCGCGATCGTCGCGAGCGCGTACAGGCGCGCGGCGGTGAAATTGAGATCGTTGCGGGCGAGCGACTGCGACAGGTCGTTTGACAGCCCGAGCCGGGCGAGTTCTTTCCATCGCGGCCTGCAGTGGCGAGCGGCGCGACATGTCGTTCCAGGTGAGTGGCAGCTGCGCCGAGCATGCGGCGGCTGCCCACTTCTTCCGCGAGCGTCGCTTGGCGACCGGCGCCTGGCGCTTCGGCGGCGCGTCGTCCTCGTGTGATCCGAACTGCGCGGCCTCGGGCGACAGTTGCGACGAGGCACGTTTGATCTCGCGAAATCGACGCTGCGCACGGTGTTCGACGGTAGTGCGGCGCGGTGGCGCGATCGGTTTCACGCTGGCGCGCTGCGAATCGAAATCGATCGCGGCGACCACTTTCGACTTCGCGCCCCGACGCTTGACCCGACGACAGGATCACCGCGTCGGGGCCCGAGCGCCCCGCGCACTTGGGCGAGCGCGGTGCGCATGTCACGCGCCAGGTATCTCTGAATTCTCATTGTCTCAACTGTCGTCCGGATCGTCTCTGGCCGACATCGGCCCTGTCTAATACCCACCAGCGGTCACCATCCGCACCTCGCGGTTTGTCCGGCACTTCGTTTCCAGGCCAGCACGTGCAGGCCCGGTACGCTCACCCGGAAGAACCGCGCCAGCGCCGCGCGCAGACGCGGGCGGCGTCAACAACACCGCCGGTTCGCCGCCACGTTCTTGACGCCGCGCCGCCTCCTGCCAGACCTCGTTGCAAGCGCGCTCTGCCAGCCTCAGGCTCCAATCCCGGGCGTTGCCGCCGTTGTTTGCGAGTCCGTTTGACAGAAGTCGCTCGAGATCGGGCTCAGGCTGTGATGACGGGCAACTCCTCCGGCGAGTCCGACGATGTCCTGACGATCTTGCCGACCCCAACCCTTACCTGGGCGATCAGAATCTGCGGATCCGTCGACCGCGGACCGGCTTCCGCCAGCGCTTCGACGATGGCGCGGACGTTGCGGGATGGGCACCCGCTCAGCCAGCAGGCTCGCATGACGCGCACTAACGACCACGGCCAGCGGCAGGACTCGGCACCAGTTCCTCGACCAGCTTCGGTGCGGTCTTGGCCAATGTCTTTCAGCAACTGCTCGGCCTCTTCGTGGCCGAACAATTCATGTGCGTGAGCAATACGTAACTGAACGAAGTACACC
>ERZ1370068.2656-contig-1794_pt1 | contig 52808 bp, 93 predicted proteins | sample MGYA00561227_ERZ1370068 | MGnify/ENA primary metagenome ERZ1370068 (study PRJEB38410, sample SAMEA6850437) | metagenome | study: Metagenomic assessment of the ecological functions of the soil: analysis of the soil microbiota associated with the... | reverse complement strand
GGTTACGTATTGCTCGGGGCTTGTTTGCGAGGATGGTGTCGCAGATGTCCTGCACTTCCGTCAGCTTGTCGGCACGGATTTCGCAGGTCTGAAGGAGGCTGTTGTATTCGCTGCGGAGTTCTTCGAGTGTGTGTTTAGCCATAGTGTTTTAGCAATAGTGTATGCGTGACGTTAGTGCTGCGAGCTAAGAAATGGACGTGGTTCGCGCTGCTGCCTGGCGACGGCCAGGCCGCAGAGCAACGCGTTGGAAAGTTTTTTCAGCATGAAAAACCCCCAACAACGAAAATTAAACAAGTCCGATGTTTTCATAGGGTTTGAGTTTTAGCAAAATTGCATCTTTCACAGAGATACTGCAGGAAATCCCCCACTGGTGTTACGCGGAAAGTTTGGATTTGTTTGAAGAAACTCGGCAAGCCCGGCTTCCCGGCCGGCACCACTGTCGCCGCCTCGCACCGCAACGGCAGCAAAGGCAGCGCGAGGAAGCCCGCAAGGGCAAGCTCTGGGAGGTTTACCCGAAGGCGCAGCTTCAGGCCGTCTTCGACATGGTCTTCTTCCTCATTGCCAAATACGACCTGCCTGGATATCACCGGCCAACGACTGCGATCTCTTCCTGGCGCAAAGCCGACCCCGGCCCCGCCTTCCCCATGCTCGAGCTGCGCAAAGCGTAATGGCCTCAGCGGCGCTGCCTGCTCGTCTTCGACCAAAAAAGGCAACCTCGCTTCCCGTTTAGTCGAGCGCTGACCGAATTGGATTAGATGGAGCAGCCGCCGGAAACCGCGGACTTAGGTGTTGTTCGCGTAACCTGACTAGGCTGGCCATGGAAAGCTGCTCGTGGTGTGAGTTTCTCCGCAAGGCACCGTTCCGTTGACGCGGTCGTCATATGGCGGCGGAATTGCAATTATTTCTTTGCAGGTGTCGAATAGTGCGCAACGAGATCTCGTCCGGAAAGCGCTGCCGTATTAAAGGACGCTAAACAGCGTCCCGGCTAGAGCGGCTTCGAGATGTTTGAGCAAACGTGTTCTTTGAACCATTCGATGGCTTCTTTGGTCTTCATAATTTTGATGGACTATCGCGCTGTAACTTTAACTGGAAGAAGGTGGCGTGGCCGGGGTGGCCGGCAAGGCAGGCGCACTGGTCGGGCGCTTCTCGATCAGGTTCTGCAACCGCCGGTCTCAGACTCATCAGGTTCTTTAGCAGGTTGAACCAGAATGGAGCGCCGAGAGTGAGCAGACCGGCGGTAGCAAGAACACCGAACAAATGCGTGCCAGAATTGCCGAAGTCGGGAACAAAATCCGCTCGACCGCTGCGGATCGTCCCAGCGCGCTAAGAACCCCGCTGGCACCAACGTAAAACCAGTTTTTTCAATGTCATCCTTTAAGGTGTTGACAGTTTTCTGTCGCGACTGCAGGAATGCCTCTGCGCCTTTGGTTTGAAGTTCGTCATACTCGGTCAGCCAGGCCGCGGTGTCCTCAGGTTTAACGGACTTTTCTTTGAGCAGCGCCTCGGAGAGCGTCATGATACGCTTTGCCGTTCCGCTCGCCGGAAGCGGCTTCAACTCGAAAGACGGATGCTTTTCAACCAGAAGAGATAAGCGTGATAGGCAGAGGTATCGGTCGAATCGAGTATTTTTCCGCCTTGTCTCACAAGGCCGGGCGCTGATTTGACCAGCGCGTCGACCAGTTTCGGTTGATCGTGCAACTGGCGATAAATGTCGCCGGTATCCAGCTGCAGCAGAAATGCCGTTAAGATTGCAAAGACAATCGTCACGATGCGCACGTGCATCTGGAACCATTGTTCGGCACGGTCCTGAGCGCTGCCAAACCAGCGCTGAAATCGATCATACGCTTGAGTGGTGGCGCGCTCCACGGTCGCGCCAAAGTTCGCCAGCGAATTCACCACCGCCTGCTGTTGCGTCTCGGATTTGAACAACCTGCGAAACTTTGGAGATCACCCGAAGCTTAGCTTGCGATTCTATCGCGGGATGATCCCAGTCTTGCAACGCTGCGATCAGATCCGCAGCTTTCTCTGACCAGTTCCGGGGAATGTTGCGAAAAGCGGCTTCCGTCTCGCTCATATCGTCGAGCTCATACAGGACACGGTAAACTTCGCCTGGGCGGATAGCGGTTCCGAGCTGCGTTCCTCCACCCCACGGCCATGTCCAAAACCTCCACTGCTTCATTCGGTTCGGCTTAACGGCGGGGATTTCTACACCGAGCCTTGCCTTCTGGACCTCAGCTCGTGCTTCGGTCGCGGCTCGGTCCCTGGCGACGTCGCCCGGATTTTCCGTCCAACTCCGCTGCGCTTGCTTCAGTTTTCGCTCAGCGGCAATGAGAGCTTGCGCTTTCGGGTCAAGAGCGGGTCGGTTTTTTTGCACCAAACAGAGTCACTGAAAATCGGGTCGCGCAAAATCTGCGCGGCCAGCGAATGGGCGTGCTCTCCGATGTTCGGATCGATCGTTTGAAACGTGAGAGCCAGGCGTTGGCTAAATTTTTGCCACGAAGCGAAAACGCGGCCGAGACCATCTGGACGATAATCGTGATCAACAGACTGAGAACAGTCATGATCACCGCGAAAGCAATGACTGTATCAAGAGTGCTTAGCATATGCGACGATGACTCGCCTCCAGTTGGCTGTAACGAGTAACTAGATTTCGGAGTATCTGAATTTCTTCGTCGTTTTTGTCTTGTTGTTCGGAGCGTAGCAGCATCGCCGCAGCGGCGCCTCGCGCTTCGTTGTAAAAGGTGGTCGCTTCGGCATCATAAGGTTTTCCGTGCCTTACAGTGTGTCCCGTCTCGTTGGTTGTCGCGGCATAACCGACAATAAATATCTCCGTCTTTGTTACCAAGTCAGTGGCCGCGCGATCGGTCACTTCGTCGTAGGGTGATACGAAGAGCACCGAGCAACTCGCGAAAAGCAATGGCAGCAATGCCAACAAAGAAAATGCCCGCCGGGCGATCCAGACTGAATTACGTGTTCGCATTGGGGGCGAGCTGATGGTCAATCCTATCGAAATCGCGAAACCTCTGACAAGGCCAAAATCAATTCGGTAAAGCCAGCCCAGTGGCAGCCCTGGTCCTTGAAGAGGTTTTCGAAGAAGGAATAGCTCAGGCACTGCCAAACAAAAATCTGCGATGTTAGGCGAGCTTCGCGGCGTGCCGCTTAACGGTTGGGAAGGGCCTCATGCAGTCTTCTCCCGAACACATCCTCGTTGAAAGAGGGGATCAAGAACGAGGACTCTAGCCGCGGGGCGCCCAAGAGTCTCCCATCTTGGAGACTTAGTCGGAACTTCGCGACAACTCGACGCATAAGGTCTGTCTCTTTGCCTGCCACTCGTCCCAACTCGCATCGCCGGGGCCCGCCATACCTGGGGGTTCCGGGAACCGGGACACGGGGTATGCATCTTGGATGGTGAGGCCGCTGGCATCCGGTGGACAGACTGCTTCTAGACGCGACAGGGTAAGATGCTCGTCGATGTCTGAGGTGATCGAGCCTGGAGGTCGGGCATGGCGAAGACATAAATCATCATGGAAGAGCTATTAGGGAAAGGCACCTGCACCTGAGTTCTCACGGCGATTCTGTGCGAGAGCGGCATGCTACACTCCAAATTTTACAACCTGTTAGTAACCTTCATTTGTCCGCAATAGGCTTGTTAAGCTGCTTGTTAGAGGGGAGTTCAAATGGCTGGCACCGCCGTGGTCTGCGAAATATCAAAATCGATCAGCAACTGAGGCTAGAGGTCCAATCTTTGACTGGCCCCAAGCTTCCCGCAATGGGAGTCCAGTATCATCTCGGTTGCTCAGCCCGCGGCGACGAAACAGGGCATCGCTGCTGATGGCTTAACCCAAAGAATGCTTGACTGGGTTACCCGCAGGCAAGTTCGCAATCAACTCGCCCGATTAGGCAAATCGTTCAGCGATGCCACCGCCCGCGAAACGGCGGAGCTCATGAACCAAGAAATTCTCACAGACGAAGATTTTAAGCTTAAGCAAACCAGCCGACGTGAAGAAGCGGCTAAAAGGAAATAACGAAGAGACAGCAGACCGGCTGGAAACTCAAGGAGCTGAAAGCGTCACAGCGTGGAGGGATCGACCACCTAAACACCTTCATCAAGCCCTTCTTTTAGAATCCCGCAGATGCTAGATTGCCCATGTTCGCTCTCGACTTAAACGTGGTGGCATCGCTTTGACTAAGCGACCTATGTTTGCAATCGATTACGTGGCCGGGCCGGCAGATTCTCTGAAGTAAAGAGCGGAAAGCCGCGAGCTGTCTTTCGTCCGTCACCTCGATCAACCCAGAGCTGACAATAAAATCGGCCATTACGAACGAGCCCCGGGATGCGACGATTGGGTGGTGAGCCACGCTGGCGTAAAACTGCGGCGCATGACTGCCTGCGCTTTCGCTTCTTCTAAGAGCTTTGGATGCGGCGGCGTTCTGTCATCCGGTGTTCTTTGCATTGTTTCGCCGCTTGTACAGCGTGGCTCTAGAACACGCTCTAGCACACGCAAGAAATCATCGCGATGCGTAATTATTCATAAGTAGCTGTAAATCAACGACGCCAGGGTGGCGAAATTGGCAGACGCGCCAGACTTAGGATCTGGTGGAGAAATCCTTAGGGTTCGGAGTCCCCTCCCTGGCATTTCAACGGCGATCATGCGCGTGGCTCGGATCCTGTCACGCGCCATTTTAGTTCGCGCGAATGTCTTCTTGGTTTCCCACAAACGGATACCGCCGAGGAATGCATTCTCGTTTTGCCCGCGTTCAGTTCCTTCCGGCAAGTCGACCGAAACGGTGCACGAGACCGCCGCCAAGAACGACATAATCGGCAACGAAGGATTTTCTTAACTGCGTGACCGCGTAAGCCACTTCTCGCTTCCATTTTTTTCGCCCAACAGCGCCAGGCCTGGAATGCCGAGGTAATTTTCGATGATGTGTCCGTGTGCGATATGGCAGATCGCCCAGTTCGAGCGGCATCAAAGTCTTGTCCCACACCAATGCGGATCCCAGTCCAGTGCCGAGCCCCAGAAAGAGCATCCGCCCGCCGCGGTAACTTCCGAGCGCCTGCAGGGCAGCATCGTTGATCAACACGCACCGGAATGCCCAGCGCTCTCGCAAAATTGAAACCAATCCATCCTTTGCCCAAGTGCTTGGGGTCTTTTGCGATTCGTCCCTTGCGCACCGGCGCGGGGAAACCGATGGCAGCCACGGTCGAATTTCCATCCGCGCGCGGTTTCCTTGAGTTTTGCGATCAGTTGTTGCGGTTTGAGTCGCGGGCCGGAAGGAAATTCACGCTCATCGCGAGACGACCTCAGCAGTTTCACGTATGTGCCGCCGACGTCGACGACCAGAACTTTTCTCTTCATGAGCGACGGCCCCGACGCGTTCGGGGCATGTCTAGCGGTCGCGTCGCGCCTTTCGCCCAAAACGCTGGAAGATGCCCTGTTGTTCTGGTTTTGCCGCCGTGCTGGCTGGCCAGCATTCCACTATTTCAAGGGCGACAAACCGGAAGAGCATCTGCCGCGCAGATTTCAAATCGAGTCGCAGGTTCTTCGCAATTTGCTGTACCGAGCGGCTGCCATTGAATTGCGACGCGAACTGCGCCTCATCTGGAGTCAGCTTCAGTTTTTGGACACGCTCGAAGCCGTCTTTTGTATAAGCTGGAATCGACGCCGGTTCGAAGTGGGCGGTCTCATCGATATTCTCAACAAGGCGCAAGGTTTCCAACGCCCAGTCGCGGACATTCGGCTCCCCAGGCACATCGGCAGCATTCGCCAAAGTTCGGCATTCTTTTCAAACATGATCCACACCCGCGGCGCCGCCCAAAGTTGCGAGAAAAGCTTTTGCCCATATTGCTGCATCAGTTCCAACGCTAACTCACGGCCTATCGATTCCTCGCGGGCAAGAGTGAGAACGAATGGGGTTCCAGTTTCTCTCTGTTGATCGCGCGCCCTCGCAACACCTCACCACATCGAGGTCGGCAAGAGGCGCTGGCGTCTCCGGGCAATAAAGCTCCGGATCCCGGGTAGAGACGAAAGATGATCTCGCCATCGCGCGCCAAAAGGTCGATTGGCTCTTGCTCCCAAAATGATCGCAGCAAGCCGGTTAGCTTCTCCTTTGAGATCGCTTGCAGGGCGCGGTTTAATGGAAAGAAGGTCGTGTGACCGCAGAAATAGACGTCGGCCGTGCGCGGCTCCTTTGAAGGAGTGACGTCGTCAGCCGGATCGCTGCTGGCAGGGTCGGCCCAATCGCCAGCCTGTTCGCGAAGCGCTCCACCAATCGTCGGACTGGGCAGCTTCCGCATTCGCAGCGGCGTCCTTGGAGCGGTTCGTCCGCCTGCGGAACGTCTGAACCTTCCGTTTGTTCCTGTTCCTGCGTCTGCTCTTGCTCTTCGCTATTCGAAGATTCGATTTCAGCTTCTATTGACTTGGGTTCACCGGATGATTTCCGCATAATTCCTCCGTAAGCAAATCCCATATAACGGCTTTATCAAGAGCCCAATCATGGCAATGAGGACCTCCGGCGGTCTGTTGAGAACCGTCGCGAGAGCTCGCGCCGGCTGATTTTTCCGCGCTCGTTCGCCGGGATTGCGTCCACGATGAAAATCTGCTTCGGCACCTGCCAAGCGCTCAAGCCGCCACGGCAAAACTGCAGGAGGTCAGTTTCGCTTACATTGGGCGCTGCCACCACGCAGGCCGACCACTTCTTCATTGCGCAATGCTCCCGCGCCTGCGGGACGACCAAACACGACTGCTTGCCGCACGCCGCTGAAGCGCAGCAAATGCGCTTCCACTTCTGCGGGGTTCACCTTCTTACCCGCGACGTTGATTACGTCCGAAATCCTACCGACGATTTTGAACCCGGAACCGTTCTCGCGCCAGTAGATCGTCGGGGACAAAAATTCCATCGCTTAACTTTTCGTTGTCCGGTTCCGGGAAATAGCCATCGCCCACAGCGGCGCTGCGCACGCGAACCTGGGTCGCTGACCCGTTTGGATCGATCATCTCAAGATTTACACCTTTCATTAACTCGCCAACGAACCCTTCGCTCGGATTAGTTGCTTCGCGATCGTAGCAAATCCCGCCACATTCCGACGCACCGTAAAACGAGTGGATTGCCAGATTAAACTTTTCTTGGAACTTCTTCGCGATTGCGATCGGGAGAGGCGCTCCGGCAGAAATGCAGAGCCGGAGCTTTGACAACGCGGGAACGTGTTCCATTTCACAAAATGCCTGATAGAAGACAGGCATTCCTGGGAAAACGGTTGCGTTGCTGCGGACAAGATCGGCGAGAATGGCGCGTGGTGTTCTGTCACGACTCGATGACCATCGGCACACCGCGGCGCGATCAGCGGCGTGAGGAGGTTACTAAAACCGTAAGAGTGCGAGATCGGGATAACTCCGAAATTCAGATCGTCGTCGGCGATTCCCATGGTGTCGCAAATCTGATTGCAATCGGCCAGAAGTTGCTCGCTGCGAAAGCGGATCGCCCGTGGTGTGGCTGTTGTGCCGGAGGTTAATTTCAACAGGGCCGGACGTCGTTCGCCCCAATCCGGTGTAGTGCCGGTTGTCCTCAGCCGAATGATTTCCGGTGAGCCTCCGCCGGGGACAGCGGACACTACAACGTTCGCGCGGCAAATCTTCAAGCGCCTCGTGCGCGTTGTTGTTCGCTGATTGATTGTTCGAGTGGAAGAACAACCAGATGTTTGCGCAGAGCAACCAATCAAAATCGACGGCCAATCTTCATGGTTGCCGACTTGGACCGCGAGAACGTTGCCTTCGGCAAAGACGTCGATGTTTTGCAACAAATCACGCGTGCGCTGCTTCGATCTCGCCGAATGTCCGGAGGACTTCGCCGCTCGGTGCAAAGATAGCTGGCGCATCGCGTTTCGCGCGCGAGCGTTTTCTCCCACGCTTCTAAGCAATGGATCTGAGGATTTCATCGCTTGCGCGAGACAGCTTCGCGCGAGTAGATTTCGCGCTCCTTTCCAAAGATGAAAGCCGGTATTCATCCAGAGTATTACGAGACCGATATCGTGTGCGCATGCGGTGCGGTGTATCATACCCGCTCCACGCGCCGCGATATTAAGATCGGTATTTGCGCCGCTTGTCATCCCTTTTCACCGGCGAACAGAAGTTCGTGGATACGGCCGGGCGCGTCGAGAAATTTGCCCGCCGCTACGGCAGCACCAAAGCCGCGCGGGCTGAAAAGAAAGCTTAGCTGATTTCTGTAGCTGGGGTCGTTGACCGCCGGCTCGTCCGCGGTCAGCGACCGCGGCTACAACGCAATGGATTTTAACTCTCTAATTCAACTCAAACGCGAACGCTTCGATCAACTCGAGCGCGACATCGCCGACCCGCGTCTTTTTGCCAATCGCCAGCGAGCCAAGGCGAAATCATGCGCGAGCACGCGAGCATCAAACAACTGCTGGCGAAATGGGACGAGCTCGAAGCTGCGCGGAAGCAATTGGACGACAATCGCGAGCTGGCGATGTCAGCGCGATGTTGAGATCGCGGCGATCGCCGACGACGAGATTCCGGACCTCGAAAAGCGGGTGGCCGATCTCGAACGCGAAGTTCAAATCGCGTTGCTGCCGCCAGACGAAAATGAAGACCGCGATGCGATCGTGGAAATCCGAGCCGGAACGGGCGGAAGCGAAGCGGCCATTTTCGCCGCCGACCTTTACCGGATGTATCATCGCTATGCAGAATCTGCCGGGTTAAAACCGAGGACCTCGAATCGAGTCCGTCGGAGCTTGGTGGATTTAAGGAAGCGATCTTCCGCGTTTCCGGCGAATCTGTTTTCCGCAAAGCTCGCGTTACGAAAGCGGCGTTCATCGTGTGCAGCGCGTGCCTGCGACTGAGGCGCAAGGTCGCATTCATACATCGACCGCGACAGTCGCGGTCTTGCCCGAAGCGGAAGACGTCGATCTCGAATTGAAGCCTGAAGATTTGCGAATTGAAGTCTCGCGCTCTGGCGGCCCGGGTGGGCAAGGCGTGAACACGACCGATTCGGCCGTGCAGGTGTTGCACATTCCGACAGGCACAATCGTGCGTTGTCAGGATGGTCGCAGTCAGATCAAAAACAAGGAACGAGCGCTGTCGATCTTGCGCGCGCGCGCTTGCTGGAGCGAAAGCAGCGCGAGGAAGCGGAAAATACAGTGCACAGCGCCGCGGCCAGATCGGCACCGGCGGGCGTGAAGAAAAATTCGGACCTACAATTTCCCGCAGAACCGTGTGACCGATCATCGCATCAGCCTGACGCTCCATAATCTTGATCGCGTGATCGACGGCGATCTCGACGAGCTGATTGGCGCGTTGCAAGCCGCCGATGTCGCGGAGCGTCTGAAAGACTCAGCGGTGGCGGCTGACGCGTGATCGTACCAGTGACTTGAAGATCAGCATTGCCTTCCGGGGCGTGATTTGTTAGAAACGATTCCGTGGACCGCCAGTCGATGGTCATCGTCTTTCGGATGGTCGAGCGGATTCTCGGCGTCTGGCGGGAGGGTGGTCTCAATGGTCGCGGCGTCGCGGAAAGCCAGGGCGACACGCTTCGCGGCACGTTGGGAACTGGCGGCGCGAAGCAAGGCGCAGGCGAGTTTATTGGCGTGCGGCAAAACGAGACAAGAGCCCGCCGTAAACGGACTCCAAAAGACTTCGCATTCTGCCGCTTCGACTGAAAAGGAGCAATCGTTGACGTTTTCGCTTAATTACGACGCAGCTGACCGTTCTCGAAGTGCTGCAAGCGACAACTGCGTATTTGAAGAAGCACAACGTCGAGAACTCGCGTCTCAACGCCGAGCACCTAATGGCGCATGCGCTGGGTCGGAAACGGATCGAGCTTTATCTGGATTTCGAGCGGGAGTTGACTGAAACGGAACTGGGGCCATTGCGCGAATTGGTGAAGCGTCGCAGCGAAGGCGAGCCTCTCCAGCACTTGTTAGGCACCGTAGAATTTTGCGGACTCACTTTTCTATGCGACAAGCGCGCTATGGTTCCGCGGCCGGAAACGGAGCAACTTGTGGAGCTCGTTGAAGCGAGAATCGAGAATCGAGAATCGAGAATTGTGGATGTCGGTACAGGCAGCGGTGTGATCGCGATCAGCTTGGCAGCGAAATTTCCAGAGGCGAAGATTCTTGCGGTTGATGTTTCAGATGACGCGCTTGCGCTCGCACAGGAAAATGCCGCCATGCTAAACTTGAAGGACCGGGTCCAGTTTCTGAAAAGCCGTCTGCTCGAAAATGTCGAGGGAGCTTTCGATCTAATTGTTGCGAACCTTCCTTATATCTCGACGCAGGACCGACATACTCTTCCGCGTGAAGTATTGCACGATCCGGAAGTTGCACTGTTCGCCGGAAAACGAGGCGATGAGCTGGTGCGCGAACTGATTGATCAGGCCCCGACACGGCTGCACCGCGGCGGGCTGCTGGCCTTGGAAATAGGGCTCGGTCAGAGCGAGACGCTTCTTTCGGCTCTGACGGAAAAAATTACCGCGACATTTGTTCGAAGAACGATTATAACGGCGTGACACGGTTCATTTTTGCCAGGTATGGATAAGATCCTCGTCCACGGCGGTCATCCGCTTTCCGGTTCTATCAAGGTCAGCGGCTCGAAGAATTCTTCGCTGCCAATCCTGGCTGCGACCTTGCTCACTCGAGAGCCTTGTGTTGTTCACGGCGTGCCCGACCTGAGCGACACGCATTACATGCTGCAAATCTTAGCTCATCTGGGTGCGCAGGTGGAACGCGCCAGTGGCACCGTGAGCGTCACGGCGGAAAAGATCCACTCTGTGGCGCCCTACGACGTCGTGCGCAAGATGCGCGCTTCCGTGTGCGTGCTCGGACCGTCACTGGGCCGTTGCAAGGAGGCGACCGTTGCTTTGCCCGGCGGTTGCGTCATCGGTGACCGGCCGATTGATTTGCATTTGAAAGGTTTCGAAGCGCTCGGCGCGGCGGTGCGCGTGGAAGGCGGCGACATCAAGGTTTTTGCGCCAAAATTGAGCGGGGCGGTTATCAATATGCAGAGTAAATTCGGCCCGACCGTCCTCGGCACTGATAACGTGATGATGGCTGCCGTTCTGGCTGATGGTGTGACAGTAATTGAAGGGGCTGCACAGGAGCCCGAGGTCGTAGACCTTGCGAACGTTCCTGAACAAAATGGGCGCGAAGATCGAAGGCGCGGGAACGCGTCGAATCATCATCGAAGGTGTGCCGCGATTTGCACGGCGCGGAACACGAGGTGATTCCCGACCGGATTGAAGCAGGAACATTCCTGGTTGCGGGCGCGATTGCCGGAAAAGGAGTCACCGTCAAGCGAGTGGAACCAGAGCATGCTACGCGCAGTCACCGATGCGCTGGCGAAATGCGGTTTCACATCGATATCGGCGACCATGCGATTTCGATCCTGCCCAACGGAGACGCCAGCGCGCTGGAGTTAACAACGGCACCATATCCAGGCTTCCCGACCGATATGCAGGCGCAGATGTGCGCGTTGCTCTCCACTAGCCGAGGGCATCAGTTCTGTGACCGAAAATGTTTTTCCGCAGCGTTATATGCATGTGGCGGAGCTAAAGCGCATGGGTGCGCAAGTGCAGTTGGAGGCGCGACCGCGGTGATCGATGGTGTTGATTGTCTCCTCGGGGCGCCGGTAATGGCGAGCGACCTGCGCGCGTCGGCCGCGCTGGTGCTTGCAGGATTGAAGGCCGACGGAATTACCGAAGTTAGCCGCGTTTATCACATCGACCGCGGCTACGAACATCTCGATGAGAAATTGAGCGAACTCGGCGCACACATCGAGCGCGCAAAAGCAGCGTAATCGAATCTTTTCCTTGCGCTTCTCGCGACCAGCGGGCAGTCGTTGTGATAAGCAAGCGAAAGGATAAATATGGATCAAACACCTCCGCCACCTCCATCAACTTCATCCGATGTCCGAACATGGTGCGTCCTGTGCCACGCCGCCGCATTACTCGGATTGTTTTTTCATTTCCTGGGCCACATCCTCGGGCCGCTGATCGTTTGGCTCATGAAACGTGGCGACTCGCCTGGAGATCGACGCCTACGGAAAGGAATCGCTCAATTTCCAAATCTCGATGCTGATCTATGATGCCGTCGCCGCGATCCTCTGTGCTCGTGCTTATCGGCATTCCGATCTTGATCGCGCTTTGGCTGTTGAACACGGTGCTTGTCATCATCGCATCCGTGAAGGCCGGCCAGGGAGAGTTCTATCGCTATCCCGTTTACGATTCGGTTGATCAATTAACTCCGCGCCGTCATCCCGAGCGAAGTCGAGCGATTCCGTCGCGCTGCTTTTGAGATAATGTCGCGGGATTCTTCGGCTGCGCTTCGCTCCGCTGAGAATGACACTGCGTGGCTGGCGTCGCGCGATGCTGCCAATCGGCGCAGCGTCTTTAGATTGATCACATCTTCTCGTAAATCTTTGCCCTTCGGGGTTTCGAGCACTTTTGGGATCTTGCGGAACCGGCGGTCGCGCATGATGAAGCGGAAAGCCGGAAGGCCGATTTTGCCCTTGCCGATATGTTCATGTCGATCCACCCGTGAACCGCGAGGCAGTTTTGGAATCGTTCAGGTGAATTGCCACGAGACGATCAAGCCAACCACGCGATCGAATTCACGCGAATGTCTTTCGAACCGCTGGCGTCGCTGCCGATATCGTAACCCGCAGCGAAAACGTGCGCGGTGTCGAGGCAAACACACAATCGATTCGGGTTCACGCACGCGGCTGATAATGTATGCGAGATGCTCGAATTTGTTTCCCAGGCATGAGCCCTGGCCAGCGGTCGTTTCCAGCGCGATCCGCGTGTTTGACTTTCGGAGACTCCGAGAAGACCGCAGTCAATCGATTCTACGATTTTTTCAAGACCCGCTTCTTCACCCGCGCCGAGGTGCGCGCCGGGATGCAACACCAGAAATGGGAGTTCCAGCTGATCGGCGCGAATCAATTCTTCCGACAGCGAGCGAATCGAATTTGCGTGAAACTGCTCGTTGGTGGCGGCGAGATTGATGAGATAATTCGCGTGCGCGAAGATCGATAACAATTCGCCGCGTTGGCTGATGTTCGAGGAAGCGCGCGATTTCGCTCGCGCGTGAGCGGGCGGGCGAACCACTGCATATTGTTCTTCACGAACATTTGCATTGCGGTGCAGTTGATCGAGCAGCGCGCGCTCAATCGCCATCTGCGACGCCACCGGCAATCGACATGTGGGCGCCAAGAAGAATGGACCAATTGGCGGATTGGCGAGTCGGCGAATCGGTGCATGCTCCGCTTCTCCGTCTCGCGTTTCTTCATTTCGAATTTCTCGTCAGCTATTGGCTCTTCAAAACAGCCGGGCTCAATCCGGCTTCTTCAAGCTCCTGTCGCCGGCGTATTCGAAAAGTTTATACACCGGTGTGAGCAGCACGCCGGGTCCCTTCATGTTGAGTCGCACATTGAAATCGAGCTTGTCATCGAGAAAATCGAATATCGCCATGACCGAGCATGCTGAAGAGCGTGCCGTCTGCGCTCGAAGTCGCTCGGTATGAATAATTCCCTCATCGATCTTGAAGTTCGCTGTCGCTTTGTGCGCGATGCTGTATCCGCTGCCGGGAACAATACGGTTCAGAATTCCTGAGAGCGGCCCGAAAATCGGGATGGCGAAAACATCGCCGTTGGTCACTTCTACTTTTCCGCGGCCACGCATCGTGCGCGCGATCGCTGCCGAGGCCGGTGAAATCATACGTGCCGTTCAATACGCCGAGCGCCGTCTTATAGTTAGTACAAATCAGTCAGCAGCGGAAAATTGATTTCGCTCATCGGAAATGTTTGCCTGATAACGCGCGATCATTTCTCGCCAGTGAGATGTCGGCGTTCCCACGCAACGTGCCGGAAAGAAGCGCGCCGCGAAGATCGATGATTTGCAATCGGTCGTTGGTGAAGAGCAATCGTCGCGGAGACGCGATCGAAGGGCAAGGTCTTTCCAAGAAAGACATAATCCATCCCGTTCGCGCCGTCTACCTTGATCTCCAGACGCGTGTTCTTGCCGCCGCGAAATTGATATAGACCGTTCGCGGTGACGGAGGGCGGCCGCCGAAATTTATATGGCGCCACAGTGTTTGCAAACTTTGGATCAATCCAAAAGATTACCTCGGCTGGGATTCAGTGAACTTTTGATATTGGAGATGCGCACCTCGTGTTTTTTAAAATCGTAGGTGAAAACTGCCGGTGCCGGATCCCTTCATTGCGCGTTACGTGCAAATCCTCACAAGCAAGCGCGCCGTCCGCGAAATGGATTTCAGTATCCGCGCTGTTCATCCATGCGCCGCGGAATCGGCTGCGTCCCAAAATGACGTTCCATCACCTTTCCAAGTTCTCCGGATTGTGATCCTGACCCCGGATCGCGAGGCGAATGGCAGGCGAACGTTGCCATTCCCACTGCCGGAGAAATTCATTCATTTCCGGTGGTGCGATCCACGGACCGCGCTCGGGACTATTGTGCTTTCGATGTTTAAGCGAAAATCCGCCGGCGCATCCAAGAGGTCGGCCCTGAACCTGGCCGGTTTGATGACGCAGGCGCAGGTCCCGACCAGTGTCCGCTCGCCGTCCCACGAAAAATCAGCTGTCAGATCGGAAAACGGAACTGTCTTGTAAGTGAACCGGCCAAAGGCGAGCGTGTCCGATGATCTCTGGCTTGAAGACGATCGGCCTCAAATTTGCCGAGCCGGAAACCTCGACGACTGGCGGCGCTTGAAATTCGATGTCGTCGCAAGCGGCTCGCCAAGTCCGAATGCATCAAGAAAACGCTTTCAGATCCAGACTGCTGCGCGCTCTGAAAACTCGCCGCTGCTGCTTCACATTCCAACTCGGCGCGCCCGGCAAAACTGCCCATACCATCACTCCATTCGCAATGTGCAATATTCAGCAGCTGGTTGCTCCATTCTGCCGCGGCGGAGAGGTCTCTCATTTCGTAGCTGCCCCGTTGCAGTCGATCGCCGCGCAGGGTCGCCTCGACGCGCGCCTTCTCGAGCTCGGCGACGTCTCCGCTAAATTTTATCTGTAACGACGGGAGCGTGCCGGGAAACTGAACTTTTGCAGTTCGTTCACTACGCGCTGTGCAATCAACAATCGCCTTTGCCATTCTTCAGCTGAAAGCGCAGGCGACGGTTGATAATTCTCGCGCTTGATTAGCTGCCCAGTCGCGGAAATCCGAATCCCGCAAAAATTCCCTCCGCCTGACTGACGTAAATTTGTTCTGGCGGAAAATAAACGTGGGCGCGCAAGTTGGTGATAACGGGCATCTGTCGCCTTTTTCCGTCCGCCGTCTTGAGATGGAAGAATGATTTGCGCATCCCGCACGTCGAGCGCGTTGAGAAACGGCTCATGATGGATGAGCGCAGCGTAATTGATATCGAGCGAGACTTCGCTGATCAGGGCCAGAGTGTTCTCGCGATTCTTGTAATCGAAAATCCGCACATTCTTCGCGACCAGACCGCGGAACGGGTCCAGCGTCAGACCGCCCGATGCTGAGCTTCGACTCCGTGCTTGCGCAGTTCCTCCACCACGCGGTAGCGCCATTGACGGCCAAATCCTCTCTTGGCGAGGTAATAACCGCCGCCAGGCAGCACCAAGAATTGCGGCCAAGAATCACCAGGCGCACGAGGCTGACGGCGATTCGACGCGCCCAAGCTGATTGTCGACGTCGTCGGTGCGGCCGAACTCTCGGTGGTTCGAGAACGGGCGGCATGGTGCTGGTTAATCGTTAAGTCGTTGAGCGTTGAAGCGATAGGTGTCAATGTAGCGTCTTAACCGGTTCAATGCTTCAACGTGATTCAATCTCCGATCTTCCCGCTCTTAACGCGTCGCTTCAATCTTGGTCAGCACGGTCTTCATTTCAATGGGCTGGCATCTCATCCGGCATGGCGCCGTGGCGCCGGCACATGGCGTGCATGATCGCCGCCGTGGCTTCCTCGGCATTTTTCTTGACGGGTTACATCATTTATCACGCGAACGTCGGCGAAAAATCGTCAGGATTCACGGGATGGAATCTGCGGCCAGTTTATTTCGCGATGCTGACTTCGCACGTCCTGCTTGCGTTCGTGACGCTGCCTCTGGTGATTATCGACGCTCGTTCCAGGTGTTTCGCCGCCGTTGGGATCGCCACCGGCGTATCGCGCGTTGGACGATCCCAATCTGGCTCTATGTCTCAGTCACAGGTGCGTGCTCGTATCTTGGTGCTCTACAAAGTGGTTTCCGTCAGCGTGACGGCAAATCTTGCACTTGGCCATTAGTTGATGTTTGATCACACGCGTGTTGATGCCGCGGATGCGACAAGATTTATGGTGACGATCGCCACGTTCAATGAATCCGGCCAAAGCGAGGCAACTAAAACGGCGCTTCCACGATGCGGGATTGAAGGCCGATGTTCATAATGAAGCGCCTTTGCAGCAGGTCGGCGTTCATGTCGCGCCCGCAGGCGAATGCGAAAGTGATGGTGGAGGACGCCGATTTCGAGAAGGCCCAAAACCTCGATGGTCGAGTGGGAGGCGACTGATCCCGATATCTCCGCGGCCCTGATTCGTTGCCCGCAATGCGGCTCTTCGAATATCGAATATCCGCAGATGACTCGCAAAATTCATGACTCCGGCGCTCGTTGGCGTTCTTTGCGCGCTCAAAATTATTCCCAAGGAGTTTTACTGTCAGGATTGCCATTTTACCTGGAGCAACGAGGAAGAGCGCACGATCGGGCGCGCCTCTGGCACCGCTTCTTTCCTGGACTCGAATCCGGCAAAGAGGTTCGTAGGACAACCGGTTTCAGTGACCGGCGCGATTGATTCCTCGCGCGCGATTCTTTCTTGTGATGGATCGTTCGGATTGCCTAACCATGAGTGTTTTCTGGTTCGACGTCGCTCGAGCTGCTGGATTTCGCTCGAGCGTCTCGATCACGCTCTGCCATCCATGAAGTGGCTCTTCGCTTTGCTGCTGGCGCTGATCATCTTTCGGCGGCGCCGCCTGGTTCGGTTACAACACCTTTGTCAAAGAAGAAATCGCAGTGAAAAAGGAGCAACGCGGAGAAGTTACGCCAGCGCCGATGCCAGACATCAGCCTTCCCGAGTTTCAGGCGGCGGCGAAACTGCGACAGGACGGGAAACTGACCGAAGCTCGCGACGCGCTCATCGCCTTTATCCAAAATATCCCGCCGGGCTGCATGTCGAAGAAGCCAAAGATTTACTCGGCGAAGTGAACATCGACATCTTCCTCTCGCGTTATCCTTCGCCGGAGAAGACTGAATATGTTGTGAAGTCTGGAGACGTGCTGGCGAAGATTGCAAGGAAGCTGAAGACGACGCCCGAGCTCATCATGCGGATGAATAATTTGAGCGGCACGATGCTGCACATCGGCGAACATCTGCTCATTTCGCACCCGGATTTTTCAATGGTGATTCAACGGAAGGCGAAGCTGGTCGTGCTCCTTAATCACGGCGCCTTTTTCAAGCAATATCATGTGCGTGAAGCAGAAGTTGCCGCCTAAACAGCCAGCCAAAATCACGGCGAAGGTTGCGGAGACGATGGCTTGGAAAGACGGAAAGCGCGTCGGCCTCGGCAGCAAGGATTACACTGAGCAGCACCCGCTGGATCCGGCTGGCTCGGCGCGGCGGCTTACACGCTTGTATTCGACGCCGGATTCGGCGCATCCCAATCTCGACTCAGCCACCGCCGCCAGCTGGGCCTCGGCTTGGCCGCTTCCGACGTCGAGGAGCTAAGCAGCCTTGTAAACAACCGCACGCCTGTCACCATTACGGACTGAATTCGTTGAAGGGTTGAAAGAGTTGCAATGCGTTAAAGCGGATCAAACGACGCGACTCTTTGACGCTTCAACTCTTCAACGCTTTAACGTTTAATTCGCCATGGAATTGCAACCGCTCGATTTTGAAAACCGATCTTTGAAGCTGCAACGGCGTTTGCAGGATTTGAAGAATCACTCCGACGAGCATGATGTCGATCTTGATTCGGCGGTTAAGGCAGTTGAGGACAAAGCTCCGCGAAACCCGCCGCGAGATTTACGGCAATCTAACTGCCTGGCAGCGTGTCCAAATCGCGCGGCATGTCGCAGCGGCCATTCGCCATCGGATTACATCGAACGGTGCTTTACAAATTGGATTGAATTGCACGGAGATCGCCGTTTCGCCGATGACAAAGCCATGCCGAGCGGTCTGGCCACACTCGGCACGCAGCGCTGCGTCGTTATCACTCACCAAAAAGGGCGCAACACGAAAGAAAACGTGATGCGCAATTTCGGCTGCGCCCATCCTGAAGGTTATCGCAAAGCGCTTGCGATTGATGCGGCTGGCCGAAAAATTTGGCATGCCCGTCGATTTCATTGATCGATACGCCAGGCGCTTTTCCCGGGATCGGATCGGAGGAACGTCACATTTCGGAAGCGATCGCCGTAAATCTTCGCGAAATGATGAGGCTGCGCGTGCCGATTATCGCGGCTGTCATTGGCGAGGGCGGCTCAGGCGGCGCGCTTGGCATCGGCGTGGCAGATCGCATGTACTGATCCTCGAAAACGCTTATTACTTCCGTAATCAGTCCCGAAGCGTGTTCCGCGATTTTGTGGAGAGATCGCCGTCACGCCGCCGAAGCGGCCGAGGCGCTTAAACTGACCGCGCAGGATTTGTTGAAGCTGGAAGTGGTGGACGCAAATCATTCCTGAACCGGAAGGCGGCGCGCATCGAGACTATGATTCTGTTGCCGCAAACCTCGGCGCAGCGCTGCGCCAGGTCCTGCAGGAGATTTCCAAGGTTCCAAGCGACGAACTGTTGGAAAAAGCGGTATCGAAAATTTCGCCGGCTGGGTATCTTCTCCGAAGGCAAAACCGCCACCGCCTCGGCGCGCTCTTGATGCTGATGTTCGGGAGTTGGGGCAAACTCGCGCGATGTCTGCGTGGTTTCAGTGCGGTCGGCGATCGTCTGCGACACCTGCAAGCGCTGCAGAGCCGGAGTTTCGTTTCGACCGCGACACCTTCGTCGTTCGCAAATCAAACCGTGTTCGAATATCACGAAGGACACGCTTCTTTGCGGAAAAAGTCGGCGGTGAAACGAGACGCATACAATCGCCACTGTTTCGTGCTTATGCCGCACAGCGATGCAATTTAGAAGTTCGCGCGCTTTGATCCGCAACGGCGCTCCGCTGGACGATAGCGTCGTTGGCTGCTCGCGTTCGCGCCGCTGACACACGGCGAGCGGCTTGGGCAGAGCCATTGCCCGAAAATCAACGAATTGTGTTTCCAGGATACAAGAACCTGCGGGAAATGAGCGAGGCACGTCGCGAACTTTTGCAACGAAACATCGGCCATGGCTGGCCCAGTTACTTCCGAATCAGCAATGCGCGAATGATGTTTCAGCACGGTCGCCGGGTATCAGGAGAAGACTCACGCTCGTTTGAATGCAGCCTTGGCGCGCGGCGAGGTGTTCATCGGTTTCCTGACTACGTATCCTCGCCTCAGCATCAATCACTCGGTGTTAATTTATAAACAAAAGTCTTTTCTCCGAATCCTGGAGTCGAGCGCTATTTCGTTTACGATCCCAATCACCCAGAATCGCCGCGCCGAGCTCACCTGGTCCCCGCGCACTCGTAGTTTTTCGTATCAAAAAGATTGGGATTTCATTGGGGGCTCCGTTCGCGTTTATCAAGTTTACAGCAAGTGGTTGCAGTAAAGACGATTCTCTAGAAGAAACCACTGATGCCAGAAACCCATCACCGCCTGAGCCGACTCCACCAACTCCCAACGCCGCCTCCTGAGCCATTTGCCGCCGAATCCGCCGCCGGTTCCGCCGGTGGGGAAATGAGAATGTCTATTTTGCTGGTGGAAACAAAAACCGTAGCGCCGGTTCGACCCGTGCAGCCCAAGCCGCTTCGCTGTGATCGGCGCCTTGGGCTTCCATGTATTGAAGATCCTTCTGAAGCTTCCAGCCTTTTTCGAGCAAGACGATTGACGCAACTCGCGCGCCTGTTCCCAGCCGGGTTCGGCTGTGCCGGTGTCGAGCCAGATTTTCAACGGTGGCTTCTGCTCGATCAGAATCGCACAAGTCGATAAATTGCGAAATCGTCCCACCAGATTGATGGCGACATCACCATAAGCCGGCCGAAGACTTGCGGATATAAAATTCCAATCGCAAGCGTGACGAGACCGCCCAGGGACGAACCGCCGTAATCCGGTAAATTCCGCATCCGGGTTGGTTCGATATTTTCGGTCGATGTACAGGCTTGAGTTCGTCGATCAAGAAAGTGCCCGTATTTTCGGGCTAGACCGTTGCTGCGTTTCTTGCGTTTTGCCGTCTGGCATCGATCACTCCTGCGCGTCGGAGCGTATTCGTGAATACGTTCTTCGCCCGTGTTTGCAACTGCCACGATGATGAGCGGTTCGATAAGCTTCTTTGATCAAGCGTCTCAGCCGTGTCTCGTCCACACCCCATTCCACGCCCGCAAACGAAGTTGCCGCATCGAAAACATTTTGGCCGTCATGCAAATAGAGCACCGGATAACGCCGTCGTGAGAAACGCCGGTAGCCACGCGGCAGATACACCAGAACGTCGCGCCGGTTTCCGAGAATCTTCGACGGAAACGCGCGATGCCGTTTGATGTTTCCAGTGAGCGTGTGTTTGGGCATCGAAAGACGAGACGCTTCGCCGAAGATGGAATGTCCAGCGCGCAAAGCTCTGTCAGGAGCTTGCGATTTGACCACCTCGCAACCAAGATGGTCGCGCTACTTTCAATGAACGAACGTTACATCAAATGGTGGTACGCCGTAGTTGAGCCGCGAGTTTGAAATGCTTGTGTTCGGAAACGGCGGCGGGTCTGCCGCTGATCCTCTTCCCGACTTCGTTCGGCAGTTATTATCAGAACAAGGACTTCGGCCTCGTCGGTTCCGTTAGCGGATTATGTCGATGCAGGCAAAGTCACGGTCTATTGCCCGGACGCGATCGATCTCGAAAGTTTCTACAACAAATCGATTCATCCAGCCGATCGGATGCGCACGCACAACGCGTACGAAAACGTGATCGTGCGCGACGTGTTCGATCTCGCGCGCCGCGAATGCACATTGCTCATCGCGTCGCAGTTTGCGGTGCCGAGCCTCGGCGCATATCACGCGGCGAACATCGCTTTTCGTCATCCTGACACCGTGAGTCATCTCATCAGCTTGAGCGGCTCGTTCGACATCAGCTCATTTTTCAACGGCTATCACGACGACAACATTTACTTCAACAGCCCGTACGAGTATCTGCCGAACATGAGCTGACCCGTGGAAATACAATCACATGGGCATCATCATTGGCACCGGCGAATGGGACAACACACGCCACGAATCGTATCGACTGTCCGAGATTCTCAATTCAAAAGGCATCAAGCATTGGCTCGACGACGGAAAATGGCGCGGCCACGAGTGGAGCTACTGGCGCGACATGCTGCCGTATTATCTGTCGGTCTTATGATTTCTCTGTGTCAATGAAACTGGTGATCGCCGCAACTGGGGCAAGCGGAGGCCATCTATCTGCAAAGGTTGCTTGCGCAGATTGATTGTGCTGCGCACGAGGTCCATCTGGTCATGAGCGCGCATGCAGGTGAGGTTGCGAAGCAGGAGCTCGATGATTTCAAGGTCCCACCAAATGTTTCGCACCATTCTGAAAATGATCTGAACGTGCCATTCGTCAGCGGCTCAGCGCGTTTCGACGCGATGGTGATTGTCCCTTGTTCGATGGCTACGCTGGGGCGAATCGCCTCCGGTTGCAGCGACAGCGCACTGTTGCGCGCGGCCGATGTTTTCTTGAAGGAACGCCGGAAATTGATTCTCGTCCCGCGGGAGACGCCGTGGAATTTAATTCACGCGCGGAACGTTGTGACGCTTGCTCGAGGCCGGGGCGATTGTGCTGCCGGCGATTCCTTCGTTCTACAGCCGTCCCGGTTCCGTAACTGCAGTCGTTGACACGGTGGTTTGGCGCATTCTCGACCAGATTGGGCTGCCTAATCCCGCACACATATCGCTGGGGACAGCAAAGCGTCTCAGCGAAACGCAAGAAAAAATTGAAGATCGAAGGTTGGCTCGCGCGATGGTTGATCGCGTTCGGATTCTGGTTGCTGCAGATTTGGGCGCGCACGCTGCGTTATGAAGTCGATGACCGAGCGGGCGTCGTCGGCAAACCGGTGACGGAAAATTATATCGGCGCGCTCTGGCACAATCGTTTGCTGATTTTTCCGCTGGTTTTGCGGCGGTTTTTGCCAAATCGCCATGGTGCAGCCCTCATTAGCGCCAGCCGTGATGGCGATTTGCTCGCCGATGCAATCCATCGCTTTGGCTACGATGTGGTTCGCGGTTCGAGTTCTCGACTGGGAGCAAGCGCAATTCTTCAGCTGACCGAGGTGCTCGCGTCAGGTCGCGATGTAGTGATCACTCCGGATGGTCCGCGTGGTCCGGCTTACGAACTTGGTCCGGGGATTATTTTTCTTGCCCAGAAATCAGGTGCCGCAGTGTTGCCGATGAATCTGGAATTTTCGCATTGCTGGCGGCTGGGAAGCTGGGACCGGTTCATCGTGCCGCGACCATTTGCCAAAGTACGCGTGCTGGTTGGCCAGCCGCATCGTGTCGGCGCGACTAAGCACGTCCGGAGGAATTTGAAGCCGAACGCCTGGGTTTGCAGAACGCCATGATGTCGCTGGTTGAAATGCGTTGAAGCATGTTAAGTTTTCCAATGTTCCAATTGGTAGAGTAGCCGCGTTTGCCCTTTCGCTGTCATCCTGAGCGACGCGAAGGACCTCACGCAAGTCTTTGCATCACACATGGAACCGGTAATCAGCGCTCGATTGTGGGTCCTCGCTCCGCTCGGAACGACAATGGAGCAGCATTCGGCCACATCTTCATCTATGCCCAACCTCATCGATGGACGCGCGATCGCGGAGAAAGTTTATGTCGATCTTCGCCGTGAAATTGCCGAACTAAAAGCAAAAGGCGTCACGCCGGGCCTTGCCGTGGTTCTCGTGGGCGACGACCCGGCATCGCGCGCGTATGTGCGCTCGAAAGACAAAATGTGTCGCGAGCTTGGACTGCATTCAGTGAAATTGGAGTTGCCGGCGTCGACCACGCAGACGGAGCTTCTGCAGACGCGTCGAAGAATTGAATGCCGACTCGACCATTCATGGGATTCTGGTTCAATCGCCGCCGCCCGAGCATATCGACGAAGCAGCGATCGTGCGCGCGCTCGACCCACGCAAAGACGTGGACGGATTTCATCCGGAGAACGTCGCAAAGCTTGTGCTCGACGATCCCAGCGGCTTTGTCCCGTGCACGCCGCTTGGGTGCAGCGTTTGCTGATCGAAAGCAAGATCGAAATTAACGGCGCACATGTCGTGGTTCTTGGCCGCAGCATGATCGTGGGCAAACCGCTGGCTCTGCTTCTCATGCAGAAAAACGAGAACGCTAATGCCACAGTCACCGTGGTGCATTCGCGCAGTCGCGATCTCGCAGAGATTACTCGCTCGGCCGACATTATTGTCGCGGCAATTGGTCGCGCGGAATTTGTCAAAGCTGATCACGTGCGCGAGGGCGCCGTCGTCATTGACGTTGGGATTAATCGCGTGGAAGACGCGGCGACCGAGCGTGGTTATCGCCTGGTGGGCGACGTCGCATTTGATGAAGTATCAAAAAGGCGAGGCGCGATCACGCCGGTGCCGGGCGGCGTTGGGCCGATGACCATCGCGATGCTGATGTCCAACACGGTCAAAGCGGCTCGGCAATCGCTGTAGCTCACGTTGCCTGCAGGCACGTCTATCCCGGACGACCGACAGGGTCGTCGGCTACAACTCAGGTGAAGCGATCTTTCGCAGTGAGCGAGCGCAAAATCGCGGTTCAACTACGCGCAGCTTGGATAAAAAATGATGCCGAGCCGAGGCGATAGAACCGCCGCTCGCGCCAGTCGATTGATCCAGAGTCTTCCCCGATACATTTCGGCGCAGGCGCGAGCGAATTCGCGCAGCGCTAATTGTCGATCTTTGCCTCTGACGATTTTCGCAATGGCATCTGCTGCGAGTTCCCCTGAGCGGAGTGCGTAATAAATTCCTTCGCCGGTAAATGGCTCCACTACGCGGGCGGCGTCGCCGATGAAAAGAAGATTTTCATGGGCGCAGGGAACGGGCGCACGGGTGAGCGGGGTGATGGTGCGCCAGGGTTGATTGGCGGCGATTTCGAAATGGCTTTGCGCCCATTGCCGCAGCCTGGAAATCGTCGGCGGCGTGCCCACGAGGCAAAGATTGAGCTCGGTTTCGTTCACTGGAGCCTGACCGGAGTAACCTTCTCGAAGAAATTGCAGCACGATGCGCTTGCCGAAATTTCGCGGCAGCGGGATGTGCGCTTGCAATGCGACGCGTTCGCGCGCAGGGCGCGGCAGCAAATTGCGCAGCCGTGCAACAGTGGAGTTGCGTCCATCTGCGCCGATTAATGCCCGGGCGTGAAAATCTCTCGCTGGCGGCGGTCGCAATTTTCCAATCGCCATTGTGGTCCAGCGCTGTGACGATTGTTTCCTCGCGAACCAGCGCGCCAACTTCGCGAGCGCGTCTCAGCACAAGATCATCGAAGAGGCTGCGTTTTACCGAAATCTCGCAATCGTCTCCAGTTGGAAGATCGACAACGACTTTGTGACCGTCGATGGCGATGAACTCGACTGAGGTGAGTTTGGAATGCGGCAAATCCAAAACCCGCCGCGTGAGTGCGAGACGCTCCAATACAGGCCAGCACGATGGATTTAAACAATCGCCACACACTTTTTCTCGCGGAAATCTTTCCCGCTCGAGGACAAGCGTGTGCAAACCAGCCAGAGCACAAAATGCCGCACAACTCGATCCGGCCGGGCCGCCGCCGACAATTGCGACATCAAAAATTTCCATCGGGCGTAATTTCACAGAAGGTAACGAAGACAACGAAGGCTTTCTCCTCCAGCGCAGACTCTTGTGTTTTCTTTGTTCTCTTCTGTTTATAATCTCTCCGCAGTCCGGCTTTGGCGGCACTGGCGCGCGATTCAATACCAGAGCAAATTGACTTAGATGAGCTGGTCTCTCCCAATCTTTCCGCATCGCTGGCATTCAATTGCGGATTCACATTACGTTCTTACTGCTGATTGCCTGGCTGGCTTTCGGCTATTACGCGCAAGGCGGTTCCGCGGTGGCGGCGAGCCGCGTCGATATTTGTTCTGCTTCTTTTCCTTTGCGTGGTGTTGCACGAATTCGGGCACGCATTCGCTGCGAAAGCGTTTGGGATCAACACGCCGGACATCACGTTGCTGCCGATCGGCGGTGTGGCGCGACTGGAACGCATGCCGGAGGAACCGGTGCAGGAATTAATCATCGCAGTGGCCGGGCCCTTGGTGAATGTGGTGATCGCGCTCGGTTTGTTCGTCGCAGGCGGATCGCAAGCGTTGCTGTAATCCCTCGAGCGTCGAAGGCGGCGGTCTCGTTGCGCAATTGCTGACGATTAACATCATGCTGGTGCTTTTTAATTTGCTGCCGGCATTTCCAATGGATGGCGGGCGAGTGTTGCGCGCTCTGCTCGCCACACGGCTGAGTTATGCGCGCGCTACGCAGGTCGCCGCGAACGTCGGCCAGGGTTTTGCGTTCGTCTTTGGTTTCATCTGGTCTGCTCTGGAATCCGTTTCTCCTCTTCATCGCGCTTTTCGTTTATATCGGTGCGTCTCAGGAAGCAGCCCTGGCGCAGATGAAAGATGTCTCGCGCCGGTTTCCGGTCTCCAGCGCGATGGTGCGCGAATTTCGCACGCTCTCGGAAGACGCCAGCCTGCAGGAAGCGGTCGACGCGTTGCTTGCGACTTCGCAGCACGATTTTCCAGTCGTTGATGACACCGGCAGCGTCGCCGGTTTGTTGACGCGTCAGGATCTGATCGCCGCGTTGCGCAAGAACGATCCCGCGCTTCGCGTGGGCGACGTGATGCGGCGGGATATTCCTACGGTGACTACTGGAACGCGTTTCGAAGACGCGTTCCGAATCATGCAGGAGTGCAATTGCCCGGCAGTGCCGGTGCTGGATCGGATGAAGCGCCTGGTCGGTTTACTCACGCCGGAGAACGTGACCGAACTGATGATGGTGCAATCGCGCGATGCCGCCGCGGCGAGTATCGTGAGCCGGAGACGAATCGTAAACGCTGTAGCCACCGGCCTGGGACAGTCCATCTTAGATTTGTTTCGCACGCATAGACGGCCCGCAGGGCTGTGGCTACGAGCGCTGAACGCGACTTAACTAGCTGCAGCCTACGAGCTGATGCGCATCGGCATCAGGACGTAGAGAAATGGAGTCTGAATTTTCAATACACCCGGGCTCATCTCGTCGATGAGATCGAGAAAGACTTCGTCCTCGGTCAGTGCGCGCAGCGGCGCCATGAGAAATTCCGGATTAAACGCGATGGAAAAATCGCGCGCCTTTGTAGGCGACGGCGAGCGATTCCTTCGCTTCGCCTACCTCCGGCGTGTTAGCGGTAATGTCGATGTTGTTCTTGCTGAAATTCAGTTTGACCGAATGCGATTTGTCGCTGGCGAGCAGCGAAACGCGCCGCAGCGAATTTAGAAACGTTTCGCGCTCGAGTTTTATTCGCTCTTTTGCCTCGGATGGAATGACCTGGCGATAGTTTGGATAATTGCCTTCGATCAATTTCGAGACGAGCAGCGTCTTGTTGAGATCGAACGCGATCTGCCCGCTGCCCATGCTGACCTTGACTTCGCCGTCATCGCGTAAGCAGGCGTTGCAATTCTGTCACCGCCTTCGTCGGAACAATAAAGTCCGCTTCGTGGCTGCGCGGGAATTCCAGTTCGATTTCCACCATGGCAAGCCGCCGCCCGTCTGTCGCGACTAGCGTCAGCTTGTTGTCCTTGAAACTGAACAGAACGCCGTTGAGCACGTAGCGAGTCTCGTCGGTCGATATGGCATAGGAAGTCTTGCGCAGACCGTCGCGCAAATCCTTCTGCCGAATCGTGACAACCTTCGCGTCCTCGAATTTCGGCAGCGGCGGAAATTCTTCCTCGGGCAGCCCGAGAATTTTGAAAAAACTTTGGCCGCTCCGGATGGAAGCGGCATTTTTCCATCAACATCGACCTGAATTTCACTCGAAGGCAGTTCGCGGACGATGTTGAAGAGGCGACGAGCCGGGAGGGTGGTCGCTCCTTCTTTGTCTACGTCCGCTTCACAACTGCCGCGCACACCGACATCAAGATCGGTTGTGGTGAGATGGATTTCGTCACTCGTGCGCCTGCAGCAAGAACGTTGGAAAGGATAGGAAGAGTGGTGCGAGTGCTGACGACGTTTTGGACCTGCTGCAGACCTTCGAGCAGTTTTTCTTTCGCTACACTAAATTTCATTATGAACAGAAGCGTTTAAGATGTAAAGCTTCGGGTTTTATTCGGCAACCGCAATCTCTCAGTGTCGGGCAAGTCCACCCGGCGGATCCGTGTCGCCGTGGCGACCAAGTTGTAGCCGCGGTAGCCGGAATCGCAAGCTGGAAACGCACCGCTAGCTCAACGTTGAAGGGAACTGTCAATGAAGGATATCGTCTGGCGAATGTTGTCTTGCTCGGCCATCCGTTTCTTTACCAGTTTGCAGGCGTGCAGCACGGTGCCGTGGTCGCGCCCGCCGAATGCATCGCCAATTTCATTCAGGGACGCCTTGGTAAGCTCGCGCGCCAGATACATCGCCACCTGTCGCGGAAAGGCGATGCTGGCCGGGCGCCGCTTGCTTGTCATATCGGCCACGCGCACATCGAAATGTTCGGCCACGCGCCGCTGAATTTGTTCGATCGTGACGGAATGGCGCCCTTCCTCCTGCAAAATATCCTTTAGCAAATGCTCCACGACCTCCTGCGTCAGTTCCTTGCCGCTGAGTGACGCAAACGAGGCGACCCGCATGAGCGCGCCCTCCAGCCGGCGCACATTTGTGCGAATGCGGCTGGCGAGAAATTGAAAAACTTCGTCGCGCAATTTGATCTGCATGCCGTGCGCTTTTTTCCGCAGGATCGCCATGCGCGTCTCGATGTCCGGCGGTTGAAGCTCAGCGGTGAGTCCCCATTCAAAGCGCGAAACCAGGCGGTGCTCCAGATTTGCGATTTCCGAAGCCGGGCCGATCGCTGGAGAGGACGATCTGTTTATGTCCGTCGAAAAGCGTATTGAATGTGTGAAAGAATTCCTCCTGGGACCGCTCCTTGCCACCGAGAAATTGGATGTCGTCAATCAGAAGAAGATCGGCCTGGCGATAACGCTTCCGGAATTTGACCAGATTGCTGTGCTGGATCGCGTCGATGAACTCGTTGATGAACAGTTCACTGGAGACATAAATCACCTTCACGTTTTTCTTCTTGGCCCAGACGTATTGGCCGATGGCCTGCATCAGGTGGGTCTTGCCAAGACCGACACCGCCATAAATGAACAGCGGGTTGTACGTGCGCGCCGGCGCCTGCGCCACGGCAAGAGCTTGCGGCATGCGCAATTTCGTTGTTCGGACCAACCACGAAAGATTCGAACGTGTTCCGTGGATTGAGTCCGGGCACGGTTGCGCCTGGTTTTGTGTCGGCCGGCGGTTCCGGCAAAACTTCTTCCAGCGGCGCGGCATCCTCGACGGGCATTTGCGCGCCAGGTCCCGACGGCGAGCAGAACTTTACCGAGCGCGGGCTGCCAGAACGTCGTGACGATGCGCAGTCTGCAATGCCGGCATGTAATTACTCTCGATCCAAAACTGATAGATGTTGTTTGGAACACCGAAGCGTGAGCGATTTGTCTTTGGCCTCGATCAAGTTCGACGGCAGAAAACCAGCGTTTGAAACTATCGGCGCTAATCTGTGGCTTGAGCGCGGCCGATAACCGCTGCCACAGCTGCGCACATTTCTTGTCCATAGCAGACTTGTTAACGGTGTTACACGAATCGCCACACTCGCTGACGCCGCGGAAAGTCGCTCGGCGAAACCAGGGCGACATGGAGCTGATCCCCAGCGTAATCCGCCGTGGAGGAATCCGGAAAAAAATGTCAAAAACGCGTAAATACGAGGGAAAACGGACTAGATGCGCGCTTCAGCGATCGCTTGATGGCTTCAACCTGGCGCTTGCGCGTTCCATCGTTGTTCCGGGAAGCTTTCGGTCTCGTTCATTCTCGCTGGTAAAAGTTTCTCAGAAATGTTCACAACTTATTCACATGCGCTCTTGTCTCCGTCCTCGCCAGCGGGCTTGAGACTAGAAATCGCGTTTCAAAATCGACAAGAAAAATAAATGAATTTTATTTTTCATCGCCGAGCAAAAATTTTCTTGACTAGAAAAAGAAACGCGCGTGTCGAGGAAAACAGAAAATAGTCGCTGCGGCTGATTTCGCCGCGACGTTTGCGCCCCGATTGGCAGTCGCTGCAGCGAAGCGATCAATCATTCGCATCGCCATGGGCGCTACTCCCGATTTGACCGGAATCGACCCGTGCACGCAATTTTCCGGCCTCCAGAGTGCCACTGGGATCGCCTCGAATCAAAATGCAGGCGAGGCACACCGAAAATGACGAACTGGCGAAGCGAACTGCATTCATCAATTGTCAGCCGGCCTGCGATGCGCCGACTTCTTTTAACCGAGCGTGATTGCGCTTTTTCTTTCTGCGGCGCAGTGCGCATTCCGTTGATGAGCTGTTGCCACCGTTCGGCTTTCGTTGGAATGACTCGATGGCGCGTGTGGACGCAGTGCTGCACGGCGCGAAAGCGCAAAATCACCTCGCGGGAAAAAAGGAGAACCGGGACGTCTGGACTGTGGAAGGGCTCGTTCATCCGGATTAAAGCGCACGCTGTTTACATTCTAAGCAGAGGCGCTTGTTGCGGTGGAGTTGCAATACGAATACCCGGATTGGTCGATCGAACGCTACAACCAGCGGATGGGAGAAATTCGCAAATACTTCGACGAGAAGTACGGGACGGGAAAACTGGTGTCACGTTCTCGCGACACTGACACCGACGTCATCCAGACGCTGGTCGGCTATCAATGGATGGTCGGCGCGACGATGCTGGAGCTTTTTTATTTCTCTGCGCAACACGGCGCCGCTGCTTTACCGCACGATTACGGTTGACTATAAGGCGATGTAGACGGCCGCGTCGCCACGAAGCGCGCATTTCGGCATCGCTGCGTGCTTAGATTTTTTCTAGTCTTCGACGACCGGACAAGCTATCACGTCCTCTTGCAACGAATGAGCCGAGGAGTTGTCCATGGCAGCCTCAGATGCCGGTGGATCTGCTAATTCCACCGTTGCCGAAATTCTGACGAAGCTTGGGACCGATCCCAAGACCGGTCTGAATCCCGGCCAACTACAGGAACGTCTGAGTAAGTACGGGCCAAACGCCCTCGCCGGAAGAAAGAAAAGCGCGCTTTCGGCCTTCCTCGCTTATTTCTGGGGACCCATCCCATGGATGATCGAGGCAGCGGCGCTGATGGCACTTGTTGTCGGAGATCTGGGGTGATTTCACGATCATCGCCTCGCTTCTGCTGTTCAACGCCTTGTTAGGGTTCTGGGAGGAACACGAAGCTTCCAACGCGCTCGACGCTTTGAAGAGTTCCCTGGCGTTAAAGGCGCGTGCGTTGCGCGGTGGAAAGTGGGAGCAAGTCGATGCACGGACGCTCGTGCCCGGAGATATCGTTCGCTTGTACTCGGCGACGTTGTCCCCGCCGACTGCAAGCTCATCAAGGCGACTACATCAGTATCGACCAATCCGGCGCTCAACGGGGGAATCGCTGCCGGTAACGAAGAAATCCGGTCAGGACGCCTACTCGGGTTCCGTCGTTAAACAGGGAGAGATGGTCGCCGTAATTACCGCGACCGGCGTGAATACGTTTTTGGACGCACAGCGAAACTAGTCGCTGGCGCCGGAAGCGTCTCGCACTTCAGAGAGCCGTGATGAAGATCGGCAACTTCCTGATTATCCTGGCGCTGGTGCTGGTTGTGATTCCTGGTGGCCAGTCGCGCTTTTCGACATGCGCGGCCACTACGATCGGGTTGTCTTTGTTAAGGCTGGCCGAAATCGTTCTTATCCTTTTGGTAGCATCAGTGCCCGTGGCCATGCCTGCCGTGCTCTCGGTAACCATGGCTCTGGGCGCTCGGAGGCTTGCCAGGAGCAAAGCAATCGTTTCTCGACTGGAGTCGATCGAGGAACTGGCGGGCGTTGATGTGCTTTGTTCCGATAAGACCGGCACGTTGACCCAGAACAAGCTGACCCTCGGCGAACGCAGAGCCCTGGGCCGGCAACCGACGCCGCAAACATTGATTCTGATGGCGTCGCTGGCCTCGCGCGGCGGCGGATAACGATCCGATCGATCTCGCGATAATGGCCGGCCTGAAGGACCCTGCCATCCTTAAGAGCTATCAACAAGGAAAAGTATGTCCCCTTCGATCCCGTGGACAAACGGACGGAGGCCACGATCAAGGATACCTCCGGCAAAGCTCTTTCCAGGTGACCAAGGGGCGCGCCGCAAGTGATTCTCGGCGCTGGCAAAGCTCTCTGGGCGACCTCGATGAAAGCACAGCCAGGCTGTGAACGAGTTTCGCCAGTCGCGGCTACCGCACCATTGGTGTTGCTGTCGCTCGGGGCGATGGTCCCTGGGTGTTCCTGGGGATTCTGCCGTCTGCTGGATCCGCCTCGACCGGATTCGAAGAGCACCATCGCCAGGGCTCGTGAATACGGCGTCCAGGTGAAGATGGTTACCGGCGACAACGTGGCTATCGCCCGGCAGATCTCATTGGAGCTGGACATGGGGCACAAACATCCAGCCGGCGACGGAACTCTTCCCTGGCGATGTTATCAAAGGGCAAATCCCGTTGGACGCTGCGGAGAAAATCGATCAGGCCGATGGCTTCGCCCAGGTCTTCCCGGAACATAAATACGCCATCGTAAAAATACTGCAGGAGAATGGCCACATCGTTAGGGATGACCGGCGACGGCGTCAATGACGCTCCTGCTCTCAAGCAAGCGGATGTGGGTATCGCCGTCTCCGGAGCAACCGAAGCAGCTCGGGCGGCAGCAGCTTTAATTCTAACTGCCCCCGGCTTGTCGGTCATTATCGAAGGGATCGCGGAAGCCAGGCGTATCTTCGAGCGGATGATGAGCTACGTGTTATATCGCATCGCCATGACCATCGCCAATCATGGTGTTTGTTATGTCTGGCGTCGATCTACTATCACTTCTTTCCGCTGACCGCGATCATGCTGATCGCGCTCGCTCTCTTGGACGACGTGCCCATCATGACCATCGCCTTCGACAATGCCAGCGTGCCGCCTCAACCGGTGAAATGGGAGTTGGACCGTGTCTTGGTGATTTCGTCCGTGCTGGGCTTACTCGCAGTTATTCAAAGCTTTGGTCTGCTCTACCTGGGCGACACGGTGCATCACCTGGACCATCCACACTCCGGACAATGATGTTCCTGCAGCTCGTAGCCGGTGGTCACCTCATGTTATTCGTGACTCGCACTCGAGGAGTCTTTGTGGAAACCGCCGCTATCCAAACCCGAAGCTTTTCTTTGCGATTGTCGCGACGCAGATCGCCGCGGTGCTGATGTGCAGCCAGGGCTTGGCTGGTGCCGCCACTTCCCTGGGGAATCATCGGCTTTGTTTGGGCTTATAACCTGGCGTGGATGATGGTCCAGGACGTCGTGAAACTCGGACTTTATGGAGTTCTGGATCCCGGTCGTTCGTGGAAGAAATCGCTCTTTCAGCCGCTCCGAGTTCCCATGCCAGGCGGGCCAGAGGTGCTGCAGCTAAGTTAAGAGAGAAGAACGACCATGTCCAATTACCTGGAAAGAAACTTATCGTGAAGCCGGACTCCAAGATCCAGGCTTAAACATTTCGACTCCCGGTTATCACGGCAAACACGAGTCGCACAAATCAGCCTTGCCAGAGATTCAGGAGCATGCCTGCAGAAAATGGAAGAACTGCAGTACCTGATGTATGCAGAGAATAAGCATTCGCTTCTCATTGTGTTGCAGGGACTGGACGCTGCCGGCAAAGATGGCGTGGTCCGCCACGTTTTAAGTGGCATGAATCCATCAGGTTTGCAATCTCAGTTAACTTTAAGCAACCGACGGCGAGAAAGAACTGGCGCACGATTTTCTCTGGCGCGTGCACCCGCATGTGCCGGCCAAAGGCTCGGTCGCAATCTTCAATCGCTCGCACTATGAAGATGTGCTGGTAGCAAGAGTTCACGGCTTGGTGCCGGAAAAAGTCTGGTCGAAACGCTACGATCAAATCAACGATTTTGAACAGCTGATCACTACGGAAAACAACACAACCATTCTTAAATTTTTCCTGCACATTTCGAAAGAGGAACAGCTTACCCGGTTCAAGAAGCGACTGGATGACCCGGCTCGTCAGTGGAAGATCAGCGAATCGGATTACAAGGAACGCGACTATTGGGGTGATTACACGAAGGCGTTCGAGGATGTGCTTAACAAGACAAGCACCGAGCGTGCTCCTTGGTTTATCATACCTTCGAATCACAAGTGGTTTCGCGATTTGGCTGTGTCGCAGATCATTGTCCGGCAGATGCAAGCGATGGACATGCAGTTGCCGAAGCCAACCAGTCAACCTGGCGGAAATTCGCCGCGAATATCACCAGGCGGTCGGTGACGAAGAAACCGGACCGCCGCAAGAACGCACTAAGCATTGGTCGAAGTCACTGCACCGCAACGCCTGGCGTTGCTACTGGATGAGTCACCGCTGAAAGCCTATCCAGCGATGGCTTTGGGCGCTCTCGACCGGAGGCACGTTGCTGGATGGCTTCGCTATTTTTGTCCTTGGCGTGGCGATGCCGCTGATTATCGCTGAGTTTCATTTCAACCCCGACGTGGTAGGTCTGATCGGCGCAAGTCTGGTGCTCGGTGCTGTGTTTGGGGCCGGAATTGGCGGGCCGACTGCCGATCATCTTGGTCGGAAGCCGTTGATGCTCGCCGATATGATAATTATTTGCGCAGGCGCCGCGACCAGCGCGTTAGCCAAGGGACCAGCGATGCTGTTTATCGGGCAACTCCTCGTCGGGGTAGGAATCGGCATCGATTTCCCCGTCAGTAGCAGTTACGTTTCGGAAGTCTTGCCCAAACGGCAGTCGTGCGCGATTGATGGTCGCTACGATTGCGTGCCAGTCGGTCGGCATGTTACTCGCGGCTGCGATCACGCTGGTGCTGCTGAAAAACGTGGACAACGCGCAGAACTGGCGGCTTCTTCCTCGCGAGCGAAGGCGTCATTGCCTTTCTATTTCTTCTTGCTACGTCTCTCGGCGCCAGACAGTCCGCATTGGTTGCTGGCCCGAGGCAGATTTGCCGAGGCTGCGCAGGCGTTCCATCCGGATTATGCCTGAGCAACGCGAAGGCAGTGCTGCAAGTTACCAGCCATGTTGGAAACCAGAGCCTCGCAAGTACGGTTGCGCCACGCGAGAATGCCAGGCTTCGGATTCTTTTCTCGCGCGCCTATCGAGCTCATGCGGTGCTTGGTCGCGGTCCCATGGTTCTTGATGGATATCGCCACCTACGGCGTCGGACTGTTCACCCCTGCATATCTTAGGTGCTGTTGATATCTCCGCGCGCGGAGGTGGCGCAATTACTCCACGATCTGGTTGTCGCCAAGGGAAGCAGCTGCAATCGATTTGTTTTTGTTGTTCGGTTTTCATTGTTGGAATCTGGGCAGTTCCAAAGTTCGGACGCATCCGTATGCAGGTCATCGGCTTCGCCAGGCATGACTTGCGGCATGATCCTGCTCATGATCGCTGTTTACCTATCAAATTCGAGGCTTGCACATCCCGCTCGGTGTTCGCCGGATTTATCGTGTTCAACCTCTTAATGAACGCCGGACCTAATTCCACCACGCGTTTACGCTGGCTCCTATCCTCTTTCCGACTCAATTGCGGGCGACAGCTAGCGGCTTCGCCGCTGGTGTTGCCAAAATCGGAGCGACCGTCGGCGTCTTCGTCCTGCCAATCTTAAAAGGTAAGTTCGGCGTTCCAGCGGTCTTGGGAATGATGGCGGCCGTCAGCCTTCTGGGTGTGACAGTCACCGTGATCTTCGGTCGCGAGGATACGGAAGATTGAAGCGAGCCAGGAATCGACGACCATTCGTCGCAGGCAATTGCGGAACCCGAATCAGTTGGGATGCACAGCCTCGCTGCTCAGCCCTTCATGCGTTTCTGCGACAATATGATCGACCGACTGCCTTAATATCGTGCGTGCGCGCATAAGTAGCCAGTTGTCGATCGGCGCCCGTGCCTTCACGCATGATCCGCTCGATGTGCGCCATCTCGCGCTGCGTGCCGAACTCGTTCACCTCGCTGGCTACGAACTCGAGCAGTTCGTTCAGTAAACTTCGTTCTTCCACTTCGGTTTCCCTGCCGAAGTCGATCAGTTTTCCGTCGATGCCGTAGCGCGCAGCGCGCCAGCGGTTCTCATCCAGAAGACGGCGCCGGTAAATCCGGAAAGTGGTGTTTTGCCGCAGCAATTTGAAAAGCTTCGCGATGACTGACCTGGATCAACGCCGCGATTGCGAGCGTGTCGTCCACGCGGGTTTGGGCGTCGCACACCCGCACCTCCAATGTGTCGAAGAATGGATGCAGCCGGATGTCCCACCAGATTTTTTCGCGTTGTCGATGCAACCGGTTTTGACCAGCAGCTTGCAGTAATCTTCGTATCTGAGAGCGATTCGAACGCATCGGGAATGCCGGTGCGCGGAAAACGTTCGAACACTTTGAGCCGATAACCTTTCAAGCCCGTGTCCTGGCCGACCCAGAACGGCGAGTTGACCGAGAGCGCGTAAATGATGCGGCAGAAAATAGCGCGCCTGATTCATCACGTGAATGGCCGCTTCGCGATCGGGAATACCGACATGCACGTGCAATCCAAAGATAAGATTCGCGCGCGCGAGCAGCTGCATGTCCTTCGACGATCTGCTTGATAGCGTTCGCCTTCGGTGATGAGCTGGTCGCGCCAGTGCGAAAACGGATGCGTGCCGACGGAGGCGATCCTGAGCCCTGCCCGGCCGGCGAGTTCGCGCGAGTCTGCTGCGCAGATCAATGACGTGGTGCGCGCGCGCTCGACAATCGAATCGCAAATCTCAGTGCCGAGCTCGACCACGGACTGGTGCATCTCCGGCTTGATCTGCTCTTTGAGCATGACCTTGCCGCCCTCGAGAATTTCCTGAATATGCGACCGCAGCTCGCGCGTCTTCGGATCGATAATCGCGAATTCCTCCTCGATACCGAGGGTGAATGTGTGTGTCCTTCGCGCTCATGCGAGTGAGCGAATGTTCCTCAAAAACAGTGCAAATGTCATCCTCGATCGTGCATGCCAAGCCGGACTCAGCTGGCTTGTGTGATCCGTTGCGTCTATGTGCGAGCGTCCCTCGCACCGCTCGGGCTGACCGGTGAGCTTATTTGTCAATCTTACGCGAGTTCGCTCGAGCGAACGCCGCGTCACTGCGACCTGCACGAATTTGCCCCCAGCTGAGATTGTCGCGGCCGGGATCGTGTTCGCGCGCTTTGCGGATCGCCATTTCGGAGACGGCTTCCACCACCCATTCGAAATTTGCCTGACCGACCATGGCCGCTTCCGCATCGGGCGCCGGATTGCAAAAGTCGATCGCGACCGGCACGCCGTCGCGAATTGCAAATTCAACTGTGTTCAAATCGTAGCCGAGATACTGATTCAGATCGCAGCACGCCTTCCTCGACCTTTTGCAGAATTTCTTTCGGCGCCTGCCATTCGGTTTGATAACGCAAATGATACGGATGCCGCGGCTCGTACGGCATGATGCGGACGTGCCGCTGATCGATCGAATAGCAGCGGAAATACATGTCGAACTTCACTTCCTCCTGCAACATCATCACCGAGCTGGCCAGTCTCGTTGTAGGCGCGGAAAAATTCGTCGGGATTGTGCAAGCCGATAAACATTCTTCCAACCGCCGCCTGCGAACGGTTTGAAAAACGCCGGCCAGCCGACGTAACTGAAAATCGCTTCCCAATCGAGCGGATAGCCGAGATTGCGAAATGATTTGTCGTTCGTGTCCGGCGGCGGCTGATTCGACGGCAGCAATACAGTGCGCGGAACTGCGACGCCGATCTTGGTCGCCAGCGCGTTGTTGAAAAATTTTTCGTCGGCGCTCCACCAAAACGGATTATTCACGACCGCCGTGCCGGTGAGCGCGGCGTTCTTGAGCCAGGCGCGATAAAACGGCACGTCCTGCGAGATGCGATCGATCACCACGTCGTAACCGCACGGCTCGCCCTGGATCACCTTGTCGATCCTGACGAATTCCGCGACGATGTCTTTGCCGCCGGTTTTCTGATTCACCCGCTCAACAAACGCCGGCGGAAAACTGTGTTCCTGGCCAAAAAGAATTCCGATTTTTCATATGCAGACTAATTGCGGATCACTCGGATTACGACGGAGTGAGAAGCGTAGGCGTCAGTAATGCGCTACCGCAACAACCATTAGCACCGAGGCTATAAGCCCGGTGACTTCGCGTGCGCAGCGAAATAAGCCGTTTTAACGGCTTTGTCAGAGCGGGAAGTTTGAATCCATCTCGCGAAGGAATAACGTAGGCCATGGTCAAAGAAATCTGCTGCACACGCGCTATCGCGTACAGACCTTGAGAAAACGGTTTCGTTTCTACAAGGATGTTCTCGGGACTCGAAGAGAGCTTCGACGATCACACTATCCGGTCGCGGATCGCAGCTCGTGTTTTTGAAAGCGCCCAGGCAGCGACGAGGAAATCGAGCTTTGCAAATTTGATCAAAGCGGTCCGGTAGCAGGTTGGCCCCGATCTGACGCATCTCGCATTCGAAGTGGACGATTTGGACAAGTTTGCGAAACACGGCAGCCGCTCAAGGTTATCCCGCTGTCCGACGGGCCGCATTCAAGCAGTGGCGGCAGAATCGCCTTCGTCGATGCACCGGAAGGCTACGAAATCGAACTGATTGAGCGCGGACGGAAATCGTAGGCGCTCCGGCGGCAAGTCAGCTGGCGGTTGCGCGCGTAAAGTTTTGTCTCTAATTTCCGGCCCATGATGCGTCGCGCAAACTGAACTCTGTTCCTTTGCGCACTCATCTCAGCGTTCGCGCTAGCGCATGGAGTCAGGATGCAGCTGACTCCGAGGCAGTGCGACCGAGCGGGGTCTTCGGTCCCATTCGCAAAGCGAAGGCGGTGTCACAGCCAGGGACAAGCTCGCGACGAACGGACCGATGCCGACGCTGAGTCTAAATCCGCTCGGAAGACTAAAGCTCGAAATCGAGTCACGCTTCGTCGCACCGGAAACGCGCAAAGGTCAAACGAGACACTCAGAAACAATTCCCGCGCCGACCAGAGTTCACTCCGAAGGGATACCGAAGACCACGCGCGGCGTCCAGTGATCGTGGTGGACGCGAACAGCGGCAAAATCTTACGCGAAAAAATCCGGATCAATTCACGACCGGCAGCGAGCACGCAAAAATTACTGACAGCTCTCATTGTGGCGGAGAGCGGTTTTCTGGATCGCCAGGTCACAGTGCAACCAACAGATACAATGGCTGACCCGGTGAAGTTGAACATTAAGGCAGGCGACACTTATCAGCGGATCGATCTCCTGCGCGCGTTGCTGGTGAAAAGCCCTAATGACGTTCGCGCGATGTCTGGCGCGGGATAATGCGGGCAGTATCGAAGCGTTTGCGGAGGTCATGAACAGACGTGCCCAGCAACTTGGAGCCGTGCATTCGCACTTTGTGAATCCAAATGGCTTGCCGGTGCCGGGGCAGTATCCAGCTGCGCGCGACCTCTCGCTCATCGCGCGCGCTGCCTACGCGAATCCGACAATCCGCTCGATCGTTTGTCTTCCGCAGCTTGTTTTTCGCTTCGCCAATGGTCGCACGCGCGAGCTTGAAAATACGAACAAGCTTCTCAGGCGGCTTCCTTACTGCAACGGGATGAAGACCGGTTACACCGACGCCGCAGGCAAATGTTTGATCGCAAGCGGCACGCGTCCCGGGCAAAGATGTGATCGTCGTTGTGCTGGGCGACAGTTCAAGCCGCGTCTGGCGCGATGCATCGGCGCTACTTCCTGGGGCCTCTGGATGTAAGGCCTCCGCTGCGCTAGCCAGGTTTCGCCTGCTTTCTCGCGGCGAGATCTGCCCCGGACGAGATGCTCGAACATCGCGTGCAGCCAGCGGAAGAAAAATCGCAGGGCAACGCCGAACGACATTTTCGATTTCCCGCATACGCGTTCACGAAAGACGATCGGAATTTCGCGTACGCGCAGCGTGCCGCCGGGCGCGCACCATCGTCTCGAAGACAATTTTGAAACCGCTGGTTTGCGGTGCCGAGTCCAGCAGCCGCGGAGCGGCCAATGGCAAAGAAGCCGCACATGGAATCGTGCAGGCCGGTCAGCGGATAAGCGAGCGCCGCACCTGCTCGCGACACAACCCGGCCGCCAGATGCGGCCAGCCTGGTGTGGATCCGCCTTTCACATATCGGCTCCCGACTACCAAATCTGCAGCTGCCCGCAAACAACGGTGCCAACAGATCGTTGATCCGGTCAGGCGGATGACTCAGGTCCGCGTCCATCACCAGAAGAATTTCTCCTTGCGCAGCGCCGAGCGCCCGACATGAATTGCGCCAGCCAATCCGAGGTCTGCGTCGTCTTGCTCAATTAAGCGGATTGGCTGAGTTCTCGCGAGATCGTGGATCTTGCCGCGTGTGTTGTCCGTGGAATGATCGTCAACGAACAAAATTTCCAGAAAGGAACAGCGCATGCAGTGATTTGAGAAATCAATGGCTCAATGTTTTCCTCTTTCGTTCAAAGTAGGAATGACGATCGAGACGGAGCTGGCACGTGCAGAGGAATCTGTCATGCAAAGTTTTTCTGAAATCGAATTTCAACGCTCAACGTTTGATGGAGCGAACACAAAGCAATCGCAGTCGACTTCCTGCCAGGCCGTAGTCTTGAAGCTGTGCAGCGCAAAAGGCACGATGAAAAAGGAGGCTGGAGCCGACGACGGGATTCGAACCCGTGACCTGCGGTTTACGAAACCGCTGCTCTACCAGCTGAGCTACGTCGGCGGGAAGCGGCAAAACATTGCATCCGCTGGCGTCTGGAGACAAGCGCTCTCCTGTAGCCGCTTGCTGCTGCGGAAGCGCTCGATTCGGGTCGCAAGGCTCTGGCGCACTGCGCACATCACGCGCGTCACGCGTCCCACCCGCCTTCGCCAAGGCTAGCGGCGAGGGAGCCAGAGACGTGGCTACAACGGCACAACAAAAATGTCTCGCCGATTTCACGCAATGCGATGCGCTCCGGAGTTTTCCCCAATGCGGCTTCGAAGCGCTCAATCGGCTCGCGGAATGGTTCGAAGCTCAGCCGGAACGTTTGATGATGGACCGGAATGATGAAGCGCGCGCCTGCGGCGTTTGCCATTTCAACCGCCTGCTCGGGCGTGCAATGCGACTCGAATCCACGGGTTATAAGCGCCAATCGACATGATCGCGACGTCGATGGCGCCGTGTCGTCGGATCTCTGCGAAACTGTTCGTCATTGCAGTATCGCCTGTGAAAATAATGCGCCGCCCCTTTCTCTTCAGCAGATAACCGTTATAGCCGCGATATGTGTCCCGCTGTTTTCGCGCGCCCCAGTGGTTCACAGCGCAGGGCACTAATATTGATCTCGCCTCTGGCAGTCTTAAAACTTCTGCTTCGCCCCAATCGAGCTCGCGTGACATCACGGAATCGTGTATGTCTCAATAAATCACGCGGTGTGCGCGAGCGAGTGATTACAGTCGTATTTTTGCTAAAACAGCGCAGCGTTCGCAGATCGAAATGATCAAAGTGCGCATGCGAAAGAAGGATCAAATCGATCGGTGGCAGCTCGTGAAACTGAAGCGCGGGCGCGGTCAATCGTTTTGGACCGATAGTGAAACCTGGCAAGCGAATTCCGATGCGCGGGAAAAGCACCGGGTCAGTGAGAATTTTGACGCCGAGAAAATTGATGAGCACTGTCGCATGACCAATCCAGGCCGAACGTGACTTGCGCATCGCTCCACGTTGCAGGGTTCGGCTTCGGCAAATGCAGGAGCTATCGGCCGCCAGCTTTCGGTACGTCCATTCGCGGAACAGATGACCGAGCCAGCGGCGCACGCGTGAGCTGCGCAGAGTTCGTCGTTCAGGTGCTTCCATTTAAGATGTACGCACAATCACGGTGGAGGTTCGAAGGCGCAAAGCGATGCGAAGACGCATCAGCACTCCGAAGCACTTCGTGCAAAGCGAGAAAAGCGCCTGTTTGTTTCGCGCCAGCTTGGAGTGCGCACGCGTCCTCGCGTCGCTTTTAGCTAGCGCTTGCCAAACACTCCTTTAATGGCGTTCCAGAGAGTTCGGCCGGTCTCGGCGGACCGGCACGCGCAACGAGCACGGGAACATTAGCGCGATTCAAAATGCTGCGTGTTAGATCACCCATGATGTAATGGCGAAGCAGTCCGCGCGCTTGTGATGTGCCGGTCACGATCAAATCGTAGTTGCCTTCGCGGACTTCCTCAAAAACCTGATCGACTCACAATCCCGTGCCGAAGGCGGATGTCGGCAGAGACACCAAGCCGTTCGAGTTCCTTTTTTGCCGACCGAGATTAGTGCCAAGCTCTGATTTCGATTCGAGTAACTGACCAACATTCTTCTTCCATTCGGACAAGGTCCGCGTACATGGCGGGCGGCTCAGCCATGACGTGGAGCAACGTTACCGAAGCGTTCACGAGCCGCTGCCAGCTTGCCGGTAAGCTGCAACGGCTTGATCGATGAATTCCTTACCGCCTGTGCAAACCAGAAAACGCTTCAGTTGCTTGCATTCGCCGATGGCCACCAGCACAGGCGGCTGAATAGCTTTGATCACTTCGTACGTTTTTGCCGAGCGCCAGTAATGCCCGGTTGCTCCGATCCAACGCGCGCCGATGACAACCAGGTCGTAGTTGGTCTTCGACGTTTGATCGACAATCTGCCGCACCGGTTCGCCAGATTGCACGACGATAGCCGGCGACACGCCGCGGCCGTGAAGCAATTGTGCTTGCTTCTAAAGTGCATCGCGCAGAGGCTGCTCGTCTTGCGATGTTTCCGCAATTCCGAGGAGCGTAGTCTCGGCCTTGAGCGGTACCTGCCAGCGATCCTCCCAGATGGATTGCTGCTTTCGGTCGACTGCGTTCCGTCGCTGCAGATCAAGATTTTCATTGGCTACAATTTGTGTCCGGTCACGAGCGTAGATAACGATCGCTGCGCCAATCAACGGCAACGGCACAAACGCGAGCCGAATTTTTGGTCCGGCGAAATATTGCGTAGCAACCAGCGCCGATCTGCGCGCCGATGACTGCGCCGGTATGCATGACGAGCGCGATCAGAATGTCCACGTTGCCTTTGATCGCGTGGCGTCCATGTTCCGTAGCTGGCTGAAATCACGATCTCAAAAGATCTGTTCCCACGGCGAGATGAGTGGGTATTCCCAGCACGTAAACCATCGACGGCATCCGAATGTAGCCGGCGCCGCCGCCGAGAAAACCGCTGAAGAGTCCCACCGACAAAGGCAACCAGAAGAATAGTCCAGAGTGAAATTGCTTACACCTGACGTGGGCAGCGCGATCATTGGCCAAAGTTTCAGCCGTTGAATTTTTTGCGTGACCGGGCCCGAACGCGGAGCGATCTTCCTTGGATGGCTGCTCGCGTCGATCGCTTTTTGTCGGATCGCAACGTTTTTGGCTCTCCCAGAGCATGAATACCGCAATGCTAAAATAAACGACGATCGACACCCAGCTGACCACCATGTTCACGTTGCCCGCGCGTTTTAGTGCCTGAATCAACTGCGCGCCGCATTCCGCGCCGCCGATTGTCCCAAACGCCATAAAGAATCCTAGCTTGAGATCCACATTGCCAAGCGAGCGATGCTGTCGCGCCGCCACTATCGATTTGCCGACGATATGCGCCAGGTCTGTGCCCACTGCGTAATTCCAATCCACTCCCATCAAGCGCAGCGCCGGACCGGCAATGAAACTTCCGCCCACGCCAAAAAAGCCGCCCAAAATCCCAATCAGGAAACCCACGACGGCCAGATAGATCGGGCTGATGTGCGTGTTGGAGATCGGGAAAAACATGACTTATCTCCACGCGACCGCGCAGCAAGCCGAAACAACAGCGTCGTCACCGCGTCCAGAGCGACAGCCTGACCGCCGATGAGTAAGAGCGCGACGACGGCATACAGGTAACGATGTTGCGTTTCGAGGTGGTAGCAGCCACTCGCCCAGCAGATGAAGAACCAGGAAGAAATAACCGATGACGAGGACAGCATAAATCGCCAACTCGATTGCAAACGCTCGCAGGCTTTTTGGCAGCTTGTTTTTCATGCTGGCTCAATCGAAAGAATTACGGCGTGTCCAAATCACCCGCTGAATCGAGCGATAATGGGCTGGCGGCCTTGAGCTTTCAACGATTTAACGCGGGTACGGTTCATGACGGTTGCGCGCAGCCTCCTCAACGGCCAAATTGATTGCGCACGGAGCGTTTCTTCCTAACGTTCCACTTCACTTTTACCGGGAAAGCCATGGCTGATGCCGCGAACAAATACGCCGAGAACGTACGGGGCAAATTCTACGTCGATGATCAATGCATCGACTGCGATTTGTGCCGCGAAACCGCGCCCGCAAACTTCAAGCGGAATGATGACGGTGGCCATTCCTATGTCTATAAACAGCCAGAGACGCCAGAGGAAGAAGGACTCTGCAAAGAAGCGATGGAAGGCTGTCCGGTCGAAGCGATTGGGAATGACGGCGCGTAGTCTGTAGCGGCGGTCTATGACCGCCGAAAGCGATGGGAAAGCAACACGATCGGCGCTCACAGAGCGCCGCTACAGTTCCCGTCGCATTAACCATCGCAGGATCGGACAGCAGCGCTGGCGCTGGCATTCAGGCCGACCTGAAAACGTTTTCCGCGCTTGGTGTTTATGGATTGACCGCCGTGACCTGCGTCGTCGCGGAAATTCCCGGGAAAGTTTCGCGGGTTGAGCCAGTCAGCGCGAGATTGTTCGCGAGCAAATCGAAGTGCTTGTTAGAAATTTCCCGATCGGCGCGATGAAGACCGGCCTGCTTTGCTCGACGCGCGATCATTTCCGCGGTGGTCGAAGCGATAGGAAAGATCGACCGCTCGCGGGGCGCGACGCATTCCACTCGTGATCGATCCCGTAATGATTGCGACCAGTGGCGACCGCCTTCTCGAGCCGCCAGCTATTGACGCTTACGAAGACCAAGCTATTCCCGCTCGCGACGCTTATTACACCCAATCTCGACGAAGCAGGCTTGTTGCTCGAAACGAAAATCAAAGACCCGGAAAGCGATGGAGGAAGCGGCAGAGGTTCTCGCGAACCAATATTGCGCCTCGATCTTGCTTGAAAGGTGGCCATCTTCAAGGCGACGAGGCGATCGATTTACTTTTTCACAAGGGCAAACTGAGAGCGTTCTCAGCGCCGTTTGCGCGGGTGTCGTAACGCACGGTACCGGCTGCACGTCATCAGCGGCGATCACGGCTGGTCTTGCGTCAGGTTTATCGCTGGAAGATGCAATTCACCGGGCCAAGAAATTTGTGACCCAATCAATTGCTCGACATTTCAGATGGAGCTCTAAAACGGGAAGGTTCTCGACGCGCTCAGATCATTCGATTTGAGATGGTAGAGCGCGAGCACCGAACGCGTCGCAACCGTTGCAGGGCTGCCTTGGCAATCACCTGCCTGCCAAATGAATCTCACGCGCTTTCTTTTCGCGCTTCGTCTTCCAGCGTTTCAACTGCATCGCTTCGATTGCCGCAGCAGTTTCAGCCTGTTTCTTGCTGTGACCGCAACCTTGGCCAAGGACAATTCCCTCCCAAACGACTTGCGAGACAAACGTCTTTTCGTGCTCGGGGCCGCTTTGCGAAATCAGTTCATAGACCGGACTCTGAAGCGAAATGCTTTGCAACAACTCCTGAAGATCGCCCTTAGGATTTATGTCCACCGGTTTTTCTGCCAGCTCCTCGAGATCGGCGCGAGTCTGGGTCAAAATGAAGTGCTTTGCCACCTCAAGGCCGCCGTCGAGGTAAAGGGCGCCAATGAGCGCTTCGAATGCATCGGCTAATGTCGATGTTCGTTCCCGGCCGCCGCTGGCTTCTTCGCCGCGCCCCATCAAGATGTATTGTCCGAGATCGAGGCTAGCCGCATGCACGTCCTCAGCGCTTCGCGCGGAGACCAGCCGCGAACGTAACTTGGTTAGCTGTCCTTCTGCTTCGACTCGAAAATTGCGAAACAGATATTCGGTAATAATGAGCTGGAGAACGGCGTCGCCCAGAAATTCCAGACGCTGGTAATCAAAGTGATAGCGTTGCGCTTCATGGCCGAGGCTGGGGTGCGTCAGTGCTTCCGCCAGCAAAAGCGAATTGCGGAACTTGTAACCGATGCGTTCTTCGAGCGGTGTCACATCCTTGTCATTCTGAGCGAACTCCGAGAATACTACAGGTCGCTCACCGGCGACAAGGCTGGGGATGACAGGCAAGCTAATCCAAGACTACCCGTCCACGAACCCAGTCGGCGTTATCGGCTTTGATAAACCTCCAGCGAGGTGATCACATCCAGCGCCCGTTGCAAGACTGGATCGTGCGGTGGCTGCTTTTCCGGGACGCGGCCGCGGCGCTGCTGCGCTGCTTCTGCACGCTTCGACCTCAGGATTAGTTCCGGCCAACAGCGCCGCTTCATTCATGTGTGGCCGACCCGCTTCGTAAACAAAGGGGCCCATTCCTTTTTCGACTGCTTAATTGAAAAATCTGCCGCTTGTCTGCTAGCGACATATCGATGGGCAAATCTGGCTTGACTCCGTCCGTAAATAATGAGCGGCCCTCCGGCGAAATCATTTCAGCGACGGCAAGACGCAGAATTTTGCCACTCGGCAATGATAAGTCGGAGTATTCGGCCGCGCGACCGGCTGTCGGTTGCCCGATAACCAGAGCCTTGTCGTGAAACCGCAGCGCAGCGGCGATGGCTTCTGCTGCGCCAGCGGTGTCGCCATCGGCGAGCACCATGACTCAAGCCCCGAAATACGGGATCACGATCAGAACTAAATACGCGATCCTGGCGTCCGCGGCTTTGCGCAAGGTAAATATGGTTTTACCTCTGGGACAAAACCGCTTTGCAAATTCCGCGGCCAACGCCAAATCATTTGCCGGCCCGACTGGAACGAAGATCGACAATCACGGCGTTCACCTTTTTCGGCGCGAAAGTGCTGAGACTCTTGTCCAGGGCCTGAAGATTGGCGCTATTCAATGACCCGAGACGCACGTATGCCGATGTGACCTGCGATAATCTCGCTATAAAGGCGCTTGGCTGAAGGGCTTGGCCGTTCTCTTTTCCCGCGCAAAAGCATTACGCCTCGTGGGCAGCCGCGCCGTCAGACCCTCAACAGTTGCCCGACTCAACTCCGTGTCAGTGATTGCGTCCGGATTTACGAAATTACTTTTCAGCAGCGTGATGACCGCCTGTAGATCGGCCGGCCCTAAAGAATTGACCACGTCTTCTGTGGTGGGAGCGATCGACGGCCAAGCCGCTGGCATACCAGGCGATTTCGACGGGCTCTGCAGTGCCGCACCGGATGGCGTTTGCGCGGCGAGATTCGGCAGCGAGAATGGACATGGCAAGCGTGGCCTGAAAAAGTCGAGAGATCACGATAATTTCTCGATGTTAGCCGCAACAGCACTCAGAGCAATGTCGCGCCTGTACTGACAGTTTTCGAACTGAATGCGTGAAACGGCGTCGTATGCGCGTTCCCGCGCCTCTTTGATGGTTGACCCAAGCGCAGTGACTGCGCAGAACGCGGCCACCCGCGGTCTCTGATTTCGCCGTTCGCGCGTTTCGTCTCCAGCGTGGAAAATCTGGACGTCCTCCAGTTTTGCCGCATCGTCGAGACCTGAGATCGGTTTGCCAGTTTCGTATTTTCCAGGATAGCCGGCAGATGCCAGCACGACCGTGACCGCAGCGCGCGTATCCCATTCAATTGCGCACGCGTCGATTTTTCCATCAATTGTCGATTCCAAGCAGCGGCAACAGATCCGATTTCATGCGTGGCAAAAGCGCCTGCGTCTCCGGATCACCGAAACGACAGTTAAACTCCAACAACGCGCGGGCCTTCGCTGGTGATCATTAGGCCGGGATAAAGAAGTCCGCGAAACTTGATTCCCTCTTGCAGGAGACCGCGCAGCAGCGGCCGCATGATTTCCGCCTCGAACCGAGCTTGCAGCTCTGTTGTTCCAATTATTGGCGGGACTGAACGCCCTCATCCCGCCCGTGTTCGGCCCCCTCGATCGCCGTCCAGCGCGCGCTTGTGATCGCGGGCCGACTCCAGAAGAAGATAATTGTTTCCGTCTACCAGGGCATGTAAGCGAGCATTCCGTGCCGCGCAGAAGTTCTTCGATCACGATACGCCGGCCCGCGTCGCCGAAGCGGCGTTGGTTCATCATCTCATCAATGGTCCGATCGTGCCGATGGCAGCATCAGCCGCGACGATAACCCTTTGCCGAGCGCCAGCCCATCCGCTTTGATCACCACTGGAAATTTCGCTCGCTCACAGTAACGAAGCGCTTCGCTGCTTCGGAAAGTATGCTCGCTTTCGCGGTGGGAATTCTTCTGTGCGCGCATCAGTTCTTTTGCGAAAACTTTGACGCTTCGATGCGGGCGGCCGATTTGGTCGGACCAAACGCGCGCGCAATTTTCTCAGCCGCAAACAGATCGACAATCCCCGCGGCAAGCGGATCGTCCGGGCCGACCACCGTTAGATCGACGCGATTTTCCTTGCGAAGCGAACGAGCGCCTGCAAATCACTCGTGGGAATCGCGACATTCTCGCCAATTTCGGCAGTGCCCGCGTTTCCCGGTGCGCAGAAAATACGCTCAGCATGTGGAGATTGCCGCAGTTTCCATGCGAGGGCGTGTTCGCGGCGCCGCCGCTGCCAATCACAAAAATCTTCATCAAAGGAGCAATCGCAGCGGCACTGTGATGAGGCAGCCAGTGTTGGCTGCAAAGACATTCAAACTAGCACGGCAAGCGGCAACGCTTGCCGATAGAGCAGGCGGTTTATCACGCGCGATTCAGCGGGCAGGATCGGCAACTCCAATTTCTCGGTGTGGCGAATGACTGTGAGCCTGGCGCTGACGCCGATTTGTTCTCCGACCAAAACCTTGTGTAGGTCGTGCACGTTCCCGATCGGGCTGACCATTGAAGCGCAACAATCAAGTCGCCCTCGCGCAGATCCAGCGCGCTCAGCGGGACTCTTCTTCTCAACAGAAACCACCAGCACACCCGGTCTCGAGAGGCAAACCATAAAATCGCACGATCCGCCGATGAAGCGGCACATTTCTGTCCGGCAACGCCGATGTATCCGCGCCGGATTCGCCCATCGCGGATCAGACCATCCAGCGACCAGCTTTGGCTGTGTTGCTGGCGATGGCGAAGCAGATGCCCTGCGCCGGTCGGATCATCGCGGTGTTTACGCCGATCACTTCGCCGGCTGAATTGACCAGTGGTCCGCCGGAGTTGCCGGGATTCAGAGCGGCGTCGGTTTGAATGATATTGTCGATCAAACGACCTGATTGCGAATGCATCGAGCGGCCGAGCGCACTGATCACGCCCGCGGTCACGCTCGCTTGAAAGCCGAGCGGATTTCCGATCGCGATTGCCAATTGTCCGACGCGCAAACTCGGAGTCGGCCAGGCGCACGTGGGCTGAGCTGGCGGCGCATCGATCCGAATGACCGCAAGATCCGTGTCCGGATCATCACCGGTCAATTGCGCCGGGTAATCGCGTCCGTCCGGTAGGTTCACCGCGATACGAGTTGCGCTGTGCGAACGACATGGCTGTTCGGTCAAGATGAAGCCGTCCGGCGTGATGACGAAACCTGAGCCGTTTCCGCTGATTTCACCGTCTGGCGGCGGACGCTGACGCGTTGCGTCACATCGATGTTCACAACGGCAGGCGCGACCCGCGCGACTGCACTCACCACGGTGCGCGAATATTCATCGAGCAAGGCGGAATCGTCTAGTGCCGCAGCTGTCGCTTCGGCCTCACCGTGCCGGATTGCGCTACTCCGGATCCCGCTTCGTTTAAGCAGAAAATCGATCCGCGCGGCGTTTTCATTTGAAAGCGATGCAAATCGTCATGAATTAAAATTTCGAGCAACCAAACCGTCAGTCAACTACATGTGGCTCCGTCTATACACGCCGTTTCGAATGTTACTCTCTGCTTGAACGTGAGAAAGGCGCAGATTAGAAGACAGGCATGCCAAAGCGTCTCCTCTCCGCCGTCCGTCATGGATGCGCAGTGTCCCTCCCGGCTCGTGCTCGATCGGAATTGCGGATAAATGGACCGCTCTCATCATCCAGATTCTGGCGCGCGGGACGATGCGTTACGCGACGCTGCAGCGGGAAATCGGCGGCATTTCGCAGAAAATGCTTACCCAAACCTTGCGGAGCCTCGAGCGCGACGGTCTGGTGCAACGCACCGTTCATCCGGTCGTGCCGCCGAAAGTAGAATACTCACTGACGAGATTGGGCCGGACTTTGATTGAGCCGTTGAAAGCGCTTTGCCGCTGGTCGGAAAAACACCTGGCTGAACTTCAGGCGAATCGGGCGCGGGCAAAGACTGCAGCCGCGGTTGCTGAGCGCGGCTGATTGCGCATCGCCTAGGCAATCCAGTCGCACCACAGGCAAAGAGATCGAAATCGTTTGCCAACGCCCAGAGAAAAAAGATGCACTGAAAAGCCATATCGAGCCGGCCAATCTCTGGCTGGCCCGCCCAGTTGCGCCGCACAGGTCTTGAGCTCTTTCTTGAAGAACTGAGCCAGATGCGACCGCACTTTATCTGTAAGCGGAAGCTTCTCCATTCCTGCCCAACTGTTGTAATCCCTCGTTACCCCGGCGGTCTTGGCTTGTCTGGATCGGCACCCAAAAAATGGAGGATGGAGCGCCGCAGTTCAGTCGGGATTTCTTTGTAGATCGTCAAAGAAATAAATGCGAAACCTGTCTGGATGAACATAGCGTTTCCAATCGCGCGACAACTGCGCTCGGGTACGAGCGCAACAGCATCCCTCGACGGAGCAAATTCCGATTGACTTGGTCGACATCGGTCGCGTCGAACGGCTCACTTGGCGGTAACGCACTTCCATGGACAAGTGCGACCACACGCGCTCAACCGGATCGCGCGCCAGAAAGATCACCTTTAAGTTTGGGAAATATCCGATGACTCGCCGAATGACTTCATTACTCAACGTCGAATAGTTGGGCGAAATATCACCCGAAAGGAGCGATGCCTTGGGTTCGAACAGTTGGGCATAACGCTCCAGATCCATATAGCTGTTCGGCACTGAGGATCCTTATGTTTTCCAGAAAGCGAAGATCGCGCTCGTCTTTGCAGCGCGGAGACGATGTGCGTTGAACCCTGCTCAGTTGATCCAAGTAATGCAGCTCCTTTATTGGAGGCATCCAGAAATCCGGATGGGAGTCGAGCTGCTGATAAAGCCAGGTCGTTCCGCTTTTGTGGGCGCCCACACACAAAAATCGGGCTGTGCATCGCCATTAACAGACCCGTTCGCTTCCTTATGACCGCTGGCGCCGGTGCGAGCTTTGAATCGCCAGGTCCATCTCATTCCTGCAATTATGTTTCTCTTAGAATCAAAAAGGCAAGAACGAGCAAAGCCTACTGCTTATTTCAAGGAGCAATAGACCGGCTTTGATTTGCCGGCGTCAGGCGATCCAATCGCACCAGAAAAAGGATATCGAAGTCGTCCACTAGTTGCGCGAGAAAGATGACTACCGGAAAAGCCGTATCGGGCTGGCCAACGTTTGGCCGGTCCGCCCAGTTCTGCTGCGCAGGCCTTCAGTTCCTGCTCAAAAAATTTGAGCGATACGCGCGCGCACTTTAGCGGTGAGCCGAAGCTTCTTCCTGCGCGGCATCCTGTATTGTCATCCGGCTTCAACTTACCGCTTGGCTTGTTCGGATCGCCCCCAGAAAAGAGTAGAACCGACCGCCGCAGCTCCGCCGGATTCTCTTTAAGATCGTCGAAGAAATAGACGCGAAAGAATTCCGGACGAACATAACGTTTCCAGCGGGCTACGACTTTGCTGTGGATGCGGAGCGCGATCAGCACCGCTGGGTTCAGCAAATTCCGAATTACTTCCTCGGCATCCAGTCGCGTCAAACCGACTAATCATTCCCAGCCGGACGCCCATCGACAACTGCGACCAGGCTCTCTCGACAGGGTCGCGAGCGATAAAGATGACCTTCGTATTTGGGAAGTAATTGACGACTCGCTCAATGACTTCATCGTTCAGGGTCGAATAGGCAGGCGAAATGTCACCTGACAAAAGCGCTCCCTTGTGTCGGAACAACTCACCGTAGTTCTGCAGGTCGTATGACGATTGGGCGCTCAGGTTCTTCATGCTCTCCAGAAAACAAGAATCGCATTCATCTTTGGAGCGCGGAGGATCGAATCGCCTCGTTCTATTCAATTTGTCCAGGTAATGCAGCTCTTTCACCGGAGGCATCCAAAAATCCGGATGTGGCTCGAGTTGCCGATAAAGCCATGAAGTTCCCGCTTCTGCGCGCCCACGCACAAGAGAGTCCGGACACGCATCGCCGGTGGAACAGTGATGCTCTTCTCCATTGCGATCGTCGATCGATTTGAGATTTAAACGGCCAGGCCAAACGCACGTCGCATTATTTTGTCAGGCGACTTAAAAAAGCAAGCGGGGAGCGCGGCTTGCGGCAATCCTGGTGCCGTTGAAAATTGAAACGGATGGGAAACAAGGCCTGCTGTCGCATCTTTCTTCTCTCACCCGCTTACACGGGAGGTCAACGAGCGCGAATGATTCTGAGCGATCGGGCGGAGATTCGAACTCGCGCGGAAACTGCGCGGGAAAAAGGGCGCGCCAATCGCGGAAGTGTTCACGTTTCTGAGCGGCCTCTACTTTCCGTGGAAAGATTGCCTATGCGACCGCATTTGCGCGGCCGGCGCACGGAGCTGCGGGTGTCTTTGTCATTACGCCGACGCGCGAGCTGTCGATGCAAGAAAGAGAATTCATCTCGACGACCTGCGTGAGTTCGCCACGGTCGACATTCACGAGGACGATTCGCGTTATCGATTACCGATTGAACGCAATGCAAAACTTCATGGCACAGAAGCTACCGGTCGAGAGCGAGGTCATTCTTCTCCGGCAGCATTGCCACGGGCAAGTATGTGGATGTTTTAATGGCAATTTTTGCGACCAGCTGCGATTCCCGTCGGAGTTCATTGGACGTGGCGAGCATGAGCCGTGGCGGATTGATGTTGCGTTGTGCAATGGATCGAAAAGAGCTTTCGTACGTCGCGATTGCGGGCGCGATTGTTAATGGAAAACGTCCGCCAGAAACTCGCTCCGCGGAGCTGTGCTGCACCGTTGCCGTCCATGCCTTACCAGAGGCGTTAGCTTGCGCCAACGGCGCTGTCTCATGATAGCCTGGGGCATCGTCCCAGGAATTCAATTGCCCCGGATACCTGAGCGCTGAAAGCGCGAGTCAGTTGAATGGGACATGGCGCGAATGATGATCCAATTCGAGACGGATGTGAATCGCGCTTTCAGCGCTGATTTCTTCGATTTTCTGCTCCTGGGCGTTGCCCCAGGCCTGCAGTGAAGACTGCGGGTTGGCGCTAAACACATACTGAACGAGAGCGCCTATGAGCAATACGTAACCGGAACGAAGTACAC
>ERZ1370068.2071-contig-1233_pt1 | contig 52814 bp, 68 predicted proteins | sample MGYA00561227_ERZ1370068 | MGnify/ENA primary metagenome ERZ1370068 (study PRJEB38410, sample SAMEA6850437) | metagenome | study: Metagenomic assessment of the ecological functions of the soil: analysis of the soil microbiota associated with the... | reverse complement strand
CATCGGTGCCGAGACAGACCTCGGCAACGAACCACAGCACCTGCCGATCGGCCGTCCACTGGATGTAGTACGGGAAGCTGATGCCAGCGACGGCGGCTGCGAAGAGCCGCACGCCCGCGATCGAGAACCCGAAGCCCAGCGCGCCCCGCGACCGCCGCGAGCAGGGCGCTCTCGACGAAGCAGCTGGCGGGCAATGCGCCAGCGCGAGGCTCCGAGCGAGACACGAATGGCCATCTCACTCGATCGACCGGCCGAGCGCGCCAGCAGCAGGTTGGCCACGTTCGCGCACGCCACCAGCAGGACGAAACCGACCGCGGTCATCAGTGCCGCCAGGATTGGATCGGGAGCGAAGTGGGCTGGAAAGCGAGCGACGAGCGGCGCGAGATTTCCGTTCGTGTCCGGATGTTCACGCGCGAGGCGCGCCGCAATGGCCTCGACTTCCGACTGCGCCTGCGCTCGCGTCGTTCGATCGGCGAGCTTCGCCGAACACCTGGAGCACGCGTGCGTCGCGCGGTTGACTGGCGAGTCCGGGAAGCCGGGCCAGCGGTTGCCACACGTCGCTGGTGAACGGGAACCTGAAACCATCCGGCATCACGCCGATCGCGATCGCCGGCACACCGTTGACGCGCACCGTGCGGCCGATCACGGTCGGGTCGGCGTTGTACTCGCCGTCCAGATCGAGTGGCCCAGCACGACGACCGCTGGTGCACCGGGTCGATCGTCCTGCGGGAGAAAACCGCGGCCGAGTATCGGCGTGACACCGAGCAGTTGAAGCGTATTCGCGGACACGTAGCGCGCCGCCGCGCGCTCAGCCGCGCGCGGCCGTCGTCGCCGAGCGTCGCCGTCGCCAGGCTGAACGCGGCGAGGCCCGAGAATGTCTTCGCGGCCGCGCGCCAGTCCTCGAAATCGAGATACGACGCGCCGAGCTGGCGGCCTGGCGGCGTCCGCGCGTTGATCGACACGATCCGTTCGCGATCGTCGATTGGCAGGCCGCGAACCATCGCGTGGACGATCGTGAACATCGTGCTGGTGACGCCGATGCCCAGCGCCAGTGCGACGACGATCACCAGCGTGAACCAGCGGTCCTTCACCAGCAGCCGGCACGCGAATCGCGACGTCCTGCAGCATCAGCGATCACCGCGGCGGCATCGCCGCAAACGTCTTCTCGATGTTGTCGAGCACCGCGAGCGTCGATCGCACGCCGGCTTCGATGATAGCGCTCGCCGAATCTCCGGCGTGGACGTGCGCGCGTCGCCCCACGTGCCCGACTTCGTCGCCCAGATGGACCGACCCGGGCGAGGTGAAGAAGAACGCGGTGTGCACCGGCGCCATGTTCACGGTGTACTCCGGGAACGGCGGAAACTCGGCGTTCGCGCCGTTCGAGATCGACGAGGTTCGGATTGATCGCCAGCACCGCCGACGTCTCCGCGGCGTTCGCGTGCAGCCCGTTCTTCAGTCCGGAGAACTCGGCGACGTCTTCCGCGGTCAGACCGTCCCAGTAGTTGATCGGAAACGCCTTGACGCCTTTCGGCATCCGGTCCGCCGCGTCGGCGCAGGCGTAGGCGATAGCGTAGGTGTTGTCGTAGTGTCCGTTCAGGAAAATGATGCGCTTGAAGCCCTGACGCGGCGAACGACGCGCAGAGGTCGGCGACGAGCGCCATGAACGTCGGAATCCGGATGTGCACCGATGCCCGGTGAAGCCGACGTGCGGATACGACAGGGCGTAGTTGATCGGCGGCGCGACGACCGCGCCGATCTGTCGGCGCGACGCGGCGCGCGACTTCCTGCGGAATGAGCACGTCGGTGAGGAGCGGCCCGTGCGGACCGTGCTGCTCGGTCGCGCCGGTGGGGATGATGACCGTGTGATGCGTCTTCAGAAACGCTTCGACTTCCGGATTGGTCATCTCGCCGAGGAATCACCGTCGGTGGTTTCATCGCATCATCCCTCACGGTTTCCGGGACGGCGCGATTCTGGGAATGCCCGCCTCATTGATCGCCTTGTTGAGCTGTGCGAGATCGACGTCGACCACCCGTTTCAGCTTCGCGCTGGCGTCGCGCGCGATCGGCGTCAGCTCGTCCAGCTTGTCGGAGGATCCTGTTTCCGCGGCGCCGCCGTGTGAGCTCTGGAAATTCCACAACGCCGTGGCGAGACGCGCCGGCATCGGCGGCGGCGTGTAGGTCAGGCTGCCGCCACCGCCCGCCGCCTTGCCGTCCGACGAAGTGCACCGACAGGTCGTCCACCGTCTTCGAGAACGCGTCCGCCTGCTTCCCGGCAACCCATCGGGGACCGACGGCGCTTTCTTGTCCTTCCACCCTCACATCACCTCGTTGAGATTGGCGCGCAGATCACGAACGGTCTGCGCCTCTTCCACCGACTTCTGTAGCAGCTCGTACGCCTTCATCAACGCGTCGTGGCGTCGGGCGCGGTCCTGCGCGCTGATACTGATCGACGGATCGTCTTCCACGCGTACCGTTTTCGTGGCGTGATGACTGCCGGCGTCGATCTTCACCGAGTACTCGCCCGGCTCGACGAACGGCGCCGGCGGATGGATGAACCCCGAGAAGAACCCTTCGAGGTGGCCGCAACGATCCTCGGTCGCTCGGCGGCACCGGCGCGACGAGCCGCAGATCCCAGTTCACACGCGATTGATGCCGGCGTGGCCCGTGCCGTCGAACGCCGCCACTTCCTGTGCCGTCGCGGTCGCTGACCGTCACTCTTGCACATGCTCAGTTGCGTTCTTCACGAAATAGCTGACGAGCGCGCCGTCGGGCGGATTCGGGCGCGGAGAAGATCTTTCGTGCCCCTGCTGCGCGTTGGTCGGTCGAACATCCGCCACGACACCGCGCGGACGGATGTCGAACAGCGTCAGGTCGGTCGAGCGCGCCGGCGTCAGCTGCTCGGAGCGGCGTCGCGTCGTCGAGGATCCAGAGCGAGCGGCCGTGCGTCGCGAGGATCGATCGTGCTCGCGCGGATGGATCTGGATGTCGTCGACGCGGACGGTAGGCAGATTGCCGCCGAGCCGCAGCCAGTGCTCGCGCCGCGATCGTACGAGACGTAGGCGCCGAACTCGGTGCCGGCGAAGAGCAGGTGTGGCGTTGACCGGATCCTCGCGGACCACGCGCACCGATCCGTTGTTGTGCGGGAGATCACCCGAGACCGACTTCCACGTCGTCCCGTAGTCGTCCGTCCTGAAGATGTAGGGCTTGAAGTCATCGGCGCGATGCGCGTCGAAGACGACATAGCTGCCGACGCCGGCGCCGATGCGTGATGCCTCGATGCCGTGACGTACGTGCCCTTCGCCGGACGCCGGGCACGGCCGCGACGACGTTCTTCCACGTCTTGCCGCCGTCGCGCGTGCACCTGCAGGTTGCCGTCGTCGGTGCCGGCCCACGAGTACGTGCGGCGTCGCGCCGGCGACTCGGCGATGCGGATGATGCACGGATACCACGTGACGCCGTAGCCGCGGGAGACCGTCTGATCCTTCGGCAGCACGCCCATGATCGGCAGCGTGTTGCGATCGACGTTCGGTGGTCAGGTCGAGGCTAATCGCCGTCCAGGTGTCGCCGCGGTCGCGTCGACCTGAAGACGCATTGCGCGCGCCGAAATAGATCGTCTTCGGATCGTGGGCGGACAGGATGAGCGGCGAGTTCCAGGTAATAGCGGCAGCGGCGGATCGGCTTCCTTCAGCCACCGGCGCGATCACCGCCCACTCGTGCGTCGTCAGATTCAGCCGGTGCAGCTGTCCTTCCTGCGCCGAGACGTGAGACGAGATTCGATCGAGTCAGATCGGGCTGCGTGTGGAAGCCGTCGCCGGCGATCGCCACGCAGCCAGTCGCTGTTGGTGATGCCGTTGGTGTGGCGGTTCGCGATCGGCCCGCACAGGCTGCCGTTGTCCTGGAAGCCGGCGCAGACGCGATACGGCTTGCTCATGTCGTACGCCGACCTGGTGAGCCTGGCCGATCGGAATCTGATTCAGGTGCTCCCAGTTGTTGCCGGCGTCGCGGCTGGCGTAGATGCCGCCGTCGACGCCGATGATCATGATGGATTCGAGTTCGCCGGATCGATCCACATCGCGTGGAAATCGGCGTGCACCTGATCGCCGAGACCGGGCCTGAACGTCTCTGCCGCCGTCGTCGGACACGGTGATGCCGGCCAGCACGCGCCGGTGCTCTGCATCGCCGCGACGTAGATGCCGCAGATCGTTGGCCGGATCGATCCAGAAACGGCTGAAGTAGGCGGGGTTCGGATTGGCACTGCTCATCTTCTGTCCACGTCGCGCCGCGGTCGTCGCTCCGGTACATTCCGTTGCCGCTTCGAGTGCTCGACTTCGAGGTGGACGATGCGCGGATCTTTTCTGTAAATCGCGATGCCGATGCCGTCCCGTGTCGCCGCCGGACGCGTGCGGCAGATCGTTGGTGAGCTTCGCCCACGTCGCGCCGCCGTCGGTCGACTTAGTAGAGCGCGCTGCCGGCGCCGCCGCCGTTGAAGCCGAATGCCGTACGCCGGCGCTGATAGGCGGCCGCATAGCACCGTGTCGGGGCTCGCCGGATCGAGCTTGACGTCCACGACGCCGGTGTCCTGGTTGACGAACGAGCGCGCGACCACGTCTTGCCGCCGTCGGTCGTCTTGTAGAGGCCGCGCTCCTCGTTCGCGCCCCACAGCCGGCCGAGCGCGGCGCACGTAGACGACGTTGGTGTTGCGTGGATCGATTTCGATCTGCCCGATGTGGTGCGTGTCGGCGAGGCCGATCGTGCGTCCACGAGTCGCCGCCGTCGGTCGACTTGTAGACGCCCGCGCCCCACGACGATGTGTTGCGGTTGTTCGGCTCGCCGGTGCCGGCCCACGACCGACGGATCCTGACTGCGACACGGCGATCGCGCCGATCGACATCGGCCGACGTGCTCGAAGACCGGCTTCCAGATGAGGCCGCCGTCGGTCGTCCGCCACACGCCGCCTGACGCCGTCGCGGCAAAGATGACGTTCGGAGATTCCGTTCGACGACGGCGAAGTCGTCGATGCGGCCGCCGATGACCGCAGGGCCCGAGCTCGCGCCATTTCAGATGCGCGAGCGCATCGTCCGATTGGCGGCGCCGCGCCCTGCGCGGCGAGTGATACGCTGAGCAGCATCGCGCCGGGTGCGATGAATGCGAGAACCTCTCCACCACAGAGGACACGGAGGACACGGAGGATTAGCGGTTCGAACCAGCGCACAAACATGCGGTGCCCTCGGTGTCCTCCGTGGTGGAGAGCTGATCGTGTGATGCGATTGACGAACGTTTCATCAGGACGCTCCACGACTGCGGCTATTGCGGGCCGATCGAGCAGGCTGTGTCCGCGGCCGCACGCGCGCAGTCGGCCTGGCCGGCCGCGGCGAGCGCCATCGACAGATTGCGGTAGGCAGGCCTGGCCGTTGGCCGGATTGAGGCGGGTGGCGGTCGTCAACGCCTCCACCGCGGCCTGAGGCTGTTTGCGGACGATGTAGATCGCACCGAGGGTGTTCCACGCTTCGCGCGTAGTCCTGCTGGATCGCCAGCGCCTTGCGCTCCAGTCTGCTCGGCGCGATCGAGATCCCTGCTGCGAATAGGCGATGGCGGCAAGATTGGCTGCCACGCGCGAAAGTCGTCCGGCTGTTCGTCGACGATGCGCTGCACGGGTCGCGGCGGCGCGATCGTGCTGGCCGAGACGGAGCTGCGCGAGCGCGAGCTTGAATCTCGCCGGCAAGAACTCGGGGTTCAACGTCAGCGTGCGCTTTCGAGCGCGGCGGCCGCCTTGTCGAGACTGACCCTCGCGCCCGAGACAGCGAGCCTTTCAGGAACGCGATCTGCGCGACACCCGCGTCGAGGCCGTTCCGCGTCGTTCAGCTTGCCAAGCGCGTCGGTCACGCGGCCCTGCTCCGACACAATCTCGAGCGCCGAGACATCGTGAGCGCATAGACCGTCAGCTTGTCTTTGGGATCGGCGAGCGCGGCGCCGCTCGTGTTCGACACCGGCGACCCGCCGATGTAGCCGAGGGACATCAGCTGCTCGGTCATCTGCGGATCAGTGCGCACGCGAGGCGCGACGACATCTCCAGGGGTTGACGCGCGCACGACCGCGTCGAGCGTGCGCTTCACGCGATTCGCCTCGGCCTCACGGACCTCGAACAGGCTGATCGCCTCGCCGGGATCGGTCGTGAGATCGTAGAACTCGGGGTTCGGCGCGTCCACGTAGCCTCGACGTCTCGGTCCGCACCATCCGCAGCTCGCTCCAGCCGAACTGATCGCGCGGCAGGAACGTTTCACCGTGCGCTGCGAGCCTCGGGCGAACCTGCCGTTGGTCAGCAGCGCCGCGAGGCTCACGCCGTCTTCGTCTCGTGCCGCCACACCGGCGTCGCGTGCCGCGACGCGACGTCGACGATCGTCGGCAGCTGGTCGACGATTCTCACGCAGCGGCGCAGAACGCGCGGGCGCGGAGGCCGGGCGCCTTCAGGATCCACGGAATCCGCATGGTCGAGTCGTAGACGAAGAACCCGTGCGTCTGCTCGCCGTGCTCGCCGAGCGACTCGCCGTGATCGGCGGTGACGCTGACCACGACGTCGTTCCAGAGGTTCCTGCCGCGGAGGAACTGGAACAGCCGATCGGCAGCAGCGTCGGCGGCGCGCACATCGCCGTCGTAGCTGCCGGTGCGGTATGGCGCATGCGGCTCGAACAGATGGATCCAGACGAAGAACGGCGGCCGCGCGGTTTCGATCCACTGCGTCGCGCGCGCGTGACGGTAGTCGCACGCCGGATCGATCGCGCCTGAATCTGGTCGTCGTAGAGATCGAAGCCCTGGTTCAACCCGTAGCGCCTGTCGAGGACGACGGCGCTGACGAACGCCGCCGTCGCGTAGCCGCGCGCGCTTTCAGCCGCGCCGGATAGGTCGGTGCGCCCGGGCGCAGCGCAGACACGTGGTTGTCGTGGACGCCGTGCCGCGTCGGATACGCGGCGGTGAGGAGCGACGCGTGCGCCGGTAGCAGCGTCAGCGGCGCGACCGTCAACGCCTGCTCGAAGACGACCGATTCGCGCGCGAGCCCGCCGAGTGCCGGCGTCAGATCCGCGCGTGACGCGATCGGCGCGCAGCGTGTCGATCGTGAGGACCACGATCGATGCAGTTCGCCGGCCGCGCCGCCGGACGCGGCTGACGAGCGCACGAGATCAGGCCGCCCGACCGACAGCGAAGAGCCGGGCCACGAAACCACGAAGCACGAAACCACGAAAAAGAAACCATCAGGCCGTGCATTCGTCGAACGCCGCGCCTGAAATGACCCCTAGAAGATCAACTTCAGCGCGAACTGGATCTCCCGGCGCCGGGAACGACCTCGTCGATCGGCCGAAGGTGGCGTTCGCCCAGGTTTCCGATCGGCCGATCGAGGTTGGCGCTGCATGAACAGGTTGAACGCCTCGGCGCGGAACTGGATCTCCGTCGCCGAGCCCATCGGCAGCGCGAAGTTCTTGAAGAACGACAGGTCCATCGTCTTGTAGTTCGGACCGCGGTAGGCGTTGCGCGGCAGGTCGCCGATGACCGCCGGGCGCGGAAGTCGGTCGGCCTTGAAGACGCGCCGTTGATAGCGCCGCCTGGCTCGTGTCCGGCAGCGTCAGACCGAAGGCCGGCAGTGTTCGGCCGGTCGTTGTTCACGCCGTCGCCGTTGTAGTCGCCGGTCGGATACGGCGCATTGGTGTTGACCGTGAACGGATAGCCGCTCTGGAACTGGATCACGCCGTTGACCTGCCAGCCGCCGAGCAGGCTGTGCTTCACGCCCGGTCGCGTCTCTCGAGGAAGGGAATCTCCCAGCAACCAGTTCGCGACGAGACGGTGCCGCACGTCGAAGTCGGCCGCCGCCATTCGAGGCTCGAGGTTGTGCGCGTCGACCGGATTAGCGCCGACCTGCACGTCCGATCCGCTGTCCATCGCCTTGCCGTAGGTGTACGAGAACTGACCCGTGAAGCCTTTCGACAGCCGCTTGTTCAACTGGAACTGCCCGGCGTGATAGGCGCTGTGCGCGAGCATCGCGCGATAGTTGATGCCGCCGAACGTCGGGTTCAGACGGTCCGGCCGGCCGTCGAAGAGATCGCCGGTGGACGTGTTGTAGTCGACAGATCCGCCGAGGTTGCGGCCGACGTTGCCGATGTAGTTCGCCTCGAGCACCATGCTCCAGACCAACTGCAGCCGCGCGCCGCGCGAACCAGTTGTGCGCGTAGGCGTCGTGGCCGAACGGATCCGGCACGCGCAGCGACTGCTTGCAGGTGCCGAATGCCGGGTTCCAGCCGATGATGTTCCCACTGCACGCCGAGGCCCGGCGTCACGCCGATGTTGACGTTGTCGCCGGTGATGCTCGGCGCTTCGTTGCGCGGGTTGCCGTTCTTGTCGGTCGGCCCGTAGGCGATCTGAACCCGGCCTGCGACGCGACCTGGACCGGATTGGCGACGGCGAACGAATAGAACGGCGGGTTGAAGCGGATGTTCTCGATCGAGTTGTTGAACAGCCGCTCGTACATCAGGCCGTAGCCGCCGCGGATCGCGAGCTTGTTCGTCGCCGGTCGGATCCCACGAGACGCCGATGCGCGGGCCGAAGTCGTTGTAGTCGTCCGGCACGACCTGATCGACCTGACCGACCGTCGCGGTCTGGACCTTGGCGAAGATGTCGTTGCCCGGCCCCGGAATCATGTTGGTGAGGAGATCGTTGATCTCCGTCGGACGGCCGAACCACTCGTAGCGCAGGCCGCGCGTTGATCGTACAGGTTCGGCCGCAGCTTCCAGTCGTCCTGCAGGAAGACGCCGTACTCGTTGTAGCGGAAGTTGCGGATGTTGGGCGCGATCTGACCGGTGCCGCGGATCGATGCCGAGAATGGTGACGCGCGACGGCTCGTCCTGCGCGAAGTCGAAGACGTTGAAGAACGAGATGCCGGGACGCCTTGCACCGCGAAGTCCGAGTTGTCCTGGATGTAGCGCCACTCGCCGCCGAACTTCAGGCCGTGGCTGCCTTTGCGTCATGCTCACCGTGTCGACCCAGTGGAACGTGTTCTGGATGAACACCGCCGGGATTGGTCGGCAGCACGCCGAAGCGAGATCGTCCCATCGTCGAAGTTGATGTTCGGCGCGCCCTCGTTGTTGGCGAGCAGCCCGCGATTGCGCGCGGCTGAAGCCGAACCGCGCTTCGTTGACCGTGGTGTTCGACACGATCAACGTGTGGCCGATCGTCAGGTTGTTGCCGGCTCTGATCGACCGGCTGGTTGAAGCCGGGGCGGACGATCGTCTGCAGATCGTCGGCGACGTTGTGGTCGTAGGTGTAGCGGCCGAAGATCCGGAGCTTCTGCGAGAACTCCTGATCGAGACGGATGCTGAACTGATTGGCGGTGGTCGTTCTCGGGCAGCGTGACGTTCGCCGTGCCGATGTCCGGGATGCCGTCCGGCGTGCCCTGCAGCACGTTGCGATACAGGCCGCCGCCGGTCGCGGTGTAGTTCGGATTGGTCGCGACCGACGGGTTGTTCAGCACGTTCTGCGTCTGCAGGCCGGGGACCGGCCGGCCGATGTCGCGGATGTTCGAGGTCGGCGCCGGCGACGGGAAGTTCTTGAACAGGAAGTTGCCGATCGAGTTCGGGAACTGACTGGCGACGAGATTGCGGAACTCCGGCGTCTCGACGGTGCGGACGAGCGTCGTGCCGCGGTCAGGCGCAGTCCCTCGTAGGCCGCGAAGTAGAAACAGCTTGTTCTTGACGATCGAGCCGCCGTTGGTCGCGCCGAACTGGTTGAACTCGAGCGGGTCCTTGGTCGTGGCGAGCACGCTCTTCGAATCGAGCGCGTCGTTGCGGATGAACTCGTAGGCGGTGCCGTGATGCTGGTTTCGTGCCGGCCTTGGTGACGACGCTGACCGCCGACGCGCTGTTGCGGCCGAACTCGGCCGAGAAGTTGTTCGTCGAGACGCGGAATTCCTGGATCACGTCGACGTTCGGGTTGATCGCGACCCGTCCCGCGGTGAACTGATCGTTGTTGTCGGTGCCGTCGAGCATGAAGTTGTTCGCGCGGTTGCGCTGCCCGTTCACGAACGCGCTCGTTGCCGCCCGCCGATCCGCCGAGCACCTGGTTGCCGGGGTTCGCGTTGGCGCCGGGCTGGAGCTCCGATCAGCTGCATCGCGTTGCGGCCGTTCAACGGCAGCTCGGCGACGCGCTTCTCGTCAACGAGTACGAAGACGCGTCCCTCTTCGGTGTTGACGAGCGGCGCCTGTCCCTTGACGGTGATCGATTCGGAGACCGTGCCGACTTCCATCGGGAAATCGAGCTTCACCGTGTCGCCGACGGTGAGCAGGACGTCCGACTGGCGGAGCGTTCTGAATCCCTGCAGTTCGGCCGACACTTCGCACGTGCCGCGCGGCAGGTTGGTCAGGCGATACAGACCGTCGGACCCGGAGACGGTCGTGCGGATTTCGTTGGTCGCGACGCTCTTCGCGGTGATCGTCACGCCGGGCAGCACGGCGCCGCTGGTGTCCTTGACCGTTCCGGTGAGATTGGCACTCGCGGCCTGACCAAAGGCGGCGGGCGGAAGCAGCAGCCAGACGACCGCGAACCACGCGCAGAGTCCTCGCATACGCCCTCCGTGAGACTGCAAAAGTGCGAGAGTCTGAAGTCTGAAGTCAGAAGTACGAAGTCAGCGCGGTTCTATCACCCGGATCAGGTGGAGTCAATACGTGGAAGGATGATCCGACAATTGTGTGAGAACTTCTTCGAGGCGTTTCGTCGAAAGCCGTAGGGACCGGGCGCGCTCTTGTGCCTGATTCGTCCATCGGTGCCGATCACGTAGAGACGATCCGGCCAGCCGGTGTATGCGCGCTCGACCTGATTGTCGATCCCGTCGAGCAGCGACGGAATCTTGATCGCGAGCCGGACGACGCAGATGTCGGCGGTGGCGGCGCGCTCCTCGTCGGTCTTCGGCGACGAGAACAGCACGCCCTCATCGACATTCGAAGACATCTGCCACAGATCGACGGGATGCGCTTCCTGGATGTAGACGACGTAGAACGAGGCGGCGTCGCTGTACTGCTTCGACAGAGGCGATTGAGCTCGGGAACTCCCGAGCGGAACGGCGGTCACGTGTAGCTGCCGAAGATCAGGACGACCGGCTTCTGCCGGTACTCCGTCGACAGCGTGACCTTGCGATCGCTGTGCAGCAGCGGCAGCGCGAAGTCGGGCGCCCGATCGCCGCCTCGCGCAGCGCGCCGGCGCGCGCCGACATCCACAGCGGCCTGAACGGCAGCACCGCCATCGCCACGCCCGGCACGTGCGACATGAACGCGCCGAAGCGCTCCGGCGTCTGGCGCATGGCCGCGTAGATCGTCGCGGTCGCCGCGGCATAGCAACACCACGCACAGCAGGAGGATCGCGCCGAGGATCTTCAGAGCTGTTTTCAAGGTCCGCACCCGGCCAATATTTTTGCACGGCCGACGAGGCGCCAACCCGCCGGGTAGCTTCGTGGGGCGGCCCTTTCAGGGCCGCCGCGGCGCCGGGCCTGAAAGACCCGGACTACTGAGAACGGCGCTCCCGCGCTTGGCAGATTCTATCCGCTCGACGTTGCCGTCATGCCGACATCGGGGCATTCACCGACGCGTCGGCGGGCGGATAGCGGTGCTCGCGATAGATCGGATACGCCTCAGTGCGCAGATGCGCGAGCATGTCGTGTCCGCGTCGCGTCTCTCGTTCGTGCCGCACCGCCGAGATGTCGATCGGCGCGACGACGATGCGTTCGCCGGGACCGGGCGATGCTTCAGCGAGCAGGCGGCCGTCGAAATCGACCACCTGGCTGCCGCCGGGCCACGAGTAGGGTGGAGTATTTTCGCAGGCTGGCGCCCTGGTTCGCGGCGACGACGTAGGCGATGTTCTCGATGGCGCGCGCCCGGTTGATCGTGGTCCACCAGTTCATCGGCTCGGTCGCGCCCCACGGGTCCATGTACGCCGACACGCGCAGCAGCACTTCGGCGCCGTTCGCCGCGAGCTGGCGGATCGCCTCTGGAAACAGCCAGTCGTAGCAGATGGCGCAGCCGATGCGGCCGATCTCGGTGTCGGCGACGGGGAACAGCGGTTCCTCGTAGCCGGGCAGATCGTGCGGGCTCGCGTGCACCTCGTAGGGAATCCACGGGTTGACTTTTCGATATCGAGAGAGGATGCCGTCGCGGCCGATGAGGCACGTCGTGTTGAACAGCACACCGGGCCACTGCGGATCCCTGCTCGATCATCGATCCGCTCTGGATGAACACGTCGTGCTCGCGCGCCTTACGGATGAGCCGCTCGGTGTGCTCGTTCGGAATCACGACCGCGAGCTTGTCGGCGATCTCCGACGCGTGCTCGTAGATCGGCGCGGCATGGGCGAACTCCGGGAACACGATCAGCCGCACCGGCAGGAACGGCCGGCTGCCGGCGACCCGCATGATCGATCATCGCGAGCATGCGATCCGTGTTCGCGCGCATCGCCGCTCGATCCGAGGATTGGCGAGGTCGGTCTGGCACGCCGCGACGGAGTAGCGGATATGGGACATGCGAAAGTCTGAAGTCTGAAGTCGAAGTCTGAAGTACGACCTTCGAAGTCTACCAGCACGATCGGCCTCAACGTTTGGTAATCTGACGCGGAATGCGCACGCATCCCATCCGGGTGGCCGTGGCGGCGGCGTTTGCGCTGCTGCTCGTCAACAGCGCGTACTCGCCGCCTACGCGACGCCGTCGCTCTTCTATTTCGTCAACCTGATCCTTCACGTCGGCCTCGGCGCCGTGCTCGCGATCGTCGGCGCGGTCGATGCTGCGGCGCGCGCGTTCGTCACCCGCGCTGATGGCGGCGGCGCCGCTCTGGCAGTCGGCGCGGCGAGCGGTTTCTATCTGACCGTCGTCGGCGCGCTGCTGCGCAACCGTTGGCTCCTGCAGATCCACATCGCGTCGGCCGCCGTCAGCGCTGCTGGCGTTGGTCGTCTGGCTGCTGCAGCGCGCGAGCCGGAGTCCGGAGCGCCGTGTCCGCCGCGCCGCGATTGCGACCGGCGTCGTCGTCCTCGCCGCGACCGGCTGGGCGTTCGTCGCAGCGCAGCGCTGCGACCGCGGCCGCAGTGCGGCGTGCGCATCGTCAATCCGACGGTGCCGCCGGTGCGGATGGAGGACGAGGGCGCGCGGGCCGTCGAGCCCGTTCTTTCCGTCGGCGGCCAACACGAACGTGAACGGGATCATCCCGGCCGAATTCTTCCAGACCAGCCAGATGTGCGGCCGCTGTCACCGTGACATCTACGAGCAGTGGAACTCGTCGGCGCACCACTTCTCGTCGTTCAACAACCAGTGGTACCGCAAGTCGATCGAGTACATGCAGGACATCGATCGGGACAAAGCCGTCGAAGTGGTGCGCCGGCTGCCACGATCACGCGGTGTTCTTCAACGGCCGCTTCGATCGGCCGATCAAGGAGCAGATCGACACGCCGGAGGCGCAGGCCGGACTCGGCTGCACGTCGTGCCACGCGATCACGCATGTCGGCAGCACGATGGGGCAGGGCGACTTCATCGTCGAGATACCCGGCGCTGCACGACCTCGCGACCAGCGAGCAGCCGTTCCTGCGCTTCGTGCACGATCGGCTGACGTATCTCGATCCGCAGCCGCATCGCGAGGTCTTCCTGAAGCCGTTCCACCGCGAGCAGACGCCGGAGTTCTGTTCGAGCTGCCACAAGGTGCATCTGGATCGGCCGGTCAACAGCTACCGCTGGTTCCGCGGCTTCAACGACTACGACAACTGGCAGGCGTCGGGCATCTCGGGCGAAGGCGCGCGATCCTTCTATTACCCGCCGAAGTCGCAGAAGTGCGCCGACTGCCACATGCAGCAAGTGAAGTCGGACGATCCGGCGGCGAAGAACGGGTTCGTGAAGTCGCACCGCTTCGCCGCGGCGAACACCGCGCTGCCGTTCGTCAACGGCGACAAGGTGCAGCTCGAAGCCGTGCAGAACTTCCTGCGCGACGGCCAGATTTCCGTGGACGTCTTCGGTCTCGTCCGCGCCGCGGCGCCGGCCACGGCGACCGCGGGAGCGCCGCCAGTTCGCCGGGAGAGGTGCGCAGGCGTCGAGCCTGCTTTGTCGAGCACCTTCGCCGTCGGCGAAGAGTCGATGAACTTCGGTGCGGCCGGCGGCGTGCTCCGCGAAGCCGGACGAAGTGATCGCGCCGCTCGATAAGGTCAACGCGACGGTCCGCCGCGGCGAGTCGGTCCGCATCGAGAGTCGTCGTCCGGACGCGCAAGGTCGGCCACTTCTTTCCCGGCGGAACGGTTGACGCGTTCGACGTCTGGGTGGAGCTCGAGGCGGTCGACGATCGCGGACGCACGCTGCTGCACAGCGGATCGGTCGCCGACGAAGGCAAGGGACCAGTCGAATCCAGCGCCCACTTCTACCGGAGCCTGCAGCTCGACGAGCACGGCAATCCGATCAACAAGCGCAACGCGTGGGCGACACGATCGGTCGCGCTACGTGCGGCTCGTGCCGCCGGGCGCCGCCGACACGATCCACTATCGCCTCGACATTCCCGAGGACGCGGGCGACAAGATCTTCCTGAAGGCCAGGGTGAACTACCGCAAGTTCGCGTGGTGGAACACGCAGTGGTCCTTCGCCGGCATCCGCGATCCGAACGATCCGCACCCGTCGATTACCAGGATCACGACGATGGGAAGTGGGTGTTCACCGGGGATACGGCGAAGGTGTCGGGCGGCGGTGAAGGCGATTCCCGATATTCCGATCACGGTGATGGCGCAGAGCGCCGCGACGCTGTCGGTGATCGATCGCCGCGCCGAGCTGCCGGCGGTGAAGGCGCTGACCGACAAGAGCGTGCGCGAGCGGTGGAACGACTACGGGATCGGGCTGCTGCTCCAGGGGCATCTCAAAGGCGCCGCAGCGATCTTCACGAAGGTCACCGAGATGGAGCCGGGCTACGCCGACGGCTGGGTCAACGTCGGGCGCGCGCAATTGCAGGAGGGCAATCTCGCCGGCGCCGAAGACGTGCTCCGCCGCGCGCTGACGGTCGATCCGACGCTCGCGAAGACGCACTTCTTCCTCGGCAGCGTGCTGAAGAACGACGGACGGTACGACGAGGCGCGCGAGCATCTCGCGACCGCGGCGGCGCTCTATCCGCGCGATCGCGTGGTTCGCAATCAGCTGGGACGCGTCATGTTCCTGCAGCGCAAGTTCGACGAAGCGATCGCCGAGTTCAACAGGGTGCTCGACGTCGATCCCGAGGATCTGCAGGCGCACTACAACCTGATGCTCTGTTATCAGGGGACCGGTCGTCCCGACCTGGCCGAGCGCGAGCGCGCGCTGTATCTGCGCTTCAAGGCCGACGAAGCGGCGCAGGCGATCACCGGACCGTGCCGTCAGCTCCATCCCGACGACAACAACGAGCGCCAGTCGATCCACGAGCATCGATGACGCCAAGAGCCACGAGACCGCGAAACCGCGAACAGCCGGCCACGAAGACACGAAGGCACGAAGGAGAGTCTTTGTACAGGAAGTTCTTCGTGTCTTCGTGCCTTCGTGGCTGGCTGCTTTGCTGATGGCGACGGCGCACTGGTCGCCGCCGCAGCCAGCGGACCGACGTTCACCAACGTCACCTCATCGGCCGGCATCCGCTTCAAACACAACAGCGGCGCGTTCGGCGAGAGTACCTGCCGGAGACGATGGGATCGGGCGTCGCCTTCTTCGACGCGGACGGCGACGGCTGGCAGGACATCCTGCTGATCAACTCGAAGAACTGGCCGGGCCAGCCGGCGTCCCCGGGATCCCCGGCATCAACGTCGCGCCACGCGCTCTATCGCAACAACCACGACGGTACGTTCGCGGACATCACGGCGCGATCCGGTCTCGCCGTCGATCAATGCAGGCTCGGCGTGGCGGTCGCGGACTACGACAACGACGGCCTGTCCGACGTCTTCATCAGCGGGTTGAACGGCAACAAGTTGTTCAGGAACGCCGGCGGCGGCCGGTTCACCGACGTCACGGCGAAGGCCGGCGTCGCCGCGCCGGGATTCTCGACGTCGGCGGCGTGGCTCGACTACGACCGCGACGGCCGCGTCGATCTCTTCGTCGCGAACTACGTCGACTGGTCGATCGCCACCGATCTCTTCTGCACGCTCGACGGCAAGGCGAAGTCATGCTGCACGCCCGAATCGTACAAGGGACGCAGTCCGGTGCTCTTCCACAACAAGGGCGACGGCACCTTCGACGACGTCACGAAGGCGGCCGGCCTGTACGATCCGGCGTCGAAGGCGCTCGGCGTGGCGTTGATCGACTACGACCGCGACGGCTGGACTCGATCTCGTCGTCGCCAACGACACGCAGCCGAATCGTCTCTATCGCAACCGCCACGACGGCACGTTCACCGACGTCGGCACCACGGCGGGCATCGCGTTCAACGAAGCGGGCGTCGCGCGCGCCGGCATGGGCGTCGACGCCGCCGACTCCGGACGGCTCCGGCCGCCCGAGCCTCGTCATCGGCAACTTCTCGAACGAGATGATGGCGCTCTACGCCTCGGACGCCAACGGCTTGTTCATCGACGAAGCGCCGACGTCCGCGGTCGGCGCGCAGTTCGCTGCTCACGTTGACGTTCGGCTGCTTCTTCTTCGACTACGACCTCGACGGCTGGCTCGACATCTTCGCGGCCAACGGCCACGTCGCCGACGACATCGAGCGCGTGCAGAAGCGCGTCACCTACGCGCAGGCGCCGCACCTGTTCCGCAATCAGCGGCCGCGGCAAGTTCGAGGAGGTGACGGCGGCTTCCGGCGCGGCGCTCGAGGAGCCGATGGTCGCCGCGCGGCGCCGCCTACGCCGACTACGATCTCGACGGCGATCTCGACGTCATCGTGACCACCAACAACGGACCGGCGAGCTGCTGCGCAACGACGGCGGCACCAGACCACGCGCTGCGGATGACGCTGCGCGGCGTCGCCTCGAACCGCGACGCGATCGGCGCAAAAGTCGTCGTCAAGCTCGCCGACGGCTCGTCGCAGTGGCGGATGGTGAAGACCGGATCGAGCTATCTCTCGCAGAGCGAGCTGCCGTCTGACGTTCGGTCTGGGCGCCTCGGGTGCCGCGCGCAGCATCGACGTGACGTGGCCGAACGGGAAGACCGAAACGCTGCCGGCCGTGGATCCCAATCAGCAGATCACCGATGGAAGAAGGCAAGGGCATCGTGCGGCATGCGCCGCTCGCGCGCGGCGGGGCCGCGCGTTGACCGGCGCAACGGCGCCGCGCGTCGATCGCGACGCGCGCGTCGGCAGCCGGCGTCGTCGCGATCGGCGCGGCGATGCTGATCGCCGGGCAGCTTCCAGGTCTGCGCGCGCAGGACGTGCGCGCGCGCGAACAGGCGTACGGCTCAACAACATCGGTGTCGCGCGGCTCGAGCAGTGCGACTACCGGACCGCCGCCGACACGTTCCGGCAGGCGCTGGCGAACCGGTCGGCGCCGCCGTTTGCGCGCCTCAACCTCGCCATTGCCCTCTTCTACGACAACCAGCTCGAGGACGCCGAAGCGCGAGGCGCGCGCCGCCAGCGCCGCGCAACCCAACGCGCCGCCAGCCGCCCTATGTGCTCGGCCTGATCGCGCGCGCCGCCGGACGATCGAGCGATGCGGTCGAGCAGTTCCGGCGCGTCCTCGCCATCGACGCCAACGATGCCGGCGCGAAGATTCAGCTCGGCCAGGTGCTGACCGCCGATCGTCAGTTCGCGGAGGCGATCGCGCTGCTCGAGCAGGCCGCGAAAGCCGAGCCGTTCAACGCCACCGCCGCGTACGGACTGGCGATTGCGCTGACACGTGCCGGCCGCGCCGACGACGGGCGCACCGCGATGGCGCGCTTCCAGCAGCTCCGCGACAATCCGCGGCGATCACCTACGCGACGACGTATCTGGCGCAGGGCCGCTACGCCGAGGCGATCGTGTCGACCGGGCTCGAGGCGGAACTCGTCGAGACGAAGGCGCCGGACACGGGTTTCACCGACGTGACCGACGCGGTGCTCGGCCGCGACTCGGCCCGCGAACGGCTGGCCATCTCGCTCGCGACGGGGATGCCGCCGCTCCCCTTCGGCGTGACGCTGGCCGACGTCGACGGCGATGCGGGGACCTGGATCTGCTGTTCGTCACCAGCGACGCCATCGCGATCCGCAAGAACGACCGCGGCCGGTTCGCAGCGCCGACGCTCGTCGCGGCGCCGCGCTCGATGCTGTTTGAGTCGTCGCCGGCGACTACGACAACGACGGCCGCGTCGATCTCTTTGCGCCCGGCCTGCCGGCCTGCCGGCTGTTCCACCAGGAGGAAGACGGCAGCTTTCGCTGGCGTCACGCAGGCGGCCGGGCTCGGCGCCCGCGGGCGGCGCCCGCGCCGCGGCCTTCGTCGACGTCGACCATGACGGCGATCTCGACGTCGTGATCGGCGCACCTGGCGGAGGCGGCGCACGGCTGTTTCGCAACAACGGAAACGGGCGGTTCAGCGACGCGACGAGCGACGCGCGGTTGAGTGTCACCGCGCGCACCGGACGCCTGACGGGCGTCCCCCGCAAGCGTCAGGCGCCGTTCAGCCGCCGGACGAGGACGTTGTCGCACTGGTGCCGACGGATTTCGACAACGATCGCGACATCGATGTGCTGGCACTGAGCGGCGGCAGGGCGCCCCTCCTGATGAGCAACCTCCGTGACGGGACATTCGGCGACGTCGCCGCAGCGGTCGGCATGCCGGCGGCGGCTAGCTACGCGACCGCCGCGGCCGCCGACATCAACAGGACGGCGCCACCGACTTCTTCTTCGGCCGCCTGGGTGCCGCCGGCCTGCTGGTCACGAGCGACCGTGCCGGCCGCTTCACGACACAGCCGATGCCCGATTCGACTGCGCGACGCGGCCGCGGCGCGGTTCGTCGACTCACGACAATGACGGGCTGCTCGATCTCGTGGTGGCCGCGGGCGACCGCCTTCACGTATTCCGCAACCTCGGCGGCACCTGGGCCGACGTCAGCGAACGGGCGCTGCGCGACGGTGCCGAACGTTCAGGGTGGCACCGGCCGGTTGCGCTCGCGGTGGGCGATCTCGATGGAGACGGCGACGACGACCTGGTCGTCCGCATGGAGTTGGGCAAGGTTCGCGTCCTGCGGAACGACGGCGGCAGTCGGCATGCGGCGCTGCGGGTCGCGCTCGCGGCGCGGGTCGGTAATCGCAGCGCGCTCGGCGCGAAGGTGGAGATGGCCGCGGGTAGTCTGCGGCAAGCTCGAAGTCTCGTCGGCGACACCGGCCGTCGCGCCGGCTGATCTCGTGTTTGGCCTATGGCTCGCGAGATCGCGCGGATGTCGTCCGCGTGTTGTGGCCAGCCGGGATTCTCCAGTCGGAAGTCGATCTGCCGGCCGTGACCGCGGGCGCCGCGTCAGGCGCGTCGATGCCGATCAGGGAACTGGATCGCAAGCCCTCGTCGTGCCCGTTCCTCTTCACGTGGAACGGATCGCGGTTCGAGTTCGTGACCGACTTCATGGGCGGCGGCGAGATGGGGATCGTGGCTCAGGGCCCGGCGGGCGCAGCGTTCCCGATCCCGAGGAGTACGTGCGCATCCCCGGCGGCGCGCCTGGTGCCGCGCGATGGACGCCTACGAGCTGCGCGTCACCAACGAGCTCGAGGAAGCGCTGTTCGCGGATCGGCTGCAGCTCGTCGCCGTCGCGCATCCGTCCGGCGTCGACGTCTTTCCGCCGCCGGACTGCGATCGCACCGCCGAGCGGCGTCCGTTCGCGGCTGCACGCCGTTCGAGCGCCGCAGTCCGCCGCTCCGCAGCCACCGACGATCGCGGCCGCGATGTCCCCGATCGCATCGCCGCGCTCGATCGCCGCGCCGTCGACGGCTTCGAGCTGGCACCGATTCGAGGCTACGCGCGGCGAGCACACGCTGACGCTCGATCTCGGCGCCGCGCCGCGCGACGCCCGCGTGCAGCTCCTGCTCGACCGGCTGGACCGACTACGCGTTCTCGAGCGACAACGTCGCCGCGCACCAGGCCGGGCTGGCGTTCGTGCCGCCGATGCTGCAGATGCGCGACGCGCGCCGGACGGCTGGCAGACGATCGTGCCCGAGATCGGGCTGCCCACCGGCCGGCCGCAAACGATCGTGCTCGATCTCACCGACGCGATTCGGAAGAGCAGCCTAAAGGGTTGCGCTACCGACGCCCTAACGCGCAGTCCCCGTCGCAGTCCTCGTCCCTCGCGTCGCCGTCGCCGTCATCGTCATCGTCAGTGTCTTCGGGGACGTTGTCGAGTCGCGCAGCCCTTCACGGCTGCCCCGTCATCGTCGATCGAAGTCCGCATCGTCACGACGGCGCGCGTTTGCCGGGATCAGATCCTCGTCGACACGTCGGTTGCCGCGCCGTACGAAAGCGATCGCGCTCGATCCGATCGACGCGACGCTGTCATCCCGCGGATTTTCCGCGGAAGTCGCGGGCAGCGGCGTCGCGCTGCCGACCTACGACTACGCGCGTGTTTCGTCGACGGCGCCGTGGAAGACGATGCCCGGGCGCTACACCAGGTTCGGCGACGTGCGATCGCTGCTGCGAGTGTCCGACGATCAATTCGTCGTCTCGGCGCCCGGCGACGAGATCGCGCTCGCATTCGACGCGTCGCGGCTGCCGGCGCTCGGTGCGGGATGGCAGTGGACGTTCCTGCTGAACGCGGACGGATTCAGCAAGGAGATGAATCTCCACTCGTCCAGTCCCGATCGCCTCGAGCCGTTGCCGTTTCACGGCATGTCCGGCTATCCCTATTCGTTCCCCGAACACTATCCGCGCACAGCCGACCACGATCGCTATCGCACCATCTTCAACACGCGCGTTGTCTGGCGGTCCGCTGGCATCAGCTCGAGCAGGCCTTACTGTCCCGCTAGGTTCGCCGCACGATCCTCGGCACGGTGCGGACCAGCGACCTGACGACCATCTCGCCGGGTCGCCTCCGGCCCGATCTTGAACGCGACCGGCGCGATCTTCGTCAGCGTCAGCGGCACCGGCAGCGACGCCATGCCGAAGCTCGAAAGAGATCGCCGGTGCCCCAGTCGTGCGATTCGGCAATCGGCTGGATCGGATCGGGCTTCACTTCGTCGTCACGTCCTGACGCGAGTTGCCGTTCTGCGCGAGGACGTAGAACAGGCCGCCGGTCGTGCCGACGTACGACGTCCCTTGTCCCGGCAGCCATCCGCCTTTGCTGAACTGGATCTCGTGGTTGGCGACGTTCACGTTCGCCGCCCAATCAAGCCAGTCATAGCCGTGCGAGCCCTTGCCGTCGGGACCCTTCTGCGTGTTGGTTGCGTTCACGCCGCGGCGAGCATCTGATCGATCGTCGTCGCGGCGAGCACCGGGTTGTTGCTGCGGCAGGAGAACATCGCGCACAGCCGCGCGACGTCGATCATCGCTGACGCAGCCCGCCGCAGCCGTCAGAACATCTCGTAGTCGTGCGAGCCGTAGTGCGAGGCGACGACCGGCTGCGCCTGCGAGCGGACGCTGCGCGGCGGTCTCCAGTTGAACGAGCGGCCAGCCGTTCTCCGGATTGTGCACGGTGAGGTGATACCGCGCTTCGTCAGCTCACCTGCGCGCCGGCCAGCGATCGTGAGCCGCGCGTGTGTTTGAGGCCGAGCGGATTCAGCACGAGCGACGCAAGCGCCGCCTCAGCTCGCTGCGCCCAGTTTCCTGGCGACGACCCAGGCTCAACAGGAAGTAGTCGGTGTTGCCGTAGACCGCGTTGTTCTTGTCGCCGGGCGTGCCGGTCAGATCGAGTGTCGTGATCCAGCGCGCGACTTCGATGCCGTCGGACGGCAGCGTGCCGCCGACGCGACCTGCCGATGCAGCCACCGCGTTCCACACCCCGCCCTGGTTGACGCCGGAGATGCTCTGCAGCAGGTGCTTGATCTTGATGTCGCCGAAGCGGCTGTCCTTCGGCGCCGTGCCGTTCGGCTGCTTCAGGTTCAGGACGCTCTGCAGCGTCGTGTCGAGCGTCAGCTGACCCTGCTCGACCAGCTTCCACACGCGACCGCACAGAACGTCTTGGAGATGCTTGCCTGGCGGAACGGCGTCGCCGGCTGGATGTCGTGATAGGCCGGCGAGGCTTCCGCGAACGTGTAGCCGCGCGCGTAGACGCAGGCGCGTGCCCGACACGATGGCGAGCGCGGCGCCGCGCAGATTCTGATCCGTGACGTACTTCTGCAGCGCCGCGTCGATCGACGCCACCGCGGCACTGCCGGTGGATCGGAAGACAGCGCGGCAGATGTTCTTCCCGCGTCGCGAAGATCGCCGCGAAGCGGGCATTGCTGCCTTCGCCCGACGCGGAGACGCAGACCGGCCAGAGCCCGGCGTTGGCCTGCGTGTGTGAACTCGGTTTGATAGTCCGCGCTGGTCATGCCGGCGCGCGACGCCCACGGGCCGATCTGCGAATCGACGTACAGCTCCATGATGCGCGCCGCCGGCGTCACCGCGATGATCGCCGGCCGCGCCAGCGTCCCGGCCATGGCCTCGAAGCGCTGCTGCAGCGCCGCGCCGCCTTCGTCGACCGCGTCGATGTTCCACGCGATGCGCTCGGGATTCGCGACCCAGATCGCGCAGTAGCGAGGGTCGGCGGGCGCGCCGAACACGTCGGCCCAGAGCAGCATCGCGCCGGCGTCGTGCTGCGCCCGGTTCAGATCGATGAACTGATCTTTGCTGAGGTTCGACCGGGTCAGCGGGATGTGCGACATCTGGCGAAACGACCCGGCGAACACTGCGCTCGCGCCCGGCCCGGTGGCGGTGATGATGAACGGACCGAAGCCCTGGCTGGCCATGTCGTCGAAGGCGTTCTGGTAGCCCGCCTGACTGAGGCCGACGAACGAATGCGTCGCGACGGTGACCACCGGCCGCTTCACCATCACGGCGGCGTAGCGGGGATCGCTGGTGCTGCGTAGATCGACAGCGACGCAGCGGCCGGAAGCCCTGGGCGGCGAACGTGTCGCGCTGCGCGACGTGATCGGCGGTCGAGCGATCGTGCCAGGCCACGAGATTCTGGGCGTTCAGCGTCATCAATACCTCCGCGGCGTCGCGCACGCATGCGGCACGCCGCATGAGATGGTGAGTGCAGGCGGCCGTTCGTTACAGGTCGAGCGTCAACACGCCGCCAGGTTGGACATCGTCGCCAGCGTCAGCGGATGCTGTTCGCCGAGGCGCCGCCAGCGGCGAATCTCAGGGCGCGCCGCGCGCGGCGGGCGCCGGCGACGTCTGGCCCATCGCGATGGAGGGTGACCGCCGAGATTGTTCCAGGAGGTAGAGCCGTGTCGGGATGGTCCTCGCCGAAGAGCGCGATGGTCCGGGGGCGAGGACGGTGCTCTTTTCCATCGTCTTCGCGCCGGCGAGATCGCCGCTGGCGCGCGGTGATCACTTGATCGCCAGGCTGCCGGTGGCCTGGAAGCGTCTCGGGATCGTCTTCGCCGAGCGCGCGTCTGCGTCCGATCGACGACGCGCGTCTGAAGTTCTGAGCGCGTCCCGCCCAATGGCCGAGGGTCGGCCAGCGTCGTCGCAAGATTGTTCATCGCGGTCAAGCGTCGCCGGATGGGCGTCGCCGAGCGCCTGGTGGCGGCGCAGGTGCAGCACGGTCTCGCTGAAACCGGCCGGCGACGCTCAGTTCACCCATCTCGCACCAGATGCGCGCGACATCGCTGGCGGCGGTGACCGTGTCGGTGTGCTGCTGTCCAAGCACGCTGCCGCGCCTCGGAACACCTCGGTGTGAATCGCCAGCGCAGCGCGCAGATCGCCGTGGGCCCGGCGCATCTCACCGAGATAGCTGCGGTAGGTGAGCGTCGCGGGATGGTCCGCGCCGGCGCTGGCGGCGCTCGCCTTCCACAACCGCTCGGCGCCGCGCTCCGCCGCCTCGTAGTTGCCACGCGCCCGATCGAAGATGTAGAGGTTGTCGAGCAGATAGCGCGTCGTCGGCGGCGAAGCGCTGGTCGAGCAGCGGCGAGTCGGCCAGCGCGCGCGCGTGGTCGATCATGTCGGCGATGCCGCCGTGACGGCAGCCGACGTCGATTGCGTCGTCGGTCAGACCGCGCCGCCGCCGCGACCGCGCCGGAGCGCACCTGTTCGCGACGCATGTGGTTGGCGTCGCGGAAGCGCATCGCCCGGGATACGAGCGTGTGCACGATCCAGTTGGCGTGGATCCAGTTCCCGCGCGAGCGACTCGGCGACCACGCGGCCGCGGCGGCGAGATCGACAACGTCTCGAGCGGTCCCGGGGTCGACCCGGTCGGCGGCCTGGATGGTGTCGACGACGAGCCGGCGCGGAATGGCGGTGGGCGCGAGCGCCGCCAGTCGAAGGAAGTCTTTCGCCGTCTCGTCCAGGCCCTCGACGCTGCGCAGCAGCGTCGTCGAGAGGTTCACGTCCGCCTGCTCGCGATGCGGCAGCTCGTGCGACTGTGTCGTGAGCAGCGCGGCGGCGAAGTCCAGCGCATCGCGCGACGGCGCGTTCGAGCTGCGCCCGGAATTCGGCGAATCCACGTTTTGAACGGCGACCGCCGCGAGCTCGAGCGCGAGCGGATGCCCGTCCCCAGATCGTCCGCGAGCCGGTGTGCCTCATCGTGTTCGACGGCGTCCGCCGGCGTGCGCGCGTGCGTGAGCAGCGCGACCGCCGACGCCGGATCCAGCGCATCGAACGCGACGTGCGTGCCTGCCCATTGCTGAACGTCGCTCCGCGTCGTGATCAACGTCCGGCCGTTGTCGCTCGGTGCGAGCCAGCCCTCGACGCTGCGCCGGGACAGGCCCGACGGCAGATCGTCGACCACCCACAGGTAGGCATTTGCGCCGGCGAGACGATCGGCGAGCGCCTGGCGAATTTGCGCCGGCGGTGAGATCGGTGGTCGAGATCCCAAGCGGCTCGCAGAGATCGAACAGCTGGTCGTCGAGCAGCGACTGATCGTCGCGCGATCCGAGATGCTCCGCGTCGTGGCCATGCGCGCGCAGCCAGAAGATGCCGCCCGGATAGGCCGCGCCGAAGCGGATCGCGCGCCATCTCCGCCGCCAGCGACTTGCCCGAGCCGCCGATGCCGGTCGCGCGAACCAGCGGCCGCGACTGCCGTGACGAGATCACCGGCACGTCGGCGCTCCACAGCCCGGAGTGGATCGCCCACAGTTCGGCGAGCCGGCCGAAGAATCGATTCGACCCGATGCCGTGGGCGGCGCCGAACCATCGCGGCGGCGCGACGCCGACGTCGCCGAACGTGCCGCTCAGCGTCCTGACGTGATCGGCGATCGCGTCGGCGGCGCCGGCGACAGCGGCTTCGTCCCGCGGCGCGTCGAGGAAGCGTGCGTCGCGCAGCTGGATCGGATGGATGTGCGTGTTGGCCGGCTCCGGGTTGATCAGCAGCACGCGCCGCCGCGGGTCGCCTTCGGCTTCACCGGCAACGAACGCGCGCGTCAGTTCCCACTGACAGGGCAGCGATTCCGGATAGGCCGCCGAGTGGTACGCCAGCAGCGCCTTGGCGCGCGACAGTCCCCTGCTCGATCGCGCGCTGGATGCTGCCGAAGCTCTCGACGTCGGCCTCGTCGAACCAGACCGCGAGCCCGCGCGCGCGCAACGCGTCGACGAGCGGACGCACGTTCTCCGCGTCCTGATGCCGGTAGCTGACGAAGACCGTCGAACACGACCCGCACTCCAGGGTGGGATTCGGGATTAGGGATTCGGGATTGGTCCGGTGCTCTTGTGTCGATCGAATCCCAAATCCCAAATCCCGAGTTCGGCTATCGGCGCGGCCCGACGACGTAGAAGGTGCCGTACATCATGTCGGCGTCGAGCGTCACGGTGCGCAGGTACTTCAGCGTCGCCGCCTCGCACAGATCGATGGTGTTGCCGGCTTCGTAGAGGTAGATCAGCTTGCCGTTGGAACTGCAGCGGATTGCCATCCGCGGCCGGCCGCCGAAGGTCATCAGGTTCTCGCGCCGCTTGCCTTCGAGATCGATCGTCCAGATCTCGTGCCGGCCGATTTCCTCGAGCAGGATGTAGCCGTGTTTGCGATCCGGCGCGAGCGCGAAGCTCACGTCGCCGCGATCCGGCGCGGGGCCGATCGGAAACGAGTCGACGCGCTTCTGCGTCAGGTTGACGCGGCCGACGACGAGCAGCCGGCGGTGCGCGACCGGATCCTGCATGCCGAAGAGCGCGGTGAAGTAGCCCGGCTCGTCGTTGCTCTCGTCGAGCGCGCTCAGGTCGAAGCTGCCGAGCCCGGGCTCGTTCGGGAGCGCGAGATCCCACGAGTCGACCTGCTTCAGCGTCGCCGCGTCGTAGATGACGATCTCGTTGGAGAAGACGTAGAGCAGCTTGCCGTCGGGCGAGAAGCGGAGGAGCAGGTAGTGGTAGTATCGGCTCCGGATCGGTGGCCCACGGCACCGTCCGCACGACCTTGTGCTCCGTCAGGTCGCACTCGATGAACGACGGCGCGCCGATCTCGAAGCGGTCGATCGCCTTCGTCAGCGTGCGCGCGACGATGACCATGTAGCGGTTCTGCGGATCGACTTCGAAGGCGAGCGCTCGGACGTGCTTGTTGCCGTCGCTGAGCGTGAAGGTGTCGAGCGTCTGCCGGCTCGCCACGTCGATCACCTCGAAGTGCTCCTGGTCTGCGCTCTGGACGTAGAAGCGGCTGCGGTCGCGCGACAGGCGCACTGCCCACGACAGGCCGGTCTTGAGCGGGATGTCCGCGCTCAGTTTCTCGGTGGCTTCGTCGAGGACGGCGAGGCGTTTCGCGCACGATCCGAGATAGATGGTGCCGGTGCCGCCGGTCAGCTTCGTGTCGGGCGGCGGACTGGCGGCGACGAGGATCGACGCGCAGACGATCACAGCGAGGCGTCTCATGGACGCCCGCAGTCTACCCTGATTCTTCTTGATCTTCCCGCCTTCGCTCAGCATCTGATTCAACAGCGGGATGTCCTTCAACGCCGGCTGCGTCGGCTTGAACGTCTTGATGTAGGCGAAGAGATCGGCGGCCTGCTGATTCGGGAGGCTGGCGGCGCCGTAGCTCGGCATCGACGTCACCGATCCGGTTGGCGGCGCCTGGTCGGGCCGGGGCGCGCGGATGAACGCGATGAAGCCGTTCGCGGTGAGCAGACGCGGGATGAACGTGCCGTCTTCGCGCAGCAGCCGCGTGCCGGTTTCGCCGTTGTAGCCGTGGCACGCCCAGCACTGGTGCGCGAGATAGAGCGTCTTGCCGTTGGCCGCGTCGCCGGCTGGCGTTTGCGCAGCGCGCTCGAATTCGCCGCGAGCACCAGAATCAGGGCGGCGCCGAAGAGCCGCATCATCGTTTACCCTTGCGGCGGCCCTGCAAGGGTCGCGCCCCTACGAGCTATCGCGGCTGCGTGATCGACGTCGACCAGCGCCGGCTCGCCGCGCTTCACGCGATCCACCGCGCGCTTGTAGGCGCCGGCCGAGCTTGGCCGGATCGCTGATCGGTCCTTCCGCGTACATCCCGTACGCCTGCGCCATCTTCGCGTAGTCGATGTCGGGATCCGCGAGCGACGTGCCGATGCCCATCCGATCGGTGCCGCGGTTGCTGACGCCGGCCATGAACTGCATGAACATCCGCTCCTGGTGCCAGGCCGCGGTTGTTGTGCATCACCGTCAGCACCGGCAGCCGGTGATGCGCCATCGTCCACAAGACGCCGGGCGCGTAGTTGAGATCGCCGTCGGTCTGGATGTTGACGACGATCCGGCCGTTGCCGGCCTTCTTCGCGGCGAGTCCGGCGCCGACGCTCGCCGGCGCGCCGTAGCCCCATGCCGCCGGCGCCCTGGCCACCGAGATAGCGTATGCGGCTTGTCCATGTTGAACAGGCCGCGTCGCGTGCCCGCCGGTGAAGCCGGTCGGTCCGGAGCAGCACACGTCCTCGTCCTCGATCAGCGGCCAGAGCTCGGCGTGGAGGCGGCCGAGGCAGATTGGACTGCCGTCCCATCCGCGCCGCGCCTGATCGAGCGCGTCGGCCCACTCGGCGGCGCGCTGCGTCGGCGTGCGCCTGTTCGTTCTGCTTCGCGCGATCCGCGATCAGTCCGCCGCCTGTCGGCGGTCAGATCGATTTCACTTCTTCGATGATGCCGGGCAGGCTCGTCTCGGCATCCGCTTCGACGACCATGGTGTTCGGCGCGACGTTCGTGATACCGCGTCCGACGTTGAAGTTGGTCGCGAGCAGCTGCGGACTCTGAATCGTCGCCGACAGCAGCGCGCTCCCGCACCGGCGCGCCGCCGCGGTTTCGTCGGCGCTCTCGCGCGCGCGGGCGCAGGGCCGCCGCCCGGCTCGAGGGTCAGCGTGAAGTCGATCGGGACGCCGTCGACGCCGTTGCCGCGCATTGGATGCGACAGCGGGAAGCTCATCGGACCGTTCGCGGCGCTGCTGCCGGCCTGCGCGCCGACGAGCTCGACCAGCTCGATCGCCTGCGCTCGACGCCGGCCGGCGTGCGCAAACGGCCGACGTTGATGCGCGGATTCCGCGCGCTCGACCAGCGCCCCGGCAATCCGCTTCGTCGCCACGTAGTCGGCCGCGAGCATCTGCGGCGGGCGGCACTGGCGGCACGCTGACGGAACGGCCGGCGGCCTCTTCCTTCTGGATCGCGCCGGTCAGCGTCACCATCACCGGCGCGGTCGGCGGCGTCACGGCGACGGCGTAGGCGCGCTGAATCGCGGCGATCGCGTCGGTCGAGGGTGCGCGGCTGCGCGTCCCATTTCGTGAAGCCGCGGACGATCGCGCCCATGTCGGTCGGCGTTGTGCGCGGCGACCGGACCGTCGTAGTCGAGGCCGGCAATCATCACGATCGGCACACGGTCGACGTAGGCGTTGTAAATCGCCATCGCGGCGTGCTGCACGCCGATCGTCCCGTGGAGCAGCGTCGCCATCGGCTTGCCGGTCGGCCTTGGCGTAGCCGTGCGCCGCGGCGACGGCCGACTCCTCGTGGAGCGCGGTGATGAACTCGACGTCGTGCTGGCCGTAGTTGACGATCGATTCCTGCAGCCCTTCGAAGCTCGAGCCGGGATTCGCCATCACGAACTCGATGCCGACCGACTTCAACGCGTCGACCATCAGATCGGATCCGGGGCGGACGACGGTGCGCGGCGGAACCGACGGAGGCGAGGCGACGCCGGTTTCGCGCGCGAGCTGCTGCGGCGTCGGTTCGGCGATCGCGCCCGAGCCCGCCGCGGCTATTCCGTCCGCGCCGCCCGGCGTTGCGATTTGCGCGTCAGCGGTTGGAACGCCGCCGACCAACGCCGTTGCGCCCGCCGCGCCCATCGCGGCGCGCGTCAGAAATCGCCGGCGATCGAGTGACGTCCGCTTTGGTTTCGCCATCAGACGACTCTCCGAGAAACCAGTGGTGATATCAGGGGAGCTTCGGCCGAAACGGGCGGGCGTCAAGGATTTCGGCGGAGGGAACGGATCGTCGCGGCCCGGCGAAGCGTGGTTCTGTCCGAGAGTGGTCGTCGATCAATCGGACTCGAACGTCGCTTGCCGCGTGACCGAGAGCGGTCGGGAGGAGGAAGCGAGCTGGCAACGCTCATGCACTGATGACGGCTTCGCAGACGCGTCGCCGTCCCATGTAGGCGACTGACGAGCTCGAGCGGGTGTGATGATGGCGACGGATCAGCTGACTATAATGCGCGCGTGTTGACCCGACGCGCGTTCCTCGGACTCACCGGTGCCGCCGCGCTGCTGCCGTCGCCGCGCATCCGCGCCGCCCGTTACGATCTCGTGATCAAAGGCGGCCGCGTGATCGATCCGTCAAGTCGCGTCGATCGCGTCGCCGACGTGGCGATCGAGGGCGGACGCATCCGCGCGGTCCAGCCGAACATCGCCGCGGCCGATGCCGGCGAGCTCGTCGATGCGCGGGGAAGATCGTCACGCCCGGTCTGGTCGATCTCCACGTCCACGTCGGCGCGGACCTGTCGCCGGCGACGCTCATGCGCGACGGCGTCACGTCGATGGTCGACGGCGGATCGGCCGGCGCCGACAACATCGACGCGCTCGTCGCGTCTGGCGCAGCGCCGCGCCGAACCGCGTGCCGCACCTTCCTGAACATCGCTCGAACCGGCCTCGCCACGCCCGAACGAGCTGTTGAACATCGACGGCCGCGGACGTCGACCTGGCCGCGCCGCGCGATGGCGCAGCACCGCGACTGGATCGTCGGCGTCAAGGTCAGGCTGTCGGGCCAGCGTCGCCGGCGATCGCGATCTCGAAGCGCTGCGCCGTGCGCGCCAGGCCGCCGGACCGCTGCCGGTGATGCTGCACGTCGGCCAGACGCACTCGCCGCTGCCGAAGATCCTCGACCTGCTCAACCCCGGCGGCATCGTCACGCACCTCGCGGTGGTGTCCGTTCGAAACCGATAGCGGGCCGTTCCCGTTGGAACGGCCCGACGGTCAGTGTTCAGGGCCTGATGCGATCCCGACTCAACTTCTGTTGATACGGTCCGCTACGTCGCCGCCGCCGAACAGCCTGCCTCGACGAAACGGGGCACGTGCTCCCGGCGGTCCGCGCGCGCGCGGCAGCGCGGGGTGCGCTTCGACGTCGGCAACGGACGGAACGGCCACATCACGTGGCCGATTGTCGACGACGGCGACGAAGCGACGGCTTCTGGCCCGACACGATCTCGTCGGATATCACCGACCTGGACGGACGTTTCGCGTCTTCGATCTGCCGACGATCGTGTCGGAAGTTCCTGATGCTCGGGCTGCCGCTCGATCAGGCGGTCGGCTGCGTGACCAATCATGCCGCGCCAACATCAACGCGTTCAAGGATCTCGGCACGCTTCCGTCCCGGCGCGCCCGTGCCGACGTCGCGATCTTCGAGCTGCGCGACGGCGACTTCGAGTTCGTCGACAACGCCGACGCCAGGCGGACGGTCACCAGAAGCTTCGGTGGCGTCGGGGGTGGTGGTGAACGGAAGAAAGTCTGAGCTTACGAAGTCTGAGCTACAAGCTACGGCATTCTGACTTCGCATTTCTGTACTTTCAGACTCCCAGCTCCAACTTCCACAGCCACTCGACAATCCGCTCGGTGCCGCGCGCCGGGTGATAGCGATAGGTACTGAAGGGCAGGCCGAGGCGCTCGGCGGCGGCCTCCTGCGTGATCGCCGGCTGGAAGTAGGTGTAGTGGAGCGCGCGCGCGAACTTTTCGTCCTTCGGTGATGTGCCTGACCGTCTCGAGCGCCGCGCGCAGCAGCGCTTCAGCAGCCGCGCCGCGTCGCCTGGCGCCATTTGCGCCGCCGTCGCTGACCAGCCGCGATCGCGTCAGCGGATTGGACGACAGCGCCGCCGGCCGCGTGTAGTCGCGCAGCGCCTGCCGCACCGACGCGGCGAAGTCCGGTTCCGACAGCACCACGACGGCGGGCGGTTGAGCAGGCACCGCCTCCGCGCCGACCGGTTCGCTGGACAGCGACCGCTCGCACAACTGATCCCACCACATCTCGAACGTCTCGACCCGCCAGTCGTGCGCGAACGTCGTGTAGCGCCGGCCGCCGACCGTGAAGTCGGTCTCCTCGGCGCGCTCGAAGTTGATGTAGCGCATCAACGGCAGCATCGGTTCGGGATACGCGAACGCGATGAAGCCCAGGCGAGACGCCGATGCTCGAGCGGCGCGAACGACGCGCGCGTGGCCAGCAGGTTGATGACCGGCGACATCTGCTGATAGCTGTCGCACGACATGTGGAAGCGATGATGAATCATCTCCTCGCCCGAGCGGAGGGCCGCGGCGGCGCGCGAACGCCCACGCGCCGCGCACCGACGGATCGACGTCGGCATCGTCGGACGAAGCGTCCGGCAGCACGATGCTGGCGACCAGTCCCAACATGTCCTCGTTGGCGCCGCGCGGAACGTGAAACGCCTCCGGCTGCCGGGCGAGCCAATGCTCGACGATCCGCGCCGACTCCAGCGCCTTCGTGGCGGCGCACCGTGTCAACGATTGCGGCGCGATCGCGCGGTCCTGCCACGTCGCCGGTAGATCTTTCCCAGCGTTGCGTGAGTGGTGATAGCGCACGCCGATCGCGCTCGTGCGGTGCAGATACAGCTTGTCGAAGAAGACGCGCTGTCGAGCGCGTCCGGTCGCGGCGACGAGCTTGTGACGGAGATGGCGCCAGATGCGGCGATGCATCTCGAGATACCCGTCCGGATCGCGCCAGCGGAAATCCGCGTCGAGGACCTCCCGCGCCAGGTCGTGCGGGAACAGTCCTTCGGCGTTCTGCTCCATGAACGACAGTCCGCAGGAGCCAGTCGAACAGATCGTGCGCATCGCGTTCGTCGAGCGCGGCGCCAAGCAGCGCGTCCGTCGTGACGCGCACCTGCGCGCACGCTTCGAGCGCTTTTCGATGTCGAGACGTCGGCACCGTCGCGATCAACCGTGCCAGCAGCTCGCGGACGACGTTCGGGGCGCATTCCGGCGCGTGAAGCGCAAGCCGGGACCGGCGTTGTTGATGACGTCGGCGAGCAGGACCAGCGCGAGCGGATGGCCGTGCGTGAACTCGAGCACGGCGGCATGCTGATCCTCCGGCACGCACCGGTCGGCCAACAGCGCCCGGCTCTCCACCGGCGAGAGGTTCCGCAGCGGAACCGTGTGGAACATCGGTCCCAGCGCCGGATCGGCCGTCCATTCCGCGGACGGCGGCTGCCGCGCCGCCATCACGACGACGCCCTGCGCTGGCAGCATGGGGAGGAATTTCTGCCGGATCCACGCGTCGATCGGCGCCAGCGCATCGAAGGAATCGAGCGTCAGGACCACCGCGTCTTCGCGGCCGATCCGATCGAGGGCCGCGTCCGCGTCGTCGCAGCCGAGCGCCTCGGCCACGGCCTGCAGGAATCCGCGCGAGCGAGGCCTCGATGCTACGGGCGTCCACGTGCGCGGTCGTCACGCCCTGGGTCGCGGCACGATGCGAGCACTCGTCGAGGAGGGCGGACTTGCCGACGCCGCCCAGCCCGCAAACGTAGAACAGCGAAAACGGTGCTGACTCGCCGGCGAGCGCCCGGCAAACACAGGCTCAGCTCGCGCTCGCGGCCGAACAGGCGGCGCCGGCCGGCGACCGCCAGGCGATCGCCGAGCCGTGGAAACCGTTCGGGCGTGCGTCTTCTCTCCCGCATGAGATTCAACAGAAATTCGACAGCGATTGGGCTGGCGACTTGACAACGGTCGACGCGAGACTCCGCCGAGAGGCCGGATTTTACTACGCGCCTCTGGGCGGCGGCGCTGAGGGGCCGCCCGACAAGCGGAGGGAGTGAGCAATGCACGACGTAATTGTTGTCGGCGCTCGCTGCGCGGGCGCGCCGACCGCGATGCTGCTGGCGCGACAAGGCTACAAGGTGCGTGCTCGTCGACCGCGCCACATTTCCGAGCGACATTCCTCACGGCCACTTCATTCACCGCGGCGGGCCGCGGCAGCTCGCGCGGTGGGGCCTGCTCGACCGTATCGGCGCAACGAACTGCCCGGCCGTCACCGCGTCGGTGATCGACCTCGGCGATTTTCCACTCGTCGGGACGGACCTCGAAGTCGGAGGCGTGCCGCTCGGCTACGGACCGCGCCGCACCGTCCCTCGATCGGATCCTTGTCGACGCCGCGGCTGAAGCGGGCGTCGACCTCCGCCTTGGCTTCAACGTGGACGATTTCACCACCGATGGCGATCGAATCACGGGCATTCGAGGACGGACGACCGGCGGCGCGCCGGTCACCGAGCGCGCATCGGTCGTCGTCGGCGCGGACGGCCGGCGATCGCGGCTGGCTCGCTTCGTCGGCGCGCCCGAATACGAAAGCGCTCGCACCGCAGCCTGCTGGGTAACTTCTCGCACTGGAGCGGCGTGGCTGCGCGCGGCGTCGAGATCTAGCATCAGACGCGACAAGGCGATCTCTTCGTGTTTCCGACCAACGATTCATTGCTCGGCGTCTTCGTGGGATGGCCGATCGATCGGCTGCCGGCCGCGCGAAGCGATATCGAGGGTCATTTCATGGCGGCGATCGACACCATTCCTCGCTCGCGGCACGGGTGCGAGCCGGGCGGCGCAAAGAGCCGTTCAGGGGCGCGACCGATATGCCGAATTTCTTCCGGAAGCCGTACGGTCCGGATGGGCGCTCGTCGGCGACGCCGGACTGCACAAGGATCCGATTCTCGCGCTCGGCCTGTGTGACGCGTTCCGCGACGTGGAGCTGCTCGTCGATGCGCTCGACGACGGTCTCTCCGGACGACGCCCGATCGGCGACGCGCTGCACGACTACGAGCAGCGCCGCAACGACGCGTCGATCGCGGACTTCCGCGAGAACCCTGCGCATGGCGCAGTTCCAGCCGGTGCCGGAGGAGACCTACCGGCTGCGCGCGGCACTTCGTGACGATCCGGAGGCGACGCGCCAGTTCTTCCTCGCACGTCAGGGAATGATCCCGCGCGAGGCGTTCCTTCAATCCCGAGAACCTGCAGCGGCTGATGGCTCGAAGTCCGAAGTCTGAAGTCGTCGAAGTCTGCAGCGTCTAACGATTGACTTCTGGACTTGATGACGGCCTGCTGGCTGTTCGGCTTCAGACTTCGACTTCGTGGCAGACTCGAAACTTGCAGGCTTTATCTCTCTCCGCGCGCCGCGTTGAACGATCGCTCGATCGTGTCGTTGACGTCGGTTGACACCGGCTGATCGCGCCACAGCCAGCGCATCATCTCGGGCAGAATCGGTCCGCCCATCCGCTGGCCGTGCGTGTTGATGCCCCAGGTGTAGTTCGACGTCGTAGCCCTTGTCGGTGAGCGCCTGCATCAGCCGCACGTTCTGGAAGAACCAGTCGCGCCGCTGATCGTAGGCGCCGTCGCGTCCCACGCCGCGATTGTCGTTGCGTCCGTCCTGCAGGAAGATCCGAATCGGCTTCTTCGCGTTCAATCGGACGATGTCCGCGTAGGCGTCGCCGCCGCGCAGGTTGACGAAGCTGCCGACGATGCTGAGGACCTTGTGGAAGTGGTCGGGCCGCTGCCACGCGACGGTGAACGCGGCGATCGCGCCGGAACTGGCGCCGCCGATGCCGTGGCGATCGGGATCGCTTCGAGATGTTGTAATCCTTACGCCAGCGCCGGCATCAGCTCGTCGACGATCACGCGCGCATACTTATCATCGAGCGAGTTGTACTCGGCCGGCCGGTTCGTCGAGCGGTCGCCCCAGTCGGATGGTGTCGGCTCCGGCTGCTCCGGCGTCCGGCCAGGATTGATGAAGACCGCGATCATCGTCGGGATTTCGCGGCGATAAATAAGGTTGTCGAGAACGTTCGGCGCGCCTGATGACGCTGTTGACGCCGTCCAAATCCTTGAACGCCTGTCCATCCTGAAAGATCATCAGGCTCGTCGCCGCAGCAGAATCGTATTGCGCCGGCACGTAGACCCAGTAGCGTGTGCTGCGTCCCCGGGATATGCCTGGCTCGGTAACACGAACGGGCCGCGCACGTCGCCTTTTGGAACACCGTCGTGCGCGAGCGAGTCGGGGCCGACCGCGTAGTAGGCGTTGTAGTCAACCGGCGGCGGCGCCGGTGCCTGCGCGATCGGCGCGACGTACGCCGATACGGCGACAAAGACCACCGCCAGGACAACTCCGAACTTCCGGATATGGTTCATTGGATCTCTCGGGACGGCGCATCGATCGAGGCGCGTTTTTCCGACGTTTTTGTCTTGACTCATCTTGTGGTCCTCTCTAACTTGTGCGCCATGTAATCGGTTGCACCTCGTACTCTTCGCAGAACCAGATCCGGCGAGGCGCGCACCGCGCGCCTGCGGAAACGGAGCGGGGCGTTGGGGCCCGCGAGCGACCGAAGCCGAGGTCCGGGCAGAGCCCCCGTTTAGGAGGACACATGTTACGCAGCAGGCTCCTGGTCGGCGCCGGTGTGATGCTTGCGCTCCTGTCGATGGCGACGCCAGCGCACGCGCAGATTACCACCGGCACCGTCACGGGCAACGTGAAGGACGGGCAGGGCGGCGTGATCCCGGGTGCGACCGTCGTGCTCATCAGCGAAACGCGCGGCGACGCGATCGGCGCCAGCCGTCACCAACGAAAGCGGCGACTACGTCTTCCCGAACGTCACGGCGGATACCTACACCGTCGAGATCACGCTCGAATCGTTCAAGACCGTGCGCCGGGCCGGCGATCGCCGTCAGCGGCGGCGACCGCGTCGGCATTCCGCCGCTCACGCTCGAACCGGGCGCGCTCGCCGAAACGGTGACGGTCGTCGCCGAGTCGCCGATCGTGCAGACGCAGAGCGGCGAGCGCTCGAGAGCGATCACCGCCGCCGGAGATCGACAACCTGCCGTTCGCGCGCAACAACTTCACCAGCCTGACCGCGTTCACGCCCGGCGTGGTGCAGACCGGCGCCTCGGCCGGCGGCACGCGCCTCGGCGGCGCCGGCCAGAACAACATCATGATGGACGGCATCTCGGCGATGGACACCGGCAACAACGGCCAGATGCTGCAGATGAACGTCGACTCGATCGGCGAGGTGAAGATCCTGACGCAGGGCTATCAGGCCGAGTACGGCCGGTCGAGCGGCCTGCAGATCACCGCCGTCACCAAGAGCGGCACGCAACCGCTTCAGAGGTTCGGCTCTACGACATCCAGACCAATTCGGACTGGGACGCCAACAGCTGGGTGAACGAGAAGAACGGCGACCCGAAAGTGAAGACGAGCACGAAGACGCTCGGCTACTCAATCGGTGGACCGGTCGGCAAGCCCGGCGGCAACAACAAGCTGTTCTTCTTCTACTCGCACGAATACCGACCGGTGACCGCGGCGATCAACGGCGGCAACCCGATCCGGATGCGCGTGCCGACGGCGGCCGAACGGCTCGGCGACTTCTCGCAGACGCGCGACAACAACGGCGCGCTGTTCAACCTGATCAAGGATCCGACCTCCACGCTCCCGTGCGTGGCCGGCATCGGCGGGCTGCTTCCAGGACGGCGGCGTGCTCGGCAAGGTCCCGCAGGGTGCGCTCTATCCGACCGGACTCTCGCTCCTCAGCCGGTATCCGATGCCGAACGTCAACCAGGCGGCCGGTCAGAACTACAACTACGAGGCCGCGCCCGGGACCACCGACAACCTGACGCAGCAGCCGGCGATTCGCGTCGACTATCAGGTGTCGTCGAAGCTCCGCGCCACCGGCAAAGTACTCCGGAAACCGCGCGCGTCGGCTCGTCACGCCGGGCACGATTGTCGGCTTCAACGACGTGCTGAATCCGCTACTCCGTTCATCACGAATTACGGCGTGACCGTGGACTATCAGGTGAACAACTCGACATTCGTCGAAGGGACGTACGGCTTCATCCGCAACCAGCTCGCCGGCGGCGCCTCCATCGGTGCGACGCCTACGGGCGGCATTCTCACCACCGATTCCTCGAACCGGCTCACGAGCCTGCCCGGCTTCCCGCTGATCTATCCGAATGCCGGTGTCGTGGATCCGCGCTACTACGCGTTCGGCGTCCTGAACGATCTCGGTCCGGGCTGGTTCGACGGCTCGCGCATCAACCTGCCGCCGGCGTTCGGCTGGGGCACCCGCATTCAGGGTAATCAGGGTGTCGGCGCACTGCCGGGTCCGCCCAACCAGGTCTTCCCGGGCTTCCTGAACATCAACCGGACGCAGGATGTGGCCGTGAGCTTGACGAAGGTGTGGGCCTCGCACACCAGCAAGGCGGGCTTCTACAACAACCACAGCTTCAAGGCGCAGAACACCGGCGCCGGCGGTGTGGCGAACCTCGGGTTCCAGGGCTACGTGAACTTCGGCAACGACACGAACAACGCGCTCGATACCGGCTTCGGCTTCGCCAACGCGGCCACCGGTGTCTTCACGCAGCACCTGCAGCAGTCGAAGCCTGATCGAAGGCTCGCATGATCTACAACAACACCGAGTTCTACCTGCAGGACAACTGGAAGGTGAACAACCGCCTGACGCTCGACTACGGCGTGCGCTTCACGCGTCAGCAGCCGCAGTACGACCAGTTCCTGCAGATGTCGAACTTCTTCCCGAACGAGTGGTCGCTCGGCGCGGCGCCGATGCTCTACGTGTCGGGCTGCAACAACGGCGCGACTGTCTGCTCGGGCAACGCGCGCAACGCGGTCGATCCGCGCACCGGCCAGATCCTGACGGCGCTCGGCGCGGCCAACACGGCGGCGGCGATCGGCACCGTCGTCCCTGGAGCGGCAACCTGGTCAACGGCGTCCACAAGGCCGGAGACGGGATCGCGGACACGTCGTACGTGTGGCCGCTCCTCGCGGCGCGCTCCGCGCTTCGGCATGGCCTACGACCTGACCGGCAACCAGACGTTCATCCTGCGCGGCGGCGGCGGCCTGTTCTACGACCGTCCCGACGGCAACACCGTGTTCTCGATTCCCGGCAACCCGCCGATCTCGACGTCGCAGGATCTCCGCAACGGCCAGCTGCAGACGCTGGGGACCGGTCTCAGCACGGTTGGCGTCCCGGCGCTGATCGATTTTCAGCATGAACGCTCGGCTGCCCTCGTCGTGGCAGTGGCAGGGCGGCGTGCAGATGGCGATGCCGTGGTCGATGGCCGTCGACGTGTCGCTACGTCGGCAACCACGGCTTCAACCGGCTGCGCGCGTTCCAGGGCGGCGCCAACGGCGCCGTCGGATCTGAACGCCGTCGACATCGGCGCGGCCTATCTGGCGAAGAACCAGGATCCGACGCTCGGAACGAGCGCTGTCCCCGGCGCGACGGCATACCCAACGAATATGCTGCGCGCGTTCCGCGGCTTCGCGGCCATCAACGAGCAGGAGACGCGGTTCTGGGACGAGTACCACGGCATCCAGATGTCGGTGAACCGCCGCTACACGAACGGCCTGGCGTTCGGCACCAACTACAACCTCGGCCTGTCGCTGAAGGGCAACACCGGTCTGCAGCTGCGCCTCCAGCACGCGGCCGACGGCACGATCTCGATTCGCGACGATCAGACGCAGTACGAGCAGCTGAATGAGAACCTCGCCCTGCAGCGTCACGTGATCAAGAGCTACGCGGTGTGGGATCTGCCGAACGTGCCGTCGAGCTGGGGCGAGGTCGGCAAGTGGGTGCTGAACGACTGGCAGATTTCGGGCGTGCTGACCGCCGGCTCCGCGTTCCAGCCCGGCGCGGTTCAGTCAAACGGCGCGGCACAGGCCAACGCGGCGGGCGACGCGAACGGCCGCTACGACATCAACTACTCGTATCAGAACAACGGTGCGGCCACGAACCTGACCGGCTCGCCCGACTACCTGGCGCGCACCGTCTACGTCGGCGATCCGGGCTCCGGTTGTTCGAAACAATCAGTACAAGCAGTTCGACACGTCGGCAGTCAAGGGTCCGGGCTACGGCAGCACCGGCCTCGAGTCGGGCCGGTTCCTGCTCGGGGGCTGTCCGGATCACACGGTCGATCTCGCGATCGCCCGGAACATCAAGATGGGCGGGAACCGCAATATCCAGTTCCGGCTCGACATCTTCAACGCGTTCAACACGGTCATCTACAACGGTCGCAACCGGGACGTCATCTATCGCAGCCCGACCGACCAGACGATCGTCAATTCGCAAGTACCTGCCGGACGGCACGCTCGATCCGGCACGGCTGACGCCGCGCACCGCCGGTTTCGGCGCGCCGCGACCAGCGCGCAGCCGCTGCGGAACCTGCAGCTGCAGCTTCGGTTCGCTTTCTAATCAAGGAGCGCTGAAGGAACACAAAGGGCACGGAGGACACAAAGATCAGCGTTGAAACGGGCTAGCTGACGAGTGGCGTGATGGGACGTCCCGATCCATTGGGGATCGGGACGCCCAGCCACAGCGCCATCGTCGCGCACACGTCCGAGAGGCGCACCGCCGAGATTGCGGCAGCCGGCTTGTCGGCCATCCCCGGTCCGATCGCCAGCATCTCGTCCACGCCTTCCGCAAGAAACAGGTAGAGCGTTTTCCTGCGATACGCGGGATTCTTCTCCGCGTTCACCCACACGTAATACGACAACTGCTCGACGTCGATGAACGATCCGGCGGGATCCTGGGCGACCGGGACGTGGTCAGTCGGGCGCGCCTGCGAGAACATGACCATGCTGCTGAACGGCTTCAGCCGGTCGCGCACGCCGAAGCGCGTCACGAGAATACGCGGCTGCGCCCGCCTGCAGCGCCTGCACGGCGGACCATTCGACGAACGTGTTGTTCATGAACAGCGTGCCGTTTCCGGAGAGGAGCACGTCCCGCACGAACGCCGCCAGCAGATCGTCGGCGGCGAGCAGCGCACCGGCGGCGGGATTGATGCTGAAGGCTGCGCGTGTAGGCCGCGAATGCCTGCGGACTCTCGACGCCGCTCTGAATCTTGGCGTTGAGCGTGCGGGTGAGATCGTCGCGATAGCTGCGCAGGCGGTCGTAGCTCAGGCCGGTCAGCGGCGCAGCGCCGCGTCGCACAGCGTGTGCAGCGCCTGGTGCGTTTCGATCAGCCAGGCGTCGAGCGGCGAGAGCTGCGCCGACTCGATCGCGCCAGCACAGCAGGGACGGGACGGGGCGGGCGTCGGTCGCGCCAAACAGCGACGCGAGGAACGGCGCGGTGTCGCTCGCGCCTTCGAGGTTCAGCGGCACGCGCACGCCGGCGCGCTTGAAATGGCTCCACAGCTTCGTCGCTGCACCGCGATCTCGCGGCCGTAGATCTGAACGACCAGGCGGCGCGGAGAGTCGGCCGGATAGAGCTGTGCCTCGAGCTCGCGGGTCGATCGTCCGAAAGAACGCGTCCACTTCCGTGCGCCACGCGACGAACAGTCCGCGCTTGCGCAAGATCGCCTGGGCGTCGTCTTGAAATCGCGCCGGGTTCCGGTCGCCGAGCTCGATCCGCGCCGGCATCCGCCTCGATGCGCGCGAATCCCGCCACGGACTCTGTCCAGCTGGTCGCCGGGATCCGCGACGAGCATGCTCGAGCAGCGCGCGCTGGTAGCTGCTGCTCCGGCCGGAACGAGCAGCGGCCACTTCTGCAGCTCGACGAGCACGAACGCGTGCACCGTCGCCGGCAGACGCGCGAGGACATCGCTGTGCGTCCGCGCCAGTGTTGCGGCGTCGCCGGTCAGTCCGTCGGTGAATTGCATCTGTCTGATCTCTGAAACGGCAGCTCGACGAGCGGCTTGCCTTCGCACTCCGCCATCTTGAACCCGAGGATCCGCGCCACCGTCGGCGCGACGTCCATCGTCTTGACCGGGCGTTCGCGTGCCGGCTGCCCTTCGGCACGCCGGCGCCGAGCGCCACCAGCCACACGCGGCGGCACGACTCGTCGCCGCTGCGATGGTTCGCGAAGCCGTTGCCGGCGACGTCGCTGTCGCGGCCCATCTCCGGGACGACCAGCAGCGTCGTGCGATCTCGTACGCCGGCAGCGATTGCGCGTGCTGCCACAGCTCGTGGACGAGTCGATCCGTCCGGCGTGATCGCCTCGAGATAGAGCGAGTAGGCGCCGTAGTGCGCGATGTCGATGTCCCAGAAGTTGACGACCAGGAGCGACGGCGCGAAGCGGTTCATGATCTCTTTGGTCATGAAGAACGTCAGCTCGTCGCCGCTGGTCGGCGCCGCCGGATCGTTGAAGTAGTCGAGCAGCGATTTCGCGAGGCTCGCCCTCAGCTCGGCGCTGAGCGTGCGGCCCGACTCCGAACACCTTCCAGCCGAACCCTTCGTAGCCTTCGTCGAGCGCCAGCATCATGCGCTCGGCGAGCGCCTGTCGATCCTCGACGCCTGGGCCCGGCGTTCGTGCTCACCGCCGACTTGATCGTCTTGATCAGCAGCTGCTTCGGCAGGACGACGTTGGCCGGATACGGATCGCCGAACGGCCGCAGCTTGCTGCCGCCCATCAGGCCGAAGCTCTTGTTGGTGGCGATCACCCACGGCTTCTTCCGGCGGCAGCCCGCGCTCCTTGCGGAAGAGCTCGAAGATCGTCGGCGTGACCGGCGCCTCGCTGCCATGCGCGTCGACGTTCTGACGGCTGCCGGTGACCAGCGCGCCGGTGGAGTTGAAGTGGCCGGTGAGCCCTTCGTGCCGCGCCGCCGGGTAGACGAGCCCCTGCGGCACGAGCTCGGACGCGAGGTGCGGGATGTTGACCCAGCCTTCCGGCGCAAGCGTATCCTCGTAGCGGACGCCGCCGCCGAAGGTGACGACGATCGACGCGGCGCTCCGGCTTTCGCGACGCAGCCGCTCTCTGCGCGAACAGATGTGCGCGGCAGCCACCAGTCGGCCATGCAGGCCGCCATGATGCGAAGCGCATCGCGTCGCCGCCAGGTGATGTCAGACATCGGATTGTGGGGCGGCCCTGTATCAGGGCCGCCACGACGAGCGGATCATATCAATGTGCCGCGCAGCCGGCGAGAGCCCGCCGCACGAACGGCTTCCGCGTCGAACCACGCCGCCGCCTTCGCGAATCACCACCAGCTGATCCGCATCCACGCCGGCGATCGTCTCATGCCGCGCCGCTCGGCCACGCGACGCTCGATGCGTGTCCGCACGAGTTCGCGCCGCCGAGACCGACGTGGATCCGCAGATCGTTCTGCGAACAGAAGCTCCCGCCGCTGCCGCACCTCGTCGATCAACCGGCGGCTCGCCACATGGCACCGTCACGCGCGCACCGATCGCGCTGCGGTTCGAGTTCGTGCCGACCAGCTGCATCGACCAGCGCTGTGACCGGCCGGCGCGGCGCAGTTGCGCAGCAGCACGCCGGCGCGTCGTGCATGTTGTTGACGACGACGTCCTGCTGGCCGGCTGTTGAAGAGGTCGCCGAACGCGGCGCCGCGCGGCCGCTTTTTCGCGAGCACGCCCGGACCCGCGCGCATCGACACGATCCTCGAACCGTCCGTTGCCGAGATTGCGATACGATCGAGCTTCGGCTGCTCGATACGGTAGCGCCCGCCGATCCGGTCGGCCTCCGGATAGACATGGCCGTTGACGATGAAGATGTCCGGCCAGCCGTCGAGATCCACGTCGACGAACCCGGCGCCCCAGCCGAGATATCGCGTGTTGCACGCCGAGCCCTGCGGCGACCGTCGCGTCGTCGAACGTGCCCGTCGCCGAGGTTGTCGATAGAGCGACGTGGTGTCGTCGTCGAAGTTCGTCTTGACGATGTCGAGCCAGCCGTCGCGGTCGTAGTCGCCGGCGCTGACGCCCATGCCGGCTTGCGCGCGTGCCGTCTGGCGTTGAGCGCGACGCCCGCCTGCACGCCGACGTCCTTGAAGGCGTCCGTGTGCCGTTGTTGTGGAACAGCGAGCGAGGCGTTCGAATCGTTCGCGACGTAGACGTCGGGCCAGCCGATCGTTGTCGTAGTCGAGAACGAGCGGCGTGAAGCCGAATGCCGGACGCGCCTTGCGGAGGCCCGCCGCCTCGGACACGTCAGCTGAACGTGCCGTCGCCGTTGCCGCGGAAGAGCGCGTTCTGCGATCCGTCGAGCCCGTGCGGGCCGCACATGACGACCGATGCCTTTCCACGAGCAGTTGCCGCGGCTGCCGGGCGCGGTAGCGCATGGCGTCGGCGTAGTCGACATATGCGCGAGACGAACGAGGTCGAGCCGTCCGTCGCGGTTGAAGTCGAGGAACGCGCAGCCCGTATTCCAGCGCTGGCTCGGACGGCGGCAGGCCGCTTCGGCGCGTGACGTCGCTGAAGGTGCCGTCGCCGTTGTTGCGGTAGAAGCTGTTGATCGCCGTAATAGGTCACGAACAGATCGACGTGACCGTCGTTGTCGTAGTCGCCGGCGCAGACGCCCTGTCCCCAGCCGCGGCCGCGCGACGCCGGCCTTCGCGGTGACGTCGGTCGAACGTCCCGCTCGCCGCGTGTTGCGATAGAGATGGCTCGTCGGCGCCTCGCCGGTCGATGGAAGCCTTCGAGCGTCGATCCGTTGACGAGAAAGACGTCCGGCCACCCGTCGTCGTCGTAGTCGACGATGCGCGACGCCGCCGCCGGTCGTCTCGAGGATGTATTGCTTGGTGCGATCGCCGCCGATGACCGTGCGCGCGGTCAGACCGGCAGCGGCGGCGATGTCGCGGTAGTCGACGGTCGGGCTCTGGGCCAGCCCGACGGCGCTCTCTGAGCTGGGTCGCGCATCGGACGGGGCGCCTGCCAACGATGAGTCCGCCCGCTACTAAAGCGACCAGCTTCCGATTCAGCATCCTTGAATTCCCGTGCGCGTTTACCGCGATTGGCATCGAGAGGATAGGCTTGCAAATCGCTAGCGGTCAAGCTAGCCTCACTCGTTTGTATTCGGTTGCACGCTCGACAAATCGTGCACGATCTGCACCTGACGCGGTCGCTCGAACAGGGAGGATGCGATGCAGGTCCGGCCGGTACGTGTTCGAGGGCTGCTTGTTGGCGCTCACATTGACGGCGGCGCTGTCCGCCCCGGTGAGTGCCCAGGTCGACACGGGCACGCTTATCGGGCACCGTGAAAGACGAATCGGGAGGCGTGCTGCCGGGCGCCACGGTGACCATCACGCACGAAGGTCAGGGGCTCACGCTCACGACCGGTGACGACGCGAGGACGGCACGCTACATCTTCACGCCGATCCGCACCGGCGCCTACTCGGTCGAAGTCGAGTTCCCAGGCTTCAGCAAGGGCATGCGACGCGGGCCTGACGGTCGCCATCCAGGAAACGGTGCGCGTCGACTTCACGCTGCAGACCGGCGCGCGTGACTGAAGAAGTGCTGGTGACCGCGCCAGTCGCCGTTGCTCCAGACAGGCTCCGGGCACGGTCGGCGAGACGCTGCAAGTCGAGACACGCTCGAGAACATGCCGATCAACGGCCGCGACTACACCATCGTCGCGCCGCCTCATCGACCGGCGTGGTGCCGCCGCAGCCCGGCGCCGCGCGCCGCTGATGTTCTGCCGCCAACGGCGTGAGGCCGGCGCAGAACAATTACCTGCTGGACGGGCATCGACAACAACACCAGCAACGTCGACTTCCTGAGCGGCGTCGCCTACGTCGTCAAGCCGCCGGTCGACGCGGTGGACGAGATCAAGATCCTGACGAGCGCGTTCAGCGCGGAATACGGGCGCGCGGGCGGCGCGGTGCTCAACACGACGCTGAAGTCGGGCAGCAACAAGCTGCGCGGCAGCGTCTGGGAGTTCAACCGCAACGACGCGCTGAACGCCAACGACTTCTTCGCCAAGCGCGCCGGCATCGGAAAAGCGAAGCACGCTCGAACCAGTTCGGGCTGACGGGCGGTGGGCCGATCATCCCGTCGAAGACCTTCTGGTTCGCGGACTACGAAGGCAGCCTGATCACGCAGGCGCGCACGTGGGTGACGAACGGTCCCGACCGCGCTCGAGCGCGACAGCGGGTTCACGAACTTCTCCGATCTGCATCGCGCTGCAGAGCGGCACGTTCGCCGCCGACGTTCTGGGGCGCAGCTTCGCGCGCGGCACGGTCTTCGATCCGGCGACCACGCGCCAGCTTGCACGGCGGGCCAGGTGGATCCGGTCACGGGCATCGTGGCGGCGCGTGCCGGGCTTCGTGCGCGACCGCCTTCGCCGGCAACCAGATCCCGGCGGGCCGTCATCGACGCCAACGCGCTGAAGCTGATGCAGCTCTATCCCGGCGCCGAATCAGGCGGGGTTGAACAACAACTACGTGGTCAACCGCGACAACAACGACGACACGCACGCGTTCGACGTGCGCGTGGATCACAACTTCAGCAGCAACGATCGCTTCTTCGCGCGCTACAGCTATTCGAACAACCACAAGGTGCGCCCGTCGCCGTTCGAAGGCGACGGCGACGGCGGCGGGTTCAGCGAAGGCGACGAGAAGGTCGGCGTCAACGGCTTTGCGGCCAGCCACACGCACGTGCTGTCGTCGACGCTGATCAACGAGGCGCGGTTCGGCCTCGAGCCGCGAGCACACCTACCGGCTGCAGCCGAACGGCGACGACACGAGCAACCTGCCGGGACGATACGGCATTCTCGGCATTCCGCAGCAGGCCGGCAACGGCGGTCTGCCGCTGATCCGATTGGCAGCCAGAACCTGAGCGATCTCGGTCACGCCAGCTGGGTGGTGAGCGAGCGCTTCAGCAACACGGCGCAGTTCAGCGACAACCTGACGAAGGTGCATAAGTCGCACGCCTTCAAGGGCGGCTACATGTTACCAGAACATCTTCTTCGGCTCGACGCAGCCGCCCTACGCGCGAGGCGAGTACTACTGCGGACGGCCGCTACACGTCGGTCGTGAACCAGCCGGACAACAGCACGGCGCGAGCGCAGCTGCTGCTCAGCCAGATTCCGTCGACCGTGCCGGGCGGCGTCGATTACCTCGGCGGGCTGAACGAGCTCCGCGCGTCGCCGTTCGGGGCGGTCGACGCGTTCAAGACCTATCACGGCGCCTACGCGCAGGACAGCTGGCACGCCTCGTCCAAGCTGACGGTGAACTACGGCCTGCGCTGGGACTGGTTCAGCCGCGAACAGGAACGACAGTCGGAACAGGCCAACATGGTGCCGGGGCTCGGCGCGGCGTCACAGTATCTGATTCCCGCGGAGTGGAAGGACAAGCCGCTGTCGCCGAGCTTCGTCAGCAACCTGGCGAAGGACAACATCCAGCTGGTCTACACCGACGAGTTCGGCAGCGGCCTCGGCAAGATGCCGAAGAACAACTTCGCGCCGCGCGTCGATGCCGCCTACCAGCTCAACCAGAAGATGGTGCTGCGCTCGGGCTACGGTCTTTACTACGGTGCGTTCGAGAATCGAGGCGGCAATCCCGAGCCTCGGCTACAACTATCCGTTCCAGTTCACGCTCGTCTACCAGTGCGCCGAACGACACGGCGCCGAACCGGCTGCCCGACGGCTCGCTCGTGGGTCTCGACGCGCGCAACCGCGTCGTCCTCGACCCGGTCAACGTCAACGCCAACGGCCTCACGCTGCGCGGCGTGGAGTTCGACTACAAGACGCCGCGCTATCACAACTACAACGTGACGCTGCAGACCGAGGTCGCGGAGAACCACTCGGTCGGAGGTCGGGTTCGTCGGCACGCGAGGCGACAACCTCGAGACCTTCACCGGCATGAACAACGTGACGCAGCTGCTGCCGCCGGGCACCAACCCGCAGCACTACGTGCAGCTGGCCCGACTTCGCGCGCGGATCGCTCTTTGTGCGGACGGTCGGCGTGAGCTCATGACTCGCTGCAGGCCGAAGTTCCAGCGGCGGTATCACAAGGGACTGCAGTTCCTGGTCAGCTTACACGCTGAGCGACTCGAAGACCAACGCCGGCGACTCGCTGTCGGGCGGCGGCGTCGGCGGGCTCCGCGCGCCGGACGTCGGCCGGCTACGATCTCGCGAACGACATCGGTCTCTCCGGCTTCCACACGAAGCACGCCTTCGTCGTCAGCGGCAACTACGACCTGCCCGGCAACGGGCCGTGGCTGCGGCGGCTGGCGCACCAACTGGGTGCTGTCGCTCTACAGCGGTCAGGCGCAGACCATCAACTGCTCGCGTCCGCGAGCGGCGCCGGGCACCGGCTGCTACGCGCTGGTCGTCGGCGATCCGTATGCTGGCGCGCACGACGTGAACCAGTTCTACAACCCGGCGGCGTTCGCGGATCCGGCGCCGGTCGCGACGATCGGGCAGACCGACTTCAGCCCGCTCGGCGGTCCGCGCAGCCAGGTCACCGGGCCGCCGCTGCGGCAGCTCGACATGGGCTTCGCGCGGCAGATCCGCGTCGCGGTCAGAAGCAGTTCGAGGTCCGCCTCGAGATCTTCAACCTCACGAACACGGCGGCGTTCAACCTGCCGGGGTCGCTGAACTTCAACGACGCGAGAAACTTCGCGAGCATCACGAGCATGCGTAACACGCCGCGGCAGGTTCAGCTCGGCGCGAAGTTCTATTGGTAGAACAGCTATCTCGTGGCGGGCGCTGGATCGGCTGGCGCCTGCCGCGTTAGCGTCGGCTCAGCTCGCTTCGCTGAGCCGAGAGCCGAAAGCCGAGAGCGACGCAATCGACCGCGATTCGAGTCAGTCTGCTTCGGTATCCTGCTCGCACTTGCCGCGAGTGGCGAAGGCGCGCAGGCGCCTTCACCACCGCAGCCTCCCGGCCGCCACGGCCGCCGCTTCGAAACGCCAGGACAGGACGCCGCCGTCGAGCGGCGCCTGTCGGATGCGGCCCGAAAAATCCCGACAGCTTCGACGCGCAGCATCAGCTGGCGTCGTTCTACGTCCAGAAGAGCAGGCTCGACGCCGCGCTTCCGCATCTGCGGCGCGCCTGCGCCATCGATCCCACGCACTACGACAGCGGCCACGACCTGCGCGCTCGCCCTGCTCGAAACCGGCAATCTCGACGAAGCGCGCGCGCAGATCGAGCGGATGATCGCCGCCGCGGAGACAGGCCGAGCTCCACAACCTGCTCGGCAACATCGTACGAGCGGGCCGAGAACTTCGTCGCCGCGGCCGGCGAGTACCAGCGCGCGGCGCACATGGAGCCGAGCGAGGAGCACGTCTTCGACTGGGGCAACAACCTGCTGCAGCTTCACGCCTACGAGGAGGCGGCGCAGGTCTTCACCGCCGGCATCGAGCGGCATCCGAAGTCGGCGCGGATGCACGTCGGCATCGGCATCGCGCAGTACTCGCGCGGGCAATACGAGGACGCGGCGACAGTCGTTCTGCCTGGCCGCGGATCTGGCGCCGTCGGATCCGCGCCCCTATCAGTTCCTCGGCGAGATGTACGGCGTCGCGCCCGTCGATCGGCGCCGAGATCACCGGCGGCTGGCCGGGTTCGCGAAGGCGCATCCGCGAGACGCGCCGGCGCAGTTCTACTACGCGATGAACCTGTGGAAAGGTCAGGCCGTCCGCGCCGCCGCCCGCGGAAATGCGCCGTGTCGAGGCGCTGCTCCGGCGAGGCGATTACGCTCGATCGGAAGCTCGCGAAGGCGTTCCTGCAGCTCGGCATCCTGCTGTCGGAGGATCGGCGCTACACAGAGGCGATCCCCGAGCTGCAGCGCGCCGCCGAGCTCGAGCCCGATCTCGCACAGGCGCATTACCGGCTCGCGCAGGCGTACCAGCGCACGGGGCAGGAGGCGCTGGCAGCGAAGGAGCTCGAGATCTTCGAGCGGCTGAACAGCAAATCAAAGACGGGCGACGGTCACCCGACGACAGCACGCCACGAAGGCACGAAGGCACGAAGAATTCTTCATGCACTAATAAACTTCGTGTCTTCGTGTCTTCGTGGCCTGCTAGTCGCTGTGAAGACTGTGCGAGCCTATTTCAGCGCGAACACCCAGATCGCCCCGCCCTCGGGCACGTCGGGATAGTTGCCCGGCGATACGCGGTTGAGCGCGGTCTGCATTTTCTGCGCGTCGACGCCCCAGCCCGATTGCACGGCGATGTACCGCTTGCCATCCACGCTGAACGACGACGGCTGTCCGACGATGCCCGAGTTGGTGGGAAACTCCCACAGCAGCTTGCCGGTCGCGGCGTCGAACGCGTGGAACTTGCGATCGTTGGTGCCGCCGCTGAAGACGAGGCCGCCGCCGGTGGCGAGCATCGGCCCCCAGTTCGGTGATCATCGCGTAGGCGTGCGTCCACACCCGCTTGCCGGTGTCGACGTTCCAGGCCTGCACTTCGCCGATGTGATCGGTGCCCGGCACGATCGACGATCCGCCGCCGCTTGTCGCCGTGTAGCGCGAACCGGGCACGTACGGCGGCACCTTCGACCCGACCAGCGACGAGCACCAGGTTGTCGTTGGCGGGAATGTAGATCATCCGCGTCTTCGGGCTGAAGGCGATCGGCGGCCAGTTCTTGCCGCCCGAGACCGACGGACAGAACTCGGCGCTCTTGCCGGTGCCAGGCTTGTGCGCCGGATCGATCTCGGGCCGGCCCGTTTTCGGATCGAGGCTCTTGAACACGTTCTGTTTGACGAACGGCGTCCCCTCGACGAACTTGATCGGACCGTTCGTGCGCTCGAGAAACCAGATGTAGCCGTCGCGCGCGACGTCGATCAAGCCTTTGATCGTGCGTCCGTTGCGCTGGTAGTCGACGAGGATCGGCGGCGACACTTCGTCCCAGTCCCACGAGTCGTTCGGATGGTACTGGTGATGGCCCTTGATGGTCCCGGTCGTCACGTCGATGGCGATCGTGGACGAGGTGTAGAGGTTGTCGCCGGGACGCTGATCGCCCATCCACGGTCCGCCGTTGCCCGGTGCCCCAGTAGGCGAGATTGGTGGCCGGATCGTAGTTGCCGGTGACCCAAATCGATCCGCCGCCGGTCTTCCATTGATCGCCGCCGGCCGGCCACGTCTCGCTGCCCGGTTCGCCCGGCGCCGGAATCGTGTAGACGCGCCACGCTTCCTTGCCGGTCTCGATGTCGAAGCCGGCGACGAATCCGCGAATGCCAAACTCGCCGCCGGACGCGCCGACCATCACCTTGCCGTTGGCGACGAGCGGCGCCAGCGACATGTGGTACGCGCTCTTGTTGTCGGCGACTTTCGTCGTCCAGACTTCCTTGCCGGTTCGCGCGTCGAGCGCGTACGAGCACCGATTCCGCCGCCGGCGAAGAAGACCCGGTCGCCGAACAGGCGCGACGCCGCGGCTGGTCGGGTGCGGGTGAGGATCTCGTCGCTCCATCGGCCGGCGGTAGCGCCAGAGCAGGCGCGCCGTCGCTGGCGTCGAGCGCGATGACCTGGTTGCCCGGCGTCGCGACGAACATCACGCCGCCGTTGACGATCGGCGCCGCTTCGTGGCCGCTCGAGACGCCGGTCGAGAATCCCCACACCGGCTGCAGCCGTCGCGACGTTGTTCGGCGTGATCTGGTCGAGCGGGCTGTAGCCCCAGCCGTCGTAGGTGCGGCGGACCATCAGCCAGCTTCCATCCTCCGCCGGCTTCAGCAACCGCTCCGCGGTCACCGACTGGTAGTGCTGGAGCGCCGCCGGAACCGGCGGCGGCGCCTGCGCCAATCCGGCGATGACCGTCGGCAGCACGACGAACGTGGCGATCAACGCTTTCGGCACGGTCACCTGTCCTTTGTGAAATCGATCTCGAGGAAGTGTTCGCTCGTGACCTTCACGCCGCCGGGATCCGCCAGTGCACTCACGATCTTCTTCGTCGCGCGCGCTGATGACGTCGCCGGTCGACGAGTACACGTAGGCGCCGTCGTTGCTGAACGCCAGCCAGCGCGGCTGATCGAGCAGCTGCGATCGCGCTCGATGCCACCGGCGGGTATTCACGGGCGTCGAAGATCTCGATCCGGTTGCGCACGCCGTCGGCGACCCATAGCTCGCGCTCGTCAGGAGTGAACGCGATGCCGTGGCTCGGGCATTCGAACTGCGCCGCCGCGTCCTTGTCGTAGTCCTCGACCGCGACGCGATCGAGAATCAAGCCGGTCTGCAGATCGCCGACCTCGAAGCCGACCAGACCATCGACGTTGGCGAACGCCAGCGTGCCCTTCGCGTTCACGGTGAACGGACAGAGCGACGCGCTGAACGGGCCGACCATCCTGACGATCCTCGTGGCGGACCGCGTCGACCACCCACAGCGTCGGCGATTCCCACGCGCCGAGATAGGTGCGCGCGCCGTCGCGCGAGTAGATCGTCTGCGCGCGGCCAGCCCTATGACGCCGACCGTGGCGCGCAGCTCGCCGTTGTCCGCCCGCACCACGAACCACTTCGCCCGTTCGAACGCCGGCGCGTAGATCGTCTGGCCGTCGGGCGAGACCGCGAGGCGGTCGCAGCAGTGGTCCTCGTAGCGTTTCTCCCAGATCACCCTGTCGGTCTTCAAACCGATGGCGGCGAGCCGCTTCGTCGTGCTGATGTAGAGACGTCCGCTGCGCACGTGCGCAGCGGTGCCGCGCACGATCTCCGCCTGCTTCACCGCGCGCCGGCCACAGCGTGATGCGCCGCACGAACCGATGCGCGCGCGCGATGTCGAAGACGAGAATCCGCACCGACCGGTCGGCATCCGCACCGTCGGATCCGGGCAGCGCGACGTGCAGATAGCGCTGCGGCTGCTGCGCAGACAGCGTTGTGACGCCCGCCGCGGTGCCCATCATCATCAGGCCGGCGATCAGGCTGATTCGCAAGACCGACTTCCAGCACCAGGACACAAAGGGCACTTCTGTGTCCTTTGTGTCCTGGTGTTCCTTCAGCGCAGCTATAAACCCGAAACCGCATCTAGTTTGAGCAGGTCGTCGAGACCATCTCGAACGCGCTGATCGTGATCCGCTGCTCCTCGGGGAGTTTGATCAGCAGACCGCGCACGTACATCTTGTGGCCGCGATGGCTGTCGGAGCGTAGGCCATCGCATCGAGCAGGTGAAAGGTCTCGCTGCCGAGCGGCTTCGCAAGCGTCTCGGCGCGGCGCGGCGCCGCCGTCGCGACCGTCGAGACCGGCGCGCTCGCCTCAGGCCAGCATCCACGTGTGCTGCGGTCCGCGCGGTCAGACAGCCGACGACTTCGACGATGAGAAGTCGCCGACCGGCGGCGGCGGTTCTGGCCGTCCTGGCAGGACGCGGATGCTCTCGAAGCGCATCGGCGGTGAGCTCGTGCGAGCCGGACGGGGAAGCCGTTCTCTTTCAACACGTGCGCGACGATGTCGAGGTAGACGGCGTCGCCGAGGCTGGCTGGCGCGTTGCGCGGCATCGTCGTCGCCGTCTTGGTGAAGAAGGCCTTCGAGATCCTTGCCCGCGAACTCGTGCGCGAAGCGCTGATCCCTGAGCGCCGGTCCGGTGCCGCCGCCGAGGTCGCCGCGATGGCAGCCGGCGCACGCCGTCTCGTAGACGGACCGCGCCGCGCGCCGCCTGCGTCTCGGTGTAGACGCCGTCGGCTACGGTCTTCGCGGACTCTTGCGCATAAACGCCGGCGATGATCCCCATCGAGCATGCA
>ERZ1370068.9580-contig-8348_pt1 | contig 52824 bp, 94 predicted proteins | sample MGYA00561227_ERZ1370068 | MGnify/ENA primary metagenome ERZ1370068 (study PRJEB38410, sample SAMEA6850437) | metagenome | study: Metagenomic assessment of the ecological functions of the soil: analysis of the soil microbiota associated with the... | reverse complement strand
CAGTTACGTATTGCTGACATCTCTCGTACTTCAGCAGCAGAAACGAGATTCCTCTACTTCGGTCGGAATGACAAAGGACTGAAATGCGCAAGGTAAATCTAAACGAAATCAAGAAGAACCGTGGCAGTCGCCCAGGCGGAAAATACGCGGTGTCCTTCAAGGGAATTTCGGAAGCGCTCGGGCGCGAACCGAGCTCGCTCGATCTGGCGAAGCGTCATCCATTTGATCTGGAATGGAATCAGAGTGCCTCCTGGGAAACCAGCTTTTCCCTATCACGCGCATTCGGCGCAATGGGAGTTCTATTTAGTCGTCTCTGGAAAAGGAAGCGTTCGTCACAAGGATGGCGACGACTGAGGTCGTGCCTGGCGACGCGTTCATCTTCGGGCCTGACGAACCGCATCAACTGAGCAACTCCGGCCAGGAAGACTTCATCTATTACGTGATCGCCGATAATCCAATCGGCGAATCGTTGCTACTATCCCGACAGCGGGAAATGGAAAGTCAATAAGTCGTCATCCAGCGGATCGCGTCGTCCTCAAGGGTCGAAGAGACCGATTACTTCGACGGCGAAGAATGATCGATCGTCGTGTGGAGCAGAGTCGATACATCGCTCGATGTGCCTTGACATCAGGAACCAGAGATTCCTCGACTTCGCTCGGAATGACGGGAGACGAGGACGCCACCGTAAGTCGAAAGGAGATTCTTTTGCCCTGGCCTGCTCTGTATCCAAATTACAACCATGGATTCGAACAAATCGCCGCAGGATTTTCCGTTACAAAACTTACCTTAACATTCTGCACGGACCGCTTGAACTGATCGACGTGCAGAAACTGGCCAGATGCCTGCACCGATAAATGGTACAACCAGACGCTTTGCAAGGGTGAACGATTCTGTCGTCGAGGCTGGCGGTCGATTCAGGGCGAATATCACTGGCACGAACACAAGGACATCGATGAATTCTTTTTCGTTCTCGATGGACATTTCCTGATCGATCTCGAAGATCGCGTTGTCGATGTTGCCCCGAGGCGAGGGCTTCGTCGTGCCCAAAGGCGTGCGCCATCGCACGCGGCGCCTGAACGAACCGTGATCTTAATGGTCGAGCGCGCAGACATCGTTCCTACGGGCGACTAAGCGCGCCGAAGCGCAGGTGAAAATCATCTCGGGCGGACAAACGTCGGCGTGGATCGCGCGGCGCTTGATGCGTGCGCTAAAGCACGGAATCGAGTCGCGGTGGTTGGTGTCCAGCTGGACGTCTCGATGAATTCGGCAGGATTCCGGATCGTTATCCGGTCAGGAGTTGAAAGCTGGCGGTTTCACCGAGCGGACCTTGCAGAACGTCAAAGATTCTGATGGAACGGTTGTCATTTACCCCGGCAAACTGCGCGGCGGCGACCGAGCAGACAGTCCACTTCTGCGTTGAGCAACGACGGCCGCACGAACTGATTGACGCTTCCAACGTTTCCACTGAAAAGGCCGCGCAGTTGATCGCCGATTTTGTCCGCGAGAACAAGATCGACGATCCTTAACGTGGCAGGCCCGCGTCGGAAGCGAATGGCCGGAGGGATATGATTACGCTTCCGGCGCGCTAGATATTTTCCTGACGGGCTTGAATCAGCGCGCGTTGGCGGTTGAAAGGACGGCTCAGAACCATGGCGACACATCACTCGTAGCGCAGCGCTTTGACCGGGTCGAGCCGTGCCGCGAAATAAGCGGGAATCAGCGCGGCAAACGAGCAGATAAGAAACGCGCTGATGCAAATGATGGCAACATCCCTTGGGATGACTTCCGCCGGAATCGCCGAAAATTGATAAACCTCGCGCGGAAAGATCTCGATGTGCAATGTCGCTGCAAGCCAATGGCTGAATTCGTTCCGGTAACGGATCAGCGTCATGCCGAGCCCTAGACCCGTGAGAGTTCCGAAAAGGCCAACGATCGTGTCCCTGGCCGAGAAAAACCCAGATGATTTGCGCAATGTTTGCCCCGAGCGCTTTCATGATTCCAATCTCGCGCCGCTTTTGCACTGTCACCGTGATGAGCGTGCTCATGATTCCGAAGGCCGCGACGACCACGATGAAGAACAAGAGGAAAAACATCACGCGTGCGCTCGAGCCGCACGGCTTCGAAATATTGGCTGGTTCATGTCGATCCAGGTCTGAGCGTATTCCGGTGGCTCGAGAAATTGTTCAATCGATTCGTTTTACCCGCTCGGCGCTGTACGGGTTATCGGTCTTGACGGTGATGCCGTGCAAGCGCGTCCCCCAGGCCGTATAGCTCCTGTCCGACATAAATCGGCACGAGCAGAAACTCAGAGTCGTGCAGGTAATGACCGGTCTCGAAAATGCCGGTGACGGTCAGTTCCTTCGGCAGGATCACATCGCGCAATTGGTCGATCGCTTTTTTCTCTCGTCGCCCTTCGCGTTCTCCAATTTCTTAATGCCATCCAGGATCTGGCCGAGATTACCGGGCGAATAAACTGTGATCTTGTCGCCGACGTGCGCTTGCAGTTTTCGCGCGAGCTCGATTCCGAGCACGGTCGATTCGCCTTCGAGATCGAGCTTGCCGTAGTTTGATGAATTTTCGCAGCGGAATGACCTTCTCCTCCTGCGCGGGATCGATACCGCGAATCATGGGCGCGAGCCGCCGGTTTTGAAATTCCACGATCACCGGTCCCTGGATGTAGGGCGCCGTCGCAACCACGCCCGGCGTGTTGTCGATCTTTGTTTTGAGCGATCCGCCAATCGCGCAAGACGTCTTCCGTAGCTCACCAGAATATGCGCATCGAAATCGATCACCTTTCTGGCGCAGCTCGCGATCAAACCCGGTCATGACCGAAATGACGAGAATCAGCACTGTCACGCCGAGCATCACGCCCAAGCACCGGAAATGAGCGTGATGATCGAGAGAAACGTGCGCTTCGGTTTCAAATACCGCAGCGCCAGGAAAAGACTAAACGGACAGGTTCAATTCGGGTTAGCGTGGCGCGCAAATCCCAGGTCGAATTCGAACCGCGACCGCCTGCTCACTGAGACGCAGTAGCGCATCGCTTTCAGTTCTTCTAACGTGACGAACTCTAGCGCGGAGGCGTGCGTTGCTTCAAGATCGACAGGAGCTGCGCGGTTGTGATCAAGCGCGCTTTTCCAGCGCGTCACGCACACGCACCATTTGTCGCCCGGCTTCAGTCCGGGGGAAGCCCCATTCCGGATGCGGCGTGACAAGGTCGTTTCCATCGAGCATCGAGAAATCGAGAAATTCCTGCGTGACTTTCACGCAGACCGTATGAAGGCCAATATCTTCCGGGCCCGGTTCGACAAAATCCGTCCCGGTAAAATCCGGTCATCGGATCCTGGCAACAACATTTCAGTTCAGTTCCAAGAACATTCGTCGGCATAAAGGAAATTACGCAATAGTATCTGAAAACTTTACCGAAGGAGACGATAATGCCAATCCCCGCCAAATACGTTCACACAAATCTGATTGCCAGAGATTGTAGAGGACTGGTCCGATTCTATTCCGAGGTCTTCGGATGCGAGCCCAAGCCCCGGATCGCGATATGTCTGGGCGCCTGGCTGGATCAGCTGACTTCTCTTCCAGAACGCGCATCTTAGCGGCGTTCATCTGCGATTGCCCGGCTACGGCGATGATGGTCCGACGCTTGAGATTTTCAGCTATAACAAATTCGGTCGAGCCCGAACTGCCGTCGCGAACCCGTGCGGGTTCGGTCACATTGCATTTGCGGTAGACGATGTCGAGCGAGGCGTTGCAGGCAGTGATTGCGGCTGGCGGCAGCACAGTCGAAAACATTGTTACCACGAAGTAGATGGCGTCGGTGTCCTTCGAGTCATGTATGCGCGAGATCCGGAAGGAAATATAGTTGAATTGCAGAGGTGGAGTTGAACCGCAGATCGTTCTGCGCCCTGCCTGTGTCTAGACGAACTGTTATGCTTACTGGCTCATACCGGCTGGAGCCGGCTCACCGCTTTTTTCAGGATTTGATTAACGATCTCGCGCGCCGGTATGATGCGCCTGTTTTCGAGCCGCACGTGACGATTTACGCCGGAGCGGACAGCACCGATGCAGTCGATAGAACGCTTTCCAAAGGCCGCTCGAGATTGCGAGCCAATCGTGCTCCAAGCGCTCGAGGCCAGCCATTCCTGATGAATTTATCAAAACACTCTTCTTGTCGAATTCGACCGAACTCAGAAGTTGCGGCAGCTTAATCAAGTCATTCGTAGCGCGACGCAAAAATTCGTCTGATTACCAGCCAAATCCCCACTTGAGCCTCCTCTATAAAACGATCTCGACTCAGGATCGACACCTGTTGACGCATTCGATTGACGTGCCATTTCCTGAAGTAACGTTTGACTCGTTGAAAGCTGTCCGATGTGTTTCACCCACGCAAAGCCGCGCCGATGCAGAAGCATGGCGCGTGGTGGCTGAGAACCGCTCGGATCGATTGGCGCCTGACACCGACGCCCTAAATTCCGACGACACGGTAAGGCTTTCCGGTTTTGCGAAGCGCCAGCGCAGAGACGTTGTAAATGGGAATGCCGGTCGAAGTCTTACCATCGAGAATGCCGTTGTCGGCGTGCCCCGTGAAACACTGCGTTATGGATGATCCTGATCGCGCGATTGCAAAGCGAGAAGCGCACTGCCGTAAGCCAACCGCATCTGTATTCGCGTCGCGCTTCGCACAGCGAAGCCGCTGCAGTATCGGCTGCGTGTTGATGCCGGCTTCGGACTTGATTGAGCGGGAACGGGTGAAGACGCTGGCGACGGAGCCGCAGATGCGCTGGAGATTTTCGTTCTTGCTTCCTCGAGCACGGTTTTTTCCTCCGGGTAAATTCCGTGGTCAGCCGCGTCGACGTAATCCTTTGCAGCGTCGATTTGGCTTGAATCGGCCAGCATCAATGCCGTGTAAACCGCTGCGTGCGGATCGCGTAGTTGGTCGGCCGGCAATCCTTGAATAATGGCAAGAGCCTCGCGGCTTCGGCTCAGGCGATAAAGAGAGAACGCGTAGGTTACGGCGCAATTGACCTCGTTTGGCGCGCGATCATACGCCTCCTTGGCGAGAGCATGTGAGCGTTCGATATTTCGCTCGAGATTGAAGGCCGAGTCGCGCGAGATCTGCTGTAATCGGGGCCTCGTTAGGGGAGCTTTCGTGTAGACGCTGGAGGAGCATCATAAAGCTTCCCGGTGTCATTGTTCCGCGATAAAGCCGGCGAAGGGCGTCGAGTGCCTTCGCGGCGCAAAGACGGGTTTTCTGCGACGCGGTGCCACCAGTCGTTCGGATTCCTGCTCCAGATCCCATTTCGACGCGAGACGCGCGAGGACAAGTTCGCGCTCGGGCCGGTCGTTCGTGGATTGTTCTGCGGTGCACCACCGCTTGTCGAATTCGTTCGGAGCGTCTTCTCGCGCTTGGCGTATGGCACATTGCCTGATATGCGAGACGCAGGTAGTCGGATTCGCCCCGCATTCTTGCGGGTCCATCGTTTCCAATCGCGTCCAACTCTTCGCTTTAGCGCATGTGTCTGCCACGGCAACAGCGGCTGGCGGCCCATTCAGTTTCTCTGCCGGAAGCTTTTCTATCCACTTAACAACCTCTTCGGTAAGTTCATTTCGATTCATCCATTCTCATGAGTGATGCGAGATCGGATGGATTTTTGCTGCAAAAGGTTTTACTCGTTCCAGCAATAGGCGGAATTTTTCTCTCATCGAGCTTTCTATAAAAGTTCAGACAAAGAAGGTAATCGCCGAAGGTGACCTCCTGCGACATCTGGAGCTGTTGAGCGAGTTATCCGCCGCTGAGAGATCATTGCGTCCCACAGCATCATTAAGCAACGCGCGCACCGCGCCTCGTCCGATACGGGACGAGCTTGCTGAGCTCGCCCGAGATTTTCGCGCGCGTTTGTCTTCTCTTGTGCGTCGCTGGAATGGATTTGCAGCGCCGCGAGATTGAACTGGTAGAGATCGTTCTTGGGTTCTTTCTTTACTGCGGCTGCGAATTGTTCTTCTTGTTCGGCAAAATTTCCTTCCGCAGACGCCAGCCAGCCTGCGACAACGTGAAAGGCGGCTCTGTCACGATCATTGGCAGGAATTTGATCGAGCGCTTTTCGTGCAAGATCGAGCTTTCCAAAGCGGAGCGCCGCGGAAACGAGACTAAGCTGACTGTCCGGATCTTTTGGACGCAAGCGCGCGATTTGTTCGCGCCACGAAATCGCCTCTTCGAGATTTTGTTTCTCTGCTGCTTCTGCTAGCATGCAGAGGGCCGGCAGAGAATCGGGATGTTGCGCCACGAGCTCTTGCGCGGTCTGCGTTGCTTCAATAAATCTTCCATGCTGCAGCATGGAACCGGCTTGTTGTAACAAGCGGGTTTGATGCCAGTTAGCATATAGTTTTAAACCATATCTGAAAAAAAGCGCGCAGAGCAGAATGGCGATTGCCATCCCGGCGGCTACAAGAGCGAGACGGGCTGGCCAAACCTGTCGTTGAATGAAAGACTCCAGACCAGAGAGCGATTGGCGAACTCTTCTATATCCAGCCTCTTCGCTTCGTTCCGCGATTTTCATGTTGTCTCTTGAGGCGCAACGATCCGCTTCTTCTTTCCCATCGCATCCGTGCCGACCATCGAGGCTAAGAACGAATCGCTACCTCTGGCTCTTCAACTACAGGAATTGATTTAACCGAGTCCTCGATCTTTTCCCTCAAACGCCGGCCCCAAACGTATCGTCCCAGCAACACCTTAACGGTGGCCGTAAGCGGTACGGCAAGAAGGGGACCGATTAATCCGCCAATGATCAAACCCCAGACAAAGATCGATACGATCACCGTCATCGGATGCAATCCAACGTAATTCCCAACGATTCGTGGGGCGTAAAATATGCCTTCCAGATTTTGTATTGCGATGAAAATGCCGGTCACAATGAGCGGATGCGTCCAATCGCCCCATTGGAAAGCGGCAATCAGAACGGCCGGCACCCAGCAGATGATGATCCCGATGTAGGGAATCATGGTAAGGACCACCACCATGGCTCCAATCACCGGCGCAAAATTGAGGCCAAATACTGTCAGCGTCGTGCCGATGAGTATGCCATCGACCAGACACACCAGCAGTTGGCCGCGGAAATAGGCGGTCACGTACGAATTGATCTGCGATAATACCTCCGCCACTTCGTCTCGAAGAGGAGATGCGCGCAGAGGCAGATATTCCTTCCAGTGCTGCTCGATCCGCGGCTTCTCATTCAGTAGAAAGAATAGATAGATCGGCACCAAGATCAGACTGAGCAAAAAACCTGTGACACCAAGAAAGCCGCCAATACTTTTCTTAAGGATATCCCAGAACTTTTCCATCAGTGTTGGAAGCGCCTGCTGCAAATTAGGCATTTGCTTTTCCACGTACGCCTGAATACGCTGGCGTTCGGCGGTGGTCAGCTTCGGCTGGCTCGGCGCGATTGTTTCGGTCAGCAGGCGGACGTTCCAGACGCTTTTGGGATGGGAGAGGCAGTCGGTTGTGCATGAGGAGATGCGGATGGCGCCGGTCCGATTAGCCAGTTTGCAAAACTTGTGGATGCAGATTTTCCGCGCCCGCCGCCAAGAAAGCCGAACGTTTGATCGAATCGATAGATTAGATCTACAACGTAGTCGCGGGCTCGTTCGGTATAAGCAGGGACTTGCCGGGCGAAATTCGCACTTTGTATCGAGATGGTCGGAATAAGCCACGCGGCCAATCCACCGAGGGCGAAAAAGGCGATGGCAAAAAGCAGAGCAACCGCCTTGGTGCGACTGAGCGTTCCTCGAGACATTTTCGTCACCAGCGGGTCCAGCAGGTAAGTCAGAATCACTGCCATGGCCACCGGGATCAGGATCGGTTGGAGAAAACTAACGATATTGGCGCTGCGCCCAAATCACCGTGCCGATGATCAGGATGAGAAGAACCACACAGAAGGCCGTGAGCGCCGCCCACATCATCTTTCGCTGCCACGGTGTGGGATAATCGCTCATGTTCATTGCGAGAACGCCGCGGGTCACCGGGTTGGATTTGTCTTTGTTGGTGGTCCGTTGCCGATTGGCGCCTTGGTTCTTTCGATCTTGTTTGCCAGGTTCTTGTTTTTGGATCGAGGGCCAGCGCTTTTTGCCATGATTCCAGCGCTTCAGAAGTTCGATTCAATTTGAAATATGCGTCACCAATATGTTCGAAGATGACCGGATCATCGTGGTCCGCAGTCTTTGCCGCACTCAGCAGATTGTTCAAAGCTTGGTCAAATTTACCCTTCCGGAACTCGACCCACCCGAGGCTATCGAGATAGGATGCATTATTTGGTTCCATCTCCGAGTGCGCGTTTAATCATCGTTTCGGCCTCATCCAGGTTCATGTTGTGATCGGCCCACATATAGCCGAGATAATTGCAGGCTTCCGCCGAGTTCGCCGGATCGAGGGCGATTGATTTGCGAAGGAGATCGGCCGCCTTTCAGTACAGACCTGCCTGTTCTGCCGTCGCGCCATAGTTGAAATAGAACTCTGGCGTTTGCGATGTCATTGTCCTGGTCGAGTTGCGCTTCGTGCAATGCCTCCTCAAACGTCGGCCACTGCCTGCTGGGTCTGTTTCGCTTCGCTTTGGGCAATGGCCAGATAGTAAACGATCTCCGGCGCGCCCAGAAAGCGGCGCCGGGCTTCTGTCAGCAATCTGACCGCTCGATCTGCGTTCTTTAAAGGTCCAAGGAACAGTTCCGCCAGGTGCAAATATGTGCCCACATGATTTGGATTAATCAGCAGGCTTTGCTCATAATTTGCGGCTACTTTTGCAAAGGTCGCTTTTGCTTCGTCGACTTTCTTTGCGCGTTGGAGGGATCGGGCTTCATCATCCAGCACCTGAGCCAGCAAGTCGTAGGGTTGATACTTTTCGGGATGCTCCTTGATGATTTGCTCGAGCATCTCAACTGCTTTACCCCGCTGATTTGTCAGGATAAAACCGGTTGCTAGTTTCTCTCGCGCGTTTGCGTCGTCCGGTTGCAGCTCATAGAACGTGCAAGATAAAGCGGAATTGCCTCTTTCAATTGTTGCGAGGCCGCATAGTAATCGGCGACATCCTTTAGGATCGCAGGGTCATCGCTGGCGTGTTCGGCTGCTTTTCTGAAAATTTCGTTCGGTCCTTTTCAGTTCGTCGGGTTTCGGCTGTGAATCGGACTTGAAAAGAAGCGCCACGTAAAGTTTGCCGAGCCGCATCCAAAGCTGGCGTCGTCGCTGCGAACCTTTGTGGCGCGATCCAGAACCTCGAGCGCCTTTTTCTCTTGTCCTGCCGCAACTTCGATTTCTACCAGACGCTGGTAACCTTCGATGTCCGCTGGATTCAGAGGTGATGGCCTGGTTGGCGTAATCGATGGCCTGATCGGTTTTCTTGAGATATTTCGCATAAATGTATGCGAGCTGCTGATACGGGTCGGCATCCTTTGGATTTGCCTTGATTGCATCTTTCAACACGTCAATCGCCTGTGGAAAATCCTCCTGCTCTATCAGCAACGCCGGCCACGCGCGAGGCGAGTTGCGATTGGCCGGGATCGACATTCAGCACTTTGCGATACGCCTCCAGCGCGCGATCCGTCTCGCCATTTTCCTCGAGCGACATTCCTTCGACAAAATGCGTCAGCGCATCCGCCTTGTGTGCGCCTTCCAAACGTAGTGCAAGGTCGGCAGCCGGCTTGGAATTGGATGAATCATCCTGACCACCAGCCTTTTTATTGTTGCCGACGAAGCCCGAGTTCTTGGAAGTGAACGTTTTCTGCTGTTTGGCTAGCCGCGGTGCTTGTCGCGACGAGAAAAACGAGCGTAAAAAAAGGCACCAGCACGGCGAAATTCCCAGCTCTTCTTCTGATGCCTCACGCTTCTAATGTTAGTCTTCGGCGAAACCTCCGCAAACCAGCCCCGAAAGCTTTCGGGACTATGGCCTGGCAGGCGGTTCTTGTTTGAGTTGGGAATTGGGCGTTCTCCGGAAACGCTTGCGCCGACGCGCTACGCCTTATACCGGAGGCGCTTCTTGTGCCGATTCGCCTTCATGCGCTTGCGGCGCTTATGCTTGGCAATTTTCGCTTTGCGTCTTTTCTTAAGAGAGCCCATTCAGATTTTCAGATTCGCGAGTGCTGATTCAACCATCTAATGCGCTGCCCTGCAACTTACTTCTTTACGGTGGGATCAAACGCTCGCTGTCACGGTGGAAGCGCTGTTTTACATGCTTCAGACGCTTGCTGCGTGCACCAGCGCTGATATCGCAAACTGAAAACTTCCCTTCCTAGCCGTGAAAGCCAATGTGCGGGGCTCCGGGTGCGTGTGGACGACAAACAAGATTTCTCCAGCACGCTCCTCAAAATAGAACTCTGATACGCCGCGCTCCAAATGCCCGGCGAGTGTCTCATAAGCAAAGCCGAGCTTACTCGGCTTGCCGATGATCGCCGAGATGCGCACAGCAAACTCCGCACAAATACCGAAGCCAATAGGAGGCAGAACAGCGCGCTGCACAATTATGTCTCCAATCCGCATCGTTCTTCTCTCGCGAATCCACTGTGCTTCTGCGCGCATGAGGAAGCGCGGGAAGATGTTATGAGCGAATAGAAAATCGGTGCGAAAAGAGCTAAGAGATCCAAAATGACCTGGCGAAATTTCACTGGTCTTTTCCGGAAGTGTTGCTGCGGGCGAAAAGTTGGGGAAAGGTTCTGCGCTTCCTCGAATGTTAAGCTTGGCCCGAGTGAGCAGGGGACCAGCTTCATCGCGGCTATGTCTAACAGCAATCAGCTCGACGTTTGCCGTCTAAATCCAATCATTTCTTAAACATCTCATCCCGCTTTGCCTTAAACTCGCTCCCGGGTTTCCATTCCGGAAATTTGTCGCCGTTGGCGACCTGATAACCGACTTCGAATAAGAGGTCGAGCATCCTGCACCGCGCCGGAAAGGTCCCAGTTTGGATCAACTTCGTCCGACGACCTGGTGATAATGGTGCGCGGTGTAATCGTCTTTCTTTTGCTGCCCGAAATTTGCCGGTTTCCCGATGAAATCCTTGCCGCCGCCAGTGTAGAGCGAGGGCACACCGCGCTTGGAAAATTCGAAATGATCGGCGCGGTAAAAACTGCCTTTCTCCGGCTGACTGTTCGGTTTCATCTCTCGACCGTTGCGTTTGGCGGCTGCCGCTAATAAGTCGTCGAGCGTTGAATTGTTGTTGCTGAGGTCCTCGATGTCGCGGGTTTTCCCCACGGATTCACGGTGTCGATGTTGATGTCGGCCAGGGTTTTCCCGAGCGGATAAAGCGGATGCAGCGCATAAAATTTCGCGCCGAGCAATCCTGCTTCTTCAGCAGTCGTGGCCATGAATAAAACCGAGCGTTTCGGCGGTGGATTCAATTTTGTGAATGCGGCCGCGAGCTGGATAACTCGATGCAACGCCCGACGCGTTATCGATGGCCCCGTTAAAAATCTGGTCGCCCTGCAATTCGGGATGACGCCCGAGATGGTCCCAGTGCGCGGTGTAAATGACATATTCGTCGCGCAATTTCGGATCGCTTCCCTCGAGTTTGCCGATCACGTTGTGCGATTTGAACGAGCGAAGCTGTTGCTTGATGTCGATATTGGCTTTTGGCTTTCAGCGTCACGGGCTGGAACTCTTTCGTGATCGCCGATTTCTTCAGGGCGTCAAAATCCTGACCGCAAGTCGGCCAGCAATTTCTTCGCGCCATCGAGCGTGATCCAACGAGCGTGCTTCCACGGCGTCCGCGTTTTTATTTGGCGAATCGATCTCATAGTTCTCCTTGGCCCAGCTCGTTTTCACGACCGAGTACGGATAGCCGGCCGACCCAGTCTCGTGAATGATCACCGCGGCCGCGGCCCCTTTTGCGCGGCGATCTCGTATTTGTAAGTCCAGCGGCCGTAGTAGGTCATCGCTTTTCCCTTAAACATTTTCTCATCGAGTTTTGATGGATCCTTCGGATCGGGAATCGGGGGATCGCCGATCAGCATCAGCAGCGTTTTGCCGTGAACATCGACATTCTTGTAATCGTCCCAGCCGTATTCCGGCGCGACGACGCCGTATCCGACAAAGACCACATCCGAATTGTCGATCTTGATTTCCGGTTGGAGACGCGCTGATGACGCGACGAAATCGTCGGGATATTTCAGGTCGGTGGTTTTATCGCCAACGATGAACGACATTCTTGGTTCGCTCTTGATCCCAGCCAGACGGAACTTCCTGCGTGTAAGTCCCGTCCGGATTTCCCGGCTTCAACCCGATCTGTCTGAACTGGTCGCTGATGTATTTGACCGAAAGCTCTTCGCCTTTCGTCCCCGGCGCGCGTCCTTCGAATTCATCCGACGCAAGGACCTTGATATGTGCGCGAGCAAACCGTCTGGTGTGATCGCTTCCAGCGCCGGTTCCAAGCGCAATGCCAATTCATCGGAGCGAAAAGCGAGGGCGCTACAATAAAAAAGACTGCGACTACCCAACGCGAAATTTTCATGCTCTTTCTGTAGCGGCTCTCTTTGAACGCCGCAAACGTTGTGAATCCGTCAGGTGCGACAGCGCTCGAAAACGATTGCACGCGGGGATTCGTGGGAAATGGCGAAGCTTCATAATGAAATGCTCATTGGCCAGAACTGGCGAAGGCTTTCTCGACAGTCCAGCGCGCTTTGTGAGATCCCTCACTTCGTTCGGGATGACAGAATAATGTTAGCGATCTTTGTAGGTTGGTCCGGGAGGCGCTTGCTTTTTCTCTTGCGGGCCGATGCCGATCTTTTTCAGGAACGGTTGGATGGATTGTTTGCGGCCGAGGAATTTTTCGATCGAGACGTTGACGTCACGCGAATCGCCCGGCTCGTAGATTTCGTGGCGTAATTTCATGCCCGCTTGTTTGTCGAGGTAACCGTCCTTCGCTTTTTCGAAGACTGTTGCCATGTCAGCGGCGATCGCGTCGGCCCACGCGTAGCCCATAATAGCCGGCATCATAGCCATTCAGATGTCCGAAGTAGGAAACGAACGTTGTGCGTCGGATCGATCGGCAGGAAGACTTTTTCAAGAATCGGATTTGAAATTGCCACGCAATCGTAAGGCATGTCTTCGGCGTGGTGATCGTGCAACGCGAGGTCGAGCGACGCGAAGGCGAACTGGCGTCGATAAAGAACACCGGCGTTCGCCAGCTTCGCGTCATTCATTTTTTTGATTATTTCCGCCGGAATCTTCTTCGATGGATCACGGTAATCCGCCGCAAACGTGTCGAGCACTTTCTTGTCCCAAACCCAGTTTTGCAGCATCTGCGACGGCGCCTCCACGAAATCACCCGGCACATGCGTTCCGGCGAAACGGCCGTATTTCGCGCGAGTGACAATCGAATGCAGAGCGTGACCGAATTCGTGGAACAAAGTTTCGACCTCCTGGTGCGTCATCAAAGACGGCTTGTCTCCCGCCGGAGGCGGAAAATTGCAAAGCAAGGCGACAGTTGGCCGCTGGTATTTTCCATCCGGCAACAGTTTGCCGCTGATGATTTCGAACTGTGCGAAGTGATTGAATTTTCCTTCGCGCGGAAACATATCGAGATAAAACATCCCAAGCGGTTCGCCCGTGGCGGAATCGGTCACCATGATAAAGCTGGAGATCATCTGATCCATTTGTAAGGCGCGGCGATCTTCTCGAACTTCAGACCGAAAGATGCTCTGGTAAATATTGAACATGCCGTCGAGCACTTTTTGGAACGGGAAAAATGCGCGCAACGCTTCCTTATCGACGGCGTATTTTTGTTTGTCCCGCTGGTTGGCATAATAGCGCCAGTCCCACACCTCGATTTTGGCGTTGGGGTCATTCGTTTCAGCGGCCTTCAGCTTTTGTAATTCCGCCACTTCGCTTTCGAACTTGGGCTGAATTCCGGTGACCAGATCGCTGATGTATTTCTCGGCGTTCGCACCAGTCTTGGCCATTTTGACTTCGGTCTGATAGTCGTCCCACGATTTGTAACCGAGCCGCAGCGCGATCTTGTTCCGAAGCGCGAGCATTTGGTTGAGAACGGGAACGTTTGCATCCTTGGCGAGCGTTTCGCGAATGACGTAAAGCTGTTTGCGCGTCGCTTCGCTCTTAGCGTTTTCCTCGACGGTATTGAATTGCCAGGTGACATTTGCCATCACTGTGCAGGCATCGTCTCCTGTCTTGATGCCGGGCGAGGCGAAGAAACTTTCCGGCAGTCCATTCGAGATCGGCCTTCGTGAAGATCACCGGCGCGTCGGCCTTCACAATGTTTGTGTCGAAAGTCAGTGCCGAGTTTGGACAACTCCTTGCGCAGCTGCTCAACCTCTTTGCGCTGATCCGGCGGTAAGGTCTAGTCCGGCGCGGCGATAATCGCGCAATGTTTCATTCAACAGTTTTTCGTCTTCGCCCGAGAGCTTCGGGTGCGTGTCAGCGAAAGCCTTGATCGCCTTGTAAACGTCCTCGCGATAATCAATGCCCACCGCCCAGTCTTGAAACGCCTTTACCGCGTTCTCCGCAGCGGCGCGCATTTCGGATTCTGTGTTTGTCTCTTTAATGATTGTGGCCCTGTTCGCCGCAAGTGCAGCCTGGTAAGTGAGATCATCGAGCGCGACGACCGTGCTCTTAAATGTAACTTTTTCGAGATCCTGCGAGCCGATTTGATCCAGCGCCGTGTTCGCCTTTGCGATAGCATCGTTCATCGATCGCCTCGACCGCTTTCGGCGTTTGCTCCCAATCAGGAATCGTCAAGACGGCATTGGCCTTCGCGGCCGCAGCGCGAAAGTCATCGACAGTTTTTAGATCAGCAGCCGGAAGATCATGATTTGAAGCGACGAAAAGAAGTGACAGGAAAAGAAGCAAAGATTTCATGAACGTTGAGCGTCGGCGAACATCCGTGGGCGGGCGCAGAAGGCAAGCTTGATTAAACCGTCCTGTGTTGAGTTGTTGAACACCGACACGCTAGGGAAACCTTGCGCAACGATGATCCAGAAATTTTTCGTCGCTTTCATTCCCGATCTTTGTCGCAATCGATCCAATCGGACTTGTCGCGATATTCATGGGACTCGCGTCCAGCGTGCTTCGCCGGAGCAGCGCAAACGCCAGGCGGCTCTGGGAATCTTCACGGCGTTCTGCGTAGCGATCGGTTTTGTTTTTCTCGGGCAAATTATTTTCGACGCGCTTGGAATTACCGATGCAGACTTTCAAGTCGCCGGCGGTCTTATTCTACTCGGCTTTGGCAGGGCGCGAATTGCTCAATGTTGGGCCGTCCAGCCCCGGAGGTAGCGATGAATTCGGAATTGTGCCGCTTGGGATGCCATTGATCGCCGGGCCGGCGTTGCTCACCGCCCTGCTGGTTCTGGTCGATACGGTTGGGCGTAGTGTTTACGCTGGCCTCGCTGCTGGTCAATCTGGGCTTGGTCGCACTGGCGTTCTGGAATGCCGATCCGGTTCGCGCGCTGGATGGGCATGCAGGGATTACGCGGCGTATCGAAGATTGTCGCGCTCCTCCTCGCCGCGATTGCGGTCAGCCTGATCCGTCGCGGCTGGAACACGCCGGCCTGACTGGCTGTAACGACAAGCTAGGCTCTAAACAAACCTTGCGCCGGCATCTCGCCGGATTTCACCAATCCGATATTTATTCGGCGTTAAAAAATTGATGTCACGTAGCGTTGCCGCTGGCAATATGCCTGCGCGACGATGGGCCAGAATTCCTGCAATTCCGCGCTCTTATCACCATGCTGATAGCGCCAATTCAGTTCAACTTCGATTTGCTTGGCCTCGTCTTGCGCAGGCTGGGCTTGCCCGTGATAGATATAAGCAGGGACACCATTGCGATTCTGTGGTGAGTGTCGTCATCCCGTAGAGCTCGAGACGGCGCTGCTGCAATTGGGCCGTGGTCCAATCGCGATAGGCGGGGTTACGATAGCCCCATACCTCCGCGGTAGTGGAATAACGGGAATAGGTGTAGCCCGTCGTCGTTGATGGTGGCGCGTGCTGTTCTGCGCAGCCAATCAGGCCTGCGGCGAGTACTGCTAACAATAATCTGTTTCATATTCTGTTACCTTGTTTATACTCAGTTTCTAGAGCTATACCATCTATTAAACCACAGATAATGGCTCGCAGTCGCATGTTTATTTTGCTTTTCAGCGCTTGTGGATAGTCTGGTGTAGCAATCCGCAAATCCGAACAGCAGCTTTAAGCCCGATTCAGACTAACACAGACTGAGAAGCGTGCCGGGTCATTGACACCCCGGCACCTCTTGTTACTATCCTCGCTCCAATGAGATTTCCTTTACCGCTTACAGCGAAAATCGCGGCCTACGTGATTGGGCATAAGTTGCGTGGCACGAAGAAATTCGCCACGGTGCTTCAGCTCGAACCGCTGCACACGTGCAATCTGACATGCACCGGTTGCGGGCGGATTCGAGAATACTCCACGTCGCTCAAGGACATGATGAGCCTGGAGGACTGTCTTGGGGCGGCAAAGCGAATGCAACGCGCCGATGGTTTCCATCTGCGGCGGCGAACCGCTGATCTATCCGCACATCGAGGCGCTGGTGGACGGGCTGCTCGCGCAAAGACGCATCGTTTACATTTGCACCAACGCCATGTTCATGCGCAAGAAGATGCGCGAGTGGATGGCCTCGCAGGTGCCGATCAGCCGGATATTCGTCGAAAGCAAAGAATCGACTGACGCTGATCCGCATCGCCGGGTTGCTGAGCGACAAAGACGCGGCTGAAATTCGCAAGGGACCGAAAAGACCCGGCAAAGCCGACGATTGCGTCCGACCAAATGGATGTACTGGAACGTGCACCTCGATGGTCTTGAGCGAACGCACGACCTGATCGTGGAGCGCGAAGGCGTTTTCAAGGAATGCATTCTGGCAATCAAAATGGCGAAGCTGCTCGGCTATCAAGTCGCGACCAACACGACTGTCTACAAGGAAGCCGACATGCAGGAGATCGAACAGATGTTCGATTATCTTTCCGATCTTGGCGTCGATGGTCCACACCATTACCCCTGGATACGAATACGACGCCGCCAAGAAGGACATGATCAAGCGGCTCAATTTGCGCCCGGAAAACTTCTTTCTCACCCGCGCACATGACGGTTCAGAAGTTTCGCAAAAGTCGAGGAATGGATGAGTCGTTATACCTTTTTGGGGACGCCGGTCTACTTTGAGTTTCTCGCCGGCAAACGCGATCTGACGTGTTCAGCCTGGGCGATTCCAACGCGCAATATCCGCGGCTGGAAAGGACCGTGCTACTTGATGACCGACGGACACTACTCGAGCTACGCGGAATTGCTGGAAAAAGATCGGAATGGGACAGATATGGCGTCGTCAACGGCGTGGCGCGCGACAGCCGCTGCGAGAATTGCATGGTGCATTGCGGCTACGAGCCGACGGCGACGTTGGGACTGCAAGCGCAGCGCGGAGACACGTGGAAAACGATCAAATTCAATTTCGGCGCGAAACCGAAACCTGCTCCGGCCGTGGCAGCGAAGTTCTCGCTTTCAATGGCGTGAGCTCCGGTAACGGTCACATCACCGGGAAGCGCGCAGAACCAACTGCGCAAAGCCTCGTAAGATCGGATCTGCATGCCGGAATTCGTCGAAGAACCTGATTGCGTTGCCGAGCGCGCGACCAGACATATCGGAGTCTTATTCGGCGAGCGGACGAAGAGATCGCGCGTGCGATCACGCGCGCGCAAGAGAACCTGTTGCGCCAGCAAAAGCCAGATGGCCATTGGTGCGGCGAGCTGATTGTCGATAGCACCCTCTGCTCGGATTACATCCTTTTCATGCATTGGTGCGGCGAAGTGGACGCGCAATTGCAGCGGCGCTGCGTTCGCCACATTCTCAAACGCCAACTGCCGGATGGCGGATGGAACATTTATCATGGCGGCCCGAGCGAGATCAACGCGTCAGCCAAAGCATATTTTGCGCTGAAACTCGCCGGTTGTTCGGTGGACGCGCCGTTTATGCAGGAGGCGCGCGCGAATATCATGCGTCGCGGCGGCATTCCGCAGATGAACACGTTCAGCAAGCTTTATCTTGCGTTGCTGGGCCAGTTCCCGTGGAAATACCTGCCGGCGATCCCAGTGGAAATGGTGCTTCTGCCGCGCTGGGCGCCGTTTCACATCTACAAAATGTCGTCGTGGAGCCGGGCGATGCTCATGCCGCTGGCGATCATCAACCATTTCAAACCGACTCGCGTTTTGCCCGGCGAAAAGCAATTGCACGAGCTTTATCCGCTCGGCACCGAGCAAAGCGATTTGCGCTTGCCTCGCAGCGAACAGTTCTGGACCTGGCGGAATTTCTTTCTCCGAGCTCGATGACACTTTCAAATTCCTGCAGCCGCTGCGGATTCGCCCGCTGCGCCGGCGCGCGCTTGGAAGAAGCGGAGCGCTGGATGCTCGAACGGATTGGCGAGGGCAGCGATGGCCTCGCGACGGTGTTTCCAGCGATGCTGAACTGCTTTGATCGCCTTGCGCGCGCTCGGTTACTCGAAAACAAATCCGGTTTACGCCAAGGCGGAGAAAGATTTCGCTGGGCTGTTTGTCGACGATCCGGAGGATTTCCGTATTCAACCTTGTCTGTCGCCCAGTTTGGGACACTGCAATCAACGATCATCTCGCTGGCGGAATCCGGTGTTTCGCCGGACGCATCCCGCGCTGCAGAAGGCCGCCGATTGGCTGATCAATAAAGAAGTGCGCATCCGCGGTGACTGGGCGGTAAACAATCCATATCCGCAAGCCAGCGGCTGGGCGTTCGAATACAACAACGTTTATTATCCGGACACCGACGATACAGCGATGGTGTTGATGGCGCTGCGGCTGGTCCGACCGAAAGATCCAGCAAGCGCTCAATGAAATCTTTCGTCGCGCGCTTGATTGGCAGCTCAGTTTCCAATGTCGCGATGGCGGTTGGGCGAGCGTTCGACAAGAACGTCACAACGCCGTGGCTGGAAGACATGCCGTTTGCCGATCACAACGCGATTCTCGATCCAACCTGCAGTGATCTGACCGCGCGCACGCTCGAGCTGCTCGGTTACATCGGGTTCGATCGCAAAGCGCGGTCCGTTCGCGACGCGATCGAGTATTTGATCGACACGCAGGACGAGGACGGCTCGTGGTATGGGCGCTGGGGTGTAAATTACATTTACGGCACCTGGCAGGTGCTGCGCGGCTTGCGCGCAATCGGCCAGGACATGACGCAGGACTGGATATTGCGCGGCCGCGATTGGCTTGAGAGCTGTCAAAACAACGACGGCGGCTGGGGTGAGACCTGCGGCACTTACGAAAATCCATCGACCAAAGGCATTGGCGAGAGCACGGCGTCGCAAACGGCATGGGCAATCATGGGCATCTGCGCATGCGGCGATCTCGATCGACCGAGTATTCAGCGAGGTTTGCGCTACCTGCTCAGCTCGCAAACACCCGACGGCTCGTGGGATGAAGAGCAAATCACAGGCACCGGCTTTCCCGGCGTGTTCTATTTGAAATACGACATGTATCGCCAGAATTTTCCGCTGCTCGCGCTGGCGACGTATGTCAATTACCGCAGCGGCCTCGGGCATCGTCCGAGCTTTTATCGCTGCGAATAGTTCTGTAGCCACGGGCCTTCGGCCGTCTACTCCCAGTGCGAGCCGGCACAGGCCGGTGGCTCAGCGGTGTTGCTTTGGCGAAAAATAAAACCTGTCGCGCAGCGTAATTCGATCTAACTGTAATAGATTATGGCTTACGAATTACCAAAATTACCTTACTGCATACGATGCTTTGGAGCCGCATATCGATGCGCAGACGATGGAAATCCATCACACCAAGCATCACCAGGCTTACGTCGACAACGCTAAACAACGCGATCAAAGGCAAAGCCGATCTCGAAAAGAAATCGGTCGAGGATTTGATCAGCGATCTCAAAGCCGTGCCGGAAGACATTCGCACAGTCGTGCGCAACAACGGCGGCGGGCATGCCAATCACTCGTTCTTCTGGAAAATCATGGGACCGAATGCCGGCGGCGAACCGAAAGGCAAACTCGCCGACGACATCAAATCCACATTCGGCAGCTTCGACGATTTCAAGGAGAAATTCAGCTGCCGCTGGCGTGGGACGGTTTGGCAGCGGCTGGGCGTGGCTGATCAAGAATAAGAACGGAAAGCTCGAAGTCATTTCGACGCCAAACCAAGACAGCCCTCTGATGGACGGCAACACGCCGATCCTCGGCGTCGATGTTTGGGAGCACGCCTATTATCTCAAGTATCAAAACCGACGGCCCGATTACATCAAAGCCTGGTGGAACGTGGTGAACTGGGACGCGGTCGCGAAGAACTACTGATTGGCGCTTGGCGAAGTTCGCTGTAGCGGCGGTCGATGACCGCCGCTAACTATGCACGTTCGGCGGTCACAGCAGTGTCGCCAACGCACGATGGCTTATTTAAACGAAAATTATCTCAAGCTTCAGGCAGGCTATCTCTTTCCCAGAAGTCGCGCGGCGGGTGCGCGAATTTTGCGAAGCCAATCCGGAAGCGGCCAAGCGACTGATTCGCTGCGGAATTGGTGATGTCACCGAGCCGCTCCGCGCGCGGCGATCGAAGCGATGAAGCGAGCTGTCGAAGAGCTCGGCGCATCGCGAGACGTTTCCGCGGCTACGGCCCGGAACATGGCTACGAATTTTTAAGATCGGCAATCGCCCAGCACGATTATCGCGACCGCAACATCGACATTGCCGACGACGAAATTTTTGTCTCGGACGGCTCAAAATGCGATTGCGGTTACGTCCTCGATATCCTCGGCGATCAAAACAAAGTCGCCGTGCCCGATCCAGTCTATCCGGTCTACGTCGATACAAACGTGATGGCGGGCCACACCGGGCCGGCACGAAAAGACGGCAGCTACGAAGGAATTCTCGTATTTGCCGTGCACAGCTGAAAACAATTTTGTGCCCGATCCACCGGCAGGAACATGTCGATCTTGTTTATCTTTGTTTTCCTAACAATCCAACCGGGGCAGTTGCATCGCGCGAGCAGCTCTCGCGTTGGGTCGATTACGCGCGCGAGCACGAAGCGCTTACTTCTCTTTGATGCCGCTTACGAAGCCTATATTTCAGAGCCAGATATTCCGCATTCCATTTTCGAAATTCCGGGTGCGCGCGAGTGCGCGATTGAATTGCGCAGCTTTTCGAAGAACGGCGGTTTCACCGGCGTGCGTTGCGGATTTACAGTCATGCCGAAATCGGTACTCGCGCGGACGGAGAACGGCCGCCGGTTCCCGCTCCATCCGCTTTGGCAGCGGCGTTGGAGCACGAAATCGAACAGCGTGAGTTATCCGGTGCAGCGCGGCGCTGAAGCGTTGTACTCGCATGAAGGTCGCAAGCAAATGTCGCGCGCTCGATCGATCATTACATGGGAAACGCAAAGATTCTTCGCGACGCCGCCGCGAGCGCTGGTCTCGACTGTTTTCGGCGGCGTAAACGCGCCCTACATCTGGGTGAAAACACCCGATGGCCTAACGAGTTGGCAGATGTTCGATCGGATGCTGCGGGAGTTGAACGTCGTCATCACACCGGGCGCCGGTTTTGGCGCACAAGGCGACAGGCTATGTTCGCATTTCGGCGTTCAACAGCCGAGAAAACGCGGAGGAAGTAGCGCGCGGGTTGCAAGAAGCTGTAGCCGCTTTCGCTCAAGTCGAGGACATATCTCGTGCAAGATATAGCGAATCACCTCTTGTCGATGGAAGTGAACGCGCGTAGAGTGCGCTGAATTTTTCGGAGACGAAGGATGGGAGAGTGCCGGATCGAAAGCAAAATCTGCCACAACTTGTATCGCTTTTGTTTCTTGATGCTGGGCGACTCGCGCAAGGCGCAGGAAGTCTTTAACACGACGTTGCGCGAGGCGGCTGTGCGCGCTGCACAAGGAGAACTGCCCAAGGAGCCTTTTTGGCTCTTTCGCGAGTGCGCTGGCGTTGTTTGGAAGCAAGCTAAGACGGACCTGCAACCGGAATCGCTCGAAATCGACGAGCACGACATCGCTCCACGGGCGGCATCGCAGATCAAGCAGCTCGAGCCTGCGCAACTGGCAATCTGGATTTCCGCGGCGCCCGATCCTCAAGCGGACCGCGCTGGCGCTCTTTTATCTCGACGAATTCGATTACCTCGAGATTCTCGACATCGCCGAGCTCAAGCTGAGCGTCGCTGTCACGGATGCCTGGCGCAGGGGCGGCGACAGTTACAGGCGTGGCTGGACGCCAAGCATCCCGAGCAACGCAAGGTATGAGGACCCTGCGGCTATTGCGTCGGCGCCGGGCTCTTTGAATTGTGCGCCCATCAGCCACAACCACATGGCTGACCGTTCCATGCGCGCTGCGGTATCGCGTGAAGACGGCTCCGATGAATTTGTAAATCAACAGAACTTCGATCGAGCCTTGGCGGAACTCGTTCGTCTCGTCCCGATCCCTCCCGAATCGCGCTGAATGGTTCTCGGAGAACGAAGCGGTTCGCGGCTCCGAAGTGGACATGGAGAAAGATCGTGCTCAATCCCGCTGTGCTTGCGATCAGCATTGCGCTCCTGGTGATCGCCGGCGTATTTGCGTTCCACCTGCTTGGCCAGCTAAATGATTTTCCGGGATCAGCGACAGCGCGAAAATTACTAACGGTAGCGGGCTCCACTCGATCGGTCATGCTCGATCCAGTGAGCGCCGAAGCGGGGACATTAAGCGATCTGTTCTTTATGAAACACGGGCTGGAACACTACGACGTTCCAGACGAGTTCGCCGATTTTCAGACAATCGGCTGCCGTGTTTTGACGACGACGAGTCGCAGCGCATCGCCCAAATCTGGGTGGGCGAGAAGCGCATGCAGTTTTTTCTTTTCCCGGCAGAGAGAGACAGCAAGACCGGGGCCGTGTTGGCGTTTCCGGGTTGGCGTTATGTCCATCAGGAAGGCTGGGTCGGTGCAGTCACGGAACACAACGGTGTCTGCTTTATGGCTGCGCTCTGGGGCCGTGAGAAAGAGCTTGGAGCCGTATCTTTCTGGGCCGCAAAGTAACAGGCAGTCTCGCCTACTGCAGGTTCTGCTGGTGCCGTATTGGCCCAAGTCACAAAGCAAGGGAGACAAGAGTAAGGAAATCCGAGTTCGCGGCTGCGTGTCGCGTTGACAGCGCTAATTGGTGCGATTGACCTTTGTCGCCGCCGATTTCGCCAGGGTAGCTCAGTGGTAGAGCAGGGGACTCATAAGCCCTTGGTCGGGAGTTCGAATCTCCCCCTGGCAATTCTCAAATGGCCTGAATCTTCATTCTCCTACGCCGGATCCAAAGCGGTCGCCGCTACATAGGTTCACGGCTATCAATCTTGACGCACGGTTTGCCCAACATTTGCATGGCCACACAGCGACAACCCGAAACCAGGTGGGAGGTGATCTCGCGATCGTTGCGAGAAAGAAGTCGCGACTGCTTTCGAGGCTCGAAGGATTGAGCGGTTCTTGGAACAAAGAAAGAACTCAGAAATTGCTATTTATCATCTGCAGCGGTAGAGCAGCTGCGAAGAAGCTTTCGGAGGTGGTCAGGAGTTCAGAGCTCGCCTGCAGTGGCATTTTTTTGTTCGGCCTTCGACGTTGAGAGTTGGAAATTTTTTGGTTAACAACATGATCGGGTCGTAGCGATCCTGAATTAAACCCCGATCTTCGACTGGAGATCGCACATGTCCTATTCATAGACATTGTTGGGTCGTCAAAGCTGCTGACGAACGAACAGAGTGAACTGCTGCGCGAGCTCAATCAAATTGTCCGAAATGCCCGAAAGCAATTTCGCGCCGCGCGGAAGCCAGCGGACAAGCTTACACGACTGCCAAGTGGCGACGGAATGGCGCTTGTGTTCTTCACAAGTCCCGACGCACCGGTTCGATGTGCCTTGGAAATCAGCAAAGCTCTGGGTGACCAGCCGAAACTTCCCACTGCGCATGGGAATTCAGCGGGCCAGTTGATGAAGTGATCGACGTCAACGATAGATTGAACGTCGCAGGTGCTGGCCATTGATCCAATGCTGGCGGAAGCGCATGCTTCACTTTCCTTCTGTCTCATTTGGTACGATTGGGATTGGGCCGAAGGTGAAAAAGAAGCGCAACGTGCCATCGCGGTTAGCAAGCTTGGCGCACGGCCACTACGCCCTCGCCCACGCTTTGTCAGACCTGGGACGCCATGACTAGGCTATTGCCGAAATCGCGCGCGCGCGGGTGGATCACTTTTTTTCTCCTCTACGGCGCGCTCGAAGCAATGATGCTTCAGCATGCCGGTCGGAACGAAAGGAGGCCCTTGCTAGATGCAAAAGCAATCGATCTCGATCGAATTTCTGGGTCAGCCACCAAGAACTCGGAAAGGTTTACCGAGCAGCGGAGATACCCCGAAGCGATCGCGGAATTGACAAAAGCCAAAGAACTCTCACATGGGAATTCGGAAGCAATCGCTTCGATCGGTTATGTTGAAGCAGTGGCTGGCGACACCGCGAAAGCGCAAGCAATTCTGGACGAGCTGAAAACCAGTCCGCATTACATCTCGCCGGCCAGTATCGCACTGGTTTACACGGGTTGGGTCAGGAGGAAGAAGCCATATCGTGGTTGAACAAAGCTTGTGAGCAAACGGGATGTGTGGGTGACTCTTCTTAAAGTCGATCCCCGCTGGAAGTCGCTTCGCTCCCATCCCGGTTTCATTTCTATCCTCGGCGGGTCGGTCTCGAGTAATCGTTGGCATTATCCTCGTCATTCATCGTTGCTCTCTAAACTGGCATCTGTGATCAGCCGGGAAAAATTCCGGCGGCACTCCTGCCGGCGGCGACGATTACCAAATCACCCGCTTCATGATTCTGCGCCTGCTCGGCTTCGTCTATGCCATCGCCTTTCTTTGTCGCGGCCATGCAACTGGTTCCACTCATCGGTCAACATGGGCTGACCCCAGCCGAAAAAAATTCCTATTACTCCTGCAAACGCATTTTGGTTCGCGCGCGGGCGCGATGCTGCATGTCCCCACATTCTTTTGGTTCGGTATTTCTGATGCGCGCGCTGCTCATTTTCTCCTGGACCGGTCTGGCCATCTCACTCTGGTCCTGGCCGGTTACGCCAACGCAATCATCCTCAGCATTCTTGGGCGATGGCTATGTCGATCGTGCACATCGGGCAGATCTGGTACGGTTACGGTTGGGAAATTCAACTGCTTGAGACTGGTTTCTTGTCGATCTTTCTTTGCCCTTTACTTGATGGACGGCCATTCCCGAAATGCAGGCCGCCGATTCTCGTTTTCTGGCTCTTTCGCTGGCTTGGATTTCGCATCATGATCGGCGCCGGTCTGATCAAACTGCGCGGCGACTCCATGCTGGCGCGATCTCACCTGCCTTTACTTATCACTACGAAACCCAGCCGATACCCGAGTCCCGATCAGTCGCTATCTTCACTTTGCGCCGCTCTGGTTCCACAAAATTGAGACAGCATGGAACCATTTCATCGAACTGATCGTGCCCTGGTTTTCGTTTGGACCATCGACACGCGCGACACGTCGCTGGCGTCTTACTCGTCACTTTCCAAATCTTTCTCATCATCAGCGGCAATCTTTCGTTTCTCAATTACCTCACGATCATTCCGTTTCTGGCGTGCTTTGACGATACCTTCCTGCGCCATTTTCTTACCGAGGGCGTTAGTTCAGCGCGCCGAACGAGCGGCTGCAAGAATCGGAGCCGTCGCGTATCAACAACGCGATCGCGATCGCTTTGTCGATCGTGGTCGTCTCATCTGAGCGTCGCGCCCGTGCTGAACCTTGTTTCCGGCCGTCAACTGATGAACTCTTCCTACGATCCGCTTGATCTCGTGAATACTTACGGCGCGTTCGGCATCGGTTGGGCGCGAACGCGACGAAATTATTTTTGAGGGAACGGACGATTCGCGCTCATCACCGGCGACACAAAGTGGAAGGAATACGAGTTCAAAGCCAAACCGGGCGATCCCAACCGGCGACCGCCGTTCGTCGCGCCGTACCAACCGCGGATCGACTGGCAAATCTGGTTCGCTGCGATGGCTTCACCCGGCCGATTATCCGTGGACACTGCATTTTGTCTGGAAACTTCTGCATAATGATCGCGGCACACTCGCTCCTGGCGAACAATCCCTTTCCCGACGCGCCGCCTCATTACATCCGCGCGCGGCTTTACTCGTTATCAGTTCGCGCCGATTGGTGACAAAGCGTGGTGGAAACGCGAACCAATCGGTGAATGGTTGCCCGCGCTCTCCGACGGACGATCCTCGAGTTTCGTCGTTTGCTCGGATGCGATGGATTGGGACGATTGAAAATTCAACCGTGACGAATTTCGTTTCAACTGATAGAATCAATGTGGAAGCCTGTCCAGGTTGTCAGCGCAAATTTTCTGGAGCGGATCGGCTGAGTCCAGCATCTCGCTTTCATTCCTGATTACCTGGCGTATCGAAACGGCGAGATCACGCAAGCTGAGTTGGTCGCACGGCTGCCGCATGTTGCCATGCGTCGGCGACAGCGCCTGCATGGGAATTTACATCTCGTCGCCTTGGAGCACGTTCTGGCGCGCGCGCACTTGCTGCGGGAACAACTGGTTTCTCGACACTAACCCTGCGCCATTGGGCATTCAGAGCGTTCTCGAAAAGACTGGAGGAGCTCACTCCATTCGTTGCGATTGAATGCGCAGGCATCGGTGCGCTCGTCGATCACGATAGGCTGAACGGCAGAATTTCTTCCGAAGAATTCTCTCGGACGCGCAATTTCTCCGGCCAAATTGGCGACTTGCTGGTGATGAAACGTTTTCCCGATTTGATTCTGATCTCGATCGGACACAACAACGTTGATTGGGCGTGGCGGTAGTCCACCAGCTGAGCTTGGAGCAACCGGAGAGCCGTTTGCAACGGCAAAGCCGGCGACTTCCGGACAAAATTTCGCGCGACAGATGCGCGCGCTCGATTGATCGCGCCCGCACGCAGCGTCACCGCGGTCGCAGTCGTCGTGTGCGGTCTCATCAATTTCGAGTCCTATTTCAAAGGCCGCGAAATCGGCAGAACGTCTTGCGAAGCCGAACGACGCATCACGCTACCCGCATCCTTGCAAAACCACTTACAAATACTTCGACATCCTTTCGGCCGGCTTACCGCTCTAATCTGGTTCGTCTTGCAAGGATGGTGAATGAGGAGTTGCGCGCGATGGTGAGAGCTGAATCTGAATGGCGAGCTCGCTGGCAACACCAACATGCAATTGCAATATTCGGATGCCTTGGCGACAGCTGACCTGAGCCGCGTGGAATTGCTTCACCCGATCGATGGCTGGCATGCTTCGGTCGAAGGCCACAATGTTCTCGCGGAAGCCGCGTTTCGCGATCTCGGACCAAGTCTGGAATTTCTTGGAATCAAGGTGACTGTTATCACCGCGCTCTCACGTGCGTACCGCCGCGCATGCGTCGAAGCGCCTTGAGATGGTGTTGCTGCGACGGCGCGTCTGCACGGAGCCGGCAGGCTCTGCCGTGCTACGAACATTTGCGACGCGGAACAAGATGACGACCTACAAATCGCCACGCTCTTTCAGTCGCGCGATTGTGTCGCGCAACATGCGGTAACCGAAATGGCCCTGGCGAACGCGCAATAGTTCGGAGCCACGCCATTTTTGCTGGATCGTCTCGAGCTCGTTCGAGTGGCGCGATTGAATCGAACTCGCCTGCTACAAACAAAACCGCGCCGGATCACATAGCGGCATGTTGTGAATCGGTGAGCTCAGATGAAAATGCCGGGCGACGAGAGACGGCCTCGATATTGGCACCACGCAGTTCGCGGCGAATCGACCGCGCTGCAGGGCTCTCCCAGATCGCGTGCTCGATGTTTACGATCGGCGCCATCAAGGCGACGAAACGCAGGTCGCGCTCAACCATCGCGAGCAACGCACCGATCCATCCGCCGTAACTGGTGGCGAGCACGCCGAATTCGCTGGAGCCGCGTTCGCGCAATGCGCTCATCAATTGGCGCAGCTCCATTACACCCTGACGCAACCCTTCTGCGTTGCGGATCAAGATTGCAGGTGATCGCAAGCTCACCGTTCCAATAGCCGCGCGGAACACGCGAATAATGATATGGCAGCTGAAGGAAGCATGCGTTCCAGCCAAGTTCGTTGAAGTGCTGTGCGCAACGTCGATAGCCAATAGGCTTCGTGGACATCAGCGCATGCAAAATGAAAACCGTCGGTGCGCTGCGACCACGTTCTGAAGGAAAGAACTCTGCGCACGCGATATTGTTAGCTGGGAATTGGGTCTCGATCGGGCTGCGCCATGCGATAGTCGGGTGACCGTTTCCCCAGTGCTTCAGCAAGATTGTCATCGTGCGGCGGGGCATAATACTGCTCGGCCGTGATCTCGCTCGCACTCCTCCACGTAGCGCTCCATTTCCTCGCGGCTGTGCCCATTTAGCCGGTGGCGCATATGGAGGAAATTGATCGATGCGCATAAGACGCGATCGATTCCGTCTTGGCAGTCAATACGCTGAAGTCTCGTCATTCTGAGCGGAGGGAAGCGAGTCGACGGAATCCCGCGGCTGATACCTAAGCTTTGGCAACGGGGTCCCTCGACTTCGCTCGGGATGACGTGCGGATTTCGCCTCATCCGTTCTCGTGGCGGTGCGGCAGGTCGTCGCTTGTCAGCTGAAACGTTTGTCTGCAGTTCCGCGTAAAGGCTTTTTGAATGCCGCCGCCAATTCGAATTCGATCCGCGCGCGCGCTCTGATTTTGCAAGCTCGGGAAAATGCGAGATCGGATTTCCGAACGCGATCCAGACCGGCGTGCGCCGCTAAGCGGGCAGCCAGCGTTTAGTCGAATAGAGGCGATCGCTGCCGACGATGACGCACGGCAAAATCGGAACGCCGGCGATGTGCGCGAGCGTTGACGCGCCCGGCCGCAGCGGCGCGCCTTCGAGCAGCGATCGCGTCGCCGTCGCGAATCCCGCCTTCGGGGAAAAGACCGACGATGCGTCCCTCTTTCAGCCGCTCGATGGCGGTCCGGAATCGTTTGCGATTCGCACGATCCCGATCCGCCGGGAACGCATCGACCGCGCGCAAAAGAAATCCCACGACCGGCGAGCCGAAAAATTCAGCCATCGTCATCCAGTCAATTTTTCGTCCGATCGCTGACGGAAATGATGAATGGATCGAAATGGCTGATGTGATTGGCTGCCAGCAAAAAATCCGCCCGCTGCGATTTGTATTTTCGCGCCGGATGACCCGAACACGCGTGACACAACCAAAGAGCAGCTTCACCAACAGCTTTCCAGCGCGATAAGATGTCGTTTTGACTCTGCACTGCTTGAGTGTTTCGCTGCTTGCGTGTCATCGGGAAAGGCTATTTTTCAGGCTGATTCCTTTTGTAACGTGGTATCATAGTTGGCGGTTCCCGACACGAGGTTTTGAGTTATGAAACCCAGGAGTCCTTCCACGGGCGGCAAGGGGCAATTTCCGCACACCGACTACTTTTTCCATTCTGGTTTCGGTCAATGGCACGGCGGCTATTTCTCGCCTTACGACGGAGAGGACAGATACGGATTCAGGAATTTTTACAATTTAGGACGCGAATTCCGTATCGAAGCTGCGCGGGAACGTGCCAAGGAAATGGCGGTGTTTGCACTGATTGTTCTGACCTCGGCGTGGCCGGTGCTCTACATGGTGGTCACCGTGGTGAAACTGCTGAGTAGAGGCCGCCCGCTAGACCAGTAGCGATCTTCGCGTCGATTTGTCTCGCCATGGCACGACGGTCGGCGCGACTATCGCTTTGGCCAGAGAAATTCGTCGCGGTATTCCGGCGTTTTTTCAGGCGCGAAGCCGTGGCGTGTGACGTTTTCGGTCACGACGCGCGGGACGAGGAAGTTCAGCAGATAATCTGCGCCACCGGCTTTGGTGCCGCTGCCGCTCATTTTGAATCCGCCAAAGGGATGACGGCCGACGATCGCGCCGGTGCACGGGCGGTTGATGTAAACGTTGCCGGCTTCCAATTGCGCTTTGACGCGCTCGATGTTGGCCGGGCTGCGCGAGAAAAACCGCCGGTCAACGCGTAATCGGTGCCGTTGGCGACTTCGATCGCTTCATCGAGGTCGCGCACTTTTAGCACACTTAGCACCGGCCCGAAAATCTCTTCGCGCGCGATCCGCATGTTTGGTTTCACGTCCGGTGAAAATCGTAGGCGGAATGAAATAACCGTGCGGCGGAACTTCCTTTGCCTGATAGGCGAGCGTCGCCTCGCTCTTGCCGACCTCGATGTAATCCAGAATGCGCCGGTAAGCGGCCTCATCGATTACCGGTCCGACCATGATGCCCGGTTCTTCCGGATTGCCGACGCGCAGACTGGCGGCGGCGCCGAAGCAAACGCTTCCATCACGCGATCGTAGTTTTCTTCGAGAACGATCAGACGCGAGAGCGCGGAACATTTCTGTCCCTGAAAACCGAACGCGGAATAAATCGAATCGACAATCGCTTCATCGAGATCGGCGTCGGAATCGACGATCATCGCGTTTTTGCCGCCCATCTCGCAAATGACGCGCTTGAGCTCGCGCTGACCTGTCGCGTGTTTTGCCGGCCGATCTCCCAAATCCTCAGCCCCACTTCGCGCGACCCGGTGAACGCGATCAAGATCGACATCTTTATGATCAACCAGGTGCGCGCCGATGACAGAGCCTTTGCCGTTGAGAAAATTCAATACCCCGGGCGGCACGCCCGCTTCCTCGAAAACTTCCATCAGCATGGCGCCGATAATGACCGATTGCTCGGACGGTTTCATGATCACGGTGTTGCCGGTGACCAGTCGCGGCGCTGGCCATGCCGCACAGGATCGCCATCGGAAAATTCCACGGCGCGATTACGAACGCGACGCCGCGCGGCCAGTAATGCTGATAGCTTTCTTCGCCGGGCACATGTTGTGTGAGCCGTGGCCGGCCTAGCAAGCGCATCTGGCGGCGCGTAGAAGCGTGCAAAAATCGATGGCCTTCGCGAATGTCGCCATCCGCTTGCGCTCCACGGTTTGCCGACTTCGAAAGACTTCGAGCGCGGAAAGCTCGATAGCGGCGGCGCTCCAGAATTCCGGCGGCGCGTTCCAGCAATTGGCAGCGCTCTTCAAACGAAGTGCGACGCCACTTGCTCGAACGCCGCGCGCGCTGCTGTGACGGCGCGCTCGGCTTCGGGAATCCCTGCTTCCGGCGCGTAGCCCGACGATTTCGTCCGGCTGCGCTCGGATTGACCGAGGACGTCAGCTCATCGGTCCAAATCTTTTCGCCGTTGATCGTACGAGTGGATACTTTCCGCCCAAATTGTTTGCGCTGCTTCGCGCAATGCGCTCCGCATTTTTTCCTGGCTGTCTCTGGCAAGCGAAGTTCGTTAAGCGGCGCAGTTTTCATAGAGATCGCCGGGCTGATGTCTTTGGTAGTGGATTGTTGTCATATTTATCGTGGCATTGATGGCGGTAGAACGCCGATTTCGGCTCCGGTTCGCAATAATTTCGCATGGATCGCGCAGCAATTCTTCTGCGGAGACGTTCTCGGACGAATTTTGCGCGCAGAAATCCTTCGTTCGATGTGTTCTCGAGCAGGCGTCGAACCAGATAGGACATGCCGGGAAGCAGTTCGCCGACCGGGCAATATTCGCGGACGCGATAACCCATTTCCACCAGCGCGCGCTTGATCGGCCCGGCCATCCCATAGAGCAGTTGAAACTCGAAGCGGCTCGGATCGATCCCGAGCTCGTCCGCGAACGCCTGCGCGTGCGCGATGCTCCGAACATTGTGCGAGCCGAAGGCAGCGGTAACGATCGATTCATTCTCCAACAGCAACCTGCGTGAGCGTCTCGAAATTCGCGTCGCTCTCCGGTTTCTGAAAATAAACCGGACAATCCCAGCCGTTCTGGCGCGATTTCGTTGTTTCGTAGTCCCAGTATGCGCCTTTGACCAGCCGCACTGCGAAGCGCGTGCCTCGTGCGCGACCCCACTCGATCAGGTCGCGCAAATCGGCTTCTGAATCTCGCAAATACGCCTGGATGACGATCCCGGCATGCGGCCAATCCTTTGAACTCCTCCTCTGTGAAAATGGTTTTGAACAGTTCGAGAGTGGTGTTTTTGTGCGCGTAGCTTTCCATGTCGAAATTGATGAAAGCGCCGACCTCTCGCGCACGGCGCAGAAGCGGCCGCAGCTTGGGCGCGAGATGGGCAATTGCATCCGCCGGATCGGCCGGATTTATTTGCGAATAGAGCGCAGAAATTTTGACCGACAGATTTACAACTGGAAAGAGCTCGGAATTTTTGCCCAGCGGGTCGGTCCAGTTTTTGTTTCGCGCGCGAGATTCTCCAGCAAATCCAGATAACGCGCCGCGTATTCATCCGCGTCCGCTTCGCTGACGACAGCTTCTCCCAACAGGTCGACAGTAAAGCCGATTTTTGCGAACGGCGCTTGCGCAACGTTTTCATTACGTCGTCCGGATTTTGTCCGGCGATGAATTGGTGCGCCATTCCGGAAACATTCCACCGCAGGATTGGGCCGCTCACCCACGGAACGATGCGTGCCAGACGAACGCCGGTGCCAGAACCAAGCGGTCGCGAAGCCGTGCATCGGAGAAATACTCGTTCGAGATGCTCGACAATTTCGCGTGAGTGACGCAGCGAGGGCAGAACATCGACAAAGCGAAACAGTTGCACCTTGAACCGCTCGTCACGCATGGATAGTGCCATCAACCGCTGATAAAATCCGGCCTTGCTGAAAAGCGGCTCTGGATGCTTATCGACGAGCTCGAAGATGCGCCTGCCGCGCCGCTCAATTTCGCTTTGGAGCGCCCTCATTTACGAAGCTAGTCCGGCCCCAGTGCGTTAGGCAAAAACGGAACGCAGCACGTCTACGCCGCAGCGTAAGAATTTTCCCTACCGACACGCATCACTTAGCTGGCTTGTCTCCGAAATAAGAATGAAACTGCTGCACGCAATTTTGAAGAGCAAGTCGAACGAGATATTGCCTGGCAGAGATCGGAGGCCCAGGGCTCTGATCTGTCAGGCAACTCTCTTTGTGCTTGATTGATCCTGCGCAAAAATTCGACGTAGCAAACGGGACGAGATGATCGTAGAGCGCCACGAATTTGCGAGCGATAACGTCGCACCGATTTGCCCGGAGGCCTGGGCCGCATTGCAGGAAGCCAATGTGCGATTACGCGCCATCGTATGGCGAGGACCGCTGGACCGCGCGCGTGTGCGATCGGGTTCGTGAAATCTTCGAGACCGACTGCGATGTTTATTTTGTTTTTACCGGCACGGCGGCGAACGCACTGTCGCTCGCGCAGCTGTGTCAAATCGTTCCAGAGCGTGATCTGTCACCAGCATTCTCACATGCAGACGGACGAATGCGGCGCGTGCGAATTTTTCACCGGAGGATCGAAACTGCTTTTGGTTGGCGGCGCTGATGGCAAGATCGACATCGGCCAGGTGGAAGCGCTGCTGGCCCGCCAGAACGAGCTTGCATTCGCATAAGACGGGCGCGATCAGCATTGCACAAGCGACGGAGTTCGGAACGGTTTATACGCGCGACGAAATTGCGGCGATCGCGGACTTGCGCGCGCAAGCACCAACTGTTTCTCCACATGGATGGCGCGCGTTTCGCGAATGCAATCGCGTCGCTTAACTGCGCGCCCAAAAGCGATCACATGGGAGGCTGGAGTTGACGTTCTCTGTTTTGGAGGAACAAAAAATGGCGCGGCTGCCGGCGAGTTGGTGATTTTTTCGATAAGAAGATCTCGCGCGAATTTGATTATCGAGCGAAACAAGCCGGGCAGCTCGGATCGAAGATGCGTTTTCTCGCCGCGCCGTGGCTCGGGCTTTGACCGGAGACATCTGGCTTGCGGAACGCGCAGCATGCCAACCGAGCGGCAAGCGTCGCTTGCGAGCCGTTTGCAAAAGGAGGCCGGTATCGAGAGCGTATTTCCAGTCGAGGCGAACGCGGTGTTTGTGTCGATGGATGAGCGACTCGCCAGCGGTCTCCACAAGCGCGGCTGGCGTTTTTATAAATTCATCGAGCCCGACGTTTATCGTCTGATGTGTTCGTGGTCGACGACCGAGGAGGAGATCTCAAGTTTCATTGCCGACGTTCTGCGATTAAATGATTGAACAGATCGCGATGCAGGCACATCTGTTACAAACGACATGAAGCATATTGGAACGACCTTTGCTGTTTGCGGCGGTTTTGCTTGCCGCATGCGGAACGACCCACAACGTTGCAGAGACTTCTTACCACGTGACGCGCGCCGGCGCGGTAGGCTCTTACAAGGTAGCTCGAGCTGTCGCCGTGGGTTCATATCGCGTTGCCAGCGCGCCGGTGCGCTATGCCACGGGAAGAGGTCACAACGAACCAGTGATGGTCGGAACGACAGACGCAATCCCGTCGGATGTCACCGCAGCCGGGCGAGCCTGTTTCAACGCGGCAGAGCCGCCAGAACGCTTCAGACGGAAAGCAATCAAAGCTCGTCCAGAACAACTCCGCGCGTCAGTCGCAGCGAAACAACATCACGCAAATCGAAATCGTCATCCTCAGCGCGAGGTGCCTCCGCCCGGACGGCATTTCCGACTGCGAAAGCGGTACCTGAGAAGCCTGGGTACGTGTTCAGCCCGTTTGATAGCAGCGGAAGATATGTCGATGTGAGCGGTTACGCGTCCGGGCACTCAAAGTAAAGGATCCGTGGACCGATAAGATTTTTGTCGTGCCGTAAAGCGAGCGGTTTCTGTAGCCGTCGCCCTGCTGGGCGACGTGGCCATGTTGTGAATGCAGCAACCTCAAATTCACGCTTCGCACCGAGAAGCAGGCTACAGACCATGTCGATTGCTGTGAAGTTAGCGCGAGTGTTACGTAATAACATGAGACTGGCATTGAGACTCGTGCTCTACTCGATGGTCTGCTGGTCGGTCCTCGCGTTCGCACCGCACGCCTTCAGCCAGTCGTATCAAGGGAAACAACTCGTCAGGACGGAGTTGCTGGCCGACACGAACGCGATTGTTCCAGGAAAGCCATTTACCGTCGGCTTGCTGCTGCGAATGGCTCCGGGCTGGCATACCTACTGGAAGTTTTCCGGTGACGCTGGTCTTCCCACAGAATTGAAATGGAAGCTGCCACCGGGCTGGAAAATTGGTGAGAGTTCAGTGGCCGATTCCACTGAAAACAATCGATCCGGGCGACATTCAAACCTACGGATACGTAGATGAAGTCCTGCTCATGCAGGAAATCACGCCGCCGCCGAAAGTTGAGAATTCGACAATAAAACTAGTCTGCCGACGCAAGCTGGCTGGTTTGCGAGAAAATCTGCATCCCTGGGAGCGCAACATTGCAATTGGAGTTGCCGGTATCGGCAAGCAGCCAGCCGGCGAACACGGAGCTTTTCGCGCGTTATCGGCGTTTGCTGCCGCAAAACTGGCCGGGACCGAATGTAGCAACTGCCGAATGGGGTCGGGTTGGGTCCGATCTTCGCTTGAAAGTCACGAGCGAGACATTGGCAAATTATGCGGCGCGTCGATTTCTTTCCGTTGCCGGATGAAGGCACCGTTGTTGGTCATCCAACGATCGAATCACGGAGCAAAAATGAAATTGTCTTTCGAATTCCCATTGAGTCGTCGGGCAAGAATCTTGTCGTCCATGGCGGGCCTTGTTGTTTTTCGCCAGCAGCCAAACGGTGAAGACCGCGCGGCGTGGCAGATTACGACTGCGCCCGACTGCTTCGGCTGGTTCGCCCGGCTGCCCGCACGAGGCGTCCTGCACGTTTCTGCTCTTCGGTTTCCATCGGCGGCATGATTCTGAATCTGATGCCGTGCGTGTTGCCGGTGATCTTCGCTAAAGATCTTCGGATTTATTCAGCAAGCGGGTCAAAGCCGACAGAAAATTTTGCGGAGCGGCATCGCGTTCACGCTGGGATTTTCGCCTGGTTCATCGCGCTTGGCGCTGCTTCTGATCGTGCTCAAAAGCCGCCGGACGCGACGTCACCTGGGGCGGTTTTCAATTCACCAATCCTTACTTCGTTCTCGTGCTGAGCGTGATTGTGCTCGTCTTCGCGCTGAATCTCTTCGGTGTTTTCGAAATTTCGCTGCCGCAAAGCATGACGCGCGGTTTGCTTTCGACCGACGCGAGCGCGAAGGATGATCTGGGCTCATTCTTTCCAGGGCGTATTCGCAACTGTGCTGGCCACGCCGTGCACCGCGCCATTTCTCGGCACCGCGCTCGGCTTCGCCTTCACGCAATCGCGCCGCAATCATTCTGCCGATGTTCGTTGCCATCGCCGCCGGAATGAGCGCGCCCTATTTGCTCTTCAGCGCGCAACCCGGCCTGGCTGCGGTTTCTGCCAAAGCCGGGCCCGTGGATGGTGCATGTGAAACAGTTCATGGGCTTTCTGCTGCTCGCGACGCTGCTCTTTCTGCTCTACGTGCTCGGCGCGCAGCGCGGTCTCGAGGAGCGATCATCTGGGCAAGCTGTTTCCTTCTGGTGATCAGCGTCGCCTGCTGGATGAAAGGCGCGTTCGTTCGTCCCGACCGCATCCGCGACGACGCGGGTCATCGTCGCTCGTGCTCATGCTCGTGCTCGTGCTCGCGAGCGGCTGTTTATTTCATCGGCGACAAATTTCACTCGCGCGCAATGATCGCTTCGGCCGATTCACAACTGCGAGGCGACTGGCAGGCGTTCACGCCCGAGCGTTTGCAAAGCGGAACTCGGAGCAAGGCCACACTGTCTTCGTCGATTTTACCGCGGCCTGGTGCCTTACCTGCAAATTCAACGAGGCCAGTGTTCTCGAAGCTGGCGCCGTGCGCGAAGCATTTCAACGCCGCGGCATCGTGAAAATGAAAGCCGATTGGACCAACGGCGATCCGGTCATCACAGAAATTATTGCAACAATTTGGCCGCCCTGGTGTCCCGCTGTACGTGCTCTATCCCGGCAAAAACGCAGAGCCGATTGTCTTTCCGGAACTGCTCACCAAGAGCATGGTCCTGGAGAAACTCGAAACCGTCGCGAGGCAAAGTCGCTCGTCACGGTCAAATTTCAGAGGAATGCCTCAGATTTTTGTGAGCAGCGTGATCGCGCAACTCGTCGATTTGACGAAGCTGGTGATACGCAACTTTGGTTCATCCGGGGCTTCGCGCAATCTGGCCGAGAAGTTGAGCGCAGCTGAGAGGAGGATGAATGACCGCACTCGCGAAATCTTCCAGCGATCCCCGCGCGCCCGGCCCGCCTCCGCCGTGGACGGGATCCGCCGCGGGCGAGCGATCGCGCCTACCAATCCCGGCATTTGAATTTTCGCCGCGTTTGTCACAAATCGTGTTGCGCGCCAGAAGTTGAACCATCTCCGGAAAGTTTGTTTCTAACCAATCTATGAACACGAAAATATTGTTATCCGTTGTCACATCATTAATTGCTACTGCAGTCTATGCTTTCGATCCGCCTCCGGTGGGTAGCGCTGCGCCGGATTTTTCGCTCCCTGACGCGAAGGGCGGCACGCACTCGCTGTCGCAATACAAGGGCAATATGTCGTGCTCGAATGGTTTAATCCGGAATGCCCCAGTCGTGAAGAAGCACATGGCGGCGGCAACGTGCAAAAATTGCAGGATCGGTCGCACGAGCAAAGGAGTGGTCTGGCTGACTATCGACTCCACGCGCCCGCGCGGGAAGGCAATATCACGCCGAGACAGGCGCACGAAGATCGCTGAATCTTGTGAAGACGCGGCGACCGTGCTTCATCGATCCAGGAGGGCAGCAGGGCGCGCATCGGCGCCAAGAACACGCCCGGACATGGTCATCATTAATCCGGAAGGAAAAATCGCCCTATGAAGGCGCAATCGACAGCAAAGCCAGTCCAAATCCAGCCGACATTCCAAGCTCGACCAATTACGTAGAAGGTTGCTTTGGATGAGTCGCTGGCTGGCAAGCCGGTTACGACGCCACAGACAAAGCCATACGGTTCGCGTCGGTTAACACAAATGAGGCTGTAGCGGTCGCTGTCCTCAGCGACCTTCGGAACTTCTAGAGCGGCGGTCGAACCGCGACCGCCGCTTTTGCTTGCGCATGACGAGGCGATGACGGCAGCGGAAGGTCCCGCAGTGCTGTAGCGCTTCGGCGATGGCGCGACGCATTGCACTTCCACGCCGCGCGGTCTTTGGATCTTCTTTACAAGCCGTGTGGTCTTCGCTGGCGACCACAATTGGTTGCACCTTTGGCAGTCCCTCGCAGTTGTCAGAGACGTTCCAAACTGATAGCTACTATGGCTGGAGTCTCGGTCGAGTAACGCCGCAATAGCAAGCGCAATAGCGGCATCGGCGTTAGATCGAGCCAGAAGCATTACAAGCTTCATTGCAAATCCAGGAATGACGATCGGCTTATCTCGCCTCCAGCGCCTTCGAGTCGCATCTCCCACGACTTGTTCGACCGGAACAAGAACGAATTCCGGGCCGGATCTCCGGCCTGCTCATCCGGGCGCTCTGGCGACTTGTTGAAATTCCGCTCGAACAGGGCCGGGGCATAACGCGCATACGCTTATGCCTGTTCCATGGAGTTCGGCTCGAAGCGCTTCAGAGAAACTGGTAACGTAACGCCTTGGTAGCCGCGTAAACGGCAGAACCAGGCACCGGAAGGAAGCCAGCCGACGAACTGACGTTTAGAATGCCGCCACGGCGTTTCGCGATCATTTGCGGAAGCGACGTGGCGAGTGAGTGAGGTAAGCGCCACCACATTTACTAGCGTCATTTGCTCGTTGCGAATGGGATCGCTTGTTGCAAAAGGACCGGCTATCCCCAAGTCCGGCGTTGTTAATTAAAAGATCGACATTGATGCTTTTCGCGATCGAGCCACTCCATTAGTTCCTGTCAATTGCGCAGGATCAGCGAGGTCAACTTGCCGAATCTGAACAGCGAAGATTTGGATGCTGCTGTCTTGCAGCTCATCACGAAGCTCAGCCAGCCTGTCCTCACGTCGCGCAACCAGAATCATAGAGCGCGCACGTCCGGCGAGCTGCCGCGCGAACTCGCGGCCTATGCCAGCGGAAGCCCCGTGATGAGCGACGTTACAACCGTCGAGTTTCACAGTGGAGGGCGGAGCTTCTGCGACGCCGAGTTTGGGCTCGCCGGAGCTCGCCCCTCCAAAGATCGCAACTCGCGTTTTGTGAGTGGACGCCAATGCCCACGCGGCAAATCGGCAAGCCGAAGATTTCCGAGTCGAACGCGGACAAGATGTTTAACGCGTACCCAACAGCTTCAAACATGCGGCGAATCTGCCGATTGATTCCCTGTTGCAACACAACGCGCAAACGCGTGGGCGAGACGGAGTGAAGTTGTGCAACTTTTGCTCGCTGGCCGTCGAGAAAAATTCCGCGCAGCAATTTCGGGGCGAGTGCCGAGTCCCAGGGCCGATCCAATGTAACTTCATATTCTTTGTCGACCTTATAACGCGGATGCGTGAGCCGCTGCGCCAGTTCGCCATCATTTGTGAGAAGAAGCAGACCTTCAGCTTTGCGCGTCCAAACGGCCGACGTTGAAGAGGCGCGCAAGTTTTTGGGGAAGTAGATCGAAGACTGTATCGCGCGCGTGCGGATCTCTTCGGGTCGAAACGAATCCGCCGGGTTTGTGCAACATGATGGTAAGAGCGGGAGCGGCGCGAACAAGTTTGCCATCAACTTTGACGTGGTCGCGCGGGCCCGGCTGTGCGCTGAAGTTCGTGCAGACTTTCCCGTTGATGGTAACGCGACCCTCCGCGATCAGCTCATCACAATGTCGCCGCGAACCAACGCCGGCAGCGGCGAGGAAGCGGTTCAGGCGCATCAGGATCGTTGAAGGTTAAAGCGTCAGAACGCCGCTGCAACCCGCTTCAACCAATTCAACCGTTCAACGCTTCAACGGGCCTAAACGTCCGGCTTGGTTTTCGGCAGGCCGATGACTTTACTGTCTTTTTTCCATTGACCGCGCTTCTTCAGAAGCTCGACGCGCTCGAAGCGTTTCAGCACATTTCCGCCTGGCGGCGATGGTGCTAGTCCCCTTTAAACTGCGATGTTGCGACATGGATGTAGCTAAAAGTTACAAGAGGTTACAATGAAAATGAGCCGCCATATTAAGCCAGCGCGGGAATTTTTCAAACGCTGCAGCGGCGCGCTCAGAGTTGGTTGCCAAGCAACTACGTACGTCCCCGACGTGATGACCTGGTGATAAATGTGAAAGCGGCTGGTCAATAACTGTTTCAATAATCCGCCCGGCCTTGTTCCACGATGAGGTAAACCGCATCAGCTCCAACCCATTTCTCCAACACCGCCTCTTCATTCACGAAAATATCTATCGAGGGCTTGCCGATCGGAGCCGCTTTCTGGCGGTTTTGATTAACAAGAAGGAACTTCCGGTTCAGATAGAAAACAAGGCTGCTGCTGTCGTCGAAGGGGCCTTCAAAAATCGCATCGCCTCCAGCATCGAGGCGCGGATTTAGATACCGCGCTACATCTGCGAGTGAGAAATAAGGCGCGGTTCGCGCGACGCCTTCGATCATGCTAAGCCCGCCCGGAATCATGGCTGTAGCCAACGCAACGGCAGCGAGTTTCTCGCGCCGTTTGAAGATACAATAGAGTGCCAGCAGTGAGAGAAGCTTACGAGAGAAACACCGGTAGTCGCGAGCACCGGCCGAATTACAAGCCAGGCTGACATGGGCATCTCGTGTAGCGCTCGCCATGCCGTCCATCGCGCGTCCATCGTCCCCCAGTTTCCGTTCAAAGCGCGCGCCGGCGCCGACGAGCAAGCACGCCGCCAGGACGCTCATCATTCCAGTGACACCCACTGCGATTGCGCCTGCGGCACGCAACTTCTGCGGCATCCGGTCCCATATAACCGCTGCCACGAGCGCAACCGCGCTCCACATACTCATCGAATAATAATCCTGCCGTTGGCCCAGAAAAAGCAGGGGCACAAAAACAACAGCCATCCAGCAGAGCGGCAACGCATCGGAGAAATTAATGTCGTGCAGTCGCATCACGCGACGCCATGCGAAAAGCACGCCGGGCAGCAGTGCGATGGACCAGGGAAACCACCAGGCCAAATGCATGAGCAGAAATTGGGTACGCAGGCATGCCCTTGTAATCATGCGTCTCATCGGTGAGCCCGCGCAGATGTCCCCACCATTCCGTACTGACCTGATACCGAAAATAACCCGGAAAATGTAATTCCGCCCAGATATGCCAGGGAGCAAGAATCAAGAGAAAGATTGCTACATATTCCCACCGCAAAAGCGCGCGATATCGCACCTGTGCTTCGCGATAGAAAATTGACAGCAATACAAGGATCGCCGCCGGATAAAGGACGCCGAGCAAACCTTTGGTCAAGCAGGCGAAGGCCGAGCAAATCCAAAATCCGGCGAACCAGGCACGCCGATGCCGCCGGCGCTGATAACCAGACACAGCACAGAACATCGCGCCCGGCGATGAACGCGCTGACCAGCGGTTCGGGCATGACAATGCGCGCGAGCAGAAATGTGCCGCAGAAGCTAAGATAAATCAGGCCGGCAATGAAGCCGCGCCAGTAATCCGTGAGCTTTTCCCCAATCAGAAAAATCAGGGCAACCGAGACGACGACTGCAAGCGCGACCGGAAGGCGAGCAGCTGCGGCGTTTACGCCAAAGAGCTTGAAGGAAATAATAATGAGCCAGTAGAGCAGCGGCGGCTTTTGCAGGCGCGGGATGCCGTCGTTCGTTGGCAGGAGCCATTGATGGGATTCAACCATCTCTCGGGCGGCTCCCGCATATTGCCCTTCTGTCTCACTGTACAGATCGCCGCTGCCTATCGTCGCTACGTGCAACAGCGCAGCTAACGCAATTAGAATCGCGAGCAACGCGTGACGCGTCGGCGGCGGAGGCAGCGCCGGCGGCTCGAGCAGAGTTTCTTCAAGGCGTAAGCTTTGGGTGGCTGCGGTCATTCAATGCGTTCTTCGTGGAAACAATTCCTATTTACATTCGCCTTTGGGATTATGCGCGGCATCGCCCGTGCGGTATTCTTGCCAGTGATCGGGCAAACGCAGCAGTTTCCCCGTTGGCATTTCGATCAGCGCGAGCATCTGACGGCATTGCGCAATCAACGTGTTGTCCTTCGGTCGTGCGATCCGAAATCCGCACCAGAACCGCGCGCGTTCCACCTGATCGAGCCAACCCTCAATCATCAGCCGATCTCCAAGTTTGGCCGCGCGGCGATAATCAATCTCCGTGACGTCACCACCACGGGATATGTTTGCTTTTCAGCCATTTCGGCCAGGCGAAGGCCGAGCTCTTCGGCCAGGTGTGTGCGTGCGCGATCTCAATAAAACGCAGATAAGCGATGTTAGACACGACGCCTCCGCAGTCGGTGTCGAAAAACATTACTTGCACGTCTGTGCGGATTCGCGAGCGCAGCCATAGTATGCTTGAACTTATCAAATTTGACGTTTCTCGCCCAGAATCGACAGCACTGCATCAGCCACTTCCTGAGATCGGACCGCCTTCATGCAGCGGAAATCGATTGGACATTCGCGAAGAAAACAGGGGCTGCATTCGACATGGTGTCGCAGGATAATGTGGCCATCTCCAGAGCGGACCGGTCAGGCGCGGCTCAGTAGAGCCAAAAATGGCGACCACGGGCACGCCGAGCAAAGCGGCCAGATGCATCGTGCCGGTATCGTTGGTAAGCACTAAGCGGCATTCCCGCAGTTCATCGATGAGTTGATCAAGTGTTGTATGGCCTATCCGATTCACGCAATGGTCGCCAATCGCAGCTCGCGATCTGATCGCCTATTGCCATGTCGTTCTTCGTTCCGGAACAAAATCCATTGTGCAGATGATTGCGCGCTAACCTTTGCGGCGACCTCGGCAAATCGCTCCGGCAACCATCGTTTAGCCGGGCCGTACTCTGCGCCGGGACAGAGACCAAGTTTGAAGGTTTGATGTTTGATGTTTGATGTTTGAGGAAGGCGTTGGGCGTTGGCGCGTTGGAGGTTGGGCGTTGGACGTTTCTGCGCCGCATTCGCGCGCAACCCGAAGAAACCGGAGCGAATGGTGTTCAGGTCGGGCCGGGCTTTCGCGGCTCGCGAACGGTTTGATTCGACGAGCCAATCTCCGCCAATGGCCGCGATAACCAACTCTTCGCGGAATTCCGCTCAGCCACGATTCAAGCGGCATACGCGCAGCGAATTCGGGAAGAGAATCGCCACGTCAAAAGGCATTTGTCGTCTCAAGCAGCCTGAGACAACCGGAAGAAGCGAAGCATCTGGCAATGGAATGATCGCGTCCACTTCCGGAACGAGCCTCCACATCGGCGCGATCTTCACGGGCGCGGCGACTGTCACTCGTGAACGTCTGGACGCCCATTCTTGATCGCGCGCACTGCTGGCACGCTCATCACGGCGTCGCCCAACCAGTTACTTGAACGAATCAGAATCCGAAATGGTTTTAGGTCGTGAGCTGAAATCCCCGGCGGCAGGTACACGCCGCGTTTGTATCGCGCGAGAAGAAAATTTGGCTGGGGCGTTTTCCATCGATCATGAACCCAAAACCAATCTTCTGGCGAGACGCGAATTTGTTGCTCGATTATCTCATTCATTCGCGAGGTGAGGTCTGCGACAGAACGCGGCAGGCTGGTCAAACCGCTCGGTGAACACCATGCGCCAGCGCTGGACCGATTGTGTAAACCCCAGCAGCAATAATCGCCGCTCGGGTGCGCTTCGCGAGCAACGCAGGCAGAGGCGAAGTGGATGCCAGTCTTCCGAAGAACGGCGTCCACAGTCCGTGGTCGCCAGCGTGTTGGTCCGACAAAACACCCACGCCACCGCCGGAGCGCGGCAATTCGATCACCGGCTCAAATCCGGCCTGGCGGTCGAACAATTCCAGCCCAGTTTGGCTGCGCGTCCGACGCACATGCTCGTCAATGAAACGGTTGCCAAGCTTCTGATAAACGCTCGCATTTCGCACGAACCCGACAAACTTCGGCATCAATTGCGCGAATAACTCCCACGTTCCCAGGTGACTCAAAACGAGCACCACGGGAACGCCCGCGCGAAATTCGCGGGCCATCGCCTCGATATTTTCGACCTTGACCCGGCGAAGGATTTCCTCTGGTGGCATTGCAGTGAGTTTCGCGCTGCAAAGGAAATTGGCGCCGAGCCGCCGAAAATGGTCGGCGTACAGAGCTAACGCAATTCGCGCGGCGACTTTTCATCGACAAACGCAATCGCAACGTTGCGTTCTGCAAGCGCCGATATTTCCCAGAAACGAGCCATGCGCAACAGAGCCGAGGAATTGCCCAACAGCAAACAGAAACGCGCAATGGCAGCGCCGCGGCAATGGCCGACCCCGCGCGAAAGAGGACGTAAACGACAAAATCGAGCATTGCGGAACCGGCCGTATCAGAGTGTGGCGCGGCAGGGTAGATTTGCCTGCGGCTTGCTTCAACCAATATAATGTCAGCTGTGTCGTCAGCAGATCACTCTTCTTTTTCGATTCCGATTTCGCGCGCGCGATCTCGCAGAGGTTCGAGCACGGCCGATTTCTCGTCATCGGAGACAACGCTCCGGAAACTGGAGTCTCAATTCCGCAGAAGCGGGCAGAGAAACTGAGTATGTGGTCTCCTGACGAGCTAGCTTCGAAGCTGAGTCAAGACACAGAGCAAAGAGCGCTTTCAAACCGCGGTTTGGTTTTATCCGTCATCAGAACACAAGGACGATACGGTGACGGAAGCGCTCTCGGGCTGCGCAAACTATTGTCCTTGTGCCTGGGCCCGGCGCTGACCTGCCAGGCGGCGTCCAGACTTGTGCAGTGTTTCAGCCGCTTTGGATTTGTGCCCGATTACGAATGCGACCTGATGATCTGCATCCGGGAGCCGGTGCCTTCGGCGTTGCGTGAAACAGTCGGGGCTGGTCCCGCTATGGAGAATCTTTGCCAGATTAACAAGCAATCAGCGTTCAGGCGCTTCGTTCGCGGCGCAAAAATTGGAAGAAGCGCAGCGTCAAATCGCCTCGCTGGAGGAAAACTCCTCAAATAAAAAAAGAATATCGGCGCGAACTAAAATTGCTAAAAGAGCAGAAGCAAAAACTGCGCAAATCCCCGAGCGCAGGCTGGGTCAGGATATTTCTCGCGCCGTATCGCCTTCCGCAAACTGGCTCAAACAGTTTGGAAAAAGCTTCACCGAGAGCCAAAACCCACACGCCATTGCGTCTAGCGAATACCAGAAGTGGTTCCAGTTAATACCGGCGCGACTGCGCGCGACCTGAACAATGAGAGTACGAGGCGGGGTGAATTTACCTCTCAACCGCTTGTCAGCATCCTCATGCCTGTGTTCAACACTCCAGTTCCCAAGTAGTTCCTGGGAAGCTGTGGAATCGGTGCTCGCAATAAGTGCACGAAAAAGTGGGAACTCATTTTGGTCGATGACGGCTCGAATCATGCGGATCTTCTTCAGTTTTTGGCAGATCTTTCATCCCGCGACGCACGCTTTAGATTCTGGAAGTCCGGGGTCAATGAAGGAATTTCAGCCGCATCGAACAGAGCCCCTTGACCTCGCCGGCGGGGAGTGGGTCACTTTTTTCGATCACGACGATGTCCTTGAACCTGGATGCGCTTTTCCAAATGTCAGGTTGCTTCAGGAAGAGCCCGAGATCGATCTAATCTACTCTGATGAGGACAAGCCTGAGCAGGGCCTCGATTCACCGCTGCTAAAACCTGACTGGTCGCCGATTTCTTTCGTCTTCCAATTATTTGTGTCACTTGATCTTTTTGCGCCGGAAGCTTGTGCGAGAGGTTGGCGAGTTCCGGCCGAGATTTGATGGTTCGCAGGATTACGATCTTCTCCTGCGTATCATTGAGCGCAATGAATCGGATCGCGCATATTCCGCGCGTGCTGTATCACTGGCGGCGGAGCCAAAACCCAGCGCGGGCAACGCGTTCGGCAAACCCAACCAGCTTGATAGCATCCTTGTTCTACATTGAAGAGCATATGAAGGTTGGCGAGTCGCGCATAAAGAAACAGTAGGGACGGCGCACCAATGCATTCTGTGTCAGGCGCGAGTTGGGCTGGAAGCGCAGAGAATTTCTGTCATCGTTCGAAGCTGCCACGGTTCCGGAGTCACTGAACGATGCCTGGAAAGTCTGGATTGAGCAAAACGAACGCCACCTGAATTACGAGGTCGTCATGGTCCACGGCGACGACGACGAATCTTTCAACGCAACCGCTGATATTTCGCGTTTCCGCATCGTTTGCTGCGTTTTCGCGCCGCGAATGACTCCGCAGTCAAAAAATTTCGCGGTAACTCAAACCGACAGCCCATGGCTTCTTTTTCTGACGGCACCATTGAAGTGATCGAACCGGACTGGCTGGACGATCAGCGCGGAGCATGTCCAGCGTCCGGAAGTTGGCGCGGTAGGGCCACGAATATTGAACTGGACGACACCATCCAGCACGCTGGATTGTTCTGGTGTCGATGGAATTGCCAGCCGGCTTTTCACGGTTTCGCGGCGGAACATCCGGCAGAACCTGAAGTTAGTTGCAGATGATCAGGCAACCAGGGCGCAGTCTCCTCGAGATGGTGGCGGCAGGTTGACGCGCCACAGTTTTTCGCACCCGGCGGCTTTGACGAAGCTTTGGCCGGGTCATTTGGGGATATCGATCTTTGTCTGAAAATGAGACGGGCGGGTTATCTGGATTGTTTACACTCCGTTTGCCAAACTTACTGGCGACAGTTTTACGCGATTGCAAAGATCGACGTGGTGCGCTTCAAACGACATTATGCGGGAGCGCTGGTCCGACGTTTTACAGCGCGACCCGTATTATAATCCAAATCTTTCTCGCGAACGGGCAGATTTCTCGTTGGGCGATTAACGGAAGCTCTTCGTGTGAACGGCTAAAACCCGGCGCTGACTGTTGTGTGTTCGGATACTTGCGCCAGTCGGACCAAAATTCTCAATCAGACGTCGCATGAAACATCAGCCCTCGGCGCTTTATGAGCTTGTTTTGGGTAAGCTTCTTCGAAGCACGAGCGATTTTCTGACCAAGAATGTTCGCTTTTTCGGCGGATATGTTTCGACGAGGGCGTGGTATTTTTGATTAAATGACGAGTTCCCGATCGAAAAGATTGGTCGTATTGCTCATCGATCTTTCGGTGATGGCGATAGAGACAAAGAACGTTCGGCAGAAAGCTCACGCGGAGGTTTGCCCTGGCGATTCGCAGCCATAGGTCGTAGTCCTCCACCCGAACCAGCCGAATTTATACAATTCAGTTATCATAACCGCCGATTTCGATGAGCTGCGCGTCGATCAAGCATTGCCATCGCGTCGATGTAAGGATGCTCGACCAACATCTGCGGGTCCCAATCAGAAATAGCGAAAGCAGTCCGTCCCGATCGTTGTGTGGCGGCCTTGAAAACGGCACGAGCATCGAGTAAGCAGCTGCGGAACTGTCATTAACAGTCCTGCGTGCAACTGCTCGAGCGCGCGAGGAAAAACCATGTTGTCTGCGTCCAGGATGAAAGCATGGAGCGCGGCGCCAGCTCAGCGCCGATGTTGCGCGCATCCGCCAGCCCGGTATTCAGCCGTTTGTCGACAATACGAACTGGATGAGCGTGAATTTCCTTGAACGCCGTCGCCTGTTCCAGCGAATCGTCGGTTGAGGCGTCATTGACGATCACGCACCTCGATCCTCCAGGAATCGCCGCAGTCTTAGAGTTTTCCAGGCTGTTGAGGCACTGCTGAATGCACTGGCTTCTGTAATTGTAAAGGGTGACGATAACCGAAATCGCGGGTGCGCTGCCATCAAAGCGCGGATTGTCGATTAACTCGAAAATCGCTGCCCCTCGCTCTCTCGGGCTCTTTCTGCGCCTCAAACGCGCTCAGTATATTGCCACGCCGCATATCGCGAGACGTGCGATGCGCCGAGCTGCGGTCTCCGTCGGATCTGCTGGATGTCCTGCCATTCATCGCCGCGTTCCGATCCGCCGGGCGAAACATGTTTGAGAGATTCTTCGCGCAGCGCGGAGACGAAGCAGCTGATACAGGTCTTCGCGAAAGTGCGCTCGTCAACGCATCTGGCAATGGTTCTCTTGTGAATGGTGTTCCGAATTCGCTTCGGCGTCGAAACTCAACTCTGCTCCGCCGCCTTGTCGCTCGAAATGCGTTCTCTTATCTGCTGCAAGAACGCGCGGCAATTCTGCTGTCTGCGTGAAGCGTTCACGCACAGAAATTATAGGCCTCCTGCCGCGATCGCTTTGCGCTCATCTTCATGCTTCAGATAATATTCCACAGCACGTGGTTAGGATCGTCTGCTTTCGCCATCACAAAGTGTTTCCCTGGCACAAGTGGCTCGAAGCCTTCGCAGGTTTCAGTGACAAGCAGCAACGATTCGCCATAGCGAATCAGCGCCCGGTGCCCTTCGAAATAGCGCAGGTCTGAGTAATGAACGTTAAGCAAGATCTTTGTCCGCTGCAACAGAGCGTTGCGTTGTGCCATGGGCAAATAACTTCGCGCTTCTTCCGTCTTAGCGAACCGATCGGAACGAATCGTAAGGTGGCAATCATGTGCCGCAGAAGAAATCGGCATTGGAGGCGATGAATTCCTCTCGCGGCGGTCAGTCATCGCGGCCAGAACGCAAATGTCGATGTCTCTTTCGGACTTGTGTTGTGCGTCACTTTGTTCAAGCAATGGGTGGTAACCGAGGCGGCAAATGAAAACAGCGCAGCCCGCAGGCGCGATGCGCGGCCACGCCCGACAAATGAATGTCGAGCATGGCGCGTGCAGTGCGGTGCCATGACAAGATTGCTGTCGAACCACTCGCTCTCGGGTTGTTCGATGCTGAGCAGAAAGATGATCGTGAGGCGCTGCACTTTCTCCAAGGAGAGCTTATCTCTTAGAAACAAATTAAAGAACTCATGAGGTGTAACCACGATTTGGATTTTGCCTTCCTCGGTTTTTCGGCTGGAATTGATCTCACGACAAAGTTGCGCCTCATGGCCCGCAGCGCGGAAGCCGGCGCAAAGCAATTCGGCGATTTCACGGATAAACAGATTCGATTTAGAAGTAACGAACAGTTTCATCGTTTTAATTTCCGCTGTGTCGAACCAGGGTCCCCGTGAAGGTTGAGTCCTGGCGGATGGAGATTGCCCTCGCCCTTAATCGGCATCGGGTGCTTGACCGAGCTCGCATGTTTCGCCTGTTTCGGAAAGAATTGCGCGAGATAGTGACAAAAATGCTCGCCGCGGTGTATCTAATCGCCCAACTATGGTGGAGGAAAGGCCCAGACATCCGTGACAAAAATCGTTCGCCAGATTTTTCATGGTCCTGACTTGGATTGTAATTTCACTTCCGGCATGGGGCTCGAGCACCAGAAGAAATCCGCTTTGTCCCGCTTCGCAAATGGGAAGTGGCGTCGCGATTAGTGTCGTGATCTTTGCGGCGCGCCCGGAAAATCGATCGCGGCGCAGAATGCCGCGAACAATTCCACGAATTCCATGAATGGGTAGACCTCGGCGATGCAAAAGCCAGCCCGTGATTTTGATTTGCTTGGTGAAAGTGACTCGCTCTGGCGGAAGTATTGAGAACGAAACACGGCAATCATCACTATCTTTCACGATTGATTTTCGTTTTGGCCTGTCACGGTCGCAGGAGCAAGTGCATGAATAGGGTCCGCCACGCCGGTATAGAGGTTCGCCTTGAAACCAGGGAGACTCGGAAAGACGGAAGTTTATCGAACATCAAGAGAGCGTCGATCGAGCTGATTTATGCAATCGTTGTTTGATCCATTAGATAGAGGACTAAACAAGCTGCACGTCTAACGATCGTGAAAATCCCTGTTATGCGGGGGTGCCATTGAAAATCAATTCAGCTTTCGGACGTTCGCCACAGGATTCTTGCTCGCGATACGTGTGGTCGCCCAATCCTGGTGAACGGTATTGCTCTGCTGCACTATCTGACGAAACTACACGAGGGTTCGAGTCACTGATTATGAGGCTGAACGATGGAAGGTTGCGAGCGCGGAAAATAAAGCTCGACAACTTCGCGGACCATGTAAAACGTCCGCAATTACGCTCATTGGCAAAGTTTCAACAATTCAGCTTCCCCAAAATGTAAACAGAATGAGAAAACAAAATATGACAATTCTACAATTTGAGAAAAATCAATCTATCTGTCATTTTTTCTCCTATTACCCTCTCGCCTCCCGTTTACTCGCCGCTTTCCCCGGATCTGCAAATCCCGTCGACGGATGTTATATTCTCGGCACCATTTTTCACACGGACGGATTCAAACCCGATCCCGCCAGTCTATGAGGTTACCCCGGTTAATTTCCAGGCGTGGGGAGTAATCTGCTTTCGGGATACACTTGGACTCTTTCCCCGGTTCGACATTTCCGGCTGGAACTAGGTCGATCCGTTGACCGGCATTTTCCACGGCACTGGAGACCCGTTGACAAGGCGGACCATACTTTTCTGATACGACCGTTTCCACGGATCGACCACTGTCCATGGCACTACTCTTCAGCGTGATGGATGATTTTGCTCAGCCCTCCTGCTGCTGCGGTATTTGAACAGTCGAACCAGTGCTGCTGGCCCCTTCCTAACGCAAGAGCGGGACTGGGTTACGGAGCGAGCCTCCCGAAGTGCCGACGGAGTACCCAGCCTACCAGATGTGGAGCTTGGCAGGGGGAGCTTCGGGATGGTCATTGATCAGGCACGCGGGATTGTGCGGGGAACACCCGACTCCAGCGCCACCGGCCACACTTACTCTTTTCAAGTCGATGTCCTTGATAGCGAAGTCCCTTCTCCCAGAAATGCGCAAAACCCTTCAACCTCACTTACCTCTAATTACGGTTGATCCAACGATATCTTCGACGGTGCTCCCTTAGGGGCGGCTGGTTTTACAGCTCATGGTTCGGCTATTACAACAGCAACTCTTACCCGTGGATTTATCACAACGAGCTTCCGGTGGATGTATGTGTTTGGCTCTCGATTCCAACAACATTTGGCTTTCTTCGCCCAACCTGGGATTTCTCTGGACGACTTCAACCGCTTACCCCTTCCTTTGAGTGATAGGGACCATGCGTGGCTAAGGGCACTGAGAGGCAGCTTCAACCCGCTCTGGTTTTACAATTTTAGTCTGGGCGAGTGGGTAAATGGAACCTGAGTGGAACCGGGGCACTAAATCCTTAGCTTTGCAATTGCGAAGTCCGCCTTTAGCGAGGTGGTATCGAAGAACAGTTGAATGAAGTGCCAGATACATTGAATTCGGGTGAGGTTTATGGAAACCACTTGGCGAAGCTGAAAAAGACCAATGCCACGCAGCGAGACGACGCATCAGTTCCGGCGACCTGAGTTAACCGCGCGATGTGTAAGGAGACTATCGACGCGTTCGATCTTCATTCCGGCGGCGCTGGAGCGATGGCGGGCAACCTGCGGAAGTGCTAGACGCTCATCGAGAAATCATGGGTCGGCGAAGGCAATGAACTAGGGTGGAAGCGCTATTGATCGGAAGATTTAAGGATGATCGGTCGGGACAGCGGTGCGGCAACCGACCGGCAGGCCCTTCCACTTAGGCGCTTTTCAGCCAGTAACGATTAGCAGTGGTGTTGTTTCTACTGTAAGCGGACACGCTGGCAGCCCCAGCCGATAGTACATTGCGTATGCCAGATTCGGCTCCTTTGCCGGAAGAATCCGTGCTAGAGGGAACACCGAAGCGGTTAGATGACATCGGATCGCTCGGCTTTTGGGAAATCATTGAGCCAATTCTCGAGCTTCGGCGCGCGGCGCCTTTGTGGAGATAGGAGGACGAAGGGGCAAATTTGTTCAGCTGCTGCTCGCTTGAGCAGAAGGCATGATAGTCTATTACGGAGTAGATCCCGCGCCGGCCCCCTGCTTTTCGTATGCGCTTGAGAAATCGAACTGGATTCGCCGCTCAGGCGCTCCGCCTTGATAACCAATCCATCGCTCGGAAGCTCTGCTTCGACTCTGGAGCCGTGCCACGCTTATTTCCTCGACGGCGACCACAACTATTATATCGGTGCGCAGCGAGCTGGAACTCATCGAAAAGACGGCGCGCCAGTGCGATCGCGCCGACGCGATGCCGACGTTTTCCCGCATGATGTCGCCTGCCCTGGGGGCGGCGCGATGTTATTACGCTTGCAGCACCGTTCCCAGCGGATGCGCGTCATCCTCTTCCGACGAGCTCGAGTCTGTTGTGGCTGGATGAACTGTCGACGGCGGAATGCGCACGCCAGGTCTTTACAGCAGTGCGCTGCACGCAGGCGGTCCGAAGAACGGCGTGCTGACCGCAGTGGAAGATTTCCCTCTCCAGCCCAGTCGGACACGGATGGACGTCGATAACGCACCTGCAGCCTATGGCTTGGGAATTCTGGTATCAAACCAAGTGCGGCGAAGAGTGCCGGTTGCGTGTCGCGAACACCTGCGCTTACTGGGCGCGGCGGTCGCGCGAGAAATTTTTCCAGACCTACGAGACCAATCATCTAACGCTTTTCCTCAATTATCTAACGCTTTTCCTTTGAGCGAACAGACGAGCATCGTCTACCGAAACTAGAGGAGGCGTATCATGTCTGCTCACCCACAGCAACGCGCAGAGGAGGCGTATCAGGGTCTGCTCGCCCACAGCAACGCGCTGGAGAAGGACTTACCGAAACTAGAGGGAGGCGTATCAAGGTCTCCTCGCCCCATAGCAACAGCGTTGAGGGAAGAATATCGCCGCTTGTTGAGTGTCTACACCAAGTCGAACAAAGAGCACGCGGGCGTGTAAATTACCGCCAGCGATGGCTAGCAATACGTAACTGAACGGGAAGTACAAT